>Ga0075423_10001947_pt1 | contig 18550 bp, 29 predicted proteins | sample SoiMethybrSBSTD2_FD_80114 | JGI IMG/M metagenome (GOLD analysis project Ga0075423, IMG submission 80114) | Bulk soil microbial communities from a Populus tree surrounding site in Tennessee, USA - Soil MetaG P. TD hybrid SBSTD2 | ecosystem: Environmental > Terrestrial > Soil > Tree plantation...
ACACGGGCGAACTTTGACAACACGGACATCGACAACGCGGTGAGCTTCCTCAACAGCGCCCGGATGCAGAGGATCATCGCCGAGTTCGCAGGCGCGGCGAGTGGTGACTTCGCCTTCTCCGGAACGCCGACGATTACAATATAGGAGGCACTGTGATCAACCGAGAAGACATGCAGCATATCGCGATGCTGATGCTGGAGATGCAAATCAACCTCGGCCGGGCCATCCGCGAGAACGACCGACTAAACGCCGAGCTTGCTAAGAAGGGTGGGAACGAGGTGCCGATTGTCCCGCCCGAAAAGAAGGAGGAGTAGATGGCTTTCGATTTCGATTCTGCAATGGCCGGGGCGCAGACGGGAGCGAATGCGGGTCCCTACGGTGCCATCGCAGGCTTCGCGGTGGGTGGCTTCCTCGGGGGCCGCGCGGGGAGCAAGCAGAAGAGGCTCATGAAGAAGAGGGAGAAGCGGATTCGTTATCTCACTAGCCCGCAGCACTTCGCGGATGTCACGAAGCAGTTGACGCCGCTGTTTCGCGAGCAGGTGGCCGGAGGCGCGGGTGCGGAAGCCACCGCAGCCATCAACACCCGGCTCGCACGGAGCGGCCTGAGTAACACCGGCATTGGCACGGCCATCGCGGGTGGCGCCGCGGCAGTTCCCGAGGTCATGGCGTTCAAGGCAGCGTTGGGCCAGAGCGGCGACATCATCAGCAACCAGCTTGAGCATCTCGGGGCGCCGATCCCCGAGTCCAACTACGCGAACGAGATCGGGCAGATTGGCGACGCCGTCAGCATGTTCAAGCAGCTTGGGGCGAATCCGAACGAGGGACCGGCCGGTGGACTCCAGCGTCTTGGCAAAGGCGAGTTCGATACCGCGGAGGCCGACTACAACCGCAGCGCTTCCGACATCTTCTCCAACCCCGACAAGTACAACCCCTTCGCGGCCCGGAGGTAGGCGATGGCATATCATCCGATTCAGCCGGGGCAGAGCTTCGACGACCCCGAGCCCGCACAGGATGCTAGCGATGCCCTTCTCCAGGAGTTCCTCGGAGCGCTGCAAGAGCCGGAGGAGGAAGCAGTCGCCGCGCCGCCGGAACTCAGCGTCGGAGAGCGTCTCTTCCACGCGATCAAGGGGGCGAGGGAACCGGAGTACGCCAAGCGAGTAGTCGAGCCGATGATCGCCGAGCGGAAGAACTTCGGGACCAAGCAGAGGGCATTGGCTGGGCAGAAGCGACAGGCGCGGGTGAAGGAGCTTGGCGGGGCCTACAGCGCCGCTCAACTCGGGAAGCTCCGTGCGGCGCAGGCGGAAGCCGTCCCCGAAACCACGGCGGCGCGAAAGATGACCGCTGAGGCGTCTCGCGACCGCGCCGCGGCCGCCGTTAAGCGGGGCGGGAAGATCCGCAACTTCATCGAAGCCGTCAAGGACCAGTCCGGTCAAGTCGTCGGCCAAGTCAACGCGCCCTACGTCGAGGACGTAGACGAGGACGGGAATCAGATTCTACGGCGGATTGAGATGGTCTCGAAGGGTCCGGAGGGCGAGGAGATCCGCACCCTCGCGACGCCCCGCCCGACCGTGCCCAAGGTCATGACCGACGAGACGGGCAAGCAGACGCTTGTCGAGCCGTTCACCGGGAAGCAGGTCGGAACCGGCATGAACAAACCTCCGTCCCCCGGCATCCAGCAGGCCGGAGCCCGAGCTATCTCCACCATCGCGGGTTTCAAGGACATGGAGGCGGTGTATCGGGACTACCAAGCCACCCAGCTTGGGCCGTCGCCTAGCCTCGGGAAGCGGCTCATAACGCAGGGCCGTGGCAAGCTGACGGAGAAGTTCCCGTCCACGATGGCCGTCATGGACCCGAAGACGATCAACTTCGTCCGCGCCCGCCGGGCCGCACTGAACCGCTACATCAAGGACGTGACCGGAGCGCAGTTCAGTATCAAGGAATTGGAGCGCTACGAGAGCCAGCTTCCGGGACCGGGTGAGGGGCCGGAGACCGCGATCCCCGCGATCCAAGCTCTCGTCAACCAGTCGCTTGAGCAGCTTCGCGCGTTCATCCGGCAGAACGGCGGGCTGAACGCCATGATTGCCAACCCCGAGCTTCAGAAGAAGCTCGCTCAGGAAACAGACTTCTCTGCCTTCGTCCCGGGACCGAATACGGCGAAGTGGCTTGATGAAGGAGCCCCGGCTCCCGAGGCCGAGGCCGCCGAAACTGCCCCGGCCGGAATTCCGCCCGGTAGTCACCGCGCGGGCCGCTCGCGCAAAACCGGCCGCCCCGTCTGGCGCGACCCGTCCGGCAAACTTTGGAGTGAATAATGCCTGAACCTATTGAAGAAGACGATCTCGAACCGTTGAGTGAGGAAGACCTCGAACAGCCGAGCGAGACGGCGGAGCAGCGCCGGGCCGCCATCGCCTCGACTCCGATCCCGGAGACCTCCGCCCCGCCGCTGTGGAACCCGAAGTCCAGGGCCGGAGTGCGCCTCGTGACCGGCCTTGCAGGCCCGACCATCGCCGCGGCCCCGTTCACTGGCGGCGCGAGCATCGTGGCAGGCATGGGGGGCGCCGCGGTCGCGGAAGGCATCGACGCGCTGATGTCACCCGGTACGCCCTTCTCCGGCGAAGGCGAACAGCCCAGCCTCGCAGGCGCTGCGGCCCGAGTCGGTGCCCAAGGCGCCATCCCGCTCGCTCTTGGCAAGGTCGGCAAGAAACTCGCCCCGCTCGCGGAGAAGATCCCGGAGGTTCTCCCCAAAGCCGTTACCGAGAGCCGAGCCGCGAGCCTGATGCGGAACATCATGCACAAGTCGGAGTTGTTCCGGTTGACGACCACTGAGGACAAGGAGATCCTCGACGGCATTGTCCAGGAAGCCAACCACAGTTCCCCGCTCATCGACGCCACGGATGTCCTCGGGAAGCTGAGCGAGCATAAGCCGATCTTCGGACAGGCCGAGTACAACTCCCTCGTCAACACGTTCAAGGATGCCGCGAAGGAAGGGAACGGCACCCTCGGCCTAGGCGAGATCCACGCCATCCTCCGCCAAGCCCGAGCCCAAGCCCTCACCCGCGCCGACCGTCAAGCCGTTGAGATCGCAAAGAAGGATCTCCTCGATACGATGGAGAAGCATATCGCCGAGGTACATCCACTCAAGGAAGTCGCCGCGAAGCAGTTCCGCCGCCTCAATAATGAGATCGGCATGAAGCTGGGGATCGCGGAATCTGCCTCCGCTCTCGTCAAGGGCAACCCCCTCCGCGCCGTCATGAACATCGCGCAGAACCGAGACGCGATCAACACGCTGCGATCCTTCGATGCGGTCTCCGGCTCCTCGCTCGCGCCGGAGCTAGAAGCGCTCTCTGGGCTCGTTCTGAAGGAAGGTAACAAGGCCAGCCAGGTCGCCCTTCTCCAGGCCGCACAGGAGGACGCTCGGAAGCTGCTCCGCGGCATCATTACCGCCTCGGCCATCGGAACCGGCGGGATGAGCAACGTCCTCATGAGCATCCTGATTAACCGCGTCCCGGGCGGGCTGCCGTTTGAGAAGACGCTGGCTCTCGGCGCCAAGGGCCTTGCCGGTGTCAGCCAGCCGCTTACCGCCGGAATCGCCCGCGGTGTCTCTGCTGGCCTCGACTCCCTGTTCCCGTCCGAGCAGCCTCCGAAACCAACCGATGAAGCCGACCTGGAGACTCCCTAATGCCCGCGATCAACTTCGCTTCCGTCCGGCTCCTCCGCGAGTTCAATGACATCGACTCGAAGCTGTACGAGGTGTTCATCACCCTCGCCGAACGCTTCTGGCCGGACTCGCGACAGGCTGTCCGTATTACCTGCATCTTCCGCAGCGCCGCCGAGGAGGCCGCCGCGGGTGGGAAGTCTGGGATCCATGCCCTTTCCTCTCCCTACCGCGCCATCGACATCGGCGCGAAGGAGTTCACCCAGGCCGAGATCGACGCCGCCGCGGCCGCCGTCAATGCCGTCTGGGTCTACGATCCCGCCCGCCCCGACAAGCTAGTCTGCTTCGCGGCCCCACACGGGACCGGCCCGCATTTCCACCTTCAAATTTGCGCGAACACGAGAAAACGATGACACACAGACATCTTGCTTGGTTTGCGGGGATCCTTGACGGTGAGGGATACATTGGCTGCTTTTATGCCGACAAGGCCAAGAAGCGACCACGAGTAGCGATTTCGATTAGCATCACGCATCGCTACATACCACTTGCTTTCCGCGCACGATTTGGCGGGAGTGCGATCCGGTTAAGGAAATATCCGAGAAACCGGAAGACGGTTTATCGCTGGTGGATTGTAGACAAGGCGGCTCAAGAAGCATTGCGAGAATTGCTTCCCTTTCTTACCATAAAGCGCCGTCGAGCTATTCAGGCGATCACATGGCAGCCGTGGCGGCCGCGTGGCTGGAATCAGTACAGTCAGCCCTTTGTGGTACCTGAACTCCCGTACCAATCCACTAGGAGACGCTAGATGCTCCCCGGCAATGGGCTCGAAGCATATCTCATAGGCGTCGTTGTCCTAGTCTTCAATGCGGGCGGCGTTTTCTACCTAGCCAAAAACCACTTCGCGCATATCAATGTGAAGCTGGACAGCATTGCGGATCGTTTCGACATTCGCCTTCGCAGCGTGGAACAACGCCTCGCCCGTCTCGAAGGAGCCCTCCGGTTCCCCCGCGACTTGACAGAAAACTAACGCAGGGTTATATTATAGGAGGAGGGTCTGTGTCCAAGTGGAAGGAACTCAGCGTCGTCTTCATCGGCTGGCTAGTTGCGGCGTGTCTGCTTCTTGCAATCTACTTCGGGTGTCGGCCGCCCGCTGGCTGCCACGAAGCCGAGGTCATCGAGCAATCCTGGATCGACGCACTCAAGATCGCCAAGGTTCCGCTAGCCGATGCCCCGGCCCGTCCGCGCAACGTCCGTATCGTCTACGAGGCCCGTTACTACCCGGGCGATGTTCCCTTCGTCGTCTTTCGTACCTGTGGCAGGACAGAACTATACGCGACCAAGAACGCAGCCGGAGCATGGAATCCGGTGTCCTACGACATCCAAATCTACGTCGCCGCGAACGATTGCCACATGCTCCACCTCGCCCTAGTCCACGAATTCCTCCATGTCATCGGCGCCGAGGCCAAGCATATCCCCCTCGACGAAAGCGAGGTTTGGGTTCGCAGCATCTTCCACGCAACCTGCCAGTAGGAGGCGACTTGTCTGTGCTACAGCGTATCGCGTTGATCCCCGATCTCCACTGCCCCGACCAAGACGACCGGGCGGTGGATCTGACGTGTAAGGTCCTCGAAGCGGCCAAGGTAGACCGAATCATCTTCCTTGGCGATGTCCTCGACATGGCGTGCTTCACGCACTATGACCACGACCGAGGCTTGCTGCCCGGCTCCTTCCAGAAGGAACGCAATGTGTGGAAGAAGACGGCGGGTCGGATCCTCTCCGCTGCGGGCACGAGCATCCCGGCTGATGTCCTCCAAGGCAACCACGAGTTCCGCTACATGCGTGGGTTCCTCTGGCAGATGCCGCAGTTTCGCGGCTTCCACGGCATGTCGTGGGGCGACATCCTCTACGCAGCCGACCTCGGCGTGACGTGGATCCCTGGCTCAGAGCTTTGGCTCGCCTCGCGAAACTTCCTCGTCACCCACGGGAAGATCGTCCGGAGACACTCCGCGTACTCCGCCAAGGCGGAGCTCGATGACCGCGGCGTCAGCGGCGCCAGCGGCCACACCCACCGCATGGGCCAGTACTTCGTCACGCGCACCGGCAGCAACAAAGTCTACTCCTGGACCGAATGTGGCCACCTCAGCCGGAACCCGCCTCACTACCAGCGGCCGAACGAGGGCCGTGTGAACTGTCAGCACGGGTTCGCTATCATGGCGGCCGCGAAGTCCGCGTACCGCGTCCCGGAGCTAATCCCCTTCTGGAAGCATGGCTCTCGCTACCGCGCCCGCTGGCAGGACAAGGAGTTCACCGCATGAAGAAGATTCGTTTAGGCAAGACGCTGCCTGTCCTCGCCGTATGGTTCAAGGACCATGCCTCCAACGATGCCTGGGGCGCGGAGGCGAAGGGTGGCCTAGAGGAAATCTTCGCCGTTGGTATCCTCACCCACGAGGACAGCGAAAAGATAGTCATCGCCCGAATGGCCGGACTCTCCGACTCCGTCTTCGAGGGAACGCTGACGATTGCTATGTCATGCGTCACCCGCATCAAGCGCATCGGCGCGAGCCCGATCCCGGCTAAGAAGGAGATCAAGAAATGATGCGCTACGGAGCCCGAGGGTTGAGCCTACGAGCGAAGTTGATCATCATCGCGGCAGCCATTCTAGCACTACTAGTCGCGGGCGCGGCTCTCTACCACCGCGCATATCAGGCAGGAGTCGCCGACCGTGCTGTCACGGAAGCGGCGACCCGAATTGAGGAGGCAAAGAAGGATGCGAAGCAGGCTGAGGAACGTGGGGATGGTGCTTGGCTTTACCGTGATATCTTGGACCGCGCTCGCAAGCCCTTGCCGCGCTGACGGGGTCGGGGGTGTTGACTATGCGATTTGGCGGCCGAGGCCGGTAGCGGCCGGTCTATCGGATACAGCCGAAGCAGCGGCCGTAGGGCGTCAAGAAACGCCTTCTGTGGATTCAGGGTCATCTGCAAGTCGTAACGAGAACGGCTGCCCCGCGTCGTCGGACCTGTCCCCTCTCCGCTGGATCTGCTTGACTCTCCCCGAGGCGCGAGAGGTAGATATCCGCCTAGCTGTTCTCGAAGGTCGTCTAGCTGCCGAGCTAGCGAAGAAGCCGAAGCGGCTAGGGTTCGCGCTTGGTTGCTCGCTTGGCGCAGCCATATCCGCCACCGGAGAATACGGACTCGTTCCGCCTTCGTGTGGGGTGTACTATGGCTTCTCGTTTCGGCTTGGGCGGTAGTTGCCGCCGCCTTATTGCAGCATTCCGCGCACTGTCCATCTGCGAGGGCAAATCGTAGCTCCGGCGTGAAGGTCATACCCTGATTCTCCAGGCGTCGAACCTCTCGTTCATGATTCGTTGTCACGCTGCGAACAGTCTTCCCGCAGCCAGGGCAGGGATAGCTACGAACGCGCATTTCGCCTCGGGAAGTAGCGAAGCTGGATCTTCTTGATGGGGAACGTCTCGCCCGCCTTCCGCGCCGTCTTGATAAAGACCCGCTCCGCATAGTTCGGCCGTCCTATCGTCAGGACGAACTCCTGGGTCCGCGCGTTCGCTCGGTCCCGGTGCCGTCGAGTCAGCTTGACGACGTAGTTGGGCGCATGGTAGTACGCCGCCTTCTTAACCCACTTCCCACTCGCGCAGAGGACTAGCCGCAGAAACGTCCCGCTCACTTCCTCCTCCGCAGCGGAATCAGCTTGTAGACGTTTCCTTGAAGTAGGTTGGCCGCCTTCAATTCCTCCTGGCACAAGCCGTAGACATAGTGCGGGCTCGTGCGAAAGTAGCCCAACCCGCCGCTCTTCCGGTCGTAGAGAGAAATCGTTACCTGAGAATTACCGGAGGGCTTGCCCGCCCCGTTAACGGTCGGCGTCACCTCGTCCACCTCCAGCACGATCCCGTCGAACCTCTTCGTCTTCTTCTTGAGTACCTTCCGCGTCTTCTTCACTTCTTCTCCTTCTTCGTTGTGGATTCCGCTTCCTCGAACACAGTAAGGATATCATCCTCGCGAAGGATGACGTAGCTCTCCGTCTTGAACGTGACGGGGTTCGTCTCCTCATAGACGACGCCCGCGAACTTGCCGATGAGGACGATATCCCCGGGCTTGACGGTCATGGGCAGCCGGTAGGACAGGTTCTCGACATCGGAGTTGGCGGGCAGCGCGGCGTCCGGATTGAACCTCCCCGGCCCCACCGCGATCACCCTCGCCCGCATGGGCTTCTCCGTGCTCACCTCGCGCACGATGAGTTTACTCGCCGGAGCCTCGTCTAGACGCTGAACGATCACCCTATCGTACAGCGGTTTTTGTTTCGAGATCATGTCCTTTTCTCCTGTGATAGTAGCGTAGCATTCTAGCATTCTCGCACGTTCGGCAAAGCCAACGCCCCCGAACAACCCGTAGATTGCTTCCAGTCCGTGAATGGGTACACACCCTTCTTCGTCCGGAATCGAGAAACTGATGCGCGAGCGGGGAAACAACGATCAAGTGATCCGGTCGGTAGCATCGTTTATTCTGGCAGAGATGATGTAATTGGCCCCAAGCTGGGATCGGGCCATTCACTTCCTCCCAAACGGCTCGGTGCATAAGAAAGCAGCGCCTCCCTATAACCCGTTGAGCGTATCTAGTTCTTGGGGATTTCAGCCAGATCCAACATGGAGTCACGACAGTATCTTCTCCCCGACGATCACTAGCAGCCGATAGATGCTCAGCGTCCCCTCCAATCTCTCGTTGTCGAACACCGGTATCCCGCACATAGCCGCAACGAATGCCTCGGTACAAGCGCCCTGACTGTTCCCCCACCCGGGTAGCATCAGGATCCCATCACACGCTAGCAGTGCAGGCAGGTCCCGGCTCATGAACTCCTTCGTCGCACCGGGCTTCGCCGCTACTTCCTCAATTCCTTTCAGGTCGCTGCCATACGCCTCCCGGTCCATCTCCGCCGGGCTGACGACTTCATGCCCCTTCGCACGCAGCCGGGCCGCAGCCGCATCGAACGCCGGGAAGTTGAAGTCCTTGTGCCCGCGCATCGGGCCTGCGATGTAGAGTTTCATTTCCCGTTCTCCTCCTCGTACAGCACTTGCATGATCACCGCGTAGACCGCGACGTCGCGAATACTGTCGAGTGCGCTCTCGTTCACCAACTCCCCGCGGCGGATGAACGACTTGAGCCGGGTGATCTTGTCGTTGAGCCGGATGAGCGCCCCGATCCACGGCGCGACTCCGAACTCGGCACTCGCCCGGACGTTCGCATACGGGTCCGTCGCTCCGCCGTAGTCCTTCCCCTTCTTGTTGTGCAGCGCGGACATCTCGTCGAGGATCCGGTCGAACGGGTCATTCTCAAACGTCAGTGCTGATGGCTGCTTCTCTACCTGCATCTCCTCTAATGCCTCTTCAGCCAACTTTCGCCCCTCAGACGCAATCCCCTGATCCCTCGTCTGCTCGTACAATCGCCGCTCAATCTCGGTCGGTTTGATCTGCATCTCCTCCAACTCCTTCCTGAGCCGTTCGCTCATGAGTGATGTACCTCAAAATGGCAATTTGCACAAAGCAAAATGCACTTCTTTCGTTCCGGATCGTGTGGGGACCAAACTCGCCGCTTCTTATCCCGAAGATGATGAAAGTGCAGGGCAGCGGCACATTTGTTGTAACCGCACCGAGTACAACCATGCCGCAACTTATACAGCCGTAGCTTCTTTAGACGGGCTTGACGCTGTGCGCGGCCTAATTCCCTCGGACGTTCCTTTTGACATTTGCGACAATGGAGCCTTCCGGCGCTTGGAAATCGGATTCTCGCTCCACACCGAACACACGGCTTCCGCTGCTTGCGGCGGTACTTCATTTGGTGTCGCTTTGCCCGAATAGGATGTAGAAGCCGCCATCGGGCACTTCGCTCAGAACTTGACATCCCCATTGGTAGCCTTTTTAGCTTCCTCATACGGCACCGTCTGCCGTCGCCGGAACTCATCCACGGCCTCCATCACGACGCCCCTCACCAGCGCGAAGTCGACGAAGTGGCCGCCCCAGCGGGACACAACCCTGCCCATCAGCCTATACACAATATAGGCCAACTGCCCGGGCGAGTCAACCTTGCGGGCGAGGATCTCGATATCCGCGTCAAACGGGGTCCGGTCTACGGCTTCAATGTACGGCATGTCAATCCCTCGTCGTTGCCAGGAGGCGGATCGCGATGTCGATCACCTCCTCGGCAGTTAGGTTAGGGAATCGCTTCTTTAGAACCGCGACCATGCGTTGGAGCGTCTCGCCTTCTTTGTCGGTCATCGACACACCGGCAACCCTCCAAGGAAGAACACAACATGGCTCCGCGCCACGTCCACTCGCCATAGGCCGTCTAGCCCGGCCTTCTGCTTCCCCTTCGGTGGGAACTCGGTCAAGAACTTCACGCGGAACGGTGGCCGCCATGCCCCCCACGCATTCTTCTCAAGCGCCTTGTACGCTGCCGTTGTGGCATCATTTGGCAGGATGAACGCAATGAAGCAGTCCGGCCCGGCCTCATGAATCGCCTTCCCCACCCAATCCAGCATCCCCGAGTACGGCGGGTTCACGAAGACCTTATGACCGCTCCACGGCTTGCTCAGTCCATCGTCCTTCTCCGTGTAGAACACCGGAACCGCAAGCGGGTTCTTCTCACTCGTACATGGGTCCAGCGTGAAGTTGAACATCGCGTTCAGCGGCTTCCAGACCTCTGGCGGAGTCAGTCTCTCATCGCTTGGTCGGCTCATTGCGGTTCCCCAGCAAATCCTTTAACATAGCCACTAGCGTCTCCACTTCCGTCAGCCGCGCTCGGATCTCCCGCGGGATCCACTGCTCGGCTGGCTCCTTCCAGTCGCTTCGCCCTTTCGATGATTCCTTCTGCATCGACTCTCTCCTTGAATCGTACCCGGCACCGCTTGTTCACCAGATGCCAGGACTTGAAGTCATGGACATAGAACTGTCGTCCGTCCTGCATGAAGGCTCGGATCAGCGTCCCGATGTACTCCCCACAGTTCACGCAGGCCACGACGCGGATGCCATTCCCGCGCTCGCCCCATGCTCGATTTGGCCGCCCGTTCCACCGTGCCCTAGCCGCCCAGCCCATCAGGGGACCACCTTTGCCAGTGCGGATGCTAACTCTCGATAGACGTTCTCCGTTTTCCTCTCCTCAATCCGCCCGCCCGACCGGGCCATGTACAACTGCGACTCCGCCTCAGCGGCCTCCGATGCTAGCGCCGCGATGCAGCCAGAGCAACACCCGCTCGAAGTGAGCCGCTTCCCTTTGTACTTCGTCAGCGCCGTGTTCTCGCGCCCGCAGTCCGCGCACGTCCCGATCCGATACTCCCGTTTGCCGTGGACGAGGACCTTATGGTAGGTCGGGGCGGACGGCGGCTCCATCGGATTACTGGACACGTGGCCGTTTGACCCAACATTGACCCAAGGCGTCGGCGGATGTGTCGGCCCGTTCACCACCACGACCGGCGACATCCCGCCCGGATACGGTGAACCAGCAGCCATCTTTGCCCTCCACGCCGCATTCACAGCGAAGGATGCCATCAGCTTTCCATGGTCATGAAATGTCGCCACCCATACTCCTGCCGATGATCCATCCATCACGTCGAACCCATGCCCGTTGAAGCATTGGCAGTGCTGGATTGGAAGCGGTCGGACCGAGTCCAGCACGAACGTCATGATCCCCCCGCACCCACTAGGGCACATCATCGTAAACGTCTCAGTCGCCACTTTTCTTCCTCCCAGTATAGAGTTTGTTCCCACCAATCCGTGGCTCCGGCGGGTACTTGATGTCCTTGAACGGTGTCCCCTTCCGCGTGTACTCCAGATACAGCTTAACGACATCCGCGGCCCAGACTGTCTTCGCGAATGACTTGCCCGAGGTGTCCGACCCCATCCGCCGGTTCTGAACCGAGTAACTCCCCTTCCGCAACCCCGACCGGCCTCCGAACGTCCGCCTTGCCGCCCGCTTCTGATACGACAGTTCACCCACGCATCTCCTCCAACCCCTCCGCGTTCTCCGTCTTCTTGCACCCCACCGCGAGGCACTTCTCGCTGTGCAGGTGCCGCTTCCCACCGTTCTTCCCGACGCTGATCTCCACCGGGCAGCGGAACATTCCATAGACCGGCAGCACTCCCATCTCCGGCCATGCCCGTTCCATGATCGACCACACCTGACTCGCTGCGTAGGCGATGTCCGTAGTCCGCACATACAGCCAAAAGTTGTCGTGCATCGTCACCCGCAGCGACGATTCCCTTATCTTGTCAAGGTCTTCGCTCACCACCTTCATCATGTCCCCGACATCGCTCTGCGGCTGCCCGGCGAGCGCCTCGTTCCGGTCCGCCAGCCGCCATACCCCGTCCCTCTTCTCCTTGTCATACGGCCCAAGCGGGAGCCCGAAGTTGTTCCGCAGCCAACCTGTCTCCAACGCCTCGGCCTCGACATCCTTGATTCTAGCTAGTAGTCTAGGATACGCCTCGAAGTACCCCGCGTGCAGCCGCGCCGCGATCTCCCTCGGCAGTCCGAAGTCCCGTGCCGTCTTCGCAACATCCATCCCGTAGTCCCAGGCGTGCGTCAGGATCTTCCCGTTGTCGCGGTACGACTTCCGCTGCGGGTCATACGGGAACACCAGCGTTCGCGCATCCTCCGGCGCCAGCTTCACCCCAATCGCCGCCGCGAGCAGGATCGCATTGTTCGTGTGGATGTCCTCGCCTCGCAGCCACGCATCGAGCAGCTTTGTCTCCTTTGCCCTCCATGCCGTTACCCGCGCCTCAATCTGCGAGTAGTCCGGGCTCATGATCACCCAGCCCGCCGGGGCGATGTAGATACTCCGATCCGCGTCCGGAATGTTCTGCTGATTCCCGGCCGCAGCGAACCTCACCTTCTCGCTGTCCTCCTTGTCCGTCCCACTCGCGTACCGAGCCGTACTCGTCCGGTGGATGCTAAATCTCGTCCTCGCGAAGCCGTCCCACCCCTTCAGCGGCTCGTCATTCTCATCCAGCCCAACATGCAGCGTGTTGTTCAACCTCCACTGAGCATACGTCGCGTCCACCTTGAGCCGGAACAACTCGACATCCGGGTGCCGTCGCTGGAGGATCTCCATCGCCTTATCGTCTATCTGCGGGATCCCCTTCTTCTTCGTCTTCCCGGCCGGGCGAATCCAGTCCTTCTTCGCACGCTGTGAGTTGAGCCCGTCCGGGTCGAAGAGGAGCCAGCGCCAGTGATCCGGTTTACTCGGGTCGAACTTCTCGCTGATCCGCTCCAGCACACCGCGCCCCTTCCGAATCCGGGCCTTCAAGTCCTTGAGGTGATCTCGAAGCGCCCCCGCCGCCTCGAATACCCGAAGGCACCCCTCACACTTCTTCCGCTTCGTGATCCCAGGGTAGTCCGGATGCACCGGGCACGTCGGAGCCTCGACCACGCTTCCGATTGCCTCCACCTCCAGCTTCGCAATCGCCGCGACGACCTTCTTACGTCGCTCATAGTGAAGGCTCTGAGCGATCTCCCCGATCCTTTCCTCCGCCTCTTCCTTCGTTCTCTCTGCCTCCTGCCTCAACTGCTCGCGACGGTTCACGTCCACCATCAGTCCCCGCCGCTCCATGTTCACCATCGGCCGGAACGCCGCCATGTCGATCTTCGCGAACCGCTCTAGGAGCCCCTTCTGCCGCATCAGTTCCCACAGAGCAATCTTCGCCCGGTGATTGTAGATCCCGTCGAGCCCGTTATACAGCATCCGGAAGTCCTTCTCCGCCACCCCCGGAAACGCCACCCGGTAGAACGCCTTCGTCGCCCTCGTCTCCGGCCGCTTCCAGTAGACGATGTCCGGGAGCAACCTCAGCGCCACCCGGTCTAGGCTCAGCCACTTGACCGGAATCTTCTCCTTCTCCCCCGCGGCTTTCTTCTGCGACACGGGCGGCCAGACCCGCGCGGCTGCTACAATCGTATCCCGGATCGGCGAGACGACCTCTAGTCCATTCGCGAGGAACGCGGAGACATCATGGCTAAAGTTGTGGCCGATCTTGGTGATGCGGGGGTCGGCGAGAATTTCCCTGACGACACCCTGATACGCCAGCGTCCACGGAAACACGAACACCTTCGCCGGTCCCTGCGTCACGCAGCATAGCTCGATGAACGCGGGCCGGTCCTCGGGGTTCTCGATGTCTAGTACTGTCTCCGTGCTCGGGACGATGTCCGCGAGACGCGGATTGAGGATGATCTCCTGGCGCTTCCACCTCGGCTCGGGTGGCGGGCTATTCGCGGCCGTCCACGCTCGCCGGATGTTCGCAAGGATCTCCGGCATGAATCGCTTCTGGCCGCGGAGGGCGAAGGCGGGGTGAAGGGTGGTGACAACGGTGTGGATGGTATCCGGTGCAAGCTCCAACGGCGGCCGCTGACCACCTGTCAGGTCAAAGTATATTCCGTTGACCTCCTCCACCGTAAACACGCTTCCATGATACTGCATGATCCCGGGCTCGGAGATCCTCTGCCCATCCTCGCGGGTCCATGTATACGCCCGTAGCGCTGTGCCCCACTCCAGCGCATCCGCGCCGATGAGCAGGACGGCCTTCGTCCCTTCCTGCCTCTCCAACTCCCGGTTCAGATACGCCGCCGTGCAATGCGCGATGCTGGCCGCCTTGACCTCCGCGGTCTCATCCGCAGGCGGCAAGCAGCGGCGGACGTTCTCCAGCCGGACCAGCTTCCGGGCCTCCGTTCCCCCAAGCCCCCGGTCCACCAGCTTTCCGCTTGGCCCAACGAACGGCTCGCCTACCTTGACCTCCTCACCGCCCGGCGCCTCCCCTACAACAAGAAGCCGGGCATCTCTCGGCCCGGCTCCGGGGACATACCCTGTCCCGCAATTCTCCAGCGGGCAGCCCTTGCATCCCTCCGGCTTCTCAAGCACACGGCCCCCTAGAACGCCTCGATTCCCTCGACATCATCACACTGCTTCTTGATCCCCGGCTGGCAGTAGTCCGTACACTTCGTATTATTGTACATCGACCGCCCGACTAGCGCAACCTGCTTCACGTTCTCCTTGAACGGAACCCCGTCATGCTGCCGCCGGAAGAATAGCTGATACTCCCGGATGATCTCGCGGACGGTATGGACTCCGCCCCCCGGCTTGATGTCTAGGATCTGCTCCTCGCTCAGTAGCGGCAGCACTTCCGGAATCCACGGTCTCGGCCCCCGCCTCGCGGTCATCGCGCCGTGATAGGCAATCAACTCCTGGACCTTCCCTATCGCCGCCTCCTCCACCTGCTCCAGCGAATGCCGGTAGATGTTCAACTGCGCGGCCGTCGTCCAGTCCGTCTTGTTGTCTCGCCCCTTGAACCGCTGACTGCTCTCCGAGTGCAGCTTGTAGTCGTGGATCCCACCATACCCCAGCGTAATCTTGTCGATCTTCCCGCAGAGGACGATGCCCTCCGTGCCCACCAGCCCCATCTCGCCCCGAAACAATCTCGCCGCGGGCAGCCGATCCCCGGGCACGCCGAAGCGAACCTCGAAGTACTGACTCGACTTGTTCCGGCTTATCTTTTCATGAATCGCCGTTCCCCAGTGCGGGGAATTCGCGGCGGCGGGGTCGAAGACGTAGTCCGTTCCGTCTGCTAGAAGCGCTTCTCTCGGGCAGCCGAGACATCTCGTCGCCGTCATCCGCTGCCCGGCGTGGTAGCTATCCCCGACCCGGTCCTCGACGATGCTGACCACCCACTCCAGGGGCATGTGCATCCCACCGGCCAGTCCCTTGCACGCCCCGCTAGAATAGTGATCGAGAGGGAGTGGACCGAAGGTGCATGGGCAGGTCAACCATTTCGCTGGCATCTCAACACCTCGCCATCGCGATCAGAATCGCCCCGACCAACATCGCCACCATGCCGAATCCGATGTAGTCCGGCTGGCTACGAGACATCTCTGACCTCCTCCGCCTCGAATTGCTGGGCTAGGAGGCGCTCTTTATACCACTCTGCCACGCCACGACAGACACCCCCGAGAATGTCTTTGCGGAACTCCTTAAAGAGCGCGTCCTTGATGAAGTCGATCTCCTCCTTCATCACGTCGGTATGGACTTCCTTGATGAGGGGACCGATGTCCTTGGGTGAGTCCGTAATCACCCCCGCCTCGCGAAGATGCTGGACCGCCTTTTGCCACCGGGCCTCGGTCCGGAGCATCCCCACCAACCTGTCAATCACGCTGCCGAAGCTGGGCTTCTCGTACGCTACCCCCGCGTGCTTCTCCTTGAACGCCTCGCTGACGTACTTCCCCATCAGCGCCTTCTTGTCCACACCGAAGCGAGCATAGTTCTTGATGACGACGCCCTCGATTTTTGGCCCCCCGAGACAGGAAGTCAACTCTAGCCATTGCTTGATGTCGGCCTCGGTTAGTAGATCCCCAGGCCCTTGATACATTGCCGGGACTACTTCTAGATCCAACCGCGCAGCCTCTTCCCGCTTCCCATTCGCATCAAGATACTCCTCCTCCCCCGTGTTGATGTCGAAGAGGATGATGTTCCCCACCGGGACTCGCGAGTACGCCAGCACATTATGCTTCGGCTTGTCGAGGACCTCGCCGCGATAGGTGTAGCCCACCTTCAACTTGTCCCTCAGCGCTACCACCGTCGCCACCGCTGCGGCGAACATCTTGGGCGGGTTGTCGGGATCGATGTTCGCCCCCTTGCTGCGGATGCGAAGCTCCGTCTGGACGGCCCCATCATAGACCATAAACACCCCGAAGCTAAACTGGCTCCCGTCCACCTTCTCCTCTACTAGCACCGTATCTAGCAGCAGGTCCCTCACCCCTCGATGCCCCAGCGCATAAATCTGCGGGTAGGTGTGCCAGCTAGTCATGCTCGGCCTCGCTTCACCTTCTGCCCAAGCCCGGCCTTCGGAATCCTCGCCTGCCCGCGCCGCGCATCCTTCGAGACGCCCATCCGGTCAAGCACCTGGACACCACGCTCCTCGATCTTCCCCTGCTCCGCGGCTCCCTTTCTCTGCTTCTCCGCGAGCCTGTCATACGGCCCCGGCTTCTGCGGCTGAATCGTCATTCCCAGCTTCGCTTGCTTTGCCATGTCGATACCCTCCTTTGGTGCCGGGGGCCGGTATCGCACCGGCTACCTCGGCGTCTTCAGCGCCGCGCTCTACTCTGTGAGCTACACCCGGCAAAAACGGCGGGACCGGGTGAATCGTCGCCATGTCCCGGTCCCGCCTCGCGGGGGAGGAAACTAGAATCCGCTCTCCGCACCGCCCTCCGTCCCCACCGTACCGCCCGCCTTCTTGATCTCCGCGCGAGCAACATCCAACGCCGTCTTCCCGGTCAGTACTTCCTTCGTCCGCGGATCCTTCCCCGGGTCTCCCGGGCTCCGCATCGAATCGAAGACGATAAACGTGAAGCCCTTCTTGTTGCTGCCGCCCGTGAAGATGACTCGCGGCCCGTTCTCCTTCATCTCAAGAACCGTACTCAGCCACGCTGCGACTCCTTCCTTCGTCGCAGTAGGCGGCAGGAACGTGTTCAGCCCGAACACCCGCGCGAACCGCTTCAACGTCGCGATAACCCGCGTCCGTCTCGCTGCGATTTCCTCCTCCGTCGCGGCCCGAAGAATCGCCTTTCCGGTCTCCGGATTGATCTCCTTCGTTGCGGTCTGCTCGCCCCAGCCGAGAAACAGGTCATCGTAATACGTCCTGTCCACGGCCTTGTCGAGACCCTCGACCACCCGGAAGCCGACGCGAACCGCCGGGATCTTGTCCTCGTACACCTCGCGGAACTCCGCGCTTGCAAGTTGGCCGATGTGGTAGTCGCTGCGGGGCAACGGCTCTCTCCCCACCCGCTCCGTACTCTCCTCGACCTCCGCTTCGTACTCCATCATTTCCTGGAACGCGGGGTCAAGCTGTTCCGTTTCCGTTTCTGCGAAACTCGTGTCGCTACTCACCGCCGATCTCCTCCTGTGTGTTAGGGTTTAATATCTTCGCGTCCGGTTCTTTCCGTTGCCCTCTTGTCGCCTCTGCGAAGTGGATCAACATATGCAGCCGGTCTATCAGCTTGTGCGCCACCTCGCTCCCGTGATACATCACAACGATAGAAAACATCGCTGTCATGGCTTCGATCAGCACCTTCAGATGCCCGTTCGCCTTCTCGACCTTGCACTCCGGCTCATCCGGCTTTGTCGCATCGTGGCTCAATTTCCCCCCTTTTTCCCGGCCGCGTCAACGCGATACGCCGCCTCGACCGGGTCTAGTGGCGTTCCGATGATCTCTCCTTGTCCCCACAGCGTCAGAAACTTCTCCAGGCTCGGTTTGTCGATGATGTCTCCCTTCTTGAGAATGCCTGCACTCCGTTCCTTCAGCACGACCGCCTTCGGCCCGGTCGGCGACATGATCATCTTCACATTCAAGTCCCCCCAATGTGGATCCTTCTTCTCGCTCCAGGGGAACTCGCCGACGACCTTGGTCATGTCCTCATTGAACGCCTTATTCATGTGCGTGGTGAAGATGTAGTGTTTCTTGCTCGCCAGCACAAGATATTGCAGCATTCGCAATGGCTGCTTCACCCGGTTCCACTCGTTCCGGTCCTCCCCGCCCTTCACCGCGCTGCTCGCGATGTCCCAAAGGATACTCGCGGAATCCAGCCCCAGCGTCATGAACCGCTCATCCTTCGCCGCGGCCTCCATAAAGCTGCGAATCTGCGTCAGGTCGTTGCTCTGTATCCACGCAATCAGCGGATGCACCGCCTCGTCAATCCCCAGCATCTTCTTCACCCGTGGGATCAGTGTGAACCGCTTCGCCTCCCCGTTCGGATGCGGCGTGAGGTAGTTATGAGCACCGAACTCTGTATCTGCAATAGCCAAACCGCCCAATTTTGCCGCGCTGAGCATGAGAATTGATTTCCCCGTTCCCTCCATCCCGGC
>Ga0075423_10001949_pt1 | contig 18539 bp, 23 predicted proteins | sample SoiMethybrSBSTD2_FD_80114 | JGI IMG/M metagenome (GOLD analysis project Ga0075423, IMG submission 80114) | Bulk soil microbial communities from a Populus tree surrounding site in Tennessee, USA - Soil MetaG P. TD hybrid SBSTD2 | ecosystem: Environmental > Terrestrial > Soil > Tree plantation...
GGGCGCAGACAAATCTCCGCCAAACCCTCCGAAATTGTTGCCGCGTGACGCGTGCTCTGTGCACTAACGTGACATAAGCTTCCGGCGGAGAACTCACGGCTCTTGCGGTCTTGATGCGGAGTTGAGATCGGCCAAGCAGGGCACATCCGCTAGCAGAATTCGGAGATAGAAAACCTGTTCGTCCTGCCAGAGATTCCCAACTGTCGATTTTGGGTTGGATCCGAGAGTGCCCTTCTGACAAAAGGAGTACGTGGATAGACTTTCAGACTTCTGCGATGCAGTGAGAGCGGTCTAGTGCTAACTGTCAATCTTGCAGATCGCTCGCAATCTCTTCGGAGGTTTAATGTCGTATGCTTCCCTATCCCGGCGGCTCAATACCTGCGAATGTCCATGGAACACCAACGGTACTCTCTATAATCATCGCCGAGAGCCACGGCTTTTCGATTGAGGGATTACCCGTGAAAGCAGTAACTGCCGCCTCCTGCTCGTTTCAGCCTTTGCATTTACCCAGGTGCACGTGCCTGCCACTAACGAGCGCGGTGGCAAGCAATAGGACTGCAAGACCATTTCGTTTGAGCAACTCGAGAGAACGATGGTCGTCTGCCGAGATTAAGGTTGAACGAAGCCCAGATGAAACTTTGTTCGGGAGTTAGTGAAAGCTGCGGTTGCGCCTTAGTTTGTACTCTCGTCGATGCTGCGGTTCGCATTCACCAGCGTGAAAAGCAGACCGGAGCCGACAGTGGCCCATACTGCCACGTCCAGTGCCGCGCTCCAACTTTTATGTACAACAATCGAAGCCGTCACGGTGGACGAGATTGCCCCGCCGACCGCGCTCATGGTATTCATCAGGGCTGACAGCGAGGCCGAGTACCCTGGCGCCAGATCAATGCACACCGCCCAGAAGTTCGCCGCGGCGAACATGTTGAAGCCCGCAGCCAGCGCGATCATCGGCAGCGCCACGACCGCCACCGATAGGTGGCTCCCGACATATAAAAGGACGGCCGACACGCCCATGCCCAGCCAAACTGCTCTTTGCCGGGCCGTGCGGCGGTCGGTGATTCGCATCAGGCGGTCTGAAAACCACCCGCCCAGCGGAGACAACACCGCCATCGCCAAAAACGGCGCGGCCGTCCAGACCGCAGCCTGCATGACCCCCAAGCCTCGCATCTTCACGGCGTAGAAATAGAACCAGTTGTAGTAAACGTAAAAGGCATAACCTTGCAGGCCATAGCCAAGGATCAATGCCCAAACCGAACCGCTTGCCAACATCTTCAGCCATGGCACGTTCTTGGAAACGCGTTGCGGAGGGAGAGCACCTTTGTGCGAACCGGGGTGCACGGCCTGCAACTCGGCATCGTTGACCCCCGCATGCCGCTCCGGCCAGTCGGTCGCGTACCAATGCCAGATCGCAACCGCAAGGAAGCCCAGCACGGAACAGGCAGCAAACGATGCGCGCCATCCCCAGCGGGTCATTGTCCAGGCGATGAACACTGGGGTCAGCGTGCCCCCCAAACCAAGCCCGCACACCTGTAGCCCGCTGGCAAATCCCCGCTCTCGCAGCGCAGTCCATGACGCGATCACACGAGTCACGTTGGACGAGATCGCCGCCTCACCCACGCCAGTCAGAAAGCGGACCAGCCGAAACGCGGCCAGCGCGCTGATTCCCGTCACCGCGGCGAGCGAAGGAACCAGAACCACCGCGCCAGCTCCTGCCGAGAAACAGAGAATCGCGGAGGTCAGCGTGCGCCGCGGACCGATGAGGTCGCAGATGTATCCCCAGGGAATCTGGAAGAGCGCATACCCCCAGAGAAACGCGCTGAACACAAGCCCCATGCCGACAGTACTGAAAGCAAATTCGTCCCCGATGCGTTTGCCGGCAATGCTGAGGTTGAGTCGATTGAGGGCGGTGACGGCCATAATGGCCATCACGATGCCCAGGATCCACCAGCGCACGCGGGTTGCGCCGCGCGACCCGGACTCTTCTGGAGTTACTCGGATTTTCTCAGTTGCTGCGCTTGAACTGTCCACAGTGATTCCGATCTTTTACTAAGGGAACTCCTGGTCGTATCTGCGATCGATTTTATAGTGTGCTAGAGGCGGAACCGCAGCCGTGCACGGTGCGCTTCTATGACTCCTAGAAAATCAGTTTCAATCCGAGTTGGATCTGGCGGGACGACGTGGAAGTAGATCCAATACCCTACGTTCCCGATGGATGCTGCCGTAGTATCAAAAGCGGAGTTGTTTGCTTCGTTCAGGAAGTTGGGGGAAGCGAGATTGGGGTGGTTGAGAGACAGAAAAGTCAACGGTTCTCAGGATCGGCCAAGTCTTCTGACATGATCCAACCAATCCACGCTCCGCTGCGCCATCAGATCGCCGACAAAATTGGGCAAGTATTTCTGCTTGGCCGGATATGGATATCGCTCGCTGCGAAGTGGTTCTGTTGGGTCGCCTCCCACTTCACCGTGGACCGAATAAAGTTTCTCCACCACGTTATAGTACGGCGCAAGTATCGCCCCAGCCCGTCATTGGACGGTGCGGTCAACATGCCGAGCGAGGCTCTGTTTTCAGGAAGAGAGAAGCTAGTGGCGGGTCACATTCAAGAACGGATTCCTCGCCCGAACGCTTCCGTACAGCCTGCCATGCTCGAAGTCCTCCGAGATTAGCTCGGTCATCCCGTGACACTCTGCATAGGCCCACAGATGCGCATCAAACCAAGGTAGCTGGTAAGTCGCGGCCCCGCGGAGAGCCGTTCTTACCACTCCCGTGTCGGGATATAGAATGCGGAATTGGTCGAGTAGTTCTTCGGTCTCACGCCGGGCATCGGCTTGCGTAAGGAGGGGTTCGGCGCCAATTCTAGCCCGCGTCACGACTGCCATAAATTCAAGCACCGCTTGGTGCGGAATACGTACCGAGTCAGTCCTCAAACCGTCACGCAACACCCTGGTTGCGATTCTCTGCTTTTCCGGAAAACGCGGATCGAACCGATAGACCAGAACGTTGGTGTCAATCAGGGAGGCTGTCATCATACAGCTCCTCTCGCTTCCAGCCGCGTGCGATGGAGGAACCTGCTTTGCCCGCTTTCGTCCCGCGACGCTTTTGTCGCTGCGTAGCCCGATCAAAAAGCTCCAAACGTTCCTCGAGGGTGCGCTCTTGCTGATTGGGATTGTTTTTCCCGGCGGGAATGACGCGAATCGCTTCCCCAGCCGCGATCCACTGTAGCTCATCCCCCGGCCTGATTCCGTACTGGTCGGCGATTACTTTGGGCACCGTCAATTGCAATTTGCTTGTCACCTTTGCCATATCCTTACTATAGCAAGGATTCTATCCTTGTTCAACTGGCCACAAACGCTAACCGGCCAGGTTCAGGAGGTCTGATGACAGTCAAAACGCCAACGAGCAAGCCAGACGAGGAGAGACAGCCGATGATTCCGTTTACTCGTTGTCGCTGGGAGCGGCGATGCCCAAGAAGACGAGCACAGCACGATTCAGCCACACCACGTCCTCGTCAGCAAGTCGACCGACACGTGTGCCAATCTTTGACTTCGAAACCGTCGTGATCTTATCCAACATCAGCCGGCAAACAGCGCGAAGCCTGTTGCTCTCGTTTGGCTCGACCGGCAACCGAAACAGAGGAGCATCGGTTGGGTCGGTCGTGAAGGCACATACTGTGATCGAATCCATCATGTCGAAACGGTCGTCTTGAAGTATCACGACTGGACGGGGCTTTCCAGCGTAATCCTTGCCGCCCGCAACGGTCCAAATTTCACCGCGTTTCACATCCCGCCCCAATCAGAGACAGCGTCGACGAAGTCTTGGTTCTCCTTTGCGTGAGGACTATTGGCAACAGCCAGGGACTGGCGATGCGCTTCTGTCACAAAAGCAGGCGAGCGCATGTCAGGGACCCAAATCTGGATAGGCCGTAATCCCTGTTGACGAAGGTGCTTGCGGTGCGCTCTGACCTTATCCCGAGACGACTTGGAGTGAGTTCGTGCTCGCATCTTTACCTCTCTGCCTGGTTACATGTAACCTATCACAAGTTCCCAGGTCGTCCGCCATAAGGGCCAGCAGCAAGGCGTCGGATCCAGAGGCGCAGGCTACGGCTTCAACGGAGCCAACATAAGCAGCTATGTCCGCTTCTTGAGCGATGGTGGCGAACTGGGCCTGCAAGTCCAGAAACCGGAAATGCCAGCTTGGAGTTGTAGGTCACAGCGAACATTTTAATAATGTTAGTTCGTTCAAACCGCAGTCTCCCGATGACTCAGATGCAGATTATGTGAAAACATTTGCGTAAAAATCCAAGGTCGTGGCCTGGGTCCGTAATTTTGGATTTATGAAATCAACGTTCTAGAACATGCGACTGCCGATGACGATCACAAAGTTAAGGAATTCGCCCCGCGAGCTAATTGAGTGCACGTGCTGCCATTTCGCACGCACGTTCTATGGCAACGATACCGTGTGCGGACGTCCACATTCCACACGCGCAGCACGCGGCTAGTTTGTTGGTGTCATAGGAATGCAACGCTTCTTCCGCCGGCCCGCTTCTCCCGTCCTTACACAACCTGCAACCAAAGCAGTACCAGTCCGAGTTTCTGGCGAGCATGAGTCATTTCTTCGACTCGAAAGTCAAACCTCCTTATCTGATCCGCTAGGCGGATGGCCTGCGCCGCTATGGTCGGTGCCGGATTCACGCCGCAGAGCGCAGAAGCCAAGACGCATCCACAACAAACAAGTTTTCGTTTGGTCGAAAGATCTGCAGAATTCACACCGCCAGCCATTACTGGTCAGAATCAGGCCGGTTGCTTTTGAGTATTCTTGGGGGTGAATCTGCCTTAGCTAAGGCATTGGGACAACCGCTGACACTTCGTTCGAGTAGCCACTTTCGACACCACTGGAGTCCACCGCTGTGGTTACGTAAAAGTACGTTTGACCGGATTGGATGGTGGGATCGATGTAATTGCCCGCCGCATCAAGCGATGAATTAATTCTCGTGTACGGGCCACCTAAGGCGCCGCCCCGGTAAATGTTGTATCCGACGACTGGGGAGGTGCTCGGGTTCCAGGATAGGTCAACACTGTGCTGTATGGTCGATGTAGCGGTTCCGGTGACTACTTCCGTGGTAGACGGAATTGAAGCATTGCTGGCAAAGGAAATGTTCGCAGAAGCGGTGCCGCTCGTTTGCGGTGCAAATGTGACAGTAAAGGGCACACTCTGCCCTGCGGCTATGGTCAGGGGGAGAGTCATGCCGCCTAGACCGAACTCAGAGCTGCTCGAACTGCCGGAAGATATGGTTACGCTGGAACCGGTGGCACTGAGCGTTCCGGTTTGACTTTGCTTTGTACCCACTACGGTGGTGCCGAAGCTCATAGATCCCGGCGAAACCGCCAGTTGCCCTGCGCTCGTGCCGCTTCCTGACAGCGCCACAATGAGATTGGCATCAGAGGCGTCGGACGCAAACGTCACTGTTCCGCTTACCGTTCCCACGACAGTCGGAGCAAAAACAAGGGTGACAGTTAGGTTTTGCCCTGGAGCCAGAGTTTCAGGGGAAATAAACCCGCTCAGGCCAAAGCCGGCGCCGGTCACAGTCGCCTGAGAAATTGTAAGGCTCGAACCGCCAGAGTTCGTTAGAGTCGCATATTTTGTCTGGCTGCTGTTGAGCTGGGCGTTGCCAAAATCCAAACTGGAGGGACTGGCGACCAGGTAGCCCGGTGTGACTGCGGTTAGTGAGCTCGTACCTACGCCCGTGAGAAAAATGGTGCTGTTGCTGGAGCGCTGTTTCCCGCTATTACCGACGGGACTCAGCGTCGCCACTGACGTGCTGCCACTTGCGCTACCGCTCGCTTGCGGAGCAAAAGTAACCGGCAAACTTGCACTCTGCTGCGGCGCGAGAGTTATGGGTAAATTCGGGCCTGCGAAGCTGAATCCCGCACCGGTAACCGTTGCTTGTGCGATGGTGAGATTTGATTTGCCGCTGTTGCTCGCCGTGATTGACAACGTACTGCTGCTGCCAATCTGGACACTGCCGAAATTAAGGTTGGAGGAGGAGAGAGCTAGCTGGCCTGTGGCTGCGCTCGAATAGAGAAGGATTCTAAGGAGGACCAGTTTCCACCAGGCATGTCTCCATTGAAGGACGAGACGCCTCATTAGGTTGACTCGCTTGCCCCGTGCTGGCGCACGGTGGGGGATGATGCAGCCGCTGCAACTCTCCTGCGGACGGTGGAATCGTTCGATCGTCACGCGATATGAGGTGCAGTTTTGGCATTCTTCCCTTCCTTCGAGGACAACGATAGATCACAGAAGGCTAGGCAGGACCAGCTCTTCGTACAAGCTCGCGATCGTCCAGGAGGACATCACCGAAGGTAAGGACTCTGGTACGGCTGAAATGGACCCGCGCTATCTGGAGGACGTGCGAGTCGCACAGGCCGGCGATGGTCAACCCTTGATTGCAAATGATGCGGAAATCATCGGGGGTGAAGAATCAGCCGATTATCGCGCAGCGGGATTGGTGGTCAGTTATGACGAATAAGTGTCGCGTGATTCAAGTAGCATCAGGGGCAGCGCGCGGTGATTTGCAACCCACGGACGGCCTACATGCCGACTGCAAGGAACCGGGACTCGGTCAATTAATCCGTATACCCGGATATGAGTGCTGCATGCCACTTTCAAATCGGACCGCTCCTCGAATTTAGGACAATCTCCTAACTAACTAGAACAGCCTACGGACAACGGGCCGTTGATTACCAACTCATAAAGCGAAGGCCTCCCGATTACTTTCGGCCATACTTCCGGCCATCCTCCCCCTGACACCATTCGCACCTTTAAAGCAAGTACTCGACGGCGATACGATTCGATGTTCCTATACAGGAGGTATACGTGCATCGCCGTTTCGTCCGTCTGGCCTGTAACACAGAGTACCGAGAAAAATAGGGTTGCGCGTACATCCCCAGTTAGCGTGCGCGCCAGCACGAAAATCACCACAAAATATTCGACGTTGCAGCTACTTTGGATCCAGGTCTGCAATGCAGCTACCGGCAGGTAAATACTCTCACCACCAGGAGCGCACAAATGAAAAAGGCTGCCCTTGAAAAATGCGTCTCTGCTGAGAACAGAGGTGGCTAAGGACATGCAAGGTTCTGGCGAGATTTCCTCGCCCACCCGACGTGGTTTCATCGGAAAAGTAGGTGCAGCGGCGGTCACAGCCGGTGTTCTCGGCGGCGTCCCTGCCGCATTCGCCGAGCACGACCAAGCGGGTAGTTCGGGGGCCTCGGATCCCCGAGTGCGGCAGTCGTATAACATTCGACTCGCCGCGGCAATCGCTGCCAAAAACGCACCCGTTCCTCCACACACCACCAACGAAGATGAGTTGCGGTATCCGGACAAGAGCGCCACCTACACCAAAGGCCTGCTGCAAGACGACATCGGTGTCGTTAACAAGGCGGCGTATGAGTCGTTTAAGAAGGCATTGAGAAGTGGCAAGAACGAAGATTTCGAGGCCATGATTATCGGCGGAACGCGAACGCAGAATGACATCCAGGCAGCCTATGCCTTCGATCTCGAAGGCCTCGACGCCGTGCAGTTCGGCAACGCTCCGTCTCTCGGTGATCCGAACGGTATCCCCATCGTACCTCCTTTTGATCAGATTGCCAGCGCGGGATATGGGGCGCAATTGGCTGAGATGTACTGGTCTGCCCTTCTGTATGACGTGGCGTTCACCGACTATAGGACAAACAGCACTGCTATCGCTGCCGCAGCCGAACTTTCGAAGATGCCAGGTTACCGCGGCCCGAGAGACAGCGGCGGCAATGTAACACCGGATCTGTTGTTCCGCGGCAACTTCCCCGGCGAAACGGTGGGGCCGTATATGTCACAGTTCATGATCACTCCCACCATGTTTGGCACCCAGGCGCTTGACATGCTAATGCAAACGTTCGTGCCGGGCCTCGACTACATGACCGACCTAACAACTTTCCAGATGGTTCAGAATGGCATTAGCACCGGACTCAGCCCTCAATTCGATCCGGTTCGCCGCTATCTGCACGACGGGCGTGGTTTGGCGTCGTACACACATGTCGACGTGCTGTATCAGGCCTACTTCACTGCCTTTCTGGTCATCGCCGGTCTGAGGATGCCCTTGAACCCCGGTAACCCGTACATCGGCTCCAGAACGCAGAATGGTTTCGCTACCTTCGGCGGTCCTGATTTCGCTGCCTGCCAGGGGGAAGTGGCCGCTCGCGCTCTTTGCCGGGTTTGGTATCAGAAATGGCTTGTCCATCTGACGCATCGTCCGGAGTCGGGCGGAGCGGTTCTGCACCAGCTCCTCAGCGGCAACGAGAGCAGGATCAATGCGCGACTGAACCGCAACGTTCTGAACTCGGCAGCGCCACAGCAGGTCTTCAGCAAGTACGGCACATATCTGTTACCGCAACCTTTCCCGGAGGGTTCGCCGACTCATCCCTCGTATCCCACTGGTCACGGAACCGTTGCCGGCGCTTGCATCACGTTCCTAAAGTTCTTCTTCGACGAAAATTACGTGATTCCCAATCCCCTGGTGCCGACGAACGATGGGCTTGCGCTTGTCCCCTATACCGGTCCGGATGCTGGACAGATCACAGTCGGCGGCGAACTGAACAAGCTAGCGCGCAACGTGAGCTTCGGTCACGGTGTTCTTGCAGGGATCCACTGGCGCACCGACACTGATTATTCGATGACCCTGGGGGAGGCCATGGCAATTAGCATCCTCCAGGAAAAAGCCAAGTGCTACCATGAGAAGTTCAGCATCACGTTTACCAAGCTTGACGGCAACAGGGTGACTATCTCGAATCGGTAAGCGCTGCTTTGCCGAGTAGCTGATCGACTCGCAACCCACAAACTGCAATTCGATGCGGATAAGTGCTGTAGGCCTTCGAGCCGAATCCGCGTCGTTAGTCCGAGGCAGCTCCCGACGGATCACGATTATGCGGTTCCGACCCGCGAATATCAGAGTGACCAACCGTCGCGAAAGCCGCCTCGACTGCCCCTGCGCTGCTTCCTACGACAAAATACGAGACAAGAAAACCATAATTGACAGGTCGTTCCATATCAGGCTCTCTAAAAACAGGGGGACAAAGCCGAAGCTCTGAAGCGCAATTTACTCCGGAGCAGATGGTGACCATCAGGAAGGGTACTGCAAAAGGCCGGAAAGAGAAGGAGTCCGGACTAATTACAAGGTATGATCCTTTGCTGCAATCCCCGATTTAGGGGAGGACGGATGACACTATCACACTAATTGAAGGAGCGGGAGAAGCTGGCGCGCCAAGTGAATGCAGTGGGTGGAGAGCAGTTCAAGTGGAGACCTCAGCGGCCCCTGAATCCGTGCCCTACGCTCCGGTCTTCACACTTTTTCCCACAGCTACCAGGAAAATCACACTCTTGCCCTCCGCGTGAGGCGAGAAGAACCGGGTAACCTCGTCGTCGTAGAAAGTGAGGCCCGTCGCGCCCAGGCGTTGGGCGTACGTGGCAAGATACATCTTGCCTCCCAGAATGCCGCCTTCCAGCTGCACCGCGCGATATCCACGATTGCCGAGGCGTTGCAAAATCGGCCGCAGATCCGCCAAAAAGAAAACAGCCACTGCAGCCTTGGCAGGTAGCTCCTGCTCTAGTCCAAGGTAGCCAGCCTGGGTGCGGAAGTGTCCTTGCTTCAGACACTCGAGCCGGCCGCGCTCGCGAAAAAACACGTACGCCCCTGGTTCGAGACCTTCCACTGCGTGGACAATCAAGTAGAGCTGGTTCAGCTGAGATCCCGGCAGATCGAGAAAATCTGCAGACACGCCACGCGTGGCGCGGTCGAGCACCGTGGAGAGCTGCGCTAAAGTGATCGAAGCCTGGGCAAATCTGCGGGTAGAACCACGCCGTAGGATGACCTGCTCGATAGTGTCGCGCGGCATCTCTGCATCTGCTAATGGCTGCAGTTGAACGATTGGTCCGGTCTGCGGCTGCAAGTTGGCGCTGTGAGTGTGTTTTCGCCACGCAACAACTTCCTCTGACGAGTGGAGTGACGAAGCAGCGTGCATTTCCTGCATCAGCGGATAGTCGACCTCGCGCCGTGAAAGTGGGACCGTTTCCAGACCGAGCGGCTGAACTTTCGGGGAGCGTTGCGACAGGTTCGACTCATGTCCGAGGGCGACCAATGAAAAGGCCACCTCGCGTTGGGGATCAAAGTCCAGGCGGTTGACTTCTGCGTCCACGAAGCCGCACACCACCTTCGCCGGCAACCCCAAGGCAGTGGCGACAGCCAGCAGGTTGGCGAGCACAGCGCCGTTGTCCCAGCTGAAATGGCGGTAGGTGCGGGCTTGATATTTCCAAGCATTCCGCCAGTAAATGCAGGTACAGGCTATGACAACAGGCGCGTGAGCGATGGCGCGATCGCCCGCAGTGGCTTCGACGAGGACGCCTCGATAATCTCCGGCACGCAGCCTGCGTAAGCCGAACTGGTCGGGGGCGAAGTGATAAATGCCCGCCTGGAGGTTTGCAAGCTCGCCGCAAACCACATATAGCTCGACCTCATAAAGCGCCCCCGTGCAGGCCGCGGCGCGAAAGTGGATCTCACGCCCCGAATACCTTCGGTGTCGCGTGATCCCGGGAGAGATAGAGGAGTTGTGCCACAGCTCCCAGATCGGGGGCCACGTTGGTCTCGGCAGGAATGTCCTCGGCGATCGCAGATAAAGCTGGGATCCCGGTTAGACGTACCTCGCCCGGCAGACCCAAGACCTCCAGCTTGGGATAAATCTTGAAAGGCGACGGCTGATTGGCCCAGTCTAGAAAGTGTGGGTTGGTACGGAGGCTGGCATAAGAGTGCTTGGTAGCTTCGTGGTAGGTCCAAGCCGCTTCAGGATTGCTGTTGTCGGTCATCGTTATCGATGGGCGGCGTTCAATCGCTGTCCAATGTGTACCGTTGCGCTATTCTGGAAACCGCTTATAAATTCGAAGAACCATTCCTCTGCAACTCTAGAAGAATACGTATCCCGCGATAAAAATTCTCTTTGTTATAGGCGATCTCCCAGCGACGTAATACTGCCTTCAACTCACTTCGCGCAATGTTCATCGCAACCCGTGCCCGAGGTCGATTTTTTCTCAAACGCATTAACGCCGAAAGAGATTGCACGATCTCAGGCTCGATGCCCTTACGTGAACTTCGAGCATTGCGTATCCACCGAGGTGGAATGTTCGCTCGGAACTTGAGATACCCCCGCACGACCGAGCCCGCACTAGATGAAAAAAGCTTGGCTTTTCTTGGCATGGAGTCCAGCCTCCTTGTGCTTCAAAAGTGGCCGTCAGGCTGCCATCGTGCTCCCCGTGGTCGCAAGTAGAAGAAGAATGCCGCAAGCGCGAGCCGGATCACGGACCGTCCCCACACAAGGTGTCCAGGATAGATTCGTTGGACGTCCAAGGTGCGGAGCGACAGCAGAGGCGTTATCGTGAGGACGAGCAGGCCCACAATCAACCCATCCACAACAGCGATATTGCGTTCCGGATCTCGGGCGGCACGAAACAGTATCGCGCTCACCATAAGCACCATCCCGCCCATCTCCTTCAAGAGGAAAAGGAGCAGCGTCGAAACCTCCGCCTCGGGAGGGTGAAGCAAGACTCGAATGACCAGGCCTCGGCTGCCGAAAATCATGAACAACCCGCCAGTCGCGAACAGAACAGAGAAGATGCGCAATGCTAGCTGCAACGCACGATAGGATGGTCTTGACAGAACCCGGTCCCTCCTTTTCGGCTGTAGACCCAAATGTGCCGATGACCAGTTTTGCGCGCATTGTAAGCCAAATTTAGGTGATCGAACGTCGCAAACTCCGCGACCCAAACCTCCTGAAAAATCCGGGACCCAACTGTGCAGAATTCGTGTCCTAGCCCGTGGTTGAACCTGCCCGAGCGAGAGGCCTAAAATCCAATCATTAGCCATCCAAACCTTCGGAGGTTCCTATGCCTCATTACGAATTCTTCTGCAAAGGCTGTCAAAAAACATTCTCAAAGATTCTGACCATCGCTCGGCATGATAACGAAAAAATTGCCTGTCCGCACTGTGGCAGCAAGAACGTAGAGCAGTGCTGGTCTGCCTTCTCCGCTCTCACATCGAAGAAGAGCGCGTGAAGCCAGCCTGAAGGAGTTCACGTATGCGTTTCGACAAATTCTCTTTCGGCTCCATTCAGATTGGGCAGCACGTATGAGCACGATGTCGTCGTTGATCGCGGTGAAGTCAGCAAACGTAAGAAGAAACCCTCCAAGAAGTTCCGCGAGGAGTTCGGCCACGCGCCGCTGTCAGTCGAGGAAAAGATACCCTGGGAATGCAGCCAACTTGTCATCGGCACCGGCGCGCACAGCAAACTGCCGGTGATGCAAGAAGTAAGACGCGAGGCGGAGCGTCTAAAGATCAAGCTGCTGGCTTTGCAAACGATCGAAGCAATTGAGTTCCTAAAGCAAGAGCCGGAAGACACTAACGCGATTCTTCACGTCACGTGTTAGTTGCCGTTGCCGGAAGCGCTGCACCATTCTTGGGTAATTGACGTCAGCGTCGGATGCGGCGTAGCGTTGCTGTGCAAAATACAAAATAGTCTACCGTCGCGCCCGCGGCGGGTTCCTTTCACCCTCTAGCCAACGAAAGGAGCGCACATGTTCACCCGCGTAGTTGAAATGACCAGCAAGCCAGGAAAATCGCGAGACCTTGCAGACACCATCAATGAAAAAGCCGTGCCGATTCTGAAAAAGCAACGCGGCTTTGTCGATGAGATTGTGCTCATGTCGCACGCCGACCCCAATCGCGTTTTGGCCCTGAGCCTTTGGAACAAACAAGAAGATGCTGAGCGATATCAACGTGAACAGTATCAGAAGATCCACGATACGGTGAGGCACCTCCTCGAGACCGAGCCCAATATCCAAACATTCGACGTCCACACCTCGACGACGCATCGGATCACCGCAGACAAAGCCGCCTGAGGATAGCCTGACCGCACAAAGAGGCGAGCCGTTTTCGGCTCGCCTCTTCAGCACGATTGCCTCTTTTCTTCTCAAAAAACCACGCGTGACTCCGCTGGGAACTTCGAGCAATCTCTCGAAGATTGGCAAGCAGCTCAAAAGGGTCGATAATTGCGCCGGGCGTTTTCCAGCCAAAGCGGGAGCTGCGCTGCGAAGCAACGCTATTTCGAACCGACTGCCGCACTGGTTGGCACCCAGAGGAGGATGCTATGGCACACACCAACCGAGGCCGAGTCATCTTGGGCGGTTTGCTCGCTGGTCTGGTGATCAACATCGTCGAATACATCACGAATGGCGTGGTCCTGAGGGAAGCGTGGGGCCAAACGATGCAGGCGCTGGGCAAACCAGCGGAGCTCTCCACCGACGCAATCGTGATTTTCAACATTTGGGGGTTCCTACTGGGCATCGCTGCTGTCTGGCTCTATGCGGCCATCCGAACACGCTACGGCCCAGGCCCGAATACCGCAGTCCGGGCTGGACTGGTCACATGGGGAATTGCGGTGCTTCTCCCTAATCTCGGCTATTATCCCCTGGGCCTTTTCCCTGCGCGGTTGCTGGTGATCTCGTCTATCGTATCGCTCATCGAGCTCGTCGTTGCTACGCTGGCAGGGGCCTGGCTGTACAAGGAACGGGAATTGGCGTCGGCAGTTCGCCCTATAGCCGCCTAGTAATGCACCGTAATCTGCGCGTGCAGGAAAAGGCACGCTCTGCGCGCCTTTTCCCTCATGACCCAGACCTCGAAAAATCCGCTACCGGGCAACCTTCACCAAGCACCGGGCATGTAGAGACTTAGTCCAGGAAGTTTATTCAATCGAAATCCTTCGCAACAGTCTGAAGTCGCTGAGAACCTTACCTGTGCCGAGCACCACGCTGCACAGCGGGTTATCGGCGATGCATACCGGCAGCCCGGTTTCTTCCCGGATTCGCTTGTCCAAGTTCTTGAGTAAGGCACCGCCTCCGGCAAGCACGATGCCGCGGTCGCTGATGTCAGCGGAAAGCTCCGGGGGCGTGCGCTCCAATGCCGCGCGGATGGCAGTCACAATGGTCGAGACGCCCTCGCTGATCGCCTCGCGGATCTCCCCATCATCCACCGTCATCATCTTGGGCGTACCCTCGATGAGACTCCGCCCTTTGATTTCCATACTGAGTGGCCCATCCAGCGAATATGCGGATCCAATTTCGATCTTGATCCGTTCCGCCGTGCGCTCCCCGATGAGCAGGCTATATTTTCGCTTCAGGTAAGTCATGATGGCCTCATCCATGTGATTGCCGGCGCTGCGCAGCGAATGCGAATAGACAATGCCCGACAGCGAGATCACAGCGATGTCCGTAGTGCCGCCACCGATGTCCACCACCAGGTTGCCACCCGGCTCGGTGACCGGCATACCGGCGCCAATGGCGGCCATCATCGCCTGCTCCACCAGGTGAACTTCGGCGGCCTTGGCGCGGTAGGCCGCATCTGTCACGGCACGCTTTTCCACCTGGGTGATCTCAGAAGGGACGCTGATAACGATGCGGGGATGTACAAGCGTCCTGCGCTGGTGCGCCTTTTGGATGAAGTAGTTGAGCATCTTCTCGGTCACTTTGAAGTCGGCGATCACGCCGTCTTTTAGAGGTCTTACAACTCGGATATTGCCGGGCGTGCGGCCCAACATCTCCTTGGCTTCCTGACCGACCGCCTGCACATCACCCGTACGGTTATCGAGAGCGACGGCCGAAGGCTCGTTGATCACGATGCCTCGATCTCGGGCGTAGACTCGCGTGTTAACCGTACCCAAGTCAATTGCCAAGTCTGCAGAAAACAAACTCAACAATGGGCGCAGATTGCTAAGGGAGATTCGGGTTATCCAGTCGAGGCGCATACCACCAACTGCGTGATCGGGGGCAAGGCCGCCAGACGCGTGTCCGCTCACAGACTCCGGCTGACTACCTCCTCGCTTTCTCTTCAGGGTAGCGAGCCTTGCTCATTGCGATAGCATAATAAGGATGGGAGTCACGATAGACCAAGACATCGGGCAATGGCAGGCGCTATCTGGCACGCGCTCAACACCCACGGGGAGCTCTCGCTCGACTCAAGCAAGTTAGTCGAGGGCAAAGGCCCGGTGTTCGATTGGGCTATCGGGTGGCTGATGCGGGAAGCCAGGGCTGTGATAATCCCTAGAAAGCGCGCCGACACTGAATCTCAATCCACGTTACGGTTGTGAAACGCGGCCCGAATAACGAGATCGTCACCTGTCCACAAAACTCATTGTTCTGTGGAATCTCTTCTCGTTTCAGCGAGGTGTATGTGGCCTAAATAACCCCATAGTTTCGAGAAAGTTTTCTTGCAAGCGTTGCAGAAGAATTCGTAATGGGGCATACGAACCTCCGAAGGTCGGGTTTTTCAGGAGTGTTGGGTCGCGCTCTTGCGTGCAACCAGAATTGCGACGTGGGCTGTGCACACATGAGGAATTTCTATTGAGCGCTCATTTCTTTATTTCCCGGCGGTGCCTTGGTCACTGCCAATTCCGGTGACGAAGTCGTATCCTGATTTCGCGCTGAAGCTCCCAGCTGAGCCGGACCGAATATCGCGGAAATCGCTGCTGTTCGTGCGATTGGTGTACATAGTGGTCAATTCTGATGTGCTGCTGCTGTAAAAATGGCCTGCCAGGTTGACGATTCCGGCCAGAGAAGGAGACGAGACGCTGGTGCCGCCGAACACCAGCCAGCCGCTTAGACCCTGACACTGGGTGCTGTCGTAGACGGAAACACCGCTGTGCGGATCAGCATCGAAAGAGAAATCCGGAGCCGAGCGGCGGGTTGAGGAGGTATTTGCGACGCCACTCTGGTAGCTGGGCTTTGGTTCATATTTGCTGGGCCCGCCTCCGCTGCCACTCCAGCCGCTTTCGCTGAGAAATGCCCCGCTGCTACTGCGATGGATCGTAGTGCCGCCGGCCGAGACTACATAGGGCGAAGTCGAAGGATAGATGTTTGCCCCTCCGGTGTCTCCGCTAGCCGCGAAGTAAACCACGCCCAGGTTCTGGAAATGCGCGTCCAAGCTGGTCTCACTGGAGAATTCACCGCCGCCCCAGCTCATCGACACCTCTCCCTTCCTGCCGCCAGTCGTCACTTGGCTTGTGGCAACATCTACGGCGTGGAATAGATCATCAAAGCGAGTGCTCGCAGCCTCCACGAGTACGATTTTCGCATTCGGGGCCATGGCATGTACCCACTCGATATCGAGTGCGGCCTCCTGCGCCCAGCCACAACTAGTCCGAGGTTGCATACCGCTGGCAAATACCTGGCGGAAGCATCCGTTCGCCTTCGTGCAGGAGGGCAGCTTAAATTTGGAGGAGAACACGCCCAGGTCTTTTTCCGCGGTGGGGTAATGAAAAGCATCTACGATGGCGACGGCGCCCGCGCCACCCGTCGAGGGCAATTTGTAGACCGCTCGAATAGAGGCCGGGGTTTCGCCAGAAGGCGAGGTGCCCGTAAAGTTTGGGCGCAGCAGGATCAAGTGATTGGTGTGGGCTCTTAGGCCGCGGTCTTCGGGACGTTCAACGGTCGTGGCGGGAACTTGAACACCCGGTTGAGATTTTTGAGCAAGAAGGGGTGCGACGACAACTGACGACACAATTATTATGGAGAGCGCAAAACTGGATAGTTTCACCTGGACCTCCTCAACCAAAAAAACTGCCACATGCACTCGCGTGAATAGCCACATTTTAGCGCTGAGGAGCGCACCGGGCGGGCTTGTTCGGCAATTCGATCAACGTTCAACAGCCCGGGATGTTTGCAAACGCAACTTAGCCTTGCGTGCTGTTTCCCTGAGAAGCCGGTCCCGATGACTCAGACAGTGGTTCAGTTCATGTTCCAGCGAGTGCAGCCCAAACATGCCAACCGCATGAGCTCCGCAGGATTGCAAACAGGGATCGTTGCTGGTCACCAAGACTGCCACCGCTTGTTCCGAGCTCTCAATCCTGGCAGGCACCAATCGGTTGGCGATAACTACCCGCTCGGCTAGGCTGACTTTGCTGTCCAGCAAGGGAATCAGCATCTTGCGAAATTGAGTCTTCAGTACGTTGTCGAGGAACTCTAGCGCATTGTCGCGCACGATTACGCTTCTTGATTGGAGCCCAACAAAAACACTGCAGAAGTCATCGCGGGGGTAGAGCAAATCCAGTACCCCGAAGATGCGTTCTACCTCATGATTCATCGACTCAGAGAGTGCCCCGGCCAGCGCTTCATAGCTCTGCAGCATCCTCAGAATCTGATACGAACGATAATGGCCTAGGATCTCAGCAGCCAGAAGCATTTCCAAACCCTCGCGGTCACACTTCACCTCAGGGTGGAGATGGCGGAGGGTATTCAGGGCCGACACGATGCTAAGGCGAAGCCTGCTGTCGGCATCCAGTAGGTGCTCCATGAGCGCATTAGAAGCCGATTGCGTGCCAATATTCGCAAGGATAACAGCAACTTGCTGGCGCACTTCGATGGGTACAGCCGGGTCGCTCAAATGATCGCGCAACTTACCGACTATGGCATTACCGAACCGAGCCAGGACTTCCGTTATGTTGGTCAGGAGTTGGGGATCACTGAGCCGATCCAGCAACTCAGGGATGAGTCGTCGCTTTTGCAGCTTCCCAACTGAACGAATAGCCTCTCGTCCGACGTCAACGTCAGCATCCGCAAGCAACCATGCTAGCAGCGGATCAAACTTATCGGGCAGCGTTCCCAAGAGGTGGGCCGCCTCGATGCGCGCAGCTTTGCCCACTGGGCCTTTTTCTCCAGCCATGCCAGCCAGTAACTGACGGGAGAATTCCAGGTTTTGCACCTCTCCGGGATGCGCCAGAAATGCCGCGATCGCTGAGCGGATTGAAAAATCGGCGAAATCAGCCACCCGTTGAATCCTCTCCAGAGGGTCAACGTGCGCGTGATGAGCCAAATACAAGAGCGCCTGAGTACGCACATCAAGACTTGGATCCTGCAGCAAGACCTCGATCTGCGGAGCCACAGTCTTGTCACCCCCTGCGTCAAGGATAGTGATTGCTCTCTTCCGCACGTCGGCGGCAGCGTGGTTCAGTAGAATCCGAATTGCGGGATGCGATGCCTGCTGGTCTGACTCCAGTACACCTAGGGCGTAAAGAACCTCATTCGGATCGGAGGCTGCAAGCTTTGTATCCAGCAGCTCGGTAGTAGAACGGTCGAGCACCCGGATTACGGTATGCTCGGCCTCTAAGCTGTGCTCCCGTATGCCTTCCGTCAATGCGACCACGTATTGTTGCCGCGCTGTCCAGGCGGCAAGCAGCCATGCTCCCACCATTACCATCCCGATCCAGTTCATTTGACGTGCTGGCAGCCGCAAGTAGGTGACAAAGAACAACACCGTAACTGCAGCAAGAGCAGAGCCCATCCGCCAGATCACAGTGTCGATCAACCACTTCACTTGGAACTTGACCCGATTCGGGAGAGGCAAATAAAGAAGTTCCACGCTGGACTTGTCGATCGAATGGCGTCCAACCCAGTCGGTGCCCCGTAGCAGGGCGGCAGAA
>Ga0075423_10001950_pt1 | contig 18525 bp, 13 predicted proteins | sample SoiMethybrSBSTD2_FD_80114 | JGI IMG/M metagenome (GOLD analysis project Ga0075423, IMG submission 80114) | Bulk soil microbial communities from a Populus tree surrounding site in Tennessee, USA - Soil MetaG P. TD hybrid SBSTD2 | ecosystem: Environmental > Terrestrial > Soil > Tree plantation...
CGGCGGCGATCAAGGAGTACAAAGAGCGCTTCGTCCAGGAAACCGAGAAGAAGCCGGCGCCGGCCGCCGTCAAGGAGGCGCCGAAGGAAGCGGCCCGGACCGAGGCCAAGACGGCGACGGCCTAACCGCGAATGGCCAGTCTCATCGACATCCGCCGCCGGCTGCGCTCGGTCAAGAGCACGCAGCAGATCACCAAGGCCATGAAGATGGTCGCGGCGGCGAAGCTGCGTCGCGCGCAGGACCGCGTCGTGGGCGCGCGTCCCTACGCGGGCTTGCTCAAGCACGTGCTCGCTTCCGTCACCGCGAAGGTCGGCGCGGCGGAGCATCCGCTCCTCGCCGTCCGGCCCGAGAGACGCGTCATCGTCGTCGTGGTCGCCGGCGACCGCGGCCTCTGCGGGGCCTTCAACACCAACGTGCATCGCGCGACCGCCCACCTTCTCGCCGCGCACCCGGAGTGGACCGAGGTCCGGCTGCTACCGGTCGGACGCAAAGCCGTCGAGTACTGGAAGCGACGCAAGTACCCGTTTACCGAGAAGACGTATCCGGGGATCCTGGGGGAGCTGAAGTACGCGCACGCGCGCGAGATCGCGGGATTCCTCGCGGAGGAGTTCTCGACCGAAAAGATCGACGCCGCTTACATCGTCGTCAACGAGTTCCGCTCGATTCTCTCGCAGGTCGTCACGGTCAACCGGCTGCTTCCGCTGTCCACGGAAGCCGAGGCGAAGCAGGCCGAGGCGCCCACGGTCGACTACATCTACGAACCCGACGCCGCGACGATCCTGGCGTGGCTCCTGCCGCGCTTTCTGGAGTTCACGGTGTTCAAGGCGCTCGCCGAATCGGCGGCGGCCGAGATGGGTGCCCGCATGACCGCGATGGACTCAGCTTCCAAGAATGCCGGCGAAATCATCGACAAGCTCACGCTGACGTACAACCGCGCCCGCCAGGCGCGCATCACGAAGGAACTGATCGAGATCGTCTCGGGCGCCGCGGCGCTGGAGTAACCGGGCAGGGAGAGAAATCATGGCCGAACAGAACGTCGGAAAAGTCGTCGCGATCATCGGGCCGGTGCTCGACATCGAGTTCCCACAGGGCAAGCTTCCCGCGATCTACAACGCGGTTCACGTCGTCGACGAGGGCAAGGAGACCGGCCAGAAGATCGACGTCGTGGCCGAGGTCGCCCAACAGCTGGGCGAGAGCGTCGCGCGCTGCATCTCCATGAAGCCGACCGACGGCATGGTCCGGGGGATGAAGGCCGTGGACCTCGGGGCGCCAATCTCCGTCCCGGTCGGACGCGAGACGTTGGGACGGATCCTGGACGTCCTCGGAGACGCGGTCGACGGCCTGGGGCCGGTCAAGACCAAGGAGCGCTGGCCGATCCACCGCGAGCCGCCGGCCTACGACGAGCAGGCGACCTCCGTCGAGATGTTCGAGACCGGCATCAAGGTCATCGACCTGCTCGAGCCCTACACCAAGGGCGGCAAGACCGGTCTCTTCGGCGGCGCCGGCGTCGGCAAGACCGTCATCATCCAGGAGCTCATCAACAACGTCGCCATGCACCACGGCGGTTTCTCGGTCTTCTCCGGCGTGGGCGAGCGCACGCGAGAGGGCAACGACCTCTACCACGAGATGACCGAGTCCGGCGTCATCACGCCGGGCAACTTCGAGAAGTCGAAGGCCGCGCTGATCTACGGCCAGATGACCGAGCCGCCGGGCGCGCGCCTGCGCGTGGGTCTGACGGGCCTGACCGTGGCCGAGTACTTCCGTGACACCGAGGGCAAGGACGTCCTCCTCTTCATCGACAACATCTTCCGCTTCACGCAGGCGGGCTCGGAGGTCTCGGCTTTGCTCGGGCGCATGCCCTCGGCCGTCGGTTACCAGCCCAACCTCGCGACCGAGATGGGCGAGCTGCAGGAGCGCATCACGTCCACAAAGAAGGGCTCGATCACGTCGGTGCAGGCGATTTATGTTCCCGCCGACGACCTGACGGACCCGGCGCCCGCGGCGGCCTTCGCGCACCTCGACGCGACGACGGTTCTCTCTCGCGCGATTTCCGAGATGGGCATCTACCCGGCGGTGGATCCGCTGGCGTCGACTTCGACGATCCTGTCGCCGCGCGTCGTCGGCGAGGAGCACTACAAGTGCGCCCGCGACGTCCAGGCCGTGCTGCAGAAGTACAAGGATCTCCAGGACATCATCGCGATCCTGGGAATCGACGAGCTCTCCGAAGAGGACAAGCTCACGGTCGCGCGTGCCCGCAAGATCCAGCGCTTCCTCTCCCAGCCCTTCTTCGTGGCGCAGCAGTTCACGGGCCTCGAGGGCCGGTACGTCAAGATCGCCGACACGATCAAAGGCTTCCGCGAGGTCGTGGACGGAAAGTGCGACGACATGCCCGAGCAGGCCTTCTACATGGTCGGCACCATCGAGGAGGCCCGGGAGAAGGCCGCCGCGCTGGCCAAGTCGGCGGCCTGACGCGGATGGCGCTTCAACTTCAGGTCGTGACCCCGGAACGCAAGGTCGTCGAGACCGAAGCGGACGAGGTCCAGCTGCCGGGCGCCGAGGGATATGTCGGCGTCCTGCCGGGGCACGCGGCGCTCATCACGCTGTTGAAGCCCGGGGTTCTCTCCTACCGGCGCTCCGGCCGCTCGGAGGCGTTCGCGGTCTCCTCGGGTTTTGCCGAGGTCTTGGACGACAAGGTTTCGGTCCTCGCCGACTCCGCCGAGGCGGGCAGCGAGATCGACGCGCGCGCCGCGGAAACCGAGAAGGCGAAGGCCGAGGAAGAGATGAAGTCGGCCGGCGCCGACACTCTGGACGCGATTCGCGCCCGTTTCGACCTGGCCGAGGCGCGCCTGGCGGCCGCTCGCCGTCCCGCCTAGCTGATCGAATGCGCCGGCGGCGCGAGGTCACAGCGACCGGCGAAGCCGCCTGCTAGGATCTTTTCGTGAGCGGCGACAAACCTCGGGATCCGCAATGGACCGGCCCGGCGTCGCCGCCGAAGCCGCCCGCCAATCCCGGCGAGCAGCCCGAAAAGGTTCAGGCCGACCCCAATCCACCGGAACGTCTCTTCCTCTCCGGCCCGCGGTCGAGGCTCAAGGAGCTCGGCTCCATCATCCAGATCGCCTGGGAGTTCATCCAGGGCTTCCGCAAGCTTCACTTCGTGGGTCCCTGCGTGACGGTGTTCGGCTCGGCGCGATTCGAGCAGGGGCATCCCTTCTACGAGCTCGCCCGCAAGGTCGGGGCGCGCCTGGCGCACATGGGCTTCACCGTCATGACGGGCGGAGGGCCGGGCATCATGGAGGCGGCCAGCCGCGGCGCCAAGGAAGCCGGCGGCTTCACGGTCGGCTGCAACATCGTCCTGCCCGAAGAGCAGATGGTCAATCCCTGGGTCGATCGCTCGATCACCTTCGACCACTTCTTCGTGCGGAAGGTGATGCTGGTGAAGTACTCCTATGCGTTCATCGTGATGCCCGGAGGCCTCGGCACGATGGACGAACTCTTCGAGGCGCTCACCCTCATCCAGACCAAGAAGATCGACAACTTCCCCGTCGTCCTGATGGGGACGGAGTACTACCGGCCCCTGATGAGCGTGGTGTTCAAGATGGTCGCCGCCGGCACCATCTCCAACACCGACCTCGATCTGCTGCTCGTGACCGACTCGATCGACGACGCGATGGACCACATCCACGAGCACGCCATCGCGTCTTTCGGCCTGGGAGAAACCCCCAAGAAGCTCAAGGCGCTGGGGGAGTGACGCCGAGCCGCTAACGGGCGTTGGCCGCAGGAAAGAGGACGCGGTCGGGCGCGGCGTTCAGGCGTTCGAGGATTCGCCGGGTCAGCACGGTCTTGCGGCGGCCGGCGTTGCGGGGGGCGACGAGGTATCGCACGGTCGCATCCACCCACGTGACGGGATCGATGCGAAAGACGACGCTGGGACGCTCGGCGACGTCGAGCTTGTCCACGGGAGTCTCGGCCAGGAGACTCCGGTAGATCTGGATGCGCTCGGCCATTCGAGAGCCGATCTCCTCCTCGACGGTCTCCGTCATGACCTGGGCCACGAATTCCAGATCACTCTGGTAGGCCACCTGCACCGTAATCTCGTTCCAGATGTAGGGGAAGAGCGGCCAGGAATAGTTGTACACGGGCTCCTTGAACACGGTCGAGTTCGGGAAGCGGATGATGCGGCCGCTTGGATGGTCGGTCGAGAGAAACTCCCCCCCGATCTCCCACAGCGTCGTGTCGAGATAGCCGACGTCGATGACGTCTCCCGCGGAGTCTCCGATTCGGACCCGGTCCCCGACGCGGTACGGCGATCGGGCGAGGATGTAGATCCAGGCGAAAAAGCTGGTGATCGGCGCCTGGAGGGCGAAACCGAAGATCAGGGACAGCAATCCCAGAGAGACGACGGCGCCGTACCAGCCCACGAACAGCACCGAGATCGCCGAAAAGACGACGAGCAGGAACACCAGGAGGTTGAGAACGCGGCGCACGTTGTAGCGCGTGGCGCGGTTGGTCAGTCGCGGCAGCAGGAGCGCGGTGACGATCGCGTGGAACGCGAGGAGACCCGCGACGATCAATGCAGCCAGATGCGCTTTCTGCCAGTCGGTATGTCGCAGGGAGCGCAGAAACAGGCCGCGCTCGACGAGGAAGTAGGTCAGTCCCAGGATCACGGCGATCACGCCGAAGGCCCACACCCAGGGGCGCTGTCGCCTCTCGGCCCCGGGAGCCGGGACCGCTTCTTTCAGCGCCTTCTGAACAGCCGGCTGCTGGGGAATCTCGCTCGGCGCGAGGGAATCCGGCTGGACGCATGCGGGGTCGACGTCACAGGAATCCTCAGCGGCCATGACGAGCTATGCGGGGTGCAAGATCCGCACCGGCGCTGTGCACTTCGGACCTCAAGGACCCGTCGAACCGGAATAGCCCGGCCCGCGCAGCGCCTTCCCCGGAGCGGCTCCGGTGATCTTCCCACCGTCCATCACCAGAACTCCATTGACCGCGACGTACGGGAAGCCGCTGCTGTAGCGGCGGGGCTCCTCGTACGTGGCGAGGTCCTTGACCTTCGCCATGTCCACCACCACGAGGTCCGCGGCGAAGCCCTCCTTGACGAGGCCGCGCCCCTTCAGGGCGGCCGCCTCCGCCGGAAACGACGTCATCTTGCGCACCGCCTCCTCCAGAGGAAGCAGCTTCTCGTCGCGAACGTAGAGGCTCAGGATGCGGGCGGTCGAGGCCCAGCCGCGGGGATGCGACTTTTCCTCGGAGAAAATGCCGTCGGTCGCGCCGGCGGCCGAGTCCGTGCAGAAGGCGACGATCGGGCTCTTCAGCGCGGTGCGCACGTCGTTCTCGTCCATCATGAAAATGATGCAGATGACGTTGGCCCGGTCGGCGATGACGAGGTCGATCAGGGAGTCCCGGGGGTCCTTCTTCTCTTCCGCCGCCATCTGCGCGACGGTCTTGCCCTCGTAGGACTTCAGCTTCGGATTGACGACGGAAGCGATCAAGACGCGGTCGGGACCGCCGGAGCCTAAGTACTGATTGCTCCACTGGTCCGTGTCCACGAGCATGTCCGCCTTGGCCTTCTCGCGTAGCTTCGGGTCGGCCAGGCGCTTCAAGAGCGCCTCCCGGCCTCCCTCCCGGATCCAGGGCGGCAGACACGCGTCGAGGCCGTTGGAGCCGGCCGTCCAGGGGTACTGGTTCGCGGCCACGTCGATGCCCTCGGCGCGCGCCTTTTCCATGCGCGCGAGCACGGCGGGCATGCGTCCCCAGTTCTTCTTGTACGCGGTCTTCAGGTGCCAGATCTGGCTGCGGATTCCGGCTTCCTTGGCGATGCGGAAGACCTCGTCGAGCGAGGAGTCGATCGCGTTGGCCTCCGAGCGCTGGTGCGTGAAGTACGCGCCGCCGTAGCGCGCGGCGACTTTTGCCATCGCGATGATCTCTTCGGTCGAGTTGTACATGTCGGGCACGTACTGGAGCGACGTGGAGACCCCGAGCGCTCCCTCGCGCATGGCCTTGTCGACCTCGTCGCACATGCGCTTCAACTCCTCCGGAGTCGCGCGGCGGTTCTCCTTTCCGATGACGAAGTCGCGCAGGCTCCCGGCTCCGACGAACGTCGCCAGGTTGATCGCGCTGCCGCGGCGCTCGAACGTCTTGAAGTAGCCGTCGATCGTCGTGAAGTCGGGCGTGAAGCCGTAGCGCGTGTAGACGACCTTGGCCTCGGCCATCATCGCGGCGTTCAACGGCGCAATCGAGGCGCCCTCTCCGGTGACCTCGGTGGTGATGCCCTGCGTGATCTTCGAGGCGGCGCGCTTGTCGACCAAGACGTTGTACTCGGACTGTCCCAGCAGGTCGATGAAGCCGGGCGTGACGTAGAGCCCGGCCGCGTCGATCGTCCGCGTGGCCGGCCGGCCGGACAGAGCGCCGACCGCGACGATCTTTCCGTCGCGCACGCCCACGTCCGCCGCGAACCACGGCGCGCCGGAACCGTCGACGACGCGGCCTCCGCGGATCAGGAGGTCAAACGGTGTCTCCGACGGCGACAGCGCGACGAGGCAGAGGACGGTCGCAGCGGCGAGAAACAGTTTTTTCATGGGCGTAACTCTATGCCGGCCGCCGGAGTCAGCGCCCGACCAGTTCCTGGAGCACCGGCGCCTGCCGGGTCATCCAGAGAGAGAGCTGGACACAGACCGCGAGAAAGCCCCCGCCGGCGATGACGAGGGCGACGAGGGTCCCGGACCGCCGCTGCGAGAGCCAGGCCACAGCAAAGACGCAGGCCGGGCCGAGCAGCAGGTAGACGGGCAGCGAAAACCGCGATTCCACGGCGACCGGCAGGTACAGCGCGACGTACGCCGCGCAGACTACGGCGGCTCCCGAGAAGTAGAGCTTGACGGAGGGCGACGCGCTGCCGCATCGGAAGAGACCCACGACCATTCCCACGATACACAGGAAGAGATACGCGTAGTTCAGAAGGGAGAGAGGCCATCGGTACGCTGGCTTCGGGTTGACGACGTAGGTGAACGGCAAGTCCTGATCGAAGAGCGCGAAGCCATGGAGCGCGAGTGTGGCCAGATATCCGAGCGGCTGCCGCGACGCGAACTGCAGCGGGCTCGAAACTCCGGGAGGGCAGAACGGGTTGCCGTAGACCAGGGTCGGCAGCCGGTCCGGCATGACGAGCGTGCCGTACTTCAGGATCGACATTCCCCATCCGACCTGTTCCCCGTAGATCCGCTCCACGGGAAGGGGGGACCACGTGTCGTACCAGCGCAGATTTGACACAAGCTGCGGCAGCAGAGCCAGCGCGACCGCGCCCACTGCGGGGAGAATCGCGCGCACGACTCTTTCCCGGTAGAGCCAGGCTCGAAACGCCCAGAGGATCGCCAGGGCCGGAACGACGACCGCGTTGGCGGGCCGAACGGCTACGGCGAGGCCCGCCCAGAGAAACGAGACGAACGCGCGGCGCGCCGGATGCGAGGGCTTCAGCGAGGAGAAGAAGGCCAGAGCGAGCAGAGACGCGGACAGCGAGTCCGACAGCAGCTCGGTCGAATGGATGAGCGCGAAGGGATTGGCGGCGAGGCAGAGGAAGGTCCCGTAGAAGAAGGGCGGCGTCCCGAAGGCGCGCTCGGCGGCGCGCGCCGCGTAGAACGCCGTCGCGAGGTGGATCAGGAGCTGCGCGGCGAAGACCAGTTGCCGGGCCGTGTCGTCGGAAACGTCGGCAAATCGGGTGGCGAGCGCGATGAAGAGAGGGTAGCCGTAGGAGCGCACACGGCTGGCGAGGTTCCAGAGGCCCTCGCTCGACACGATGCGCCCCAGTGTCAGGTAGTGGAACGAGTCGTAGATGACCCCGCGGAAGCCCGTCCGGAAGAGGAACCAGGCCGCGGCGGCGCAGGCCGCCGACACGACCGCGACGAAGGCCGCCCGGCGGGCCGGGGGTTCCTGTACCGATCCGTTCACAGAGCGTTCACGTCCCGCGCGGTAGGGTAACCCGCGATGATGGGTTTCCTCTCCGCGAGCGTTCTCGCGGCCGTGCTCGCCGCTCCGGCTCCGGCGCCGACGGCGGCGAAGCCGAAGAGCCACGGAAACGCTCTATCGGGCACCGTGGCCCGCATGGATTCGGCGGCCTCGAATTTCGTCGTTCGGGAAAGCTCCGGGCGGGAGACGACGTTGCGCCGCACGAGCGCCACGCACGTGACCGGCGGAAGCCTGAAGGTCGGCGTCCGCGTCGCCGTCCGGTGGCTGGAGAAAGACGGCCACAAGATCGCGACTTCGGTCCGTGTCGAGGCGCCGGCGATCGCGGCCGCGACTCCGACGGCGTCGACGCAGTCGTCGCAGTAGTCGCGCAGTCTCACGTCCGCGCCGGCCGGAGTGTCGCGAGACTGCTGCGGAATCGCACCGCGCAAAGAATCACCCAGGCGAGCCACGCCGCCATCGTCACCGTCGCCAGCGCGCTCAAGCCGGGCATTCGAAACCGCGCCTCCATCGCATAGTCCCCGGCCGGCAGCAGCCAGCCTCGAAAGACTCCGTTGACGCGGACGGCGGCGATCTCGGGCGGTTGCTCAAGGCGCCCGGACCATCCCGGGAAAAAAGTCTCGTTCTCAACCAGGAGCGCCGGCCTCTCGAGGCGGACCCGGTACTCGATCGAGTCGGCTCCGTAGGATCGCTGCTCGACCCGCGAATCCGGCCGCGCCCCGGCCAGACGCGCCTCCAGTTGAGGAACGTCGACGGTCCCGGCGGAGGCCTGTGCGGGCGCGTCGAGGAGGACCGGAGTCCATTCCCTCCGCATGAACTCGAGCATTTCCGGGTTGCGGGTGATCGCCTCGCGTGCGGCCAGCGTGGGCCCTCCAAAGTCGTCGAGGTCGTACGTGCCGGCGAGATAGCCGCTGGCGCGGTAGCCTCCCTCGCCGTTCGAGCGTGGCGGCCGCGGCGACCCTGGCGCGGAGAAAAGCTCCGGCGCGACGACGACGCCCGCGTCGTGCATGCGCGCGGGCGTGGGGTAGTAGACGCGGCACATCCCGATCAGGTCGGGGACGGCCCAGGTCTCCATGCGCGAAAGCACGCGTCCCGCATCCAGAGAGAGGACAGCGAGCAGGACGCAGGTCGCCGCCAGCGGGACCCGGCGGCTTCGCCAGAGGAGAAGCGCCGCGACGACGAGGGCAAAACAGATGACAGCGAGGCCCGCGGCCGGCCAGAACGGCACAGCCCGCTCGACGCGCGCGATCGCCCACGCCGAAAAAAGCGCGAGCGGCAGAAGCCGCAGCAGGAATTCCGTGATCCCCGGCGGGCGCCGCCGCAGCTCGCGCCAGCCGGCCGCTCCGAGCAGGATCAGGAGGACGGCTGCGATGCCCCTGTAGTCGCTGCTCGGGAACCGTGAGTACGCCAGCGGCGGAATGAGAGTCCGGAGCAGCGGATGCAGAGGCGCGTGATCGCCGGCCGCCATGACCACAGCCAGCAGGAGCAGCCCCCCATACGGCCAGAGTCTCGCCAGAGCGCGCCGATTGAGAAACGCGACCCCGGCCAGCACCGCAAAGCCGACGAACGTCGAGCTCATGCTGATATCGCCGGGCATTCCGAGGTTCTCCATGACGAGTCCCGGGAGGTGCTCGTAGCCGAGCGAGGCGCGCTGCAGGTGGTCGGTCGCGTGGTAGCGCGCGAGCTCCGCGCGGTAGATCCAAGCCGGCCCCAGGTGGATGGCCGCCATCGCGAGTCCGAGCGCGACGGCCGCCGCGCCACTGCAGGCCCAGACGATGGCGGGCGTCGCGAATCGCCGCGCGAGAACCTGAAGCAGCACCAGGATCCCGAGCGAGAAGAGCGTCGCGACGAGATTGCCGGGATAGCCGCCCGTCGCCAGCGCGCCGACGGCGAGCGGCAGAGCGAAAAGCCTCCCCGGCAAAGCGCGTTCTCCTCGTCTCGGCGGGACGAGGCATGCCAGAAGCCAGGGCAGGCAGGCGAAGGATCGGACGATGTCCACGTGCTCGGCGTTTGAGTAGAAACCGCCGAAGAGCTGGAACGCGAAGGCGCCCAGAAGCGCCTCGCGCCGGGAGCCGATCGCGAGACGCAGAAGTACGTACATCCCGATCGCTCCGGCGAGGACGTGAAGGGCCTGCAGGACTACGGCTGCATGCAGCGTGTACGGGATGCGGAGGAGCGGAAAAACCCAGACGGGCGCGTACCAGAGACCCGTCTGGAGATTGATCGGGAACGGGTAGCCCATCGACTGGTACGGCATCCAGAGGGCCAGGCTTCCGTGGCGGATGGCCTCGGTCCAGTACGCCGTGGCGGCGTAGTAAGAGCCCACGAAGTCCCAGGGAAAGCCCCAGCCCTCGAAGTAGTGTCGGAAGAAGATCGCGACGTTCTCGAGCGCGAGGACGAAGAGCGGCGCCGCTTTCAGGAGCCGAGGGATCCGGCGGCCGTCCGCCAAAAGCTATCGCCCGGCGTGCGCGCCGAGCGCGGCCGCCTTCTCCTCGAGCGCCGCGAGCACGGAATCTACCCTCGCCTCCCAGGAGTTGGCCCGGCCCAGGGCTCTCAGCCGTTCGCGGAAGCCGGGATCCTTCCCGCGCTCCCGGGCGCGGTCGAGGGCGGCGGAGAATTCCTCCGCGTCGCCCGCGATCGAGACTTCGGAGTACGCCTGGCACTCCGGCATCGGCGTCGTGACGACCGGCTTGCCGCCCGCGAAGTATTCGTAGAGCTTCAGAGGCGAAGTGGCCGTGGTGATGTCGTTGATCTGGAACGGAATCGTGGCTACGTCGAAGAGCGCGAGGTAGCCCGGCAGAAGATGATAGTCGCGGGGACCGATCCAGCGGACGTTCTCGCGCTTGAGCATCGGCCGTCCCTGGAGGCTCTTGTCGTACATCGGTCCGATCAGGAGGAAGCTCCAGTCGGGACGCCGTCTCGCCACCGCGTCGAGCAGGTCGTAGTCGAACCACTCCGCGAGCGCGCCGTAGTAGCCCGCGATCGGGCGTCCGCTCGCGCGCACCGCTTCGAGGTCGCGGTCGCCCGCGGGCGGCGGAGTCGCCTCGGCCGCGAAGCGCTCGTATTCGACGCCGTTGGGAAGAAGGATCGCGTCGGGGCGCCGGGCCAGCGCCTGCGCGTGAAGCCGCCGCGCGACGCTCGCGACGACGGTCGCCTCCTCGAGCGCGCGCTCGTGGTTGGACTGAAGAAGCGCGCGATCGTACGGAAAGACCGAAAGATCGTCGATCCAGTCGTAGACGACGCGCGCGTCCTTCGGATACGCGTCCACCTGGGCGTAGTTGTAGGGAAAGGCCCAGAGCAGGGGCGACGGGATCTGCGCGAGGAGCTCCGTCGGCCCCTTGTAAAGAAACAGGTTGGGCTCGATCTCCTTGAAGCCGTTGATCTTGTCCTGGGCGTTCGAGCAGTCGAAGATCGAGACCCAGCCGCGTTTCGCAAACGCCCGGGCGAGGTGATGCGGGCGCTGCACGAGGTGGATGCCCCAGCCGATCGAGGGCAGGAAAACCACGGCCCCGGCGGCTCCGCGGACACGCTCCACGACCGGCGCGAGCTGGTCGCGGAAAAAGCCCAGGTCGGCCCGCTGCCAGACGTCCACGCCCTCGGCCTTCCAGCTCTCGCCCCACTTCTCCTCGTATTTCTTGCGGTTCTCCTCGAAGAGCGCGAGGTAGGCGTCCTTGCCGAGCAGGCGGAACGAGGCCTTCTGCCAGTGATGGACGAAGGAGTCTCGGGCGCAGCGGATCTCCCACCCCTGTGAGCGCGCGCGGCGGTTGTAGTCGTCGTCCTCGAACATTCCGATGCCGAAGCGCTCGTCCAGCGGACCGACCGATTCCCAGGTCTGGCGATGCATCGCCATGCAGAAGAACGCCAGCATCGGGATCGCGAAGCTCTCGCCATCGTGCGCCCGCGTCCATTCGGCGGCCCAGGCGGGCATGTCCTGCACGTCCGAGTAGCCGGCCTCCACTTTCGCCTCGTTGGCGATCGCGTTGGTCACGGGCCCGATCAGGCCGATTCCGGGATTGGCTTTGAGGTGGCCTACCAGCGCCGTCAGCCAACCGCGCGCGACGACGGTGTCGTTGTTCAGGAGAACGAGGAAGTTTCCGGAGGCGGCCTCCAGCCCCTGGTTGCAGGCCGCGGCGAAGCCCCGGTTGGTCGGGTTCGCGATCACGGTCAGATTCTTCCGCGCGCTTTCGAGCTCTCGGAGCAGCGCCCGCGTGCCGTCCGTTGAGCCGTTGTCGACGACGATGACTTCGAACTGCGGCCACTCGGTCCGGGCGAAGACGCTTTCGAGACAGAGGCGATTCAAGTCCGCGTTGTTGTAGGTGACGATCACAATCGACACCTTCGGGAAGAGAAGCGGAATCGCGTCGCGGACGGCCCGGAGGCTGCGCTCCAAGTCTTCGGGAGCGGGCGAGAGGCGCATCACGCGGTTGTGGCGCCTCCGCGCCTTCTCCTCCAGCTCCGGAGACTCGGTCAGGACGAAGTCCGCGCCCTCGACGAGGGCTTCGTCGACCGGCGCGCCCGGCGAGTCCACGAGCTCGTAGACGAGCGGCCACGCCCGGTCCTTGCGCATCCTCTCGGCGACGCCGAACCAGGAAGGCTGACGAAGGATGGAGACCGTCGCGCCGAGGCCGCGTTCCCGCCGCAGCGCGTCCAGGGAGGCGAAGAGCTCTTCCTCCGTGGAGCCCCGCAGCGACACCGCGAAGAGGCGAGGCGCCCTTTCCTCGACGACGAAGGGCGCTCCGTCGGAGCGCGCGGTCGGAGAGATCGAGAAAACGCGATGCCCGATCTCGGCAAGGCGCCGGAGAAGGTTTGGCAGGCCGTCTCGCGCCGCAGCCGGGAAGAACACAACCTCGTGTCCGTTGTCGATTTCCACGCTTTCGGCTTTTCGCGGCGCCCGGGCTTCGTCGGGACCGGCCCAGTCTGACGGCGCGGTGCCCCGAACGCCTGCCAGAATGCCGGCGGCCTTTCGCCGCGTGATCCAGTAGAGGTTGGCGAGCTTCCAGAGCCTCGAGGTCTGGATCCCGGCAAGCTCCTGCCTCGTCTCGGCGAGCTGGCGCTCCAAGAGCGTCTTCTCGTTTCGATGCGTCTTCTCCGCTGTCGAGAGCCGGCGCTCGGATTGCTGGCGTGCCGTTTCGGCCTCCGCCGCCTTCGCCTCCGACGTATCGCTGCGGCTTTCGGCTTCGGCGGCCCGTCGGCGCAGCGCGGGCACCTCGGCGCGCAGGGACTCGAGCTCCTGTCCCGTCGTCCGGACGCGCAGAAGGTTGGCGCGGAGAGCCTCGTCGAAGAGGGCGACCATTCCCGCCGGGACCGCCGGCCCCTGCGGCGGGTGCTCGAGCAGGACCGCAAGGTGCTCGAGGTCGGCCTGCGCCTGAACCCGCAGACGCCACGAAGCTTCTCGAATGCGCGCGCGGCGTTCCGGGCCGGCCTCGAGAGCCCGCATCATTCGATCCAGCAGCTCCGCGGCATTGACGGCGCGTAGAGGAAGGCCCAGGTCCGCGCAGCCCAGCCGTTCGAGAAGGAGCGAGACCTTCGGGTCGTAAGCCAGACCGACCGCCGGAACGCCGGCGGCGGCCGCGAAGACCAGGGAGTGCAGGCGCATCCCGACGATGAAGTCGCACCCTGCGAGCAGGCTCGCCGTCTCGGCGGCGGGCCCGACGTCGCCGAGGACCAGGGCGCGGTCCGCATTGCGAAGCCTGGCCCGGACGCGGCCCGCGACCGCGACGTCATCCTCGACGGCGCGCGTGCCGCGTTGGAGGGGGACGAAGAGGATGGAGCCGCCCGTCTGTTCGAGAAAGAGGTCCAGTGCCGCGGCCGTCTCCTTTTCCCAGACCGCGGGATCGCCGTCGAGAGACCAGTCGCGCAGCGCGACGCCGGCGAGCGGCGCGCGGGGCTCGACACCGGCGGCTGAAAGAACTCCGTCGGGCCGGAGGGGCTCGATGTCGAGGAGAAACGCCGGATCCGCCGAAACCCGGATTCGCGACCCGGCCACACCCTCTTCCATCAGCAGGCGGCGCGAGGCTTCTTCGCGGACCGACAGGGAGGAAGCCGACTCGGCTACCGCCTTGGCGAGACGGCGGCTTTCGGGCGAGGAGAGCGGTCCGAATCCCAGGCCGTGAAGAGCCAGCGGCTTGCCCGAAAGCGCGGCGAGAATCGCGGGACCCGCGTAGAAGGTGATTCCCCAGTGCCGCGACGTCAGGAGAGTTTCGGGATCGACGCCCCAGTAGTCCTGGAAGAGCCCGCCGCCGCCGACGACGACGAGATCGCTCCGGCGGACCGCGTCGGCGATCGCGGCCGGATCGAGCCACTCGACCGCCTCGACTCCGTGTTGCCGCCTCGTCTCGGCGGGATCACCCGAAACCACGATCAGGCGCGTGCCCGGACGAAGCCGCGAAAGGCCCGACACGAGGGAGGCGAGGATGGCTTCGTCCCCCGTGTTTCCGAAGCCGTAGTAGCCGACGAGGACCGCCGTCCGGCTCATGCGGCGCAGATCAGGGTCGACGGCTCGCGGACCGGGGCGATCGACACGCCGCCAGTGTCTCGCATGTGCCTCTGCGCGGCAACTTCGCGGCGGAAGAGGCTATTCTCAGCGGCGGCATGTCCAGGTCCCATTCCACAGCCGTTACTCGGGAGGCAGGCCTCTCGCCGCGCGCGCGGATCGTCGCGGAGCGCTTCGCGCGCTTTCGCACCGCCGACAACGTCGCCTTCTTCGACGCCCTCGCCGAGCACTTCTGCAGTCTGCACGACGATCCTTGTCTGGACATGTACTTCGAGTACGCCGTCACGGCCAACGAAAGGGGGCGCGGCCTCGCGGACCGCGTCGCCAGGCACGTCCCGCTGTCGGGAAGGCGCTGGCGCCGGCCGCGCGTCCTCGACGTCGGCTGCGCCTACGGGGGGCCGCTCGTGGCCTTCGCCGAGCGGGGCGCGCGGGTGACGGGGATCGACGTCAACGAGCGGCTCCTCGCCCTCGCGCAGGTCAACCTGCGGGAGCGTGGCCTCGACGCCCACCTCGTGCACGGCGATGCGACCGCGGCGCATCCCTCGTTCCGGGGCGCCTTCGACGTCGTCGTGGCCAACGACGTCGTCGAGCACGTGCCGCGGCTGGAGACGTTTCTGCAGAACCTGGCGGGCTGGCTCACACCGCGGGGCGCCGTCTACCTCGAGATTCCCAACGGCGCGTGCCCCGACTTCGTGCTGCGCGACGGACACCACCGGCTTTTCGGCATCACGCTCCTCGACTTCGACACCGCGCGCGACTACTACTCCCGCCGGGTGACCTACGGCGAGTACGACACGTACAACTATCTCGACTTCGAGGGTTACTCGCGGCTCTTCGAGGCCTGCGGTCTGTCGCTGACGCTCCTGCCCGAGACCCTCGAACGCGTGTCGGAGCGGGGCCTCGAAGCGTCGCTCGCGTCGCTGCGAGAGGGCCGCGAGGCCGGACTCGAGACCGTCCCGGCTGAGCAGCGGTCCCGCGTGGCCGACGCGGTCGACGCGTATTTCCAGCGTGTCGCGGCCGCGCCGCCCGGACCGAACCGGCTTCGCGACTACGGCGCGGGCTTCTGGCGGGCTCTCGCCCGGCGCCGGACATGACGCGGCGAGCCGGCGTCTTCGTCCTCGCGACTCTCGTCGGCTGTCTCGCTACAGCCGCCTGCAGGCGCGATCCCTCCGACGCCTGGCGCGGAATGAACGTGATCTGGATCTCGTTCGACTCGGTCCGCGCCGACCACTGTTCCTTCAACGGGTACGCGCGCAACACGACGCCGAACCTCGACCGAGTCGCATCTCGCGGCGCGCGGTTTTCGCGATGCATCGTCCAGGCCCCGTACACGCTGCCCTCGTACGCCTCGATGCTGACGTCGCGGTACGTCTCGCAGCTCGCGGTCAAGACGCAGAAGGACGCGCAGGATCCGAACAAGGTCGTCTCCCAGGCCCCGAGCCCGATGCCCGAAGACGACCTCGCCTCCGAAGCGCTGCGCGCCGCCGGCTACCAGACCGGGGCGTTCGTCCAGAGCTGGCTTTCCAAAGAGCTGGGCTTCGATCAGGGCTGGGACCTCTTCCACCACAAGCAGGAGTCGCTGAAGGAGAAGATGCCGTCCGTGCTCTCCTGGCTCGAGGAGAATCGCAACCGGAAGTTCTTTCTCTTCCTCTACTCGACCGACACGCACTACCCGTTCCTCCACTTCCACGAGAAGAAGAACCTCTACGGGACCTACGCCAGCAACTTCCAGTTCGACCTCGACACGATTCTCGGGACGCGGGACGGGAAGGTCCATCCGACCGAAACCGACATCGCCAACGCCATGGCGATGTACGACGAGGGGATCCACTGGACGGATGCCGATCTTTCGCCCCTCTTCGACTACCTCACCAAGACCGGGCTCTCCGAGAAGACCATCGTCGTCTTCAACGCCGACCACGGCGAGGAGTTCGACGAGCACGGCGTCATCAGCCACGGGCAGACCTACTACGACGCGGTCGTCCGAACGCCACTGGTGATCGCCGCGCCCGGAATGCCCGCGGCAGGGACCGAGATCACCGAGCTGGTCGAGAACGTCGACGTCGCGCCGACGGTGCTCGACATGGTTGGCGTCGATCGGCCGCGCGCGTGGATCGGGAGGAGCCTGAAGCCCGCGCTCTCCGGCGCCGCGCCCGCGAAGGACGCCGTTCCGCGGCGCGCGTTCTCCGAAGGCGCCTGGACCTTCTGGATCGGCAGCGTGATCGAGGGCGAGAAGAAGTTCATCCTCGTCACGCCGCAGGAGAGGATGCTCTTCGACCTGAAGCACGATCCGGGAGAGAAGGAAAACCTGGCTCTCTCCGACCGGGATTCGGTGCGAACGCTCTACCACGCCCTGATGAAGCACCTGGGCGGACCGCAGGGATGGATCGCGTCGGGATCGGGCGCCGCGCCGTCCTACGAGACCTGGATGAAGCAGGTCATGGGCCACTACGGCCTGTCCGAGGACAGCGACGTGGTGAAGGAGCTGAGGTCGTTGGGGTATTTGCGCTAGCTCGCCGGAAGCGTCACCCGAAAGACCGATCCGCCTCCGGGATTCTCGGCAACCTCGATCGTGCCTCCGTGGGCGTGGGCGACTTGCTCCGCGATGGCGAGTCCGAGCCCCGAACCGTGGGGGTTGCGCGCGCGGGCCTCCTCGAGTCGCACGAACCTCTCGAAGATGCGGGCGCGGTCGGCGACGGCCACACCCGGCCCGCGGTCGGCGACCTCGAAAAATACGTTCCCGTCCGCGGTTCCGACGCGCACCTCGACGAGAGTGTCGGGCGCCGTGTAGAGGACGGCGTTGCCGAGCAGGTTGGACGTCAGCCGTACCAGCCCCGCGCGGTCGCCCCGCAGGCGCGCCGGACCGTTGCGGGAGAACGCGCAGACCACCCGCCGCCGCGAGCCCAGGGACGCCGCCGCAGCCAGAGACTCCTCGACGACGTCGCCCAGATCCAGGTCCTCGCGGAGGCCCGGAGGCGCGGCGTCGCCGCGGGCGAGCTGCAGCAGGCCGTCCACTTCCCGGGCGAGGCCCCGCGACGCCTCGGCGATGACCTCGAGGGAGCGGCGAGTCTCCTCGGGCGAGGCGTCCGGCCGCAGCGCATCCTGCGCCTCGCCCATCAGCACCGCCGTCGGCGTCTTCAGCTCGTGGGCCGCGTCGGACACCAGGCGCCTCTGAGCCCGAAACGCGCGTTCGAGCCGCTCGAAGAGCGAGTTGATGACGGCGGAGAGCCGCCGGAATTCCTCGCCTCCCGAGGAGACCCTCACGCGCCGCGAGAGATCGGTCGCCTCGGCTTCCTCCGCCAGCCGCGTGACTTCCTCGACCGGACGGATCGCATGGCGGACCGCGAAGAAGAGGATCAACCCGGTGCCCAGGAATCCCAGCAGGACGAGGCCGGCGAGCGTCCGGTCCACGCGCGTCAAGCCGCGCAGCATGGGCCCGATCCATCGGAAGACGACGAGGGTCGCTCCCTTCGCCTTGCCCTGAAGGTGCGCGACCTGGAAGCGGCAGACGCGGTGCTGTCCGCTGTAGGGCTCGATCGCCGTATACGGCTTCTCGGATCGGTTGCGGTAAGGAGCGATGGACACGCTGAGCTGCTCCGGGATGAGGTTGCCTGTCATGGCGACGGGGACCTCGGCGTTGAAGAGGATCGCGGAGTGATTGGCGAGGCGAAACTCCAGGACGTTGGCCTCGAGCCCCGCGTCCAGCGCCTGGCGCTCTTCCTCGGCGATCCCGACAAGCTCGTAGTCCGAGCCGATCGCGGTGGCGAGCGTGTCCAGCTCTCCGTCGATCTCGGCGAAGGCGAGCTGCCGGATGATCGTGCGCGCGCCCAGCGCCAGCGCCGTCAGGAACAGGGCCGAGACGAGGGCTCCCGCGAGCGCGATGCGCGTGCGCGCGCGCTCGGGCTTCCAGAGTTTCATCGCAGCCTGTACCCCATGCCGCGTACTGTCTCGATCGAGGATCCGCGCCCGCTGCCGTCGATCTTGCGGCGGAGGCGCCCGACCAGGACGTCGATCGTGTTGGACATCGGCTCCTCCCGCTCGCCCCACGCGTGCTCGAGGATGTCCTCGCGGGAAACGAC
>Ga0075423_10001951_pt1 | contig 18524 bp, 7 predicted proteins | sample SoiMethybrSBSTD2_FD_80114 | JGI IMG/M metagenome (GOLD analysis project Ga0075423, IMG submission 80114) | Bulk soil microbial communities from a Populus tree surrounding site in Tennessee, USA - Soil MetaG P. TD hybrid SBSTD2 | ecosystem: Environmental > Terrestrial > Soil > Tree plantation...
CAATTGTGGCTGCGGGCGTGGGCCAGCGCGCCGGCACCGAGCCGGGCGCGCAGCTCCGGCGCTGCCTGGAGTCGGCGGATGCGGTCGATCAGCGAGCGCGGGTCGGCGGGGTCGTAGACCAGCGCGTTGACGCCGTCGCGCAGGATGTCGATCAGGCCGCCGCTCATGCTGGCGATCACCGGCAGCCCACAGGCCATCGCTTCAAGCGCGACCAGCCCGAAGGTCTCGTTGGTCGATGGGAACACCAGCGCATCGGCGGAGGCAAACGCCGACACCAGCTCGTCGCCGTCGAGCATGCCGGTGAAGACGGCTGGCGTGCCGGCGTAGTAGGCGCGCATGCGGGTCAGCTCGGGGCCACCACCGACCAGCGCCAGGCGCACCCCCGCCAGGCCAGCGAGCGGGTCGCGCAAGCGCTCGACGCCCTTCTCCTTGGAGATGCGCCCGACGTATAGCGCCAGGAAATCGTCGGGATGGCCGTCGCTCAAACGCGCGCGCATTGCCGCAGCGCGCAGTTCGGGCTGGAAGCGCTCGGTGTCGATGCCGCGCCGCCACCAGCGTACCCGCTTGAAGCCATGGGCGCGCACCTCGCGCAGTGTCGCCGTGGAGGGCACCAGATTGAGGTCGGCGCAGTTGTGCAGGCTGCGAAAGAGCCACCACATAATGCGTTCGCCCCATGGGTAGCCGTAATGTTTGGCGTAGCCGGGTACATCGGTGTGATAGGAGGCGAGCAGTGGCAGGCCGAGCCGCCGGGCATACATGATGCCGGTTGGCCCGAGGAAGACCGGATTAACGACATGCACCAGGTCGGGCTTGAACGCGCGCAACGCCCGCCCGATGCGCGGTGTCGGCAGATTCATGCGCAGCTCGGGGTACAGCGGAAAGCGCGGGCCACCGGTGCCGACGCAGCGCGCGCCGGCGTAGGTTGGTGGCAGATCGGGCGGTCCGATCAGCAGCGTCGCGTGCCCACGCTCCTGCAAGCGTCGCAGCGCCAGGCATAGGATGCTGACGATCCCGTCGAGCTTGGGCAGGAAGGTTTCGGTGAAGATCGCGACACGCATATCGGCATTATAGCATGGCTGTCTGTTGTAATAGGAACGAGCGCTGCCATGATCGATCCATAAACCATGATCCACGCTCAAAACGACAGAAACGCTTGACAAATGCGCCTTGGTTGTCGTATGCTGGCCTACAGCGAGCGCCATTGTATGGCGGTCATATGCGCGGCCCCACCATGTCGCGGGGTCTGAAGAGGAGGCGACGATGCGAATCAATCGCACTTCTGGGAGCCTGGTACGGATGCGGCGGCTGTTGATCGTGATGCTGCTGGCGTTGAGCGCCCTCAGCCTGTCGCCAATTCATGCGGCGACCGATGTCGTGTATGTTGCGGCCACTGGCCACTATATGCGCGGTGTCTTTCGCGATTTCTGGGATAAGCACGGCGGTTTGCCGAACTTCGGCTACCCGCTGACCGAAGAGTACGTCGATGCCCAGACCGGCCGGATTTACCAATACTACGAGCGGGCGCGCTTCGAGCGGGCGCAGGTGTCCTCCACAGCCGTGCAGCTTGGCTTGATCGGCCGCGAGGTGGCCGGCACACGCAGCTTCAGCAGCGCCGAGCCGATTTCTAATAGCCAGCAGCGGCGCTATTTCCCCGAGACGCGCCATATTGTTCAGTATGGCTTCAAGGAGATCTGGGAGACCCGCGGTGGCCTGCCGATCTTTGGGCTGCCGCTCAGCGAGGAGCTTGACGAGCAGCTCGCCGACGGACAGATTCACACAGTCCAATATTTCGAGCGGGCGCGCTTCGAGTATTGGCCGAATCTGCCGGCGGGCCAACGTGTGCTGCTGAGCGCGCTCGGTCGCCAACGCGTGCCGAGCGGGTTGACGGCACCGCTGTCACCCGGCGCGCCGCCGGCTGGGCCGATCACCGTACCGCCAGCGGCACCACCGGCGTTGGTGCGCCCGATCATCCCAGATAGCAAAAACGCTCGCATCACGCCACAGGCGGGCCAGCCTGGCCAGACGTTCGTCTTTCAGGGGTCGGGCTACCAGGCGGGCGAGCAGGTCTCGTTCTGGGTGAACGTGCCGGATGGTTCGGTGATTGGGTCGAATGTGCAGGTCAGCGCCGATGCGCAGGGCCTGATCCCGGCGGGGAAGATCCAGTTCGTCAGCGACGCGAAGTCGCCGCTGGGGGTCTGGTCGATCGTCGGCCAGGGCAAGCTCAGTGGTCGCACCGCGATCGGCTACTTCCGGCTGCTCGGCTCGGCGATCGGTCGCGCGCCGCAGCCCGGCCCAGGCGTGCCGCCGAATGTGGATGCGCGCTCCGATCCGCTGGCCGGCCCAGCTGGGACGATCTTCTTCTTCGATGCGTTCGGCTTCCGGCCCGGCGAGGAGGTGCAGCTGACGATTGTCTCGTCGAACGGCCAGCGCACCAGTCCCAACTTCACCGTGACGGCCGATGCGAACGGGTCGATCGGCTACGCCGGCATCTATTATCCAACTGCGCCAGACTATCCACTGGGCCTGTACAGCTTCATCGGCCAGGGCAAGTCCAGCGGCAAGGTCTCGACTGCGTACTTCGTTCTGACGCCGTAGCAGGTTTTGAAGCTGCGGTTAGGCTATTGACAGGAGTCAGGCAGTGGAGGGGTTTGGGGAGGCTTCGCCTCCCCACGATCCCCACCTTCCCGCCCGACTGGGCGGCGTAGCCGCCCAGTCGGGCGGGGAAAGAGGTTTTTGGAGGGCTGCAAGCCCTCCAACCCTCCCGACTGCGTAAGTCCTGCTATTGACAATAACGCGCTTGCGTGTTATACATTTTTGCTACACGGACAGATATGCAATAGCAGCGGCACTTGGCAGCACCCTGGCGGCACTCTGCGCCGTGGGCGAGCCGATCGGTTTCGAAGGAGGACGCGATGGCGAAAGCACTGGTCTTAACGGCGCTCACAGGCACACAGGCCGGCAAGCGACATACCTTGACGACGCGTGTCACGACGATCGGGAGCGCGCCGAACAACGACCTGGTGCTGCACGACCGACTGATCGAGCCGCGCCACGTCGAGATTCGTCAGGTGCTCGAACGCTGGTTCGTGGTGCCGCTGATCGCCGGCAGCGTCGGCGTCGCCTTAAACGGCCTGGACGTCAAGGCCCAGAACCGCTTGAACCTTGGCGACGCGCTGACGCTTGGCTCGATCACCTATACGGTCGGCTTCGAGGAGATCGTCGAGCGCGAGGTCGGCATTCCCAAAACGACCAGCAACGGCGTGCCGCGCCTGGGCGAGTACTTCACCCGCCGCGGCATCATGACCGCCGATCAGGTTGAGCGGACCGCGCGGCGTCAGGCCGAGCTGCTACGCAACGGCAACCGGCTGGAGTTTGGCCGGGTCGCGTATGATATGGGCTTCATCAATCGCTCGCAGCTCGATACGGCGCTCGCCGAGCAGCGCAGGGATTTTAATGATCGCTTCCTCGATTAGACAAGGTTTCTGGTAGCTTTACCACAGAGCTGCGTCATAGTTCTTAACGGAGGGGTTTGGGGAGGCGAAGCCTCCCCGAAGCACCCTCTCAGCAGAGTTCCGAGCGGCGAAGCCGCTCGGAACTCTGCTGAAAAACGGGGCGCGAGGGGCTGCGCCCCTCGCGCTCCCCACTGCCGATCGGGAACAGGTACGATAATGCGCCAGCACTGAGCGCAGATCATCCCCTGATCAGCGCTAATTCACAGCTGAACCCCGGCCCGAGCACCGCCAGCACGCCATACTCTCCCGGCGCAGGCGTGTACGCCCGCAGAAAATCTTCGAGCACAAAGAAGACCGTCGATGAGGACATGTTGCCGTAGTTCCGCAACACCGCGCGGGTGTGCTGCAAGCGCTCCGGGTCGATGGCGAGCGCCTGCTCATAGGCGCTGATGACCTTGGCACCGCCGGGGTGCATAACCCAGTGGTCGATGTCGTCGATCATCAGGCCGTACGGCGCGAGAAACTCGGCCACGTTGTCGCGCATGAGCGTCTGAATAATGTTGGGAATGCGCGACGAGAAGACCACCTGCATGCCGGTGTCCACGATGTCCCAGCCCATGATCCGCATGGTGTCGCGCCAGAGCGTACTCTGCGTTCCCAGGATCGCGACCGGGTGCTGCGCCGCTCGCTCGCTGTCGCCGGCCGGCTGCGTAAGCGCGCGTCCGGCTGCCTGATCGCCTTCGACCAGGAGCGCGGCGGCACCATCGGCGAACAGCGACGCAGCGATCAGATTGCGTTTGGAGTGATCATTCCACTGAAACGTCACGCTGCACAGCTCGACCGATAGCAGCAGGACGCGCTGGTCGGGAAAGGCGCGCGTGTACTCGAACGCGCGCGCCAGCCCGGCCACGCCACCAGCGCAGCCAAGCCCCCAGATCGGCGTCCGCCGCGTGTGGATTCCCAGGCCCAGGCGGTTGATCAGCAGCGCATCCGGGCTGGGTGCGGCCAGGCCGGTGGTCGAGACCCAGATCAGGTGATCGACCGCAGCCGGCGCGAGATCAGCCGCCGCCAGGCAGCGCCGTGCCGCCGTCTCGCCCAGGCTGGTGGCCGCTTCGATGAACAGATCGTTGCATTCCTTGAAGCTATGCGGCGTCATAAACCATTCGAGCGGTGCGACGAAATGGCGCGTGTCGATCTGTGCATGACGAAACACCGCCATGTAGCGCTCGATCTCGGAGAAGGCCGGGGCGAAATGCTCGCGCGCCAGATCGCGGATCGCCGCCTGCGGCAGGGCATACGGCGGCAGCGCGGTCGCAACCGAACGAATGACGGGCATGGCTGGTTACTCCTGCTAGTTCTGCGGTCAATGTAGCATAGCACAGACCGCGCCATTGGCCGCGTCGGGTGTGCCTTGTGGGTATACGTAATCCATGCGCTGATTGGATCGATCCCGCGCACACGACGATGCCCCGGCTACGTAGCCGGGGCATCGGATCGTCACTGGAACGTATGGTCGCTAGAAGCTGTCGACATTGAGCAGCTTCTCGTGCGTGCTGTCCGGATCGGTGTTGGTGAACCAGTTGGTGGTGCCGGCGTTCTGGAGCGCGGTCTTGACCTGAGCGGGGCTTGCGCTGGGATTGGTCGATTTGTAGAGCGCGGCCGCGCCGGTCACATGCGGTGTCGCCATCGAGGTGCCGCTGATCGTGTTGTAGCTGCTGCCCTTCCAGGTCGAAAGAATGCAGACGCCTGGTGCGATGATGTCGACATCGGCACCGAAGTTCGAGAAGTCGGCGAAGGTGTCGTCCACGTCGGCCCGGCAGGTCGACGCCGCGCCGCCGCCAGGCTGGCCATTAAAGTCGGCCAGCGCCGAGACTGTTATCACCTCATCGAAGGCTGCTGGGACGTGATTCGCGGCGTTGTCGGACTCGTTGCCGGCGGCGACGGCGTAGGTGATCCCGGCCGCGACCGAGTTGCAGATCGCCTGGTGGAAGGCATCGTTGTTGCAGGTGCTGTCGCTGCCGCTGCCGCCGAGGCTCATATTCGCAGCCACGATCGGCGGGCTGACCAGGCTGGCGTTCTGAGTGACCCAGTCGATCCCGCAGATGATGTCCGCGAAGCTGCCGGAGCCGGAGTTGTTGAGAACGCGGACGGCGTACAATGGCACACCGGGCGCAACGCCGACGACACCGATGGTGTTGTCCTTGGCGCCGATCGTGCCGGAGACGTGCGTGCCGTGGCCGTTGCCGTCACCCCAATTGCTCGTGCTGCCGGTCGAGCAGTTAAACCCGCCGACGACGTTCAGGTCGGGGTGGCTGCCGTCGATGCCGGTGTCGATCACCGCGACGGCGACATTCGTGACCGAGCCCGAGCCGTTGCCCGACACTTGCGAGCTCAGCTCGCCGTCGATCCGGTCGATGCCGGTCGGGAGCGACTGGGGCGGCTGGCCACCACCCGGCTTGGCCTTGGCCGTCAGCGGCTGGCCCAGCGACACGACCTGATCCTGCATCACATATGCGACGGCGGGGTCGGCCCGCAGTTGGGCCAGCCGGGCCGCTGGTATCATCGCTGCGAAGCCCTTGAGCGCGTAGCTGTAGGTGTGCTGGATCGTTAATCCGTGTTGCGCGGCCAGCCCGTGCGCCTTGGCGCTGGCGTCGGCGACGCTGGCCTTAAAGACGACGATATAGTGGTCGGGCACCAAGTGCGGGGTGGCAGCAGCGGCCGGGCGGACCAACAGCATGGTCGCGAAGACCAGGCCGACGACAAACAAACTGGCAAAACGGCGTACAAACATTCGTCCCTCCTTACATCGTTCCGACTGACTTGTCGGTTCATCACGAACACGAAACAATCGGCGAGTTTTGAGAGAGCGCACCTCCTTTATCTGAAACATACCGGCTCCAGTGGATTACGACGCTGGTGGCCGGTCCAGACGAATGGGTCACATGAACGCTTTCGGTAGCGTAGCATTATACTTTCAGCAATATCACCCCGTCAAGTGGTGCAGGGTGTGATGCAGTGTTTTGCACAATTGTATCGCGTGGGTGCAGGAGCCGTGTCGCAGGTTTCCGTGGGCGGGCTCTGCCCCCCACACCCCCGCCTTTCAAGTGAAGGGTTTTTGGGGCGAGCGATGAATGTGTAAAGGGTTTGAGCAGCGGGGCATGCTTCTGCTATGATGGACATGACCAAACACCCATCATCAGGAGCAAGCCATGCCCCGCCACCCAGGATTATCGCAATGGGATCAAACCGTGTCAAGCCAGCTTCCACACTTGAGCCGCCCGCAACTGCGCGTTCTGGTGCTCTGGAGCATCGGCATCGTGCTGGCCCAGAGCTGTGGCCTCACCAGTGTCGCGGTGCTGCTGGCTTATCTGCTCGACCGAACCGAAACCAGTCTGCGCGAACAACTGCGCGATTGGTATCGGCCCTCAGCCTGCAAGAGCGGCACCAAGCGTGGCGACAAGCGCCGCAGCCTGGAGCTGGCACCGTGTTTTCCTGCCCTGCTGCGCTGGGTGCTGGCCTGGTCACCCGCCGAGTGCCGCCAGCTGGCCCTAGCCATGGACGCCTCGACCCTCGGCCAGCGCTTCACCATCCTGACCATCAGTGTGCTGATCCGTGGCTGTGCCATCCCGGTCGCCTGGCATATCGTGGAGGCAAGCCGCGCCGGAGCGTGGCGACCGCACTGGCAAGCGCTCTTCAGCCACTTGCAGGGCAGCGTGCCAGCCGACTGGATGGTCATCGTCGCCGCCGACCGTGGCTTGTATGCCAAATGGCTGTTTGAGACCATCGAGCAACTGGGCTGGCATCCCTACCTGCGCATCAACCGCCAGGGCTTGTATCGCCAGGCGGGTGGGTCCAGCTTTCGACCGCTCAGCCAGGTTGTAGCACGGGTTGGGCAGCGCTGGGCCGGGCCGGTCAGCTGTTTTGCGACCAAACAGCGGCAACTGGATTGCACCTTGCTGGCGCGCTGGGACAAAGGCTACAAAGACCCCTGGCTGATTGTGACTGACCTGCCCGCGCAACACGCCGATGTGGCCTGGTACGGGTTACGAGCCTGGATTGAATGTGGCTTCAAGGACGCCAAACGCGGCGGCTGGCACTGGGAGCAAACCAAGATGCGCGACCCGCGCCGTGCCGAACGGCTGTGGCTGGCCATGGCGATTGCCACATTGTGGACAGTCAGCGTCGGCTGCCAAGCTGAGGTGGCGCTGCCGCTGCAGCTGGAGCACGACGGTGATCTCGCGCCGGCACAGCCTGGCGCGGTGCGGCTGGTTCGTGGGCAGGTGCGCACGCTCAGTTGCTTTCGGCGCGGGCGGTTGCTGCTGCTGGCGGCCTTGATCAATGGCCAGCCGCTGCCGATCGGCCAATTCATCCCAGAACCCTGGCCGAAAAGTCTTGACACACATATGCAGCGACCCGCTGCCTACCGACCGCTTCAGAAAGCGGCATAGCAAAAACCCTTCACTTGAAAGCACACCCCCGCCGGGGGCGCGTCGCCCCCCGGATCCCCTGAAAAGGACGTGGGCAGCGGTTCCGCACCAGGTGTCATGCCTCCGTCGCAAGAGACACGAATCGCTCACCTGTGTGCTTAATGCTGCGATGCAACCTCGGTGGCATATCTCTATTTGCGGCGAGGCATACGCCGCGAACAATCAATCTGGCAAGGCATCATCTGCCGTAAGGGTCTTAGGGAACCGGGCACGGGTTCGCTAATCGGGGGCGCGGGGGCCAAGCGCCCCGCAAAACTATGCATCACCCCGTCAAGTGGTGCGGGGCTGGAAAGTGTTCAATATCTGAACACTCACCAATGCCTTGCGATCCGCCAATTGATCGATTATACTATATCGTGTAAACCGGGAAGCAAGGGCCAGCGGGGGCCAGCGATGATACGGCTTGGTGTCGCGGTGCGGGTACTAGGGCGCGGCGGGCTGCGCGCGCGCGATGGTCGCCGGGCCGTACACGCCCCGCACCTGAGCGTCAGCCTGCTGCTGGTGCGCGAGGTGCTGCTCTACCTGGCCGACCAGCGGATCTCCTGCTATCGCCTGGCCGATGATCTCGCGCCGTACCTGACCCACCCCGGCCTGCCGCAGTTCGGCGGGCAGATCGCCGAGTGCGCCGAGCTGCTCGGCGAAATTGGTGCGCTGGCGCGGGCGCACGGGCAGCGGCTGACGATGCATCTGGGCATGCACGTCAGGTTGAGCGCGCCCGACGTGGCGCTAGCTGATCGCAGCGCGGCGGAGATCGTCGCGCAGGCGCGGCTGTTCGACGCGCTGGGTGCCGGGCCGGAGGGCGTGCTGGTGATCCATATCGGCGGTGCCTACGGCGATAGCGGCGCGGCGCTCCAGCGCTTCGCCACGCGCTTCGAGCGACTGCCGCTGTCGGTACGCCGGCGCGTCGTCGTCGAGCCGGACGAGGACGACTTTGCGCTGGCCGATCTGCTGCGGCTGCACCAGCAGATCGGCGTGCCGGTGGTGCTCGACACCCTGCATCAGCAGATCAACAACCCGCATGGGCTGGCGCTGGCCGAGGCGCTCGGGCTGGCGCTGGCGACCTGGCCGCGCGGCGTGCGGCCCAAAATCCACTATAGCAGCCAGCGAACCGAGGCGCATCTGCTGGCGGCCGGGCACGGGCTGGAGCGCCAGGTGCTCGCGCCGCGCCCCGGTCAGCATGCCGATTATATTAATCCGTTCGAGTTCGCCGCCTTCGTCGCGGCAGCGCGCGGCCTGGCGCCCTTCGATGTCATGCTCGAGGCCAAGGCGGCCGACCTGGCCGTGCTGCGATTGCGGCTCGATCTGCGCCGCTACGCGCCCGCGCTCGCGCCGCTGGTTCATTAGAATCGACGAAGGACGAAGGACGAACGACGAACGACGAAGGACAAGCGACGAGTGATGCTGATCTCAGCTTTCCTGTCTCCGTGTCTCCGTGTCTCCGTGTCTCCTTGTCACCAGCGAGCTGCCTATGCCACTGGACGACATCTCACCCGACGCACGCGTGCTGATCGCGGTCGTGACGCGGCCATGCGACTTGGCGACCGCCCGCGCCGAGGGCTGGTATCGCATCCCGCTGCTGCGCGCGCCGCGTGCGCTAGCGGCCGAGTACCTGGCCTTCTACCAGACGGCGGCGTTCGGCGACGAGCGCTGGTCGGTGCGCTACCTGGCAGCGGTGCAGGCGGTCGGCCTGGCGCGGCGGGCCGAGCTGTTGCCGGCGGAGGCGCAGCACCCGCGTGCGGCCGAGCGCTACTATCGCTTCGCGCTGGGGCGGCTGACCGCGCTGCCCACGCCGCTGCCAAGCCGCCGACTACGGCGGATCTGCTTCATCCCGACGACCTACGGCCAGCTGCTGCGGGCGCACGATGTCGCGGAGCTGTGGCACCCGCGCGAGGATGCCGCTGCCAACTGGGGCGAGCTGTGGGGCGCGGGCGTGAACCAGCGCTGACGCTCGACGAGACAACGTCGCGTCCATACCACGAGGGTTGTAACCACCAAGGCACCAAGACACCAAGGGACTTTCGAATATATAACGAGCTCGTCGGCTGCGTGAGGCGTGAAACGTGAATGCGACCTGTGAATCACGTTTCACGTTTCACGTTTCACAGTGGCCTGAACATTTTATTTTTCGAACCTTCCTTAGAGATCGAGCCTGGTTTCGATGATGTCGGCCACCGCTTGCGCGTGGTGCTTGATGAAATAGTGATCGCCGCCGGGGATGACGGCGAGCTGCACGGCATGGCTGAACGCGCGCCACTCCTTATAGCGTCTGGCGTAGTTGCGGGTCGTAGGATCGTGATCGCCGATCAGGCAGATGATCGGCGCATTCAAGCTGCGCGATCGCCCGCGCTGCCCCTGCCGCGCAAAATAGTGCGTGGCGTCAGCGTCGTCGTGCAGATAGCCCTCTACGGCGAAGCTCAGCTCCTCTGGGTCTTCGATCTCGGTAAACCCGCCGATTGATCTGAGGTGGACGAGCAGCTCGGCTGCTCCGACCGAGTGCGGCTTCTTGGTGAACTTCGCTACCCAGCGGGCGAGCCGTTGCAGACCGGCCTTGTACGGCAGCGCACCCCCCAGGAAGACCGCTTCGACAGGCGTACACGCCGCTTCGAGCAGGCGCGCGATCTCGACCGCGATCGCCGTCCCGGCGCAGTGCCCGTACAGCGCGATCGGTCCGCGCAGGTTCGCCAGGATCTCTTCCGCGCAGCGGTGCGCCACCTCTTCCACCGATTGCAGACTTTCCGCACTCGAGTCGAAGTCGTGGCCGGGCAGTGCGACCGAATACAGCGCATAGTGTTTAGGCAGCGCCTGCGCCAGCGGCTGGTAGACGATCGCGCTGCCGCCGCCATACGGCACACATACGAGTGAGAGCACCGTCTTGGGTTGTGGGGGCAGGAGCAACTGCAACACGCTCGGCGGTTGCTGCTCGCCGCTTGCGAGGTTAGCAGCGAGATCACGCAGGAGCGGGTATTTGAAGAGATCGAGCAGGGTCAGCCCGGTTCCAAATTGGCGCACGACCCGAATCGCTTTGAACGAGTCGCCGCCCAGATCGAAGAAGTTGGCGGTGCGGCTGACCGCCGCCAGCCCTAACACCTCGGCCCAGATCTGCGCCAGTCGCAATTCCAGCAGGGTCTGCGGTGCCACAAAATCGTCGTCCTCCGGTGATTGCGCCACTTCGGGCAGCGGCTGGGTCTGCAACGCGCGCCGGTCGAGCTTGCCGTGTGGCGTGAGCGGCAGCGCGTCGAGCTGCACGATCACCGCTGGCACCATGTAGCTCGGCAGCAGCTGCTTGAGTGCCCCGCGCAGCCCAGGGATCAGGGACTCCGACGCCGGATCATCTGACCTCTGACCTCTGACCCCTGACCCCTGGACCGGCACGACGTACGCAACCAGTTGCGGTTCCCCTGGCCGCGCCTCACGCACCAGCACGACCGCCTCTGCCACGCCCGGCTGTTGGCGCAGCGCCAGCGTGATCGCGTCGAGCTCGATCCGCAGCCCGTGGAGCTTGACGCGCGCGTCGCGCCGCCCGACAAACTCGATGCGACCATCCGGCAGGTAGCGTGCGAGGTCGCCGGTCTTGTACAAGCGATTGCAGATTGCAGATTGTAGATTGCAGATTGAGGAATCAGCTAATCTGCAATCTGCAATCTGCAATCTGCAATCAGGAAAGGGGTTGGGTACGAAGCGCTCGGCGGTCAGCGCGGGGTTGTTGAGGTAGCCACGCCCGACCGCAATGCCGCCGCTGTAGACCTCGCCCACCAAGCCGATCGGCACCGGTGCTAGATATGGATCGAGGATGTAGGCGGCGGTGTTCGCGATCGCCCGCCCGATCGGCATGATCGCCCGCTGCGCGTCGGACGGACGCAGCTGATGGATGGAGTCGTGGCAGTTGTCGTCGGAGCATTCGGTCGAGCCGTAGTTGTTCAGCAAAGGAATCTGCGGATAGAGCGTCAGCCAGGCGCGGCAGAGGTCGCTCGGCAGCGCGTCGCCGGTTGGGATGATCCAGCGCAACGCCGACAGCACTGGCCGGTCGCGCCCCAGCGCGTCCAGCTCGCGCACCAGCGCCTGAAGCAGCGACGGCACCAGTTGCACCAGCGTCACGTCGTGCTGCACAATCTGCGCGAGCAAGCTGGCGGGATCGCGCGCGATCTCAGTCGGGAGGACCAGGACGCGCCCACCGACGAGCAGCGCCGCCAGGAACTGCCAGACCGAGATGTCGAAGCTCTGCGGCCCGTTCTGCGCCACGGTGTCGGCCGCGCCGAGCTGGAGGTCGCTGATCTTCGCGCGCATGTGATTATGCATCCCGGCGTACTCGACCATCGCGCCCTTGGGTGCGCCGGTCGAGCCCGAGGTGTAGAGCACATACGCCAGATTCTGGAGCGAGCTGCGCGGCGCGAGGTTCGTCGTGGGCGCGTCGGGCTGCGCTGGCGTGTCGAGTGTGACCGACGGCGGCCGCTGCGTCGCTGGCAGCTCGGCAAGGCTGTCGGCAAGCAGCGGTACACATGCGGCGGCGGCCAGTACGAGTACACAGCGGCTCTCGGCCAGCACCTGCGCGATCCGTTTGGCCGGATGGCTGGGATCGAGCGGCAGATACACCCCGCCGGCCTTGAGGATCGCCACCAGCGCGACCAGAAACTCGAGGCTGCGGGGTGCCAACAGACCGACGCAGACCTCCGGGCCAATCCCCTGCGTCACCAGCCAATGCGCCAGGCGGTTGGCGCGCTGATTGAGCGCCTGATAGGTAAGCTGTCGATCATCGCAGAGCGCGGCGACCACGTCGGGGTTGCGCGCGACCTGGGCCTCGAAGAGTTGCGGCCAGCACTGGGCGGGGAGCGGCAGCGCGGTCGCCTGCGCGAGCGACAGGAGCTGGCTGCGCTCGCTCTCTGAGACCAGCGACAGTGCCGCGATCGGCCGATCGGGATCGGCCACGATGCTTGCGAGCAGCGTGCCGAAGTGCCCGATCATCTGCGTCGCTGTTGACGCATCAAACAGATCGGTGTTGTATTCCAGCTGCCCAGAAAGTCCGCCGTCCAGTTCGTTCATACGCAGGAGCAGATCATATTGTGCAGTGATCTTCTCCGTGCCGAACGCTGTCGCCTGTAGGCCAGGCAACGCCAGCTGCGTCACCGGCGTGTTATGAAACACGAACATGACCTGCGCCAGCGGCGCATAGCTAGGGTCGCGGGTCGGCTTGAGCAGTTCGACCAGCTTTTCGAACGGCACATCGTCGTGCTCGTAGGCTTCGAGTAGCACGCGCCGCGTCTGCGCGACAAATGTTCGGAAGCCATGCCGATCGTTCAGCTCGGCACGCAGCAGCAAGATCGCGTAAAACGGGCCAATCAGCGATTCGAGCTCGCGGCGCTGGCGCTCGGCCCGGCTCGTACTCACAACGATGTCGGTTTGGCCGGCATAGCGCGCCATCAGCAGCTGAAACGCCGCCAGTAGGATCATTGCCAGGGTTGCGTTTTCCCGCTGGCTCAGTACACGCAAACGTTGGGCCAGCTGATCGGGCAGCACAACGCGCGCGGCCGCGCCGTGAAAGGTTTGGATCGGTGGGCGGGGCCGATCAGTTGGCAGCGCCAACAGCTCGGGCGCGCCGGCCAACTGACGTTTCCAGTAGCCGACCTGCGCTTCAAACCGCTCATCTGCCAGCTCTGTCCGCTGCCAGTAGGCGAAGTCGGCGTACTGAATCGGCAGAGCGGGCAGTCGCGCGGGCCGCACATGCGTGAAGGCGTGGTAGTGCTCGGCGATCTCGTGTGCGACGATCGGCAGCGACCAGGCGTCGCAGACGATGTGATGCAGCGTCAGCAGCACGACCGTCTCGGCATCATCCAGTTGCAGCAGCGTCATGCGAATGAGCGACCCGTGGGCCAGATCAAAGGGGTGATTCGCCTCGGCCGCAGCAAGCTCCAGCGCGCAGGTATGCCGACGAGGGTACACAAGCTGGCGCAGATCGTAGATCGACGGCGTTATGTTCGCAGCCGGAGCAACAGATTGAGCCGGTTCGCCCGCCCGATCAAGAAACGTCGTGCGCAGGATTTCGTGCCGCGCAACCAGCGCGTTGAGGCTCTGCTGCAACGCCACCAGATCGAGCGGACCGGCCAGGCGCACGGCCGAGCGGATGTTGTAGGCGACATTTGCCGGGTCGAATTGCTGAATGAACCATAGGCGCTGCTGGGCATGTGAGAGCGGAATAGTGTCAAGCTGTGCTGGACGTGGTCGGATCGGCAGCCGCGCGCGGGCGTCGGGGTCGGCACCAGTCGCCCGACAGGCGTCGGCGATCGCGGTCGCGAGCGCGCCGAGCGTCGGTGCTTCGAACACCAGTCGTACCGGCAGCGTGATCGGAAAGAGTTCTTCGACGCGCGCGATCAGCTGCATAATCAGGATCGAGTGCCCGCCCAGCGCAAAGAAGTTGTCGGCCACACTCACGCGCTCGACCTTCAAGACGTCGATCCACAGCGCGGCGAGGACGGCTTCCAGCGGCGTGCGCGGCGCGACATAGCTCTCGGCGATAGGATCGGTCGTCGGCACGGGCAATGCCAGCCGATCGAGCTTGCCGTTGGGTGTCAGCGGCAGCGCGTCGAGCAGCACGAACGCCGATGGCACCAGCGCGGCGGGCAACTGCTTGCTCAGAAACACGCGGAGATCATTCACAATCGACGATGGACGATGGACGATAGACGATGACTCAGAAGCTCTCCAATCGTCTATCGTCTGTTGTCTATCGCCGATGGCAGGCACGATATATGCGACCAATGCGATTTCGCCGCGCCGGTCGGGCTGGGGAACGACCGCGACCGCCGCGACTGCCGGATGCCGCGCAAGCACTGCCGCAACCTCGCCTGGCTCAACCCGTACGCCGCGAATCTTCAGCTGCTGGTCGAGCCGTCCCAGGATGTCGAGCGTGCCGTCGAGCCGGTAGCGCCCCAGGTCGCCGGTGTAGTAGAGCCGATCCTCGATTGCAGATTGCAGATTGCAGATTGCAGATTGCGGCTCAGCAGCATCTCTAGTCTCCTGGTCTGCTTGTCTCCTTGTCCCGATTGCAGATTGCAGATTGCAGATTGCAGATTGCGGCTCAGCAGCATCTCTAGTCTCCGTGTCTCCTTGTCTCCCTCTCTCCGTGTCTCCCGCGAACGGGTTGCGGCGAAACGGCTGCGCGTCGGCGGGCAGGTTGTGGTAGCCCCGGCTGCGGAACGGCGTGCGGATGACGATCTCGCCCACCTCGCCGATGCCGCATAGTCGCGAGCCGGCCAGCACGAGCGTTTGGGTTTGCGGCAACGCCATGCCGACTGGTTGCACGCCGGGCGGTGGCGTTGCCGGGACGACATAGCAGGCTTTGGCTAAGGTCGTCTCGGTTGGGCCATAGAGATTGGCGATGACGCAGCCGGGGGCGAGCGCGCGCCAGCGCTGAACGAGCGCGTCGGACAGCGGCTCGCCGGCAAAGCCGACCCAGCGCAACACCTGAAGCACCTCGGCGGGCGGCTCGGCCAGCCAGAGCTGCGCGAGCGTCGGCACACAATGCAGCATCGTGATCTGCTGGCGCTGGAGCCAGCCCAGCACCTGGCTGGGCGTAAGCGCCAGCGCGCTATCAGGAAGGCACAAGGTCGCGCCGCTCGTCAGCGGGAGGAAGATATCGCGCAGCACCACATCGAATGAGAGGCCGGTCAGTTGGGCACAGCGGTCGCTCGGCGCGACGCAGAAGCTGTCGCGCTGCCAGGCCAGGAAGTGCGCCAGCGCGTGATGCCAGCCGCGCACGCCTCTCGGTATCCCGGTCGTTCCAGAGGTGAAGAACAGGTAGGCATCGTCGTCGGGGGTCAGGGCCGGCAGCATGCCCTGTAAGCTGGCGGGCACGGCTGGATCGAGTTGCGCGGTCTGCGCATCCACCGCCAGTCGGCGTCCGGTTAACCCTTCCAGTTCGACGGCGGTTGTGCGCGGGCCGATTTGGAGCAACTGGGATGCACCAGCGACCTGGAGCATCTGGTGTTGGCGCGCTGGCGGCAGTTCGGGGTCGAGCGTGAGCAGCACGCCGCCGCTCAACAGCACCCCCAGCATGCTCGCGATCAGCCCGAAGGAGCGCGGGCCACTGACGGCGACAACATCACCCGGTGCGAGCTGGTCGGCCAAGAGCGCGCGCGCAACCTGGCTGGCAGCCGCCAGCAACGCGGCGTAGGTCCAGGAACGCGCGCCCTGGCAAACGGCGATCTGGTCGGGCGCACGAGCGGCCCATTCGGCAACCAGCGTCGGCACCAGATCATAGTGCGGTATCGGCAGCACAACGCATGGGTCGGGCAGCAGCGCGCGTGCGGCTGGCGTGACGAGCGTGACCTGGCCGATTGGCTGCTCTGGCGCGGCCACAACCTGTTCCAACACCAGCGTAAACTGCGCCAGCAGTTCGTGCATGCGCGTCGCGCTGAACAGGTCGGCGTCGTAGAGCAGTTGCAACTCGAACGTGTCGGCGCGCTCGCTCACATATAGCGTCAGATCGAACTTAGCGCCCTGCTCCGGCGGCGCGATCGGTTCCAGCGTCAGCTCCGGCAGCGCCACCGGCGTCACTGGGACGTTGAGCATATTCACAAACACCTGGAACAACGGCGTGTGGCTCAGCGCACGCTCGGGGTGGAGGTCTTCGAGCAGTTGCTCGAACGGCAGATCCTGGTGCGCGTAGGCGTGCAAGCAGACCGCCCGCACCCGATCAAGCAGCGCGCGGAACGACGGGTTGCCCGCCAGGTCGCAGCGTAGCACCAGCGTGTTCAGGAAGCAGCCGACCAACTCCTGGGTTTCAAGCTGCGTGCGCCCGGCCACCGGCGCGCCGACCAAAATGTCCGCCTGTCCGCTCCAGCGCGCCAGAATGAGCGTGAAGGCGGCAACCAGCATCATGAACGGCGTCGCAGTCGCCTGCTGGCTGAGCGCGTTCAGCCCGGCGCTCAGCGTGGGCGAAAGCCGCTGCCAGAGCTGCGCGCCGCGTGTGCCGCGCACGGCTGGACGCGCGTAATCGGTCGGCAGATCGAGCCGCGTTGGCGCGCCCGCGAGCTGGTGGTGCCAGGCGACGAGCTGCGCCTGTAGGGGCGACCCAGCGTGGTCGCCCGCCCCGGCCAGCCAACGCTGCTGCCAGATGGCGTAGTCGGCATACTGGATCGGCAATGCCGGCAGATCGGGCGCATGTCCCTCGTGGAAGGCGGCGTAGAACGCGGTCAGGTCGCGCACCAGCACGCTCTGCGACCAGCCGTCGGCGATGATGTGGTGCATGGTCAGGAGTAGGATGTGCGCGTCGGGGGCGCAGTGCAACAGCGCGACACGCAGGAGCGGACCGCGCGCCAGGTCGAACGGCGCGCGCGCAACCTCGTCCGTCAGCGCGGCGGCGAGCCATTCCTGCTGCTTGGGCGCGAGCGCGCTCAGGTCGAGCAGCACGAGCGGGCGCGGCGCGGGCGGCGCGATCTGCTGGGTCGGCTCCCCGTTGTGCAGCGGGAACGTGGTGCGCAGAAGCTCATGCCGGGCGACGAGCGCGGCGAAGGCGCGCGCCAGCGCCACGCGATCAAGGGCACCGCGCAGGCGCAGCGCGTAGGGCAGGTGATACACCGTGCTGGTCGGGGCGAGTTGCGCCAAGAACCACAGCCGTTGCTGCGCGAACGAGAGCGGCAGCACGGCCCCGCGCGGTTGTGGCAGCAAGGGCGGATGTTGCTCACGCACGCCGGCCTGCTGCGCCAGACGCAGCAGCTCGGCAAGCCCAGCGACGGTCGGCTGCTCGAACAACGTCTGTAGCGGCAGCTCGACCGCGAAGACCGCGCGTACCTGCGCGACGACCTGGGTCGCCAGCAGACTGTGCCCGCCCAGATCGAAGAAGTTGTCGTGAATGCCGACGCGTTCACGGTGCAAAACGTTGGCACAAATGCGCGCCAGCAGCTCTTCCTCGGGGATACGTGGCGCAACGAAGGTGGTCGGATCGGCGTGCGGATCGGGCGCAGGCAGCGCCGTACGATCGAGCTTGCCGCTGGGGGTCAGCGGCAGCGTGTCGAGCACGACGAACGCCGACGGGATCATGTAGTCGATCAGGCGCGCTGCGAGGAAGGCGCGCAACTGGGTGACGAAAGACGAAGGACGAAGGACGAAGGACGAATCAGCATCTTCGTCCGTGGTAGGGGCACGATATATCGTGCCCGTCGGGTTGTCGGTGGTAGGGGCAGGATATATCATGCCCGTCGGGTCGTCGCTGGTTGCGCCATCAGTGGGTGCATCGTCCGTAATCTGGGCACGATATATCGTGCCCCTACGATCGTTGTTCATCGGCACCACATACGCCACCAGACGCGCATCAGCCGGCACATCCTCGCGCAGCAGCACAGCGCACGACTGCACGGCATCGTGAGCGCGCAGCACCGCCTCGATCTCGCCCAACTCGATCCGAAAGCCGCGCAGCTTCACCTGCTGATCGACCCGACCGAGATACGCGATCTGCCCGTCGGGGAGATAGCGCGCCAGGTCGCCGGTCTTGTACAACCGCGTCCCATTTTGGATTTTGGATTTTGGATTTTGGATTGGGTCGTCGGTTGCTCCTAATCTGCAATCTGCAATCTGCAATCTGCAATTCACGAAG
>Ga0075423_10001953_pt1 | contig 18520 bp, 16 predicted proteins | sample SoiMethybrSBSTD2_FD_80114 | JGI IMG/M metagenome (GOLD analysis project Ga0075423, IMG submission 80114) | Bulk soil microbial communities from a Populus tree surrounding site in Tennessee, USA - Soil MetaG P. TD hybrid SBSTD2 | ecosystem: Environmental > Terrestrial > Soil > Tree plantation...
ACGTGTCGTTGATCATCACCAGCCGGTCGCCCGGCTGGATCCCGGCCTTGGCCGCCGGGCTCCGGGGCGCCACGGCAAGCACCGTGACCGCGCTATCCACTTCTTCCAGCGCGAGTCCGGTGACGGCGATCTGGCCCTGCTCGATGGCATTCCGTCGTTCGAAGTCAAGCCGGGAGTAATACGCGCTATGCGGGTCCAGCGCCCGCAGCATGCCGTCGACCGCGGCGTGCACCAGCACGCCGTAGGTCACCGAATCGACGTAGTTGGCGCGAATGTGGTTGAGCACGCCCGAGAACGCCTGCAGCTCCTCGTAGGAGGAGCGCTGCTGGGCCGCCGCGGAGGACCCGAGGACCAGGGCTGCAGCCAGCACCAGGGCCGGCGACCGACACGTCCTCACCAGCGCTCCATCTTCACGGTTGCCAGCACGCTGTTCAGGTCGTTGAATTTCACCGCCCGCGGCTCGGCGGGGAGCAGCGGACTCTCGTACTCGGTCTGGCCGTCGCGAACGTTTACGCGGAAATGCGCGAAGCGGTTCTCGCCCAGATCGGCCGACACCAACACGAACATCTGGAATCCGGGCGGGACATGCTCCTGCGTGACCCGGAGCTTCACCTTGTAGCGGCCGTTGTCCGCGGCCTGGCTGGTCCAAGCGACATGATAGATCGGAATCCCGGTGCCCTTCACCCACTCGTCGAAGAACCAGTCCATCGGGATACCGGCGTGGCGCTCGACGACGGAGCGAAAGTCGTCGGTCGTCGCCCGTCTTCCCCGATAGGTCTGATAGAAGTCCCGCATCGTCTCGGTAAACCGGTCTTCCTTCATGGTGCCGAGATCGAGCATCAGGATCCGCAGCATGTGAAAGACCCAGGCGCCCTTCTCGTAGATCATCACCTGGTAGCCGCCCAGGGGACCATTGCGGTACCCGATCCAGATGGGGCCGACCTTTTCACGGCTGTCGTTGATGTCGAACCGGTACTGGTCGAGGAACTTGAAGTACTCGTCGTTGCGCTTGCGCTCGGATTGGACGTACCAGAGCGCGGAAAACGATGCGAGGCCTTCGGCCAGCCACGCATCCCGATACGAAGCGGGTTGGACGCCGTTGCCCCACCACTGGTGCGCCACTTCATGGGCGCGGAAGAACTCGTCGAAACCGTCCAGCGACGTGTACTGGAACGTCCCCCACGACAGGTCGATCAAGCCGGGAAACGACACGCCCTCGTTGTAGGGAATCTCCGTCACGTAGAAGTGCTGGTAGAAGCTTTCGCCGAACAAGGTCGAGAACAGCTTGAGGCTGTTGGATATGTCGACGGCGACGTTCTCCCGCATATGGCTCTGCTCGAGGAGCATGAAACCGGCGGCGGCCAGCTCGCGCTTCAGGAGTCGATGCGCTTCCTCCGAAAGCATCACATCGAGGGGCGGCGCTCCCGGATGCTGGACGTGATAATTGTCGAACAGGCCGAGATTGAAGGTGGCGAAGGGCGTGGGCCGCCGCGTGACCCAATGGGTGGTGAGCACCTTCCCCGCGGCCGACGAGTCGGTGCGCTCACCGATGCTCGCGATCGGATACCAATCCGGGCTGTGGTAGGTGATGTCGAACATCGCCAGGTCGGCGCCCTGCCGATTCCTGGGATACCAGGACGCACCGGGGTCGATGTAAAACCAATTGCCGTACCGGTCGATCAAGCCTCCATGTTCGCCATGATAGAAGACCGTGAACGAAGTCGAATCGCCGGCCTGGAGTCGCCGGCCGGCGCGGACCCACCAGTCCCCCCCGTCCTTGGCCTTGAATACCTCGGCGCGTGTCCCATCAGCCAGTCTTGCCGAATCGACGTCGAGCTTCTCGTGCAGATCGAACAGCAGCCAGGGCCCAACCGGTTCGACCGCGACGGCCGTCAACGTGGCGCTCGCCGCGAAATTGAGATTCACGCTCGGCGTCGAGATGAGCTGCACGTCCAGCGCGTAGTGCGGCACGGAGAGGCGCTCGCGAAACCGCCACGCCCCGTCTGATCCCGCCAGCGGCCGCCGCAGCGGGAACTGCGTCACCACCCCCCATTCAGCGCCCCATCGGATCCGACCGACGGGGCGATACAGCTGCACCGCTTCGGCGTTGTCCGGGTCGATCTGAAACAGCATCGCGCCGCCGGCACGCTCCACCTTGGCAAGGAAGAACCCGGTAAAAACGCTGTTGAGCAGCGGGCCGATGACCGAGCCCTCGAGCGATCCCTCTTCGCTTCCTTTCAGGGAGTTGACGAGATCGCGCACGTGGTCCGCCACATCCCCAGGGATCTCGGCCGCGGCATACGTGAGGGCCCGGAGCTGGTCGGCAGTCGAGTCCGCAAACAGCATCACCGCTTCCGTGATCGCATCGTCCAGGGTGGGGGAAGGCGCAAACCGCTGCAGCTCGGATCGCTCAGTCGCGTTCGGTGGCGTGAAGGTGAACCGCCCGTCGCCGCGAAACACCGCGGCGACCGTCCGGCCACCGACCGGACTCATGAGGTAGAGCTTCCCTCGCTCGAGCGTGAGCTGGCCGGCGTCGCGGGTGAGCACGAGGTGACTGACATCCGCCACGAGGCCGGGGACGGGCGAGAGGCTCGTCAGCTCCCGGTAGCGGTCCATGTACGTCGCGGCCGGGGTACCCTCCGCGGCGATCGCGCTCTGACCGGCCAAGCCAACGGGCACGAGCCAGACGGTCACCCAAACCCACGAGCAGCGGACAAGATGAGATGGAGACATACGCAGCACCCCGCTATGGCAGAGCGGCCAGACGCTGCTTCGCATCTGCAATTTCCGCGCTCATTCGGCTCGGCGCGATGGAAACGAATTGGGCCAACGCGACCTTCGCGAGGGCCGGTTGACTCCGTTGCATTTCCACCAAGCCCAGCACATAGGGAATGCGGGGAATGCGGCCGTTGGCCTCCTGCGCCTGCCGCAACGTGGTCGCGGCTTCGTCCAGCCGTCCGGCGTCGCGCAACAGCTCCCCGAGATCCACCAGCAGGCTCGGATCCTCCGGATTGGCGTCGACCGCGCGGCGCGCTTCTTCGATCGCCTGCGACCACATCGTGTTCTCCGCGTAGAGGCGGGCCAGCCGGGTGTGGGCCATCCACAAGCCGAGATCGTTGGCGAGCGCCTCCTGGTACAGGGCCATGGCATCCGCCGGGCGGTGCACGCGCTCCATGAGCAGGGCGAGCAGGTAGCGATAGTCGTTGGTGCCGAGGTCGAGCTGGATCAGGGAGTCGCTGGCTTCGTGCTTGAGGGAGCGATCGAGCACGACGCGGATATCCGCGATCGCTTTCAGGTATGAGCGCAAGTGGGCCGCCGCCAACCCGCGCAACCAGAACAGGCCACTCGGGATCGAGTCGACCGGCTTGCCCTTGTAATACCGCTCGATGAAGAGGTCGATGGCGTTGTAGGACAATTCGTAGCGCCAGCCGAATTGACTGACCCCGAGCTCCAGGAGATAGATCGTCGTGTAGTCCCCGTAGTCGGGAATCGCGACGACGTCCTGCCTGGGCGGGGTCGCGCCGATCACGCGAAAGTCCACCAAGGGATCGACAAGGAAGGCGCGGTGCAACAACCGGTTGGATTCGGCCACCGAATCCTGCCACGCCGGGGGGAGTTTGCGCTTCGCGACTTCGTTCCAGAGCCGGGGCCGTCGATCGTACGGGAGATACCCGAGCAGCAACCACGCCGGGGCGTATCGCGGGTCCACGGTGACCGCCTGCCGCGCCAGGCGACCGGCGTCGTCATACCGTTTGAGGATGTCGTAGCGATATGCCAGCCGGTACAGCGCCTCTGCATCGAGCGAATCGCGTCGCGCGTTGGCTTCCAGCTGCTCGAGTGTGGGCGGCCGATCGGCAGCCTGGCTCAGGAGCGGGAAAGGGCCGAGCAGGAGTATCAGCGGGACGGCGAGCCGCCAAGCACCCATGACATGGAACATGCCCTGCCGCCACCGGGTCCGACAGGGTCCCGACACCGTGCCTTGGCATACGCGAATCGTTCGCAATATTGCAGAATCACATCGAGGGCCTTCATGGACGAGACCGCCAAACAGACTGTCCTGCGCCACTTCCCCTACGGCACGTATGTGGTCACGGTCGCCGCGGACGGTGAAGAGCACGGGATGACCGCCAACTGGGTTACCCAGGCGGCGGTTGAGCCACCGATGGTCGCGATCGCGGTCGAGAACACATCGAAGACGATCGGGATGATCCGTGACGCGCGCTATTTCGGCGTGAGCCTGCTCGCCACCGGGGCCGGGCAGCGCGATCTGGCGGGGAAACTGGGTCGATCGTCCGCGCAGGCACCGCACAAGCTCAAAGGCATCCGCACGAAACCGGCGCCTGTTTCCAAGACACCGGTTCTCGCCGAGTCGCTGGGGTGGGTCGAGTGCCGGGCGGTCGCCTCACTACCCGCGGGCGATCATACCCTGGTGTTGGGGGAGGTGGTCGAGGCCGGATTGGAGAACGCCTCGGAGCAACCCCTCACGTCGCTGGAAGCGGGGCTCAAGTACCCTGGCTAATGGGCTGCCAGCTATCGGCTATTCGCCCTTGCGGTAAACGACTTTCCCTCCAACGATCGTGACCGAAACTCGCGCCGTGGCGAGCGATTCCGGGGCCATCGTGAACAGGTTGTGGTCCACGACCACCACATCCGCGAAGCGCCCGGGGGCCAGCGTCCCCCACTGCTGGTCCGCGAATACCGCCCAGGCATTTCCCGCGGTGTACGCGCGCAACGCTTCTCCCACGGTGATCTTCTGCTGCGGCACCCAGCCCGTGGGGTTCTTGCCGTCGAGCGTACGGCGCGTGACGGCGGCGTACACCCCCCAGAGGGGGTCGAGGGTCGCCACCGTCCAGTCGGATCCGAACGCGAGTGGCGCTTCGGAGTCCAACAGATCACGGAACGCGTAGGTCGTCTGTATGCGCTCCGGCCCGATCCGCTGCTGGACCCAGCGCCCGTCGTCGATCGCGTGGTACGGCTGCATGGAGGGCACTACGCGCAGCCGGCCGAACATGGGAATCTCTTCACGACGCAGATGCTGCGCATGCTCGACGCGGAAGCGCCGGTCGCGCGTGCCGTGCACTTTGGTGACGCTGTCGTAGATCGCGAGCAGAATCGCGTTGGCCCGGTCCCCGATGGCGTGCACCGCGACCTGCAGCCCGGCCGAGTCGGCATTGCCGATCCAGGTCCGCATGTCGGCTTCGCTGTTCTGCATGAGGCCGCGGTAGCCGGCGGAGTCGTCGTAGGCGTCGAAGAAGAACGCCGTGCGCGATCCCGCGGAGCCATCCATGAACCCTTTCAGTCCGCCGATGCGCACCCAGTCATCGCCCGGGCCACTCGCTTTGAGCGTCTCCGCCACCGCGCGCCAGCCGTTCAAGGGCAAGTAGAGATAGACGCGCATCGTCATCTTTCCCGCCCGCTCGATGCGCCGGTAGCTGGCGAGGTCGGACCACGACGCCGACATGTTCGCCGTCGCGGTGACGCCGAGTGACGCCGCATAGGCGAGCGCGCGCGCGACGGCCGAGTCGCGTTGCTCCGGGGTGGGATCGGGGGCGGCCTGCCCGACCAGGCCCATCGCCTGATCCTTGAAAATGCCGGTGGGTTCGCCGGTCTTCGCGTCCCGCAGGATCTCGCCGCCGGAGGGGGTGGGGGTGTCCTTCGTGACGGCCGCCGCTTTCATCGCCGCCGCATTGGCCAGCGCTTCGTGGCCGTCCAGCCGGCTGATGAACACGGGATTGTTGGGGGTGACCGAATCAATCCACTCATGGCGCGGAAGCGGCTGTCCCGGCCAGAGGGTGTGGTCCCAGTCTCCGCCCAGTATCCACTGCCCCGCCGGAATTCGTTGCGCGAAGTCCTTGACGCGCCTGACGAACTCCTGCGGCGTCGGGGCATCGCGCAAATCGAGCGAGGCGAGCTGGAATCCGCCGTCCACGAAGTGCGTGTGGCCGTCGGCGAATCCCGGGACCACCAGCCCGCCGCGCGCATCGATCACCGTGGTTCGCGATCCCACATAGCGTGCGACCTCGGCCGAATCCCCCACCGCGAGGATTCGATCGCCCCGGATCGCGACGGCGCCCGGTCGACCCTGGCCGGTCGAGAGACCGGTCCACACGATCCCGTTCACGATGACGCTGTCGGCTTTGGGGCCACAGGCGGCGAGCAGCAGGACGGAGAGCACGGCGATGCACGAGCGGGACATGCGGGGACTCCGTATCAGCGCAGTTTGGTGACACGACGAATCGTTTCGATCGCCGCGAGCGGATCGACGCCCGGCGACGCGGGAGGTGAGGCGGCGAGCGAATCGCGGATATCGAGCAGCACCTCGAGCAGCAGCTGCTCCCGTTGGTAGGACGCGTCGAGGTCCAGCATGCGACGCTCATCGCCGGACGCCTTGGCGCGGTCGTAGGCTTCGCGGTAGATGGTTTCGAGGTTCCCGAGGATTCGGTCGCGGGGTCTGGGCATGGTTTCTAGTCGTCGACTTTCTTGATCACCAGACCGCTCGGCACCTTGGGGATGAAGAAGGTCGATTTGGGCGGCATCACATCGGCCGCGTCCGCCACCGCGAACACCTGGGACACCTTGGTCGGGTTCATCAACACCGCCGCCAGCGCTTTGCCGGCGTGCGCCAGCCGCAGGGCGGCCGCGGGATCCGGGGAGTAGGTCAATGTCGGCGTGGACTTCCCCGCTGCCAGTATTTCCTGGACGACGAGCCGCTCCACGACCGCGACGTCGAGCGAGCGCACCGCGGCCGTGCGACCCAGCTCCGGCAGGCTCGCCAGCGGGGCGTCCGGCCGCAAAACGAGCAACCGGTCCCGCTCTCCGCCCGCAATGGCCACGAGCGCGGCGATACGACCCCGTCCAGCTTCCTGCAGCAGCGCCACCCGGTCCGCCGTGCCCGGCACGGGAGTGATATCGAAGAACTTGCGCCATCCAACCTCGAGAGCGGTCACGTCCCTTCCCGTGGCGTAGATGACCCGATGGGTGGGCAGCACCACGAGACCGTCATCCCGCGCCGACACGACGAAACCGAGCAGCCGCCGGGCGGCGTTGTTTTCGGCGGCGTAGGCGACGGCGGTTTCATAGCGGTGGTGCCCGTCCGCGATATACAACGGCGCGCCCGAGAGCGCCGCCGTCAGGCGCTCGGCCTCCACGCCGCTGACCCGCCACAGCCGGATCTGCACGCCGTCCAGCTCGGCCGTCGCGTCCGGCGCGCGGCCGTTGGCGCTGACGTCCTTGAGCTGGGCCGCGATGACACCTTCGGCATCTGGTGCGAGCAGGAAAATCGATTCCAGGTTGGTCCGTGTGGCCCGCAGCAGCTCGAGGCGGTCCAGCTTCGGACCGCGATGGGTTTTTTCATGGGGCAGGACCCGTCGTGTTTCGTACGGTTCGGCCGCCAGGGCGACGAACGCCCCCACCCGGGTATGCCGGTCCCCTGTCGGCGTCGCAAAGCTTTGCGCCACGACATACACGGAGGGATCGGGATCGGTGGCGAACACGCCCGACGCACGCCACGCGTCGAGTCGCTCGGCCGCGGCGTGGTACCGACTCACGTTCCCCGCGGCTTCCGGCAGAATCAGATGGACGATATTGTGCGGGTTGAGGGCGGCATAGCGGCGCCGTTCTTCAGGTGAGATCACGTCGTACGGGGGCGCGACCAAGCGCGACAGCGCGCCCGCGTCGGTGTAGCGCTCTCCCACGAACGGCTTCACCAACGGCATATCAGAGCCCATCAAGCAAACGGAGACTCCCGTGTCGTTTCGCGAGGCGCAGACGACGGTGGATCGGTGGATCAGTCAATATAAGGAAGGATATTTCGCTCCGCTCGCGATCCTCGCCCGCCTGATTGAAGAGGTGGGCGAGGTGGCGCGCGAGGTCAATCACCGGTTCGGACAGAAGCCGCGACGACGCGACGAGCCGGATGGCGATCTCGCGCTCGAGCTCGCGGACGTGTTGTTCGTGACCATCTGCCTGGCCAACTCACAGGGGATCGATCTCGATCAGGCGTTCGAGCGGATGATGCAGAAAGTCACGACTCGCGACGCCGACCGCTGGACCAGGAAGGAACGCTGATCTCCTCGTAGAGGCGCTCATACGACACCAGGCGATCCGGCTCCACGTCGCCCGCCGCCGCCCGCTGGCGCACCGCGCAGCCCGGCTCGGCAAGGTGGCGGCAGTTGTCGAAGCGACAGGAATCGAGATACGGCCGGAAATCCGGAAAACAGGCGCCCAACTCTTCGGGGGCGATCCCCCAGGTCCCGACCTCGCGCATGCCGGGCGTGTCGACGACGTAGCCGCCGACCGCGAGTGGCACCAGCTCCGCGGCGCGCGTCGTATGCTTCCCCTTGCGCCATTTCTCGCTGATCGCCCCGATGCGGAGCTTCAACCCCGGCTCGAGCGCATTCAACAAGCTCGACTTGCCGACGCCGGACGCCCCCGTGAATACGGTTTCACGACCCCGCAACAGGTCCCGCAGGGCGGGCAGCCCTTCGGGCACTTTCACCGACGTGGCAAGGACCTGATACCCGGCGCGCGCGTAGCGACGCTCGAGAGCCTTCGCCGGCTCGCGATCCAGCTCCACTTTGTTGACGACCACGGCCGCGGGCAGACCATTCGCTTCCGCGATCACCAGGAAGCGATCGAGCATTCGCGGATTGGGCTCCGGGTCGCGCGCGGCCGCGACGACGACGACCTGATCCACGTTGGCGGCGATAGGTTGGGCGCGGCGGACGCCGCTGCCGCCCGTGGGCCGGCGGCGCGCCAGCACGCTGCGCCGCGTGTGAACCCGTTCGATTGTCGCCGGACCATCGGCGTGCAATTCCAGCTCGACCAGGTCCCCGGCGACGACGCGATCATCGTCAGCCTGCTTGAGCCTGCCGCGCAACACGGCGACGCACTCGCCGTCGGGCGTGTGGACGCGGTAGCCGCCGACGGCGCGCGCCAGCACGACGCCGGTAATCACGGCTCGCCGGCCTGTGCCGGAGCTTGGGCGATGCAGCGATCCAGATGGGCTTTCACCGCGGCGAGGGGCAGCGCGAGCAGCGGCGCCACCGCGGCGTCCGGGCTCGGGCCGAAGGCGAGATAGTCGGTTTCCAGATGGCCCACGGCCCGCTCCCCGCCGCTCGACCAGCGCACGAACATCAGAGCCGCGCCGTACCGACCTTGCGCGTCGGGATCATCATCGACCAGCGTGGCGACGGTGTACGCCTGTCCATCCGATCCCCCGAAGGCGGGCGGTCGCTGGTGCACGTGCTCGTAGCCGCCCAACGTGGCGTCTTCGCTCAACGTCGTCGTAGCGACTCCTTGACCACGTTGCCCAGAATGAATCCGATGTTGGCGGGACGCTCGGCGAGGCGGCGCATCAGGTAAGCATACCAGTGAACGCCGAACGGCACATACACCCGCATGTTGTATCCCGCCGCGCGCAGCTCGTGTTGCAGATCGCGCCGCACGCCGTACAGCATCTGGAACTCGAACCGCGACGGATCGATACCCCGGCCTTTGGCGAACGCCTTGGCATGCGTGATGATACGCTCGTCGTGCGTCGCGAGCCCGGGATAGTTGCCGCGATCGAGCAGCCGCTCCATGCAGGCCACATAGTTCGCATCCACGTCCCCTTTGTCGGGAAACGCCACCTCGGCCGGCTCCTTGTAGGCCCCCTTGCACAGCCGCACTCGCGCGCCGCTCGCGATCATCGCCTCGACATCCGCGGCCGTCCGGCGCAAGTAGGACTGCAGCACGACGCCCGTTGCGTTGCCGAACTCGGGAAAGAACGTCGTGGCGAAAAGATCGAGGGTCTTCTGTGTGTAGCCGGATCCTTCCATGTCCAGCCGGACGAAGGAGCCGAGCTGTTTGGCCCGCCCGATGATGGCCCGGAGGTTTTCGACGCAGAGACGCTCGTCGATGTCGAGGCCCATCTGGGTGAGCTTCACCGAGACATTCGCGTCGGCGCCGGCCGCATGGCTGCGGTCGAGCAGCTCGAGATAGATGGCCCGGGCCGCCGCCGCCTCCTCCGGCTTGTGCACCGATTCGCCCAGCAGATCGAGGCTGGCGGAGATGCGCGCCTGATTCAGCTCGCGCACAGCGAGCAGCGCAGTCTCCGCCGTCTCGCCCGCGACGAAGCGGGAGGCGAATCGACTGGCGAGACGATTGCGGCGGACAAACCGGTTCAGCCGCGGTTGCTCGCTCAACCAGAGCAGACTGGCACGCAGCATCAGGGATAGAATCGCGTGCGGGCGCGGGCCTGCTCGACGATCACTTCACACGGCGCGAATCGGGGGCCCAGCCGGTCAGCGAGCCGAGCCAACTCGGCGTACACCCGGTCCGCCCCCAGATCGTCGATGGCCCGCAGCGGCCCGCCACGGAACGGTGGAAAGCCAAACCCGAAGATCGCGCCGATGTCCCCGTCCCGCGGACTGCGCACGACGCCCTCGCCCGTTGCCCGGGCGGCCTCGTTGACCATGGCAAGGGTCAGTCGCTGAACGATTTCCGGTGCGGGAATGCCCCCATTCGGCTGCACCCCCAACAACGGGTAAACCGTGGGATCCACGCCGCCCTTTTTGCCGTCGTGGTAAACGAAGAAGCCTCGGCCTGCCTTCCGCCCGAGCCGCCCGTCTTTGACGAGCGCGGCCAGCGCGGGTGGCGGCGCAAGCCGATCGCCGAACGCCGCCTGCAGCACTTCCCCGGCGTGCTGCGCGACGTCCAGCCCCACTTCGTCGAGCAGGGTGATCGGTCCGACGGGGAATCCGTACTGCACCAACGCGCTGTCGATCTCCACCGGACCGACGCCCGACAACAGCAGATGCGCCGCCTCGTTCATGTAAGGCCCGAGGATCCGGTTGATCCAGAATCCGGGGGCGTCCTTCACGACGATCGCCGTCTTCCCCATTCGGCGGCCGAACGCGACGACGGTGGCGATCGCCTGGGGAGCGGTCCGCGCAGACGGGATCACCTCGAGCAACGGCATCCTGGCCACCGGCGAAAAGAAATGCATGCCGATGACCTGCTCGGGCCGCCGCGACGCCTCGGCGATGTGCGTGATCGGGATGGTCGATGTATTGGAAGCGAAAACGGCCCGTTCCGGCAGGACCGTTTCGCATTCCTTCAGGACTTGCTGCTTGACGCTCAGCTCCTCGAACACGGCCTCGATCACCAGCTCGGCACCGCCGAATCCGGCGTAGCTATTCCCGCCGGAAAGCAGCGCCACGAGCCGGGTGTGCTCATACCTGGTGATGCGGCGCCGCGCGAGGCGTTCGTCCAGGATTCCCCTGGCGACGGCGATCCCCTTTGCGACGCGAGGAAGATCGGCGTCCTTCATGCGGACGTCGACGCCGGCCTGGGCGACCGCGGTGCCGGCGATCCCGGAACCCATGAATCCCGAGCCGACGATGGCCAGCCGCTTGATGTCGACGGGGGTGGGAGGATCGGGAATGCCGAAATCCTTCTTCAGGGCCGTCGTCGCGAAGAAGATCTGGACCAGCTTGCGAGACACGTCGCTCACGGCCAGCTCGCCGAACAGCTCGGCCTCCCGCTGCAGACCGGCGGCCATGCCGTGGCCCAATCCGTGGCGCACCGCCTCGAGCGCCGCGAGCGGAGCGGGATAGTTGCCCTTGGTCTGTGCCAGGACCTGCTTGCCGGCCATCCGGAATACGAGCTGGCGGCCGAGCGCATTGCGGTCGAGCAACAGACCCACCAACCCACCCGGATGTTTGCGACGGAACGGACCACGATCGGCGAGCCGCCTGGCGGCGGCGAGGGTGACGTCGTGAAGGATTGGCGGCGGGACCAGCTCGTCCACGATCCCCAACCGGAATGCCTTGGCCGCGCGTTCGCTCTTGCCGGCGAGGATGATATCGAGCGCCGCCCGGGCACCGATCAGCCGCGGCAGTCGTTGACACCCGCCCGCTCCGGGCAGAATACCGAGCTGGATCTCGGGGAGTCCGAGCTGGGTCTTGGGGTGATCGGTGGCGACGCGGTAGTGACAGGCGAGGGCGAACTCGAGACCACCACCCAGGCAGGCGCCATGAATCCCCACCGCGATCGGTTTGGGAAACCCGGCCACGCGATCGAGCATCGCCTGGCCGTCGCGCGACAGCTGCTCGGCATCGGCGGCGGTCTGGAGCCTGACAAACTCCTCGATGTCGGCGCCCGCGATGAAGTTGTCGCGCTTACCCGAGAAAACCGCGACGGCGCGCACGCTTGCATCTCGCTCGAGCGCGGTGAGCATGCCGTACATCTCGTCCTTCACGGACCGCGAAATGACGTTGACGGACGCGTCGGCTGTGTCGAGCGTGACCACCGCGATCCCGTCCCGGACTACCCAGGTCAGGGCGGCCATCAGCGACGCTCCAAGACGATCGCCGACGCCATACCGCCCTGCGCGCACACCGAGATGAGCCCGAACTGCACGTCGCGACGCCGCATTTCGTTGGCGAGGGTCGTCACCAGACGACCACCCGTCGCCCCGAACGGATGCCCGATCGCGATCGACCCGCCCATGACGTTGATGATCTCCTCGTTGATCTCCCACCCCTTGGCCGCGAAGCCTTGCAGGTTGGAGAGCACCTGCGAGGCGAACGCCTCGTGGATCTCGATCAGACCGAGCTCGTTCCATTGCAGGCCGGCGCGCTCGAGCGCCGTCGGGACCGCCCAGATCGGCGCCTGCAGCAGCTGCCAGCCGGGATCGACCGCAGCGACGGCGTAGGACCGGATATAAGCCAACGGCTCATACCCGTGCGCGCGCGCGGCGTCCTCGGACATCAAGAGCACGGCGGAGGCACCGTCGGTGAGCGGCGACGCATTGCCGGCCGTGACGCTGCCGTAGCGGCGGTCGAACACGGGCCGCAGCTTCGCCAATTGCTCGAGCGACGAGTCGGTCCGAACGCCGTTGTCTTTCTCGACGACCTCGGCCGCCGGATTGGTTGGCAGCCACGGGGCGATTTCCGCCGTCAGCCGGCAGTCCGCCGTCCCCTGCGCGGCCAGCTGATGGCTGCGCAGCGCCCATCGATCCTGCGCCTCGCGGGTGATGTGGTTTTCTTTCGCCATCTTCTCCGCCGACTGACCCATCGACTCACCGGTCGACGGCTCGGCGATGGCGGGGGCGACCGGCGCCAGGTCTCGCAGGCGGATCTTCGCGAACGCGCCGATGCGGGCGCCCAGCGTGCGCGCCTTGCTCGCGGTGACGAGGATGTCGGCGAGTCGCCGCGAGGCGAGGATCGGGATATCCGACAGCGATTCGGCGCCACCGGCGAGGATGACGTCCGCATGCCCCATGGCGATTTGATCGTGGGCCGCCGTCACCGCCTGGTTGGACGAGGCGCAGGCGCGATTGACGGAGAAGGCGGGGATTTCCTTGGGGAACTGGGGCAACAGGCTGACTTCACGGGCGATGTTGGGTACAAGAGGGGACGCGACCACCTGCCCGAAGATCACCTCGTTCACCGCGCCGGGTGACAGGTTGGTACGTTCCAGCAGCTCGCGGGCCGCGTAGCGTGCGAGGTCCACGGCCCGGGCCTCCTTGAGGACCGTGCCGGCCTTGCAAAACGGCGTTCGACAACCGGCGACGATCGCGACGCGCCGGCCATTGGGGAGCGACATACGGACACACAACCTACCACGCTCCAGAACCGGAAGGGAGTTCGTGTGACGCGCGCGCGCCGGTATGTGACCGCCATCTTGGTGTCGTCACTCACACTGTCGTGTCTCGGGAATGGCGGGTCCGGTCCGCCGCCCGTCGGCGCCCCGTCGCCGGCGATCTATGGCCTCGACAGCGCCAACACACTGGTCGTATTCCGCGCCACGCGGCCGGATCTCATATCGCGTACGACGGGCGTGACCGGACTGCCCGCGGGCGAGCGCCTGGTGGGCATCGATTTTCGTCCCGCCGACGGCCGCCTGTACGGGCTCGGCAAAACCAGCCGGCTGTACCTGATCGATACGACCAGCGGCGCGGCGACCGCGATCGGCGCCGCCGCCTTCACCCCCGCGCTGGTCGGCACCGCGTTCGGCGTCGATTTCAACCCTGTGGTGGACCGCCTCCGCGTGATGAGCGATTCGACCCAAAACCTGGCGGTCGATCCAGTGGCGGACACGGTGGCAGGGAGCGACGGCGCCATCGCGTATGCGAGCGGCGATGCGCACGCGGGCGCGAGCCCGGTCATCGCGGCCGCCGCGTATACCAACAGCGTGGCGGGCGCCGCCACCACGACGCTCTATGCCATCGATGCCGCATTGAGTGTTCTGGTAACGGTGCCGACTCCGAGCAGTGGTCAGCTGACGACCGTCGGCTTTCTCGGCGTGAGCACGACCTCCGCCGTCGGGTTTGATATCGACGGGTCCACAGGACTCGCCTACGTGACGCTGGCACCGCTCACAGGTGGCGCCTCGAGGTTTTACGGCCTCGACCTGGCGACCGGGGGTGTGTCGTTGACGGGGACCGTCGGGCACCCCGTACCGCTCATCGGGATCGCCGTTCATCCCTGAGGCGCGGTAGCGGCGCGCCGCCCGGCGCGTGGTGAATTAACTTCTCCCCACCGCTCAACCACTCCGAGCGGGTGGTACGCGGCGAGCCAGCATACAGCAAACCCCGGAGGCCGAGGTTGGCGGGCGAGGCGCCATTCTCATATCGCTCCCGCGCCGCGGCGCTGGAGTCGATGCAGGCTCAGGCGGTGGACCTGCTCGTCATCGGCGGGGGCATCACCGGGGCCGCTGTCGCGCGCGACGCGGCGCTGCGCGGATTTCGCACGGCGCTGGTCGAGTCCGGCGATTTCGGCAGCGGCACGAGCTCCCGTTCCTCGCGCCTCGTCCACGGCGGGCTGCGCTACCTCGAGACGTACGATTTCGGCCAGGTCATCGAGGGCAGCCGGGAACGGCGCACGCTGCTGCACATCGCGCCGCACCTGGTGCGTCCGATGCGATTTCTGTTCCCGTTGTATGAGGGCGGACGGGTTCCCCCCTGGAAGTTGCGCGCGGGCATGTGGCTCTACGACCTGCTCGCGGGGTTCCGTAACGTTCACTGGCATCGCTGGCTGACACCCACCAAGGCCCTGGCGGCCGAGCCCGGGCTGCGGGACCGCGACCTGCAGGGCGCCGCCCTCTATTGGGACGCGCAAACCAACGATGTCCGGCTCGTCGTCGCCATGCTGCGCAGCGCGTTCCAGGCGGGCGCGCTGGTCACGAACTACACCTCCGTCGAGAGCTTCATTCGGGCCGAAGGGCGAGTCGTCGGCGCAGTGGTCCGCGACCACGTCGCGAATCAGGAGCTCGTCGTACGAGCCCTCACGGTGGTGAACGCCACCGGCCCGTGGGTCGACCGCATCCGGCGCCTCGATGACGGCGCGGCCAAGCCCCTCCTCCGGCCTTCGAAGGGCGCGCACGCCATCGTGCGGCGCGAGCGCCTGGGACTGCACGACGCGATTACGATCTCGTCGCCGATCGACGGCCGCATCATGTTCGTCCTGCCGTGGAATGATCTGGCCTACATCGGAACCACGGAGACCGAGGAAGCCGTCATACCCGAGGACGTCCGGGCCACGGGCGAGGACGTCACCTATCTCCTCCGTTCGGTGAACGCGGTCTTCCCGCGCGCCCGAATTACGCCGAACGATGTCCTGGCGACGTGGGCGGGGTTGCGGCCGCTGCTCGCGCCGGACCGCACGGTCCCGGCCGGGAAGGCGCCGCGGGAGCATCGCATCGTGGAGAGCCCCAGCGGGCTGATCACCATCGCCGGCGGCAAGCTCACGACGTGCCGGGTGATGGGAAAGGACGTGGCCGACCTCGTGGCCAAGCGCCTGCGCCGGATCGACGGCCGCCGGCTGCCACGGCGCCCCGCGACCGACCAGCTGCCCCTGCCCGGCGGCGAGATCGCCGCCCTCGACGTGATGATGCAGTCGGTGCGCATGAAGGAGCTTCCGGCCGTGACCGCCCGTCACCTGGTCGACAGCTACGGGACAGAGTCGGCCGCGATTCTCAACCTGGTGTCGAAGAACAAAGTGCTGGGCGGGCCGCTGGTGGCCGGCCGGCCGGAAATCCGCGCCGAAGTCGTGTACGCGGTCGAGCGGGAAATGGCGATGCACGTGACCGACGTGCTCATCCGCCGGTTACATCTCTTCTACGAAGACCCGCAACACGGCGCGGGAGTCGCGGCCAACGTGGCGCGCAAGATGGCGGAGCTGTTGGGATGGAGCTCCACGCAGGAAGATGACGAGATCGGGGCCTTTCTCGATGAGGTCCGCAAATCGCGCGAGTTTCTGCGCGAGGTCGGCCGGCCCAGCCGCGGGGCTGGCGCCGCGCCGACCGACGTCCCCCCCCCTCCGCCCACGACCAGTGCCCACTGATCTCGTCGTTTAACCCCGTCCTCGCGCAAACAAGCGTTCCAGCCGCCGCACGACCTTTGGCTTCCCGCAAATGATCCCGAATACCACGGGCTCACGGCCGCGCGAGCGGTAAGGGCAGACGTAGCGTCCTCCCGCTTCCCGGATCAGGAGCTCGGTAGCCGAGATGTCCCACAACTTCACCCCATAGTCGACGGTCGCGCCCACCCACCCTTCCGCCGCGAACACGTGGGCGATGCAATCGACGTAGCCGCGAGCGTTGGGGTACTCGCGCAGCAGCCGGTCGAACGCATGCCCCGCGCCGCACTGCACGAACCGCTCGCGATCCCCCGCGGAAATGACCTCACGCCGCACCGGTCCGCGCACGTCGCGAATACGCACGCGGCGCCCGTCGCACCAGGATCCCAGTCCGCGTCCCGCGCTGTAACAGCGGTTCAGGGCCGGCAGGTCGATCACCCCCACCAGCGGACGACCGCGATGATGCAGTGCGATGATGGTGCCGTAGAACGGGATCCCATTGCTGAAGCTCGTGGTGCCGTCGATCGGGTCGAGGATCCACTGAAAATCGGCTTCCGGGTTGGTCGCGGGAAACTCTTCCCCGATGATGCCGTGATCGGGAAACGCGCGGCGAATGGAGGTCCGAAGGGCGCGCTCCACGGCGAGGTCGACGTCGGTCACGAAGCTCGCGTCGGCCTTCAGCCGGGTGCGGAACTTCCGTGTCGACCGCCGCCGGATCAGCGCGCGCGATTCCCCGGCGAACCGCAGCGCGGCGCGATAATAGCGGCGGCGCTCGACCAGCCCCGGCGTCATTGCGTCGGCAAGTACTCTGACGGTATGGGGTTATCCGGCCGCTCGTCGTCCCATTGCACGCCCGAGATCCACCACCGAGCTCCGTCCCAGAACAACTCGACGCTGTTGATACCGCGGCCGATACTCGGGCCGTCGGCGCGCTGTCGCATGTCGTACGTGCTGAACACGTGCACGATGTTCCCGAACCGGTGTGTAGTGCGGTGGATCTCCTGCTCGAAGAATCCCTGGCGCACGAAGGAATCGTTGGTCCGGTCGACGTAGGTCTGATGGTCCACCACATCCGCGTGGATCGCGCCCGCCGAGTCTTTGGACAGCGAAACGAACCGCACGTTGGGGATGTACAGGCTCCGGTCGCGCGACCACTGGCGCGGTTGACCGGCGGGCCCGGAAATCACGTCGTAAAAGGCCTTCAAGATGCCGTCCAGGGTCCCGACGTCATCGGGGCGCGGCGCGACCGTCGGCACCTCGACATGGGTGGGGGAAGGTTGCTGCGCCTCTCCCCGGGCCGGGACCATGGCGGCCAGAAGGAGAGGAGCCGCGAGACACAGAGAACGCATGCGGCCTCCGAAGGGGACCATGGGGCATCATGATAACCCAATCCGGAGAGGCTAGGACTCGTCCTGATCCAGCTGGCGCAACGCCCACTCCACCGTGTGGCGAACCGCGGGCGCGCTGTCGGTGCGAGCCGCCCGCAGCGCCGCGGCCGCCTTGGGGCTCCCGATTTCCCCCAGCGCCCACGCCGCCGCGACCCGCACATCGGTATCGGGGTCCTTGAGCACGGGGACGAGCAGGCTCACCCCACGCTCGTCCTGAATCTGGCCCAGCGTCCAGCACGCCAGCGCGCGGATATCGGCATCGCTGTCCTGCAGCGCCGTGGCCACCGCGCCGATGCCGGCGGCGTTCTCGATCTGACCCAGGGCCCAGATCGCGGTCTTGCGAACGTCCGGCGACGGGTCGCGCACGAGCGGAGCCAGGACCTGGACGGCCCGCTCGTCCTCGATCTCCGCCAACGCCCAGATCGCCACGCGCCGCACCTCGGGAGACGGATCATCGAGGACCCCACCAAGAGCTTGGACGGCGCCGCCGTCCTCGATTTCTCCGAGAGCCCAGGCGGCCGCGCGCCGCACCAGGGCGACCGGGTCGTTGAGCGCGTGGCTCAAGGGGCCGACCGCCGACCGGTCTTCGATGTCTCCCAAGGCGTGTGCCGCGGCGCGTCGCACGATTACGGCATTGTCGTCGAGGGCGGCGGCGAGCGGCCGCAACGCACGCTTGTCTTCGAGCCATCCCAGCGCCTGAGCGCCCGTCTCCCGAAACGACACCGCGCGATCCCGCAGCAGATCGAGAAACAGGTCGTACGCGCCCTCGGCGCGCGCATTCGCCATGAG
>Ga0075423_10001955_pt1 | contig 18516 bp, 21 predicted proteins | sample SoiMethybrSBSTD2_FD_80114 | JGI IMG/M metagenome (GOLD analysis project Ga0075423, IMG submission 80114) | Bulk soil microbial communities from a Populus tree surrounding site in Tennessee, USA - Soil MetaG P. TD hybrid SBSTD2 | ecosystem: Environmental > Terrestrial > Soil > Tree plantation...
CGCTGGAGCCCGTTCCAGTCTGCCCGTAGGTGGACCCGCTGGATCCGGTTCCGCTCTGCCCGCTGGAGCCGACGTTCGGGTTGTTCTGGCTCGAGGTCGAGCTCCCGTACGTGCCGGTGCCGGCGCTGGAGCCCGTTCCAGTCTGCCCGTAGGTGGACCCGCTGGAGCCGGTCCCGCTCTGTCCGTAAGTCGAGCCGCTCGAGCTGGTGTTCGGGTTGTTCTGGCCGTACGTCGAGGACGTGTTCGACTGGCCGCTGCGATCGTTGCCCATCGAGGACGTGTCGCTCGAGGTCCCGCTATTCGCGGACCCGCTCACGGTTCCCTGCGAAGAGCTGGCGGAGCCGCTCATCGAGCCCTGGCTGCCCGACGTCGAGCCCTGCGTCGCTACCTGGCCCTGGCTGCCGGCAGCGCTCTGGGTCCCTTCCACGCTGCCCTGCGTGGTCGTTCCCGTGGTCGAGGTGTTCTGCGAGTTCGACGCCGTTCGCGTCTCTTTCTGCGAGCCGGAGCACGCGCCGAGCAGCGCGGCCGCCCCGATCGCCGTGACGAGATGAACCTTCATGACTCCTCCTCTGCTTGAATGGACGCGGCGCCGCATGAGGGGGAGCGCCGCGCGGGTCGCACCGGCACGTTGCCGGACGGAAAGTCTAGGTAGGCATCGCACCTGCAAAGCGGAACCCTCCCGGCCGGACGGGGCCTCGGGCTTCCGAGGGCGTGCTAGAAGGCCCCGTGCTCGTCCGCTGCCCGAGCTGCCGCGTCACCTTCCCGACGGAACGAACGGGCGCGCAGGAATGCCCATCGTGCGGGAAGCCGCTCGTCGTCCCCGAGGCGCCGCAAGCAGTACCAGCCGGCACGCAGTCGTCCTTTCCGCCCGGCGGCGAGCCCCCCGAACCCGGAACTCCCTGGGAGGAGCGCGACCGCCTCGGCTTCTGGCGAGCGTGGTGGGACACGGTCGTCCAGGCACTGTTCGAGCCTGCCCGCCTGTTCCGGTCGGCGCGCCTCGACAAGGGCGCCGCGCAACTCGGGTTCGTGCTTCTCACCGCGGGTGTTCCGTGGTTCACAGGTCAACTCGTCGAACGCGCGCTCCTCCGGCCGTGGACGCAGCGGGCCATCGAAAGCATGGGCTCGACACCGATGGGCCCGCTCCTGCAACGGGTCTTCGCGCTGGGGGCGGACACCTCGCCGCGATCCGCGGTGCTCGTCGCCCTTCTCACCCCGCTTCTCGTCCTGGTCTTCCTGTACTTGAACGCCGCGGTAACGCACCTCGCTGCGCTCCTCCTGGGCCAGGCGAAGCGCGGTTTCGCCGCCACGTTCGCCGCCTGCGCCTACGCCTGCGCGCCGCTCTTGCTCCTCGCGATCCCGGGCTGCGGCGCGGCCATCGCGGTCGTCTGGACCACCGTGCTCACCGGCGTGGGCGTGAAAGAGACGCACCGCATCGGCACCGGCGGCGCTGCTGCTGCGGTGCTCGCACCCTGGGTCCTGGTCTGCTGCGCGGCGTGCGCGCTCGGCATGATCGGGGGGTTCGCCGCGCGAGGAATTCCGCAATGAAGTGCGTCGCGCGCGCCGGGCGCCCGTCGATCCATGAGCTGGGGCTGGCGATCGCCGGCGCGTCCCTGCTCGTCGCCGCGGCGATCTTCGCCGACAATCCTCCCTTCTCTCTCTTCGTCTGCCCGTTGCGCGCCGCCACCGGCATCCCGTGCTTGACGTGCGGCTGCACGCACGCGTTCGCGGCCGTCGCGCGGCTCCACCTCGTCGACGCGGTTGCAGCGAGTCCGCTCGGCGCGGTCGCCGCTGCCGCGTGCGCCGTGCACGCATCGTGGACCGCGCTCCGGCTGTGTGGATTCCCGTATGCGCCCGTGGCTCCCGCCGCGACGCCCCGGATCCGCCTGTGCGCCGCCGCGGCGCTGGCCGCGAACTGGCTGTTCCTGATAGTGCACGGCGCGCCGTGATCGCCGCCGCGCTGCTCGCCTCGTACCTCGCCGGGTCCGTCCCGTTCGGACTGCTCGTCGCCCGCATCGCCGCCGGCAAGGACGTGCGCACCGTCGGCTCGGGCAACATCGGGGCAACCAACGTCGCGCGCGCCGCCGGGCGACCCGCCGCGATCGTCACGCTGCTGCTCGATGCGCTCAAGGGCTTCGCGCCCGTGCTGCTCACCGCGCGCACGCTGCCTCAACCATGGGCACCAGCGGCCTGCGGGGTGGCAGCGGTGATCGGGCATTGCTACCCGATCTGGCTCAGGTTCCGCGGCGGCAAAGGCGTGGCGACGGGACTCGGCGTCGCGCTCGCTCTCGCCCCCGTCGCGGCCGCCTGCGGCGCCGTGGTGTGGGTCCTGCTGTACGAGCTGCTCCACATCTCCAGCGTCGGTTCGATGGCGGGAGTGGCGGTCGCGCTGCTCGTCGCAGCCGCGACCGCGCCGCGCTGGAGCATCGCCGCCATCGCGGCGATCGCGTGCGTGGTCGTGCTCCGTCATCGCGCGAACCTCGAACGCCTGCTTCACCATCAGGAACGCTGAGCAGCGGCGGCCGCGGTACAGCCAGCCGCGCGCTTGCTCGTGCCTTGCCTTGTCCGGCGGGGCCGCCCCAGCTTGCAACGGGAGGACCAACGTCTCCGGACGCGAGGAAATCGATGGCGAGGTTCGATCGGACGTTTGCTCCCGCCGAGCGCGACGTGCGCGCGCGACCGATCCGGTTGCAGTGGTGGGCCGTGTTCGCCGGCAACGCCGTCGGCTGGGGAGTGCTCTTCTTCCTCTCCCTGCTCGGTCTCACCATCGGATTCGCGGCCATCGATCCGTACTCCACGCGACCCGCTGCGGGCGGCGATCTCGGCTCGGCGATCTGGGCTTTGGCGGCGTTGGTCCTGAGCGCGATCGTCGGCGGGTACCTCGTGGTCCGTTTCGCGGGCGAGCGGCGCAAGCGCGAGGCTTCGTTGCACGCGTTCGTCTCGTGGGGCCTGTCGATGATCGCCGGCGCCCTGCTGGGGATGGCGGCGGGAAACACCGCCGCGCGTGCGGCTGCGGAGAATCCTCCGCGCACCAGCGCGCGGACCGACGCCAACGGCAACGTGCGCATGAGCCAGCGCGACCGCGATCGCCTCGACGAGGCGAGGCGCGCGGCCGCGAAGACGTCCGGCGCTGCTGCCGCGGGCGCATTCCTGTCCCTGCTCGGCGCGCTTCTCGGGGCCGGGCTCGGCGCTGCCCACGCCGGCGGGCGCGGACGCAGGCGCGACTTCGGCGCGCCGGAGATGCATCGAGGTTCGATCGCCGGCGACGAGCCGATCGCCGCCGGAAGCGATCGCGCCGGAATGGACCAGCCGACCATCCTTCCGCCGACGCACTGACGCGCGCCGCAGCGCACGACCTCACATCGCTTCGTTGAAGCCCTTGTCGAACAGGTCGGCGATGGCCGCGGCGCACGCGGCCGCCTGATCACCTTCCGTGCGCACGGTGATCGTCGATCCCTTCGCGGCGGCCAGCATCAGCACGCCCATGATGCTCTTCCCGTTCACTTCCTGGCCGTCCTTCACCAGCGCCACGTCGCACGGGAAGCGGTTTGCGGTCTGGACGATGAGCGCCGCGGGCCGCGCGTGCAGGCCCATCTTGTTGCGCACCAGGAGGTCCTTTTCGGCCCGCTCGTCAGGCACCCTGCATCCTTTGCTAGAGGAAGCCGCCGCCCAAGGCAAGGCCCAGCGCGAGCGCCGTGTACACTGCGGCGGTCAGCCCGATGCGGGGGAGCAGCGCGGCCATGGCCACGATCAGCCCTCCGATCAGGACGGCGTGCCAGGCCCGGTGCGGCAAGCCGGCGACGACGACCGAACGGCCCGCGATCGCGCCCGCGAGGAGCGCCGCCCACCCCTTGAGGAACCCGATGAGTTGCGGCAGGTGGACGTGCGACACCGCAGCCACGATGCCCTCGCCGCGGCTGTAGCCGGCGAAGAAGAGCCACGCGCGCACCGCGAGGTGGATCCCGTCGTACACCGCGATGAAGACCACCACCGACCAGAGGCCGAGATAGGGCTCGAGCACCGCTGCGAGCAGCGCGGCCGCCGGCCGGAGCGCGAGCCAGAAGAAGCCGTCGCCGAGCGCGGCGAACGGAGGGCCGAGGGCCGACTTGAACGCCGAGACGCGCCGCGCGTCCGCCGCGCCGTTCGCGACGTCCTCCTCGAGCCGCACGGCGCCGCCGACGATCGCGGCGGCGAGATAGGGATGGCAATTGAAGAACTCGAGGTGCCGTTCCGACGCGCGGGCGCGCGCCGCGGGCTCGGGATAGAGCTCGCGCAGCGCCGGCTCGATGGCGAAGGCGAAACCCACGTTCTGCATGCCTCGCGGGTTCCACGCCGCCTGCAGGAAGAGCGAGCGCCAGAGGACCCGCAAGAGCCCAAGCGCGGAGACGCGTCTTCCCGTCCGCGCCGCAGACGCCGCCTCGGTCACGGCAGCGCCCTCAGCAGCGCGGCCGCGCCGATGGTGGCGGCGAACCCCAGCCCGGCGAGGATCGGCGCGCGGGCATCGCGGATGCCGCGGATCGCGCTTGCCGCGGCGAGCGCCCACACCGCATGCCACGCTCCGGTGAGCCCCGTGGACAGGCGGGCCGGGAACGCCGATCGCACGCCGCCCAGGAGGGGCGAGAACGCCGCGCAGGTGAAGCAGATCGCCGCGGTGACGGCGAACGGCAGCAAGAGGCCACGGAGGTTCAGGCGGGCCGCGCGAGCGTCGCCGTGCGCGGCGCGCGAGAGCGCCGCGTCCGACAGCTCGGCGTTGTGCTTTTCGGTCGCGCGCTCCAGCCGGCGGCCCGCGATCGCGAGCGGATAGAAGAGCGCGAGGCCGAAGGCCGCGAGCGGCGCGTCGACTCCCGTGCCGGCCGCGATCCCCGCCGGGACGACGGCCGAGGTGAGCGCCGCCGCGAGCAGCGTCTCGTTGTCGGGAAGGCTTCCGCCCAGGTTCACGCCGCCGAGGAAGATCAGCTCCAGCGGCACGCCGAGGACCAGCCCGCCGCGCGGATCGCCCAGCGCCCACCCGAGCAGCGGCGCGAGCACGATCGGCCGGCTCAGCATCAGCTGGAACGCGCCCTTGCGCTCGACGGCGGCGAGGCCTCCGATCACCGCGGCGACGGCCGCCGTGCCGAACAGCTCCGCCACGCCACGCATCAGCCGTGCCCTGCGGCGAACCGCGCCTGGAGCACGGACAGCGGGGTCGGGTGTTCCGCGGGAACCGCGCGGACCTCCACCTCGGTGCCGCGCGAGGAAAGCCGCGAGAGCGCCTCGAGCTCGCCGGCGGCGAGATACACGGTCGGCGCCACCTGCCGGCGCCCTGTCCCGAAGTGCACGTTGCCGAGGTTGAGGCGCGGGATCGCGACGCCCTGCTCGGCGAGCGCGATCGCGTCGCGCACGTCCCGCAGCAAGACCAGCGTGCGGACGCCCGGCACGCCTTTCCCGCCCGGCCTGAGCAACTCGGCCGCCGCCGACACCTTGACCACCTGGAACTGCACCTTGGGCGGGATCGCCAGCGCCATCGCCGACCGCGCGAGCACGTTCGCGGCCGCCTCGTCGTCCGCCACGAGGACGCCGTGCGCATCGACGGCGGGCAGCCACGCCTCGAGCACCTGGCCGTGGACCAGCCGGTTGTCGACCCGGAAGAGGGCCACGCCCGGGGCGTCCTTCACCCCATCCTCCCCCGCAACAGCTCGGAAGCGTGTCCGATCGCCTTCTGCCCCGCTTCCGCGACCTCGCGCGCGAGCTGGGCGATCGGCTTGCCGGCCGCGCGCAGCGAGACGAGCTTGAGCAGCATCGGGAGATTGACTCCCGTCACGACCTCGACCTTGCGTTCGTTCAGGAACGACAGGCAGAGCTGGGTCGGCGATCCACCGAGCAGATCGGTGAGCAGCAGTACGCCTTCGCCGGCGTCGACGGCGCGAATCGCCTCCTCGATCCGGTGCCGCACCTCGGGATCGCTCGCGACGACGGTCACCGGGCGCACCTCGGCAAGCGGCCCGACGACGGACTCGGCGGTGCGGAGCATCTCCTCCGCGAGCTTGCCGTGAGAGGCAACCACCACCCCGATCATGCCGCGGAATGTAGCGCAGCAGCGCGCGCGGCGCCCGGAATCGACTTCTTGTCAGGATTGCTTGCCGGAGGCGGTCAGGCGCACGGGCTTCGGCGGGGCGGGCAGCTCCGGAGCGGATTGCGTCGGCGCGGAGCTCAAATGCACCCCTGGAGCGGCCGCGTGGAACAGCCACGCGGACACCGCGAAGAGCGGGAACCCGACGGCGAAGAGGGTGAACACCGCCCGCCACGCCGAGTGCGTCCACTCCGCGGGGGCCGAGCCCCACGTCACGAAGAGCCCCATCGCGCTGCCGATCAGTTGCCCCACGAGCACCGGAAGAAGCGCCACGCGGCGCTCCCGCGGCGAGTGCGCCACCAGCGCACAAGCGACGCACATGGTCGCCATCGCGGCCACCGCCAGCACCTGCCAGAAGCGCACCTCCGGACCCAGCGCGGCGCGTGCACCGAGGCCGGCCGCGTGGAAGATCGCTCCCGGGAACGCCGCGAAGAGCAGCCCTAGCGCGCCATAGAGACCGCTGCACGCGCCCGCGAATCGGCCAAGGCGGATCTCTTGTCGCGACAGGTCCGGCAGAGGCATTTGCGCTCGTCTACCACAGGGCGGGCTGCGCCGACTCGTTTCAAGTGATGGGCTTCCCCAGGCGGCGCGCGAGCAGGAGACGATCGAATGCGGGCGTGCCCGCGCGCGCCACGACCAGATCGAGGCGGAGCGGCTCGCCGGGACCGGGCACCCGGACCGAACGGCGCTCGCCGATGGGGACGCTCATCCATCCCGCGCGCGGGTGGTGTCCATCCAGCGACAGCCGGTACTCGACGCAGAGCCCGCCGTGGTCGTCGCCGCGCGGCGACAGATCGAGCGACATGCGCACGGGCTCGTTCTCGCCGTCGCCTGGCTGAGCGAGGTCGAGATGAACCCGCCGCCCTTCCTCGCCGACGAGCATCGGGTTGGCGAGCAGCGCGCCCGCCTCGTCGCGCACCTCGACGGAGAAGAGCAGTGCGGCGCTCCTCGCCTCGCGCAGGCGGCCGAACGTGCTCTCGGCGCCGGCGATGCCGAAGACGAGGCCGCCCAGCCCGAAGAGGAGGCAAAGCGCCTTTTTGCCCGCGTTAGGCCGCATGCACCCTCCGCGGTCGGGCAGCCTCTCAACAGCGGGGCGTCACGTCAAGCTGGCCGCGCAGCTTCCTCCGGCTGCCGTTCACAATCGCCCGGGCCAGCCGGTCGACGTCCACTGTGTAGAGCCCCGCCTGCACGAGTCCACGGAGCTCCCGGATGCGGCGTTCCCGCTCCTCTGCGCTGCCCATGGCAGCACAGTCGGCACCAAGCGTCGTCCCTTTAGGCCGCCGCTTGCAGCTGCTCCCGGAGATGGCGCTGAACTCCGCGCAGAATCTGGCAGATTCGCGATTCCGTCACCCCGAGGACCTCGCCGATCTCCCGGTAGGTGAGCTCCTCCTCGTAGTAGAGGGAGAGGATGGTGCGCTCCCGCTCGGGGAGCTGAGCCACGAGCTGCCGCACGCGGGCGTGGTCCTGCACGGCCGCGACATGGGCGAACGCGTCGTCCTCGCCCCCCAGCGTGCCGTCGTCGGCGTCCTCGATCTGCACGAAGGCCTGGGCGTGGGGAAGGGTGCGCGGAACTCCGTGCCGGGCGCGGTGCGCCTCGTCCGGGGAGAGCTCCCGGCCCAGCTTCATGCGCAGCTTGTCTTCCGCGCGGTCGGCCTCGCGCGTCCGGCGCCGCTCGCGGCGCGACAGGTGATCGTCCGCGCGCAGCGCGTCGAGGATGGCGCCCTGGATGCGAGTCCGCGCATAGGCTTCGAACGGGATCGACCTCGAGGCGTCGAACCGATCTACCGCGTCGATCAAGCCGAGGAGCCCGGCGCCGATGAGATCGTCGAGGTCGACGCTCGAAGGGAGGCGCCCCAAGAGGCGCAGGGCGAGATTGCGCGCCAACGCGGTGTGGGCGCGGATGAGAGCTTCGCGCTCGCCCGCCTGCATCGCCTTCTTCGCAGCTGCAGTCTCCGTCCGCATCGCTCTCCACCCCCGTTGCGCTGCCGCGACCCGTTCGGAGGAAGAGCAACCGCCGTGCCCGCGATCGGGCGTGCGGTGACGCTGTTGAAATTGCACGCCTTCACATCCCGCACCCGAGCTCGTCGCGCGGCGGCGCAGATGTGGGATTGCGTCAGCGCATTGACGATCCGTCGTTTGCTTGACGGAGTGGACCCGCGTAGGGGAGTGGTAGAAGCAATGCGGGTCCTCTTCGTTGACGACGAGCGCGACCTCGTTTCGTCGTTGTCGCGCTACTTCCGGCTACACGGATTCGAGACGGCCGGCGCGTTCGGCGCCGCCGAAGCCGTGGGGAAGCTCGAAGACGCGCGCTCGACGGGCAAGCGCTTCGACGTCGTCGTCACCGACCTGCGCATGCCCGACGGAGACGGCCTCACCGTGCTGCGCGAAGTCCGCCGGCTGCTGCCGGGCACTCCGGTCCTGGTGATGACCGCGTTCGGCTCGGTGGCGACCAGCGTCGAAGCGATGCGTCTCGGCGCGGTGACGATGCTGGAGAAGCCCGTCCCCGTGGCGCTGCTCGAGCGCGAAGTGCGCGACGCCGTCGCGGACGCGCGCGAAGTCGAGGGGGGGCTCGAGGCGGCGGGAGGCGCAGGGCTCGTCGGCACCTCGCCGGCGATCCGCGACGTGTTCGACACGCTGGTCCGGGTCGCTCCATCGAACAGCTCGGTGCTCATCCAAGGCGAGAGCGGCACCGGCAAGGAGCTGGTGGCGCAGGCGGTCCACCGGCTCTCGCGGCGCGCGCTCGGCCCGCTGGTCGCCGTGAACTGCGCCGCCATCCCCGAGCAGCTCCTCGAGACCGAGCTGTTCGGCCACGTGAAAGGCGCATTCACCGGCGCCTCGCAAGCGCGGCAGGGCAGGTTCAAGCTCGCCGACGGCGGCACCATCTTCCTCGACGAGATCGGCGAGATGCCGCTCGCGCTGCAGGGCAAGCTCCTGCGCGTGCTGCAGGAACGCGCGATCGAGCCCGTCGGCGGCAACAGGCCCGAGCCGGTGGACTTCCGCCTCATCGCGGCGACCAACAAGGACCTCGAGAAGCAGGTCGCGAGCGGCGCGTTCCGCGACGACCTCTTCTACCGGCTCAACGTCGTCCCGCTGCTCTTGCCGCCGCTGCGCGAGCGCGGAGGCGACGTTCCTCTCCTCGCTACGCACTTCCTCGCGCGGCACAACGCCGGCAAGCAGGATCCGCTGCGCTTCTCCGCGGCAGCCATCGAGGCGCTCGAGCGCCACTCATGGCCAGGAAACGTCCGCGAGCTGGAGAACCTGGTCGAGCGGCTCGCGGTCCTGAAGGGCGAAGGCGAGATCGACGTCGTCGATCTGCCGGGGCCGATCCGCAACGCGCGCGGCGCGCCGGCCGGTGCAGAGCGGGCCGACATCCCCACTGCGCTGCCACCCGAGGGCGTGGACCTCTACAAGGTCCTGGCCGACATCGAGGACCGTCTCATCCGGGAAGCGCTGGAGAGGTCGGGCGGGAACAAGAACCAGGCGGCGAAGATCCTCGGCCTGAACCGGACCACCCTGGTGGAGAAGCTCCGCAAGAAGGGCGCGCTGAAGGGATCGGGAAGCGCCGAAAGCTGAGCTCCACGATGAACGGCTTCCACCCGGCCCTCGCGCTTCGTTCGCTGTCGCTGGCGGTCTGGTTCGGCGGCGGAATCGCCACCGTGCTCGCCACCTCTGCCGTGTTCGCCAGGGCGGAGACGCGGAAGGTCGCGGGAGACTTCGCCGGCGCGATCCTGCTGCGGACGAACGCGCTGCGCGCGATCGCTGCGATCGCCTTCGGGGTCGCGGCGCTGACGGGAGCGAAGGGAGCGGCAACCTGGCTCGGAGGCGCGTGCCTCGTGGTGCAGGCGCTCGCCATCCCCGTCGACGCCGCGACGCGGAAGGTGCGGCGCGATCTGGGCGGAAACGTCGACGCGCTTCCGCCGCAAGACCGGCGAAGGCGGCGCTTCGGCGCGCTGCACGGCGCGGCAATGCTGCTGCTCCTGATCCAGGTCCTGCTGAGCGGCGCCGCGCTCGCGCTTCAGTAGATGTTCGTCGTCCGGCGCGCGCCCGTGTAGTCGAGGAAGACGGTCTTCAGGTAGGTGAAGAAGTTCGCGCCTTCCTCGGCCATCTCCTTCTCGCCGACGCCGGTCGCCTTGATTCCGCCGAAGGGCAGCTGCGCCTCGCCGCCGACGGTGGGCTGGTTCACGTGCACCATGCCGACCTCGGCGCGCTCGACGAAGCGCATCGCGGCGAAGTAGTCCGAGGTGTAGATGCTGGCGGTGAGGCCGTACTCGACGTCGTTCGCCAGACGGATGGCCTCCTCCACGTCGCGCGCCCGCTGCACCGCCAGCACGGGCCCGAAGACCTCTTCGCGGGCGAGCTTGGTGCCCGGCTTGACGTCGTCGAACACCGTCGGCGCGACGAAGAACCCGCGATCGTGCTCGGGGCCGCTCAGGCGCTCGCCGCCGCACAGGAGCCGCGCTCCTTCGGCGCGGGCTTGCGAGATCGCGTCGAGGTCGGTCTCGAGCTGCGACTCGTCCACGGCCGGTCCCATCTGCACTCCCGGTTTGCGCCCGTCGCCGACCTTGAGCGAGCGCGCGCCCGCGACGAGCGCCTCGGTCAGCTTCGAGGCGATGCGCGGCGTGACCACCACTCTCGAGGTCGCGGTGCAGCGCTGGCCGGTCGAGCCGAACGCGCCCTGCAGGATCCCGGCCGCGGCCAGCTCCACGTCAGCGTCGTCGAGCACGATCACGGGGTTCTTGCCGCCCATCTCGCACGTGACCTTGATGCCGCGGCGCGCGGCGCGCTCGTAGAGCTTGAGCCCCACCGCGTTCGAGCCGGTGAAGCTCACCGCGCGGATGCGCGGATCGTCGACCAGCGCATTGCCCACCGCGCCGCCGGGGCCCGTCACCACGTTCAGCACGCCCGCAGGCAAGCCCGACTCCATCAACGCCTCGGCGAGCAGATGCGTGCAGACCGGCGTGAGCGATGCGGGCTTGAGCACCACGGTGCATCCGGCGACGAGCGCGGGCGCCGTCTTCCACACCGGGATCGCGAAGGGGAAGTTCCACGGCGTGATCAGCGTCACGGGCCCGACCGGCTGCCGCAGCGTCATCGTGAGCGACTGCCGCGTCTCGCTGGGGATCGTCTTGCCGTGCGTGCGCAATCCCTCGCCCGAATAGAACTCGAGCAGGTTGAGGCCCTTCATCACCTCGCCGCGCGACTCGGAGAGCGTCTTGCCTTCCTCGCGGCAGAGCGCCTCCGAGAGCAGGTCGATCTTCGACTTGAGGATCTGGTGCGCGCGGCCCAGGATGCGTCCGCGCTCCGGCCCCGGAGTCTGCGACCAGTCCGGGAACGCCTTCGCAGCCGCGTCGACTGCCGCCTTCGCATCCTCGACGCCGCTCTTCGGCCACAGGCCGAGCACGTCGCGCGTGTCGGCGGGATTCACGCAGGGCTCGTGCTGGCCCGTCGAAGGAGGCCGCCACTCGCCCCCGATGAGGTTCTTGCGCCGTTCGTCCGGTTGGGGAATCTGCATCGCTTTCGCCCTCGACGTGGAGGTGGATAGCCTACCTCCGCGCACGCGTCCGGCAACCCGTTTTCGCGGCGATGTGCGGTCCAACGAATTTACTGGCCCGAGGCATCTCCCATAGGTACGGTGCGTTGCGGAGGCTACCAGGCCGGTGCTAGCGTCCGCGCGCCTTCCAGGAAGGGTCTGAAAGCTCGTGTTCAACGGCGTCTACAAGTTCTTCTCCCGCGACCTCGCCATCGATCTCGGAACTGCGAACACGCTCATCTACATCCGCGGGATGGGCATCGTCTCCAACGAGCCCTCGGTCGTCGCCGTGCAGCAGGAGCACCGGGGCGGCAAGAAGGTGCTCGCGGTCGGCAAGGAAGCGAAGGAGATGCTCGGCCGGACGCCCGGCAACATCGTCGCCATCCGCCCGATGAAGGACGGCGTGATCGCCGACTTCGAGATCACCGCGGCGATGCTGCGCTACTTCATCCGCGCGGCGCACAACCGTTCGACGCTGGTCAAGCCGCGCATCATCATCGGCATCCCGAGCGGCATCACCGAGGTCGAGCGGCGCGCGGTGCGCGAGGCGGCCGAATCTGCCGGCGCCCGCGAGGTCTACCTGATCGAGCAGCCGATGGCCGCGGCGATCGGCGCGGGCCTGCCCATCACCGAGCCTTCCGGAAACATGATCGTCGACATCGGCGGCGGGACGAGCGACGTGGCGGTGATCTCGCTCGCCGGAATCGTCTACGCGAAGAGCGTCCGCGTGGGCGGCGACAAGATGGACGAGGCGATCATCCAGCACATCAAGCGCAAGTACAACCTGCTCATCGGCGAGCGGACGGCCGAGCTGATCAAGATGGGCATCGGCAACGCCTATCCGACCGACGAGGTGCTGACGATGGACATCAAGGGGCGCGACCTCGTCGCCGGCGTCCCGCGCACGCTCACCGTCTCGAGCGACGAGATCCGCGACGCGCTCGCCGAGCCCGTGAACGCCATCGTCGAGGCCGTGAAGGTCACGCTCGAGCGCACCCCGCCCGAGCTCGCCGGCGACATCGCCGACCGCGGCATCGTGCTCGCCGGCGGAGGCGCGCTGCTCAAGAACCTCGACGCGCTCTTGCGCGAGGAGACCGGCTTGCCGGTGTTCCTCGCCGAGGACCCGCTCAGCTCCGTCGTCATCGGCGCCGGGAAGGCACTGGAGGAGCTCGACATCCTCCGCCAGGTCTGCTCGCCCGCTTAGTCGCCGGCGGTGCGCCGTCGCCTTGCCATTCGCAGCCGGACATCGTGGAGCAGGCTCTAGCGAAAAGGTTGCGGCTTTGCGTCTCGCCCGGCGGCGCTTAGACTCGTGTCGTGCTCCCGCAACTGGCGAAGGAAAAGCTGGGAAAGCTGTACCTCGACGAGATCGGACGCGCGCGCCGTCGCATCGACGAGCTGCGCTCGCGGTATCCTTCGGCGCAGCCGCAGGAAGTCGCGCAACGGCTCATCGACGCGAAGAAGACGTGGGCGTCGACGGGCGGCGCGGTGAGCGGTTTGTTCGGCCTCGTCTCCGTCCCCGCCGACATCGCGTTCGTCACCGCGCTCCAGCTCTCGCTCATCATCGAGATCGCGCTCGTCTTCAAGGCGAACCTGAAATCCGATCGCGCGCGCACCGAGGTGTTCGAGGTGCTCGGCTACTCGAACGGGGCGGACACCGTGAACGTCGCGAGCCGCGCCGGACCGAAGCTGCTCGCGCGCGTGGCGGAGAAGATGCTCACCAAGCGCGGCCTTGCCTCGCTGGGCCGCGTGCTCCCGGTCGTCGCGGCGCCGGTCGTCGCGTATCTCAACAACAAGGACATCCAGCGCGCCGGCGAGGCCGCCGTCCGTTACTACGGGACGATGCGCCAGCTGCCGCGGCGACAGTCGCCGGTGCAAGGCACGTCCTAGAGGTTCTTCGAGAGGAACGCCTGCGTCTTCTTCCACGCGTCCTGCGCGGCGGCGCCGTTGTATTTGCCGCCCGACGGATTCGCGAAGGCGTGGTCGGCGTCGTACGCGTGGAATTCGTGCTTGACGCCCGCCTTCGTGAGCGCCTCGTCGAAGGCCTTCACCTTGTCCGGCGTGATCCAGCCGTCCTGGTTCGCCCAGATTCCCAGGACCGGCCCGTGCAGCGTCTTGAGCTTGTCGACGTCCGTCACGGGGAGCCCGTAGTAGATGACGGTCGCGTCGACGTCCTTCGCATCGTTCAGCGAAGTCTTCAGCGACTCGCCGCCGCCCATGCACCATCCGAGCGTCGCCACCTTCACGCCGCCGCCGTTCGACTTGAGCCATTCGAGTCCGGCTTCCTCGACGGCATCGCCCCACTTCTCGTCCTTCTGCCCCATCAGCGCGCCCGCTTCCTTCGGGTCGGTCGCGACCTTGCCCTTGTAGAGATCGACGGCGAGCGCGAGGTAGCCCTCGCCGGCGAGCCGGTCCGCCATCGACTTCACCCAGTCGTTCAGCCCCCACCACTCGTGCAACACGAGCACGGCGCCGCGCGCCTTCGCCTTGGGCTTCGCCACGTACGCGGCCGAGGTCGCGCCCTGCACCTTCAAGGAGACGGTGCTCCCCTCGGGCCGCGGCGAATCCGCGTCGAGCGGATGCTTCTGGTTGACCGGGACCTTGGCGTCCTTGTCCGAACCGTGGACGTGCTCCTGCGCGGCGGCTGACAGGGAAAGCGCGAGTACGGCGAGGAGAATGCGCATCGATCACCTCTCAGGCGTACTGCGTCGGATCCGGCACGCCCGCGTCGGCAAACCCCTGCCGCCGCAGGCGGCACGAATCGCACCGGCCGCAAGCGCGACCTTCGCCGTCGGGGTCATAGCACGAGTGCGTCAGCGCATACGGGACGCGGAGCCGCGTGCCGCGGCGGACGATCTCCGCCTTCGAAAGTTGGAGCAGCGGCGCGTGGACCGTGTAGCGCGCGCGTCCCTCGACGGCGGCGGCCGTCGCGACGTTTGCCAGCGACTCGAAAGCGCGCACGAACGCGGGGCGGCAGTCGGGATACCCGGAGTAGTCGATGGCGTTCACGCCGAGGTAGAGATCCTCCGCTCCCAGGACTTCGGCGTAGCCCAGCGCGAGCGCGAGCAGCACCGTGTTCCGCGCCGGGACGTACGTCGCCGGAATTCCCTCACCGATGGGCGCGTCCTTCGGGACCGCCAGCTCGCCGGTCAACGCCGATCCGCCGATGGCGCGCAGGTCGAGATCGACGGTCTTCAGAGGGATGCCCATCGCCGCCGCGACCCGCTCCGCAGCGCGAAGCTCGTGCGAGTGGCGCTGGCCGTACCGCACCGCCAACGCGTGCGGCGCGAACCCTTCCTCCCTCGCGATGGCCAGGCAGGTGGAGGAGTCGAGGCCGCCCGAGAAGAGGACGACCGCGGGCTTCATCGATTCGGCGTCCCGGTCAGCGTGTAGTGCTCCGCACACGGCACGTTGCAGAGGCAGACGCCGCCATCGGGATTGGTGAGCGTCTGCAGCACCGACGCGTCGATCCCGGTCGGCTGCGGGACGAGACCGCCGTCCGGACCCAGGGAGAATCCCGTGGTCCCGCCGCCCAGCAGCACCCCCGAGATCGTCTCGTTCACGTCGGAGGTGCAGTTGCACAGGGTTTGCGCCTGGATCAGCGGCGGCGAGACGAACGAGAAGGCGCCCCCGGCGTCGAATGGGCTGTTGCGAACGAGGCCGCTGTTCGCGACCACCAGGTAGAGCGTCGGTCCTCCGTCGTCGGTGCCCGCGCAGAGGGTCGAGTCGATCGACTGCGTCAGCGGGACGATCGAAGCATCGTCGGGAGATGGAGGCGGGCCGCCGTCGAGCGTGCGGACCACCAGGCATTCGTCGGGCGTGTGCTGGAGCGTCAGCGTCACGGTGAAGTTGCCCGACGGAAGCGAGTTCGACGGGCATCGCCGTTCGAGCGAGTCGGGACAACCCGCAGCCGCGACGGAGAGGACGAGCAGGAGGCCGGGGACCGTTCTGCGCATGGTCAATTGAACAGGGTACCCTGGCCCGGCTGCGCGCGCAGAAGCTGCGACGCCACTTCCTGCGCGACGCGGCGCAACCGTTCCTCGGTCGAGACCGTCTCCAGGAGCTGCTGCCGTTCGTGAGGCGACTCGAACACCATTGCGCCCACCGCATCGGCCAGATCGCCGGGTCGCGCGCTGGTCCCGGCCATCTGCGCAAGGGCGACGGAGGCAGTGCCGGGCCGGCGTGTACAGAGCGCCAGGACGAGCTGCCGGAGCTCCTGGGCAGCCTGGTCGAGCCGCCGCGAGTCGGCGGCGACCTCTTCGATCGGCTCGGCGCGGACGAGCCGGTAAGGCTCGCGCGACGGGAGCTCCTCGACGATGCGCGCGCGCAGCACGCCGCGAAGGACGATGTTCGATCGCCCGTCCGGCAGCGGGTCGACTCGGGCGAGGAGGCCGGCGCCGACGATGGGCAGGACGCGGGGTCGATCGATCCGCTCGCGTACCGCCTCCTGCGGGATGTTCGCCAGCGCCAGGACGCCGGCGCCCGCCTGGCAATCGCGGATCATCTTGCGGTACCGCGGCTCGAAGACGTGCAGCGGAATCAGGGCGTAGGGCAGCAGCACCGCGCCCGGCAGCGGAAAGATGGGCAGCTGGCTGAGCTGGCGTTGCACTCGCTGGACGTCGTCCATCGGGGGTTCATTCTACGCTGCCTGCGGGAGTCGGGCGCGCTGCTCCTTCACCCCCACCTGGATGCGCATGCCGTAGAAAGACCGCCAGACGAACACCAGCGCCACGGCGAAGAAGATCGCGGAGAGCGCCCAGCGCGTCGAGTTCGAGAGCTCGGTCGCGAGCTCGACCGCGAGCAAGCCGAACAGCGTGGTGAACTTGATGATCGGATTCATCGCGACGCTGGAGGTGTCCTTGAACGGGTCGCCGACGGTGTCGCCCACCACGCTCGCCGCGTGCAGCGGCGTCCCCTTCGACTTGAGCTCCACCTCGACGACTTTCTTCGCGTTGTCCCAGGCGCCGCCTGCGTCAGCCATGAAGATCGCCTGGTACAGGCCGAAGATCGCGATGGAGATCAGGTACCCGATGAAGAAGTACGATTCGAGGCAGGCGAAGGCGAGCGTGATGAAGAACACCGTCAGGAAGATGTTCCACATCCCGCGTTGCGCGTACTGCGTGCAGATCTCCACCACCTTCTTCGAGTCCGTGATGGACGCCTTCTCGGACCCTTCCAACTTGATGTTCGCCTTGATGAACTCGACCGCGCGGTAGGCGCCGGTGGACACGGCCTGCGTCGACGCACCCGTGAACCAATAGATCACGGCCCCGCCGACGATGAGCCCGAGCAAGAAGGGCGCGTGGAGGATGGTGAGGAACTGCATGTTCGCGGTCAACCCATCCGTCAGCACCATGATGATGGAGAAGATCATGGTGGTCGCGCCCACCACCGCAGTGCCGATCAGCACCGGCTTGGCGGTCGCCTTGAAGGTGTTGCCCGCGCCGTCGTTCTCCTCCAGGTAGTGCTTGGCCTTCTCGAAGTCGACGTCGAAGCCGAAGTCCTTCTTCAGCTCCTGCTTGATGCCGGGCTGCGACTCGATCACCGACAGCTCGAACACGCTCTGCGCGTTGTCGGTGACCGGGCCGTAGGAGTCGACCGCGATCGTGACCGGCCCCATGCCGAGGAAGCCGAAGGCGACCAGGCCGAAGGCGAACACGGCGGGGGCCAGCATGAGCTGCGCGAGGCCGGCCAGCGACACCGCGTACCCGATCGCCATCAGCCCCGCGATGGCGATGCCCATCCAGAACGCGCTGAAGTTTCCGGCGGTGAGGCCGGAGAGCACGTTGAGCGAGGCGCCGCCCTCGCGCGAGGCGGTCACCACCTCGCGCACGTGCGCCGACTCCGTCGAGGTGAACACCTTGACCAGCTCGGGGATGACGGCGCCGGCGAGCGTGCCGCAGGTGATGATCAGCGAGAGCTTCCACCACAGCGTCGTGTCGCCGCCCAGGTTGGGGATGAGGACGTAGCTCGCGACGAAGGTGACCGCGATGGAGACGAAGCTCGTCAGCCACACGAGCGAGGTGAGCGGCGCCTCGAAGTTCATGCGGTCGGCGTTCGCGTAGCGGCCGCGGGCCAGCGCCTCGTTCACCAGGTACGAGGCGACGGAGGTGACGATCATCAGGATGCGCATGGCGAAGATCCACACCAGCAACTGGACCTGCACCGTGGGATCCTTCACGCCGAGGAGGATGAAGCTGATGAGCGCGACGCCGGTCACGCCGTAGGTTTCGAACCCGTCGGCGGTCGGGCCGACCGAGTCGCCCGCGTTGTCGCCGGTGCAATCGGCGATGACGCCGGGATTGCGCGCGTCGTCCTCCTTGATGTTGAAGACGATCTTCATCAGGTCGCTGCCGATGTCGGCGATCTTGGTGAAGATGCCGCCGGCGATGCGCAGCGCTGACGCGCCCAGCGACTCGCCGATGGCGAACCCGATGAAGCAGGGGCCGGCGTAGTCCCCGGGGACGAAGAGCAGGATGCAGAGCATCATCACCAGCTCGGTGGAGATGAGCATCGTGCCGATGCTCATGCCCGCCTTGAGCGGGATGGCGTAGGTCGGGAACGGCTTCCCGCGCAGCGCCGCGAACGCGGTGCGCGAGTTGGCGAAGGTGTTCACGCGGATGCCGAACCAGGCGACGCCGTAGCTGCCGCCGATGCCGAGCAGGCTGAAGACGAGGATGGCGACGACCTTGGAAGCGTCGAAGTGCCGCAGCCACCCGAAGTACACCACCATGATGACGCCGATGAACGCCTCGAGGATGAGGATGAACTTGCCCTGCGTGACGAGGTACGTCTTGCAGGTCTCGTAGATCAGCTCGCTCACCTCGAGCATGGAGCGGTGCACGGCGAGCCCCTTGAGCTGCCGGTAGATCACCAGCCCGAA
>Ga0075423_10001956_pt1 | contig 18509 bp, 20 predicted proteins | sample SoiMethybrSBSTD2_FD_80114 | JGI IMG/M metagenome (GOLD analysis project Ga0075423, IMG submission 80114) | Bulk soil microbial communities from a Populus tree surrounding site in Tennessee, USA - Soil MetaG P. TD hybrid SBSTD2 | ecosystem: Environmental > Terrestrial > Soil > Tree plantation...
CCCCGCGTTCGCCCAGAAGCAGACGGTGGTGGTGTACACCGCGATCGAGAACGAGCAGGTCACGGAGTACATGAAGGCGTTGAACAAGTCCCACCCGAACCTGGACGTCAAGATGCTGCGGCTCTCCACCGGCGACATCGCGGCCCGGTTCATGGCCGAGAAGGACAACATGCAGGCCGATCTCATCTGGGGCGTGGCCGCCACCAACATGCTCGTGTTCAAGAATGCCGGGCTTCTCGAACCCTACGCGCCCAAGGGGCTCGACCGCATCCAGCCGCTGTTCCGCGACAAGGCGAACCCGCCGTCCTGGGTCGGCATCGACATCTACATGTCGGCCTTCTGCTACAACACCGAGGTCGGCAAGAAGAACAATCTCCCCAAGCCCGAGTCCTGGGCCGATCTCACCAAGCCCGTCTACAAGGGCCACGTGGTGATGCCGAACCCGGCGAGCTCCGGCACCGGCTATCTCTCGGTCGCGTCCATCCTGCAGCGGCTGGGTGAGGCGGAGGGGTGGAAGTACCTGGACGCCCTGAATACCAACATCGCCGAGTACACCAAGTCCGGCTCCAAGCCCTGCAAGGACTCGGCGGCGGGCGAGCGCGCCGTCGGCGTCTCGTTCGAGTACGTTGCCCTCGAGATGAAGAAGAAGGGGAGCCCGGTCGAGATGGTGCTGCCCAAGGAGGGCTCGGGCTACGAGATGGAGGCCAACGGCCTCACCAAGAAGGGGGCGAAGAATCCGGCCGCCAAGGAGTTCCTCGACTGGGCGGCAAGCGATGAAGCAATGGCGCTCTACGCCAAATTCTTCGCCGCGGTGGGCGTGGCCGGCTTCCCCGTTCCCGAGGGTCTGCCCAAGGACATCAGCAAGGTGGTGTACCCCAACGACTTCGAGTGGTCCGCAAAGAACCGCGATCGCATCCTCGCCGAGTGGAGCAAGCGGTACGCGAAATAGCCTGATGCCGGGCGCGGCGGCCGCCTCGTCCCTTCGCGGGTCGGCCGCCGCGCTCGATCTCTCGGCCGGGCTTGCGCGCCTCGGCTACACCGCGTTCCGCCCCGGGCAGCGCGAGGCCGTCGAGGCGCTGCTGGCCGAGGGGCGGCTGCTCCTCGTCGCGCCCACCGGCGGCGGCAAAAGCCTGACCTATCAGCTGCCCGCCGCGCTCCTGCCCGGCACGAGCCTGGTGATCTCGCCGCTGGTGTCCCTCATGCACGATCAGGTGGCGGCGCTCGTCGCGCGCGGCGTGCCCGCGACCTACCTCGCCGCCACGCTCTCCGCCGACGAGCTGCGCGCGCGCATGCGGGGTCTGGCCTCGGGGGCGTTCCGCCTCGCCTACGTGGCGCCCGAGCGTCTGGCCTTCCCCGGCTTCCGCGGTTTGCTGCGCGATCTCGACTGCCCGCTCGTGGCGGTGGACGAGGCCCACTGCATCAGCGAATGGGGCCACGACTTCCGCCCGGAGTACCTCGAGATCGGCGGCCTGCTCGCGGAGCTGCCCCGCGCCGCCGTGCTCGCGTGCACCGCCACCGCGACCCCGGTCGTGCGGGACGAGATCCTCGCGCGGCTCGGTCTGCCCGCCGACACGCGCCAGATGGTGCGCGGCTTCGCGCGGCCGAACCTGGGCCTGCGCGCCGTCACGATCGGCGGCCCCCGCGAGCGCGGCGCCCAGGTGGACGGCGTCCTCGCCGAGATGCTGGAGCGCCCGCGCGGGGGCCGGGGCACGGGGATCATCTACGCCCCCACGCGCAAGGGCGCGGAGGAGGAGGCGGCGCGACTCGTCGCGCTGGGGTGGCGCGCCGAGGTGTACCACGCCGGGCTCGCCGGCGCCGCGCGCGAGCGGGCGCAGCGGGCGTTCGCGGAGGGCCGGGCGGAGCTGGTGGTTGCCACCAACGCCTTCGGCATGGGCATCGATCGTCCCGACGTGCGCGCGGTGATCCATCTCGCGCCGCCCGGGTCGATCGAGGCCTACTACCAGGAAGTCGGTCGCGCGGGTCGCGACGGCGCCCCCGCGGTGGGGCTGCTCCTCACCTCGGCGCGCGATCTCCCGCTGCGGCGCGCGCTGCTCGAGCGCGGGAGCGAGGGCGCGCCGCCGCCCGAGCCGGACGTGGTCGAGCACAAGTGGGGGCTCTTTCTCGAGCTTGTGCGCTGGGCCGAGGGTGGCTCCTGCCGCCACGACGCCATCCTGCGCTACTTCGGTGACGAAGCGGAGACCCTGCACGGCTGCGGGCGCTGCGACGTGTGCGTGGCCCTGGCCGCGGGCGGCGGCGATGCCGTGGGTGAGGACTACTCGGAAGCCACGTCGTTGATTGTGAGGAAGGCGCTCTCCGGCGTGGCCCGCGTCCACGGTCGCTTCGGCCTCGGCACTGCGGTGAAGCTGATCCGCGGCGATGCGGAGCCGCGCCTCGAGCGGGCCGGCCTCACCCGCGTGCCGACCTTCGGCAACCTGCGCGAGCACGGAGAGGCCTGGCTGGTCGCGGTGCTGCGGCGCTGCGTGGCCGCGGGGTGGGTGAGCTTCACGGGGGGTGACCGGCCCGTGGTGGTCCTCACGGACGAGGGCCGCGCGGTGATGAAGGGCGAGCGCCCGGCGCGGCTCCTGCTCCCTCCGGCGCGCGCAGGGGCGCCACGGCGGGAAGACGGCGCGCGGCGGGGCGCGGGCGCGCCGAAGCGTGCTCCAGCGTCCGACGATCCGATCGCGGCCGCGGCCGCCGAGGCGCTATTCGAGGCGCTGCGCCGGCACCGGCTCGGCCTGGCCCGGGCGGAGGGCATCGCGCCCTTCATGGTGGCGAGCGACCGGACGCTGCGCGACATCGCGCTCCTCAAGCCGCGCACGCTCGACGACCTGCTGCTGGCCCACGGGATCGGCCGCCACAAGGCGGAGCGCTACGGCGCGGGCTTCCTCGAGGTGGTGGCGCAGCATGGCTGACCCCGCGCGCCCCGCCGCCGTCGCGCTGGAGGGCATCGCCAAGAAGTTCGGCGTGTTCATCGCCCTGCGCGGGGTGAGCCTGTCGGTGGACGCCGGGGAGTTCGTGTGCTTCCTGGGCCCCTCGGGCTGCGGGAAGACGACGCTGCTCCGCATCATCGCGGGGCTCGAGCGGCAGAACGCTGGCGCGGTGATGATGGCGGGCCGCGACGTCTCCACGCTGCCGCCGGCCGAGCGCAACTACGGCATCGTCTTCCAGTCCTACGCGCTGTTCCCGAATCTCACCGTCGCGCGCAACATCGGCTACGGGCTCGAGACGCGCAAGGCGTCCCGCGCGGAGATCGCGCGGCGGGTCGACGAGCTGCTCGGCCTGGTCGGCCTGCGCCACCACCGCGACAAGTATCCCGCCCAGCTCTCCGGCGGCGAGCAGCAGCGCATCGCGCTCTGCCGCGCCCTGGCGCCCTCGCCGGCGCTGCTCCTGCTCGACGAGCCTCTCTCCGCTCTCGACGCGCGCGTGCGGCAGGCGCTCCGCCACGAGATCCGGGCGCTCCAGCGCCGACTCGGCATCACCACGATCATGGTCACCCACGATCAGGAAGAAGCGCTCGCCATGGCCGACCGCATCGTGGTGATGAATCACGGCGTGGTCGAGCAGGTGGGGCCGCCGCACGAGGTGTACACGCGGCCGCGGTCTCCCTTCGTGGCGCGCTTCGTGGGCCAGATGAACTTCCTCGCCGCGGTGGCCGGTCCGACGCCGGGCTCGGCCCGCCTCGGTCCGGTGGAGCTCAGGTACGTGCCGGCCACAGGCGCGGACGACACAGTGACGCCGAGCATGCCGCTGACCCTCGCCATCCGGCCCGAGGAGATCGTGGTGGGCCCGGCCGCGCGCGGCGCCGCCAACAGCCTGATCACGCGCATCCGCGCCGCCCAGTTCCTGGGCTCCTTCACGCGCCTGGCCCTGGCGCTGCCCGGCGAGGCGGGGGCGGTGCTCGAGTGCGACGTGGCGGCGAACGCCTTCGCCGAGCTGGGCGTGAAGGAGGGCGGCGAGCTGGACCTCGCGCTGCGGCCGGAGGCTCTGCGCGTGTTCCCCGCCGAGGGCTAGCGCGTGGCCGTCGTCTCCGCGGAAGCCGGCGCCGTCATCCCCGACCGGACCGTCCGCCACCGGTTCGGCAAGGAAGACGCCGTCCGCTGGGCGCTGGTCGCGGGCTTCGGCGCCCTCCTCTATCTCTTCATCCTGCTGCCGATGGCGAAGATCGTCTGGCGGAGCCTGCTCGACAACGACGGGCGCTGGATCGGCCTCGCCAACTACGTCCGCTACTTCGGGACGCCGGCGATCTCGGCGTCCATCACCAACAGCCTCTCCGTCGCGCTGCTGTCCATGGCGCTCACGGTGGCCCTGGCGTTCGCCTACGCCTATGCGCTGACGCGCACGCAGATGCCGGCCAAGGGCCTCTTCCGGGTGCTCGCCATGCTGCCGATCTTCGCGCCGTCGCTGGTGCAGGCCTTCGCGTTCGTCTACGTCTTCGGGAACAACGGGATCTTCACCCGCGCCACCGGCTGGAACGTGGGGATCTACGGGGCCAAGGGGATCGTGTTCGCGGAGGTGTTCTACTGCTTCCCCCACGCGCTCCTCATCCTGATCGCGGCCTTGTCCGCCACCGACGCCCGGCTCTACGACGCGGCGCGGACGCTGGGGGCCTCGCGCGCGAAGACCTTCCTCACCGTGACGCTCCCCGGCGTGAAGTTCGGGCTGGTGAGCGCCTGCTTCGTGGTGTTCACCACCGTCATCACCGACTTCGGCGCGCCCAAGGTGATCGGGGGAAAGTTCTCCGTGATGGCCACCGAGATCTACAATCAGGTGTCGGGCCAGCAGAACTTCACCATGGGCGCCACGGTGTCGGTGGTCCTCCTGATCCCCGCGCTGCTGGCCTTCGTGGTCGATCGCGTGGTCCAGCGCCGCCAGTACGCGCTGGTGACCGCGTCGTCCAAGCCGTTGATCCCGGCGCGCGCGCCGCTCACCGACGGGCTCGCCACCGTCTATTGCGGGCTCATCGCGCTCGTGATCGGGGGGATCTACGCGGTGATCCTGATCGCCTCGCTGGTCCACCGCTGGCCCTACAACATGGGGCTCACCCTCAAGCACTACGCGTTCGACACGGTGGGCGGCTACACGCCCCTCTGGAACAGCCTGCACGTGGCGCTGTGGACGGCCCTGGTGGGGACCGTGCTGACCTTCGGAGGCGCCTACGTGGTGGAGAAGTGCCGCACGGTGGCGAGCGGGCCGCTCTATCTCCTGTCGATCCTGCCCGTGTCCATCCCGGGCATGGTCCTGGGCCTCGCCTACATCTTCACGTTCAACGCCCCGGACAGCCCGCTCAACCGGCTCTACGGCACGCTCGCCATCCTCGTCGTCTCGAACGTGATCCACTACTTCACGGTGGGCTTCCTCACCGCCACCGCCTCGCTCAAGCAGATGGACGCCGAGTTCGAGAACGTGTCCGCCTCGCTGGGAGTGCCGTTCTACCGCACGTTCTGGCGCGTCACGGTGCCGATGGCGCTGCCCTCGATCGTGGCCATCAGCATGTACTTCTTCCTGAACGCGATGGTCACGCTGTCCGCGGTGGTGTTCCTCGTCGCGCCCGGGACGGAGCTGGCCGCGGTCGCGGTGCTGCTGATGGACGACGCGGGCGACACCGCCCAGGCCGCCGCCATGTCCGTCCTCATCATCGCCATCGGGCTGGGCGTGCGGCTGCTCTACTGGATCGCCATGAAGGGCGTCACCCAGCGTACCCAGGCCTGGACGCAGGCCGTCGCCGCGCCCGCCCCGGGAGGACAGCCATGAGTGACTCGGACCGAGCCGGCGGCGGCGTCATCGACACCCGCCGCTTCCACGGCCAGTACTTCGAGATCATGCAGGACACGGGGCGGAGCCAGACCGCGGTCATGACGATCGGGCCCGGCGAGGACGCGGGGCCGGCGGAGACCCACACCGGCGACCAGATCATCTACGTGATCGAGGGCCACGCCCGGGTGCGGATGGGCGACGTGGAGAGCGAGGCCGGCCCCGGCGCCTGCGTCATGATTCCCGCGGGCACCCGGCACCACGTCGACAATCCGGGCACGGCGCCGCTGTTCTGTCTCACCATCTACGCGCCGCCCGTGTACTAGGAGGACACCGTGTCCCTGACCGGTCGCACCGCGCTCGTCACCGGCGCCGCCCGCGGGATCGGTCTCGCCATCGCCCGCCGGCTGGCCGCCGACGGCGCACGCGTGGCCGTGCTCGACCTCGACCGCGCGGGCGCGGAGACCGCGGCCAAGACCCTCGGGCCCGAAGCTCTCGCGCTCACGGGCGACGTGACGCGCTCGGCCGAAGTCGACGAAGCGGTGGTGGCGGTCGTGCACCGCTGGGGGCGGCTCGACGTCCTCGTGAACAACGCCGGCATCACCGGGCGCTCGTTTCCCATCTGGGAGCTGAGCGACGAGGACTGGACACGCGTGATCGACGTCGACCTCGCCAGCGTGTTCTACGGCTGTCGCGCCGCGGTGAAGGTGATGCTCCCACAGGGGAGCGGGCGCATCATCAACATCGCCTCGATCGCCGGCAAGGAAGGCAATCCCACCCTGGTCCCGTACTCCACCGCGAAGGCCGGCGTCATCGGCCTCACCAAGGCGGTCGCGAAGGAGGTCGCCACGCGTGGGATCCTCGTCAATGCGGTGGCGCCGGCGGTGATCGGCACCGAATTGCTCCAGCAAATGGAGCGGAGCACCGTCGATCTCCTCGTCTCCAAGATCCCCATGGGCCGCGTGGGGCGTCCGGAGGAGGTGGCGGCGCTGGTGGCCTGGCTGGCCTCCGACGACTGCTCCTTCAGCACCGGCGCGGTGTACGACCTCTCCGGCGGCCGGGCGACGTATTAAGTACGTGCTGACCATCGATCGCGCCGGGGGCGGAGCGCTCGGGCTCTTCGCGCTCTGGGTGCTGTGGGAATGCCGCCGCCTGCCCCTCGGCAGCTGGCGCGAGCCGGGGCCCGGGGCGTTTCCCGCCGCCCTTGCCCTCGTCGCCCTGGGGCTCGGCGTTGCCATCGTGGCGTTCGGCGGCCGCGCCACCCGCCTCCGCGACGTGGACTGGCGCGAGACGAAACGCGCCCTGGTGATCGTGGCGGCCGGCGCGTTTCTGACGCTCGGCCTCGAGCCGCTCGGCTACCGGCTGAGCGTGCTCGTGATACTGCTCTTCCTCGTGGGTGCGGTCGAGCGCCGCGGCCTCGTCACCACCGCCGCCTTCGCGGCGGGGATGGCGTGGGGCTCGTTCTACCTCTTCAACACCCTGCTCAAGGTCCCGCTGCCGGTGGGACCGCTGGGGTTCTGACCGCGTGCTCGAGACGCTGCAGAACCTGGCGCTGGGCTTCAGCGTGGCACTGCAGCCGCCGATCCTCTTCTACGCTTTCGCGGGCTGCGTGATCGGCACGCTCGTGGGCGTCCTGCCGGGCGTGGGTCCGCTCGCCGGGATCAGCCTGTTGCTTCCCGCGACGTTCGGCCTCGACGCGACGCGGGCCATCGTGCTGCTCGCCGGCATCTACTACGGCGCCATGTACGGCGGCTCCACGACGTCGATCCTCATGCGCATCCCCGGCGAGGCCGCCTCGGTGATGACCTGCATCGACGGCTATGCGATGGCGCGCAAAGGGCGGGCGGGCGCCGCTCTGGCCATCGCCGCGGTGGGCTCCTTCGTCGCGGGCACGGTGTCGGTGGTGGCGCTGATGCTCCTCGCCCCGCCGCTGGCGAGCTTCGCGCTGCGCCTGGGTCCGCCGGAGAACTTCGCCCTGCTCCTGCTGGGGCTCCTCGTGCTCGCCTACATGAGCGGCGGCTCGATGCTGAAGTCCCTCGCGATGGCCGCGCTGGGCTTGTTGCTCGGCATGGTGGGCATCGATCCCATGTCGGGCTACTTCCGCTTCGCCTACGGCGTGGTGGAGCTGGGGGACGGCATCGGCGTGGTACCGCTCGCGGTGGGCCTCTTCGGCCTCGCCGAGGTGCTGGCAAGTGCCGGGCAGCCGACGCCACCCAGGGTCCAGAAGCCGAAGCTGCGCGAGCTCCTGCCCTCGCGGCAGGAGTGGCGCAACTCCATGGCGCCGATCGGCCGCGGCACCGTGTTGGGCTTCCTCATCGGCATCGTGCCCGGCTCGGCGCACATCATCTCGAGCTTCGTCTCCTACGCGGTGGAGCGCCGTCTCTCGCGGCACCCGGAGGAGTTCGGCCACGGCGCGGTGGCGGGCGTCGCCGGGCCCGAGTCGGCCAACAACTCGGCCACCTCGGGCGCCTTCGTGCCGATGCTCGCCCTCGGCGTGCCCTCCGGCCCGATCCCGGCGGTCATGCTGGCCGCCCTCATGGTGCACGGCGTGTCGCCGGGGCCTCTGCTCATCCAGCAGCAGCCGGCGCTCTTCTGGGGTTTCATCGCGTCGATGTACGTGGGCAACGTGATGCTGCTCATGCTGAACCTGCCCATGGTGGGCCTCTTCGTGAACGTGCTGCGGATCCCCTACGGGCTGCTCTACCCCGCCATCATCGTGTTCTGCGTGGTGGGCGTCTACGCAGTGAACGGCAGCGTGGTGGACGTGTGGATCGCCGTCATCATGGGCGTGCTGGGCTGGCTCCTGCGCAAGCTCGACTTCGAGACCGCGCCGATCGTGCTGGGCGCCATTCTCGCGCCGCTGCTCGAGATGAGCCTGCGCCAGTCGCTGGCGATGTCCGACGGCCACTACGCCATCTTCGTCACCCGCCCCATCGCCGCCGTGCTGCTGGCGGTGGGGGCGGCCCTGCTGCTCCTCGGCCTGCGCGCGTGGATCGTGCGCGGCCTCGACTGGCGCGGGCGCCTCGCGCTCGCGGAGAAAGGAGACGCCCCGTGAGTCGATTCCGGATCGCGCTCGCGCTGGCTGCCGGTCTCCTGGGCATGGCGGGCCCCGCCCTCGCCCAGGACGTGTATCCCTCGCGGCCCATCACCATGGTCGTGCCCTTCCCGCCGGGCGGCGTCGCCGATCTCACCGCGCGGCCGGTGGCCGCCGCGATGGAGCGCACGCTCAAGCAGCCGGTGGGCGTGGTCAACAAGACGGGCGCGGCGGGCGCGGTCGGCATGCAGTTCGCGGCCACGAGCAAGCCCGACGGCTACACGCTGCTACTGGCGCTGTCGAGCATCTCGATCATCCCCGAGGCGGACAAGCTCTTCGGGCGCCCACCCGCGTACACGGTGGATCAGCTCACGCCGATCGCGCTGATCTCCGCCGATCCCACCGTGCTCGTCGTCCGCACGGAGAGCCCGTGGAAGACCGCGAAGGACTTCATCGAGGACGGGCGGCAGCGGCCGGGGCAGATCTCGTACTCGTCCTCGGGCATCTACGGCACGCTCCACATGGCGATGGAGCTCCTGTCCCACGCGGCGGGCATCAAGCTCCGGCATGTGCCCCACGCGGGCGCGGGGCCCGCGCTCACGGCGCTCCTGGGCGGCCACGTCGACGCGCTCGCGTCCGGTCCCGCGGTGGTGCTCCCGCACATCAAGGCGGGCAAGCTCCGCGCCCTCGCGGGCTGGGGGGAGTCGCGCGTGGCCGCCTTGCCCGACGTGCCGACCTTCAAGGAGCTCGGCTACCCCGACGCCGAGTTCTACATCTGGGCGGGCGTGTTCGCGCCGCGCGGGACGCCCGAACCGGTGCTGGCTCGGCTGCGGGAGGCGCTGCGCACGGCGGTGGCCGACCCCGAGTTCAAGGGGGCGATGGACAAGATCGAGACCCCCATCGCGTTCAAGCAGGGGGACGACTTCGCCCGCTTCTTCGCCGCGGACGCCAAGCGCCTCGCGGAGGGCGTGAGGAAAGTCGGGAAGATCGACGAAAAGAAGCCCTAGGAAGATGAGAACCACGGGCGCCGGGGAGGACCGGCGCCCGTGGCGGCGTGCTGATCAGGCCGCGGACGTGACCAGCACCGCCTGTACTGCCGTTGCTTCTACACCCTCGAGACCGCAAGAGCCGTGCCGGAATGAGATCCGCGCTGGAACGGCCACTTGCGGGTAGCCAAAATCGGCGGATCGCAAGATCGTAAATCGCGCCGACACTGGTCCCTGCACCACGGCTAGACCTGAACCCCGAGCCGGAGCGCGGCGGCGAGCAGCGCCACCTTGGACACGGACTCCGTGATCCGGTCGTCCAGCGCCATCGCGACCGCATCCCGGAGCGGGACAATGCGCCGCTCGAAGAACTCGTCGTCGTCCGAGGGTAGGGGATCCGCGACCAGCTCCTCTCCCAGATAGCAGTGGGCCTCCTCGTCGAGATAGGCGCTGGAGGGGAAGAAGCGCGTCAGGAATGTGAGCCGCCCCGCGCGATAGCCGCTCTCCTCGCGCAGCTCCCGCTGCGCCGCCTCCTCCGGCCCCTCGCCCGGGAGCGCGCCGCCGCCCGGCAGCTCCCAGGACTCGTCCCTCACGAGGTGGCGAAACTGGCGGATCAGCACGACCCGGTCCCGGTCGACGAGCGGCACCACGCCGACGGTGGCTCCGACGTGCAGCACGGGATAGGCGCGCTCGGTGCCGGTGGGCAGCCGCCACGTATCCTCGCGTAGCGTCAGCTTGCCCATCGAGCGGAGCGGGGTGGAGCGCACGAACTGCCAGTCGCCGGCCATGGCGGCCCTCCTCGGGCCCGATCTTACGTGATAGCATCTGACCATGCCTTCCGAGCCCCACGACGCGCTCATGGCCAAGCTGCTGCAGGCCATCGAAGTGTCGCTGAGGGCTACCCAGGCCTCGCGCGAGGCCGTGCAGGAGATCCTGCGGCGCGGGGCGGAGACCGGCATCTTCTTCGCGGGCGCCCGCAAGCCGGACGGCGGCGACGCGTTCGATCTCACCGAGCAGGATCGCGACTTCCTCCGCTCGCTGTCGATCCGTCCCGAGCCCCGCGGCTAGGCGCATGCGCGGGCTCTTCCTCCTCGGCCTGATCATGGTGCTGGTCGTCGTGCTCTGGCCTGTCGTCAAGGGCGCCCTCGAGCGTCTCGGGCGCACGCGGCTCGAGGAGTCCGGCGGCCGCGACGAGCTCGTGAAGGATCCCGTGTGCGGGACCTACGTGGTCCGCTCGCGCGCGATTCGCGACGAATCGGGCGGGCGCAGCGTCTACTTCTGCGGGCCGCGCTGCGCCGCGGAGTTCAGCGAGCGGGAGCGCAAGGCGTGAGGCTGGCCCTCTCCGGCGCCTGCGTGCCGGACTGGCCGCTCGACGAGGAGCTCGCGGGCGCAGCGGCCGCCGGCTACGAGGCGGTGGAGCTCTGGCTCCCCAAGCTGTGGCGCGAGCTGGAGCGGAGGGGGCCCGAGGCGGTGGCCGCCGCGCTCAAGCGCCGCAACCTCGCCGCCGCCGCGCTCGCCCCCATCCCCGACGCCACGTTCCGCGAGCGCGTGGGGCTGGAGGCGGTGACCGCGCAGGTCCACGGAGCCGCCGCGCTCGCCCGCGCGTTCGGCGCGCCCTGGGTGGTGATACAGCCGGGCGAGCGGCCCGACGGCGCCGACGAGCGGGATGCCCTCCGCGAGGCCCGACACACGCTGGGCCGGCTCGCGCTGGCAGTCGAGCGCTACGACGTGGGGCTCGCCATTCTCCCCCTCGGTCATGCGTGGTCGTCCATCCGCACCATCCGCGAGGCGGGCGACGTGATCGAGGCGGTAGGCCGGAAGTCGCTCGGCATCGCGCTCGATACGTTCCACATGCACCTGGCGGGATCGCGGCCCGAGGACGTTGGGCATCTGCGCCCACGCTGGATCGGGCTCGTGCGGATCGCGGACGCCCCCGCGGGCGATCCGGAGACCCTCCGCGATGCGCATCGGCTGCCGCCCGGCGACGGCGTGATCCCGCTTGCCGACATCGTGAGCCGGGTGCGCGCGCTGGGCGTGGAGGCCACCGCGGTGGCGGCCTGTCCCTTGTCCGGCGGCACCGGCGAGGCGGCGGGCTGGGCGAAGCGGCTGCGCGAGCAGACGGCGGCCGTGCTCAGGGCGCCCGCGCCGGCGGGCCGCCGCTAGGCATGGCCTGGGAGCTCCTGGTCTGCGATCTCGACGGCACGCTCGTCGGCAAGTCCGAGCCGCTCGATCCCGCCCTCGTCAAGGCCTTCCACCTCGCGCGTGAGCGCGGCCTCCTGATCTCGCTCGCCACCGGTCGCATGCCGCCGGGTGCCGAGCGCTTCCGCGACGAGCTCGGTATCACCGCGCCGTGCATCTTCTACAACGGCGCGCTCGTGCGCGATCACGAGGAGGGCCGCGACCTCTTCTCGCTCACGCTGCCGCGCGGCATCCTCGCGCGCGCCTACGAGGTCTTCGCGAACGCGCCGGTGCACCCTCTGTTCTACAGGGACGACCGGCTCTACTGCCTCGAGGAGACCCTTCCCGTCCTCGAGTACGCGGGAGACCAGCAGATCCGCCTCGAGACGATCCCGGACCCGCTGGATTTCCTCCGGCTGGGCGGCTTCGTGAAGAGTCTCTTCATCGGCCATCCCGCGACGCTGCCCGTGGTGCGCGGCGAGCTCGAGCCGGTGGCGCAGCCCGACGCGCGCCTGGTCATGACCCGCACGGACTATCTGGAGATGATCCCGGCCGCGGCGTCCAAGGGCGTGGCGCTGCGGCATCTCTGCGAGCATCTGGGGGTGCCGCTGGAGCGGACCATCGCGGTGGGCGACCAGGAGAACGACCTCGAGATGATCGAGGCCGCGGGCCTCGGCGTGGCCATGCCGAGCGCGCCCGACGGGGTGCGCGCGCGCGCCGACCGCGTCGCCCCTGCCGCGCGCGAGGGCGGCCTCCTCGCCCTCTTCCGCGAGCTCATGCCGAGCTATTTTGCCTGAGCGTAATGTCCGGGGGCAGTTGCTTGGCGAGCCGCAGCCGAAGGCGAGGCGAGCGGATACCAAAGATGAGCCCGAGCGGAGCGAGGGGGGCGAGCCGCAGCCGAAGGCGAGGCGAGCGGATACATGAATGACCCAGTCCAGGGCCGCAAGAGAGTGCTCGTAGTCGACGACGAGCCGGAGATCGGCCGGATCCTCGCCATGATTCTTCACGCCGCCGGCTTCGACGCGGCCGCGGTCAATGGCGGACGGGCGGCGCTGGCGCGGCTGGCCGAGGCGCCCGCGGACCTGATCATCCTGGACGTGGTCATGCCCGCTCCCGACGGCTTCGAGACCCTCCGCCGCCTCCGCGAGGCGCCGGCGACGGCGCGGCTGCCCGTGATCATGCTCACCGCGAACGCCGACGACGCGGGTCGCGCCCGCGCCACCGAGCTCGGCGCCGACGATTTCATCGCCAAGCCCTTCGAGCCCGCCGACACCGTGGCGCGCGTCCGCGCGCTGCTTGCGCGCGTGGCCTGAGAAGCCAGAGGAGGATCTGCATGCCGCGCGTGCGCGAGATCGAGGACGACGGGGGCGACCCGATCCTCCAGGACATCTTCGGCAAGGAGCGCGAGACCTTCGGCTACGTGCTCAACACCAGCAAGGTTTTCGGCCATACGCCGGGCATCTTGCAGGCGGCCAAGCGGCTGGCCGCGGCGGTTGACCGGTCGGGACTCCTACCGAAGGGGCTGCTTCCGCTCGTCTACCTCCGGGTGGCGCTGATCAACGGCTGTCCCTTCTGAATCGACATCAACGCATCCCGGGGGATGCAGGCGGGGGCGAGCGACGAGAAGATCCAGGCGGTGCCGGTGTGGCGGGACAGCGCCCTCTTCTCGGGGGTGGAGCGCGACGCGCTCGAGTACGCGGAGAAGATGACGATCACGGGAGAGAAGGTCACCGACGAGCTGCACACCCGGCTGCGCGGGCACTTCAGCGAGGCGCAGATCGTCGAGCTGACCGCGGCGGTGGCGCTGGAGAACTTCCGCTCGAAGTTCAATCCGGCGCTCGGCATCGAGGCGCAGGGCTTCTGCATGCTCCGGTGAGACGGCGCGGATGCGCGGGATCCTGATCGGCATCGTCGTCGCTCTCGTCGCGCTCAACGCGCCCGCGGCCGCCCAGCCAGCCACCAAGGTCTTCCGGGTCGGGATCCTGTCGAACGTGCCCCTGGACGACCCGCAGGGGCGGCTGCTGTGGGGCGAGTTCATGCGCGGCATGCGTGAGCGCGGGTACGAGGAAGGCCGGAATATCACCATCGAGCACCGGTCGTCCGAGGGGAGATACGAGCGGCTTCCGGAGCTGGCCGCGGAGCTGGTTCGAGCCCGCGTAGACCTGATCGTGGTTCCGGCGCCGCAGAACGCTCTCGCCGCCCAGCAGGCGACCCGCACCATCCCGATCGTCATGGCGAGTAGCACCGATCCCGTCCGGGACGGGCTCGTGGCCACCCTCGCGCGGCCGGGCGGCAATGTCACCGGGCTCACCGGCCTCGTCACGCCGGACATCGGGGGCAAACGCCTGGAGCTGCTGAAGGAAGCACTCCCCAGGATCTCGCGCGTCGCCGTCCTGTCGAATCCGACGTATCCGTACCGGTATCTGGATGAGCTGACGGCGTCGGGGAGGTCCCTCAAGCTACAGCTCGAGATGGTGGAGGCCAACGCGTCGGAGGAGATCGAGCGGGCGTTCGCGACGATGATGGCGTGGCGGCCGCAGGCCCTTGTTGTCGTGGGCGACGGCGTGATGATCCTTCGGCGGACGCAGATCATCGATCTCGCGTCGCGACATCGCCTGCCAACCATGTTCCAGGCGCGGGAAGACGTGATGGCCGGCGGCTTGATGTCCTACGGGGTGTCGGGGCGCGATAACTTCTACCGGGCCGCCAGCTATGTGGATCGGATCTTCAAGGGGGCGAATCCCGGAGATTTGCCGGTCGAGCGGCCCTCCAGGTTCGAGCTGATCATCAATCTCAAGACGGCGAAGATGCTCGGAGTCGTGATGCCGGAGACGATGGTGTACCGAGCGGACGAGGTCCTCAAGTAACCAGGGAGGAGCGGCCATGAACGCGACGGCGGCGGTGCTCTACGACGTGAAGAAGCCGGTGGTGGTGGAGACGGTCGAGCTCCTCGAGCCCGGCCCCCACGAGGTGCGCGTGCGGTTCGCGGCCAACGGCGTATGCCACAGCGACTACCATGTCATCAACGGGGACTATCCGCATCCGCTCCCGGTGGTCCTGGGTCACGAGGCCTCCGGGGTGGTGGAGGCGGTGGGGCCGAGCGTGGAGTCGGTCCAGGTCGGCGACCACGTATGCTCCAGCTACATCCCCTCGTGCGGGAAGTGCTGGTACTGCGCCAACGGCCGGCCCACCCTCTGCGCGCTGCGCGACAAGCCGCGCTGGTTCCTGCTCGACGGGACGACGCGACTCCGCAAGCAGGGGCAGCCGCTGCATCATTTCCTCGGCGTGGCCGGCTACGCGACGCACGGCGTGCTGATGGAGGAGAGCGTGATCCCCATCCGCCGCGACGTGCCGCTCGACGTGGCGTGCCTCGTGAGCTGCGGGGTGCTCGCGGGGGCGGGGCCCGTGCTCAACGCTGCGAAGGTCCCGGCGGGGGCGAGCGTGGCCGTGTTCGGCTGCGGCGGCGTGGGCCTCAATACCATTCAGGCCGCGCGCCTCGTGGGGGCGGGGAAGGTCATCGCCGTCGATCTGTCGCGCAAGAAGCTGGGCTGGGCAGAGGAGTTCGGTGCCACCCACCTCGTCGACGCCTCCCGCGAGGATCCGGTCGCCCGCGTCGTCGAGATCGCCGGGCGTGGCGGCGTGGACTACGCGTTCGAGGTGGTCGGCACGCAGAAGACGATCGAGCAGGCGCTGGCCAGCACGCACCGCGGGGGCATGGCGGTGGTGGTGGGGGTATGTCCCTCCGGCACGCGGCTGTCCATCGATCCCACCATGTTCCTCCAGCAGCGGATCCTCACCGGGACCTCGTTCGGCGGTGGGCATCAGCGGACGGACGTGCCGCTCCTCCTCGATCTCTACAAGGCCGGCACGTACAAGCTGGACGAGCTGATCAGCCGTCGGCTGCCCCTCGCCGAGCTCAATCAGGCGTTCGAGCTCATGCTCCAGGGGGACGTGAAGCGTAGCGTGATCGTGTACGAGTGAAGGGCCCGGGAGGCGTCACCCCCGAGCTCCGTGCGCGCTGGACGATTCCTCTCGCGATGTTCGTGGGCAGCTTCGCGTGGTCGTTCGTCTTCGTGAGCCTGCCCTTCTACATCCATCGGATCAGCACGCTCGACGAGATGTCCACGATCCGGTGGACAGGGTGGATCCTCGGCATCAGCTCGTTGATCACGGTGGTGACGGCGCCGCTCTCCGGGCGACTCGCCGGCCGCGGCGATCCCAAGGGCTTCTACATGCTCGTGCAGCTGCTCCAGGGTGCGGGCTTCTTCCTGATGGCCATGGCCCGCACCCTACCGCAGATGCTCGGCGCGCGCGTCCTCCTCGGGCTCATGGGCGCCTCGTCCACGTTCGCGTTCATCATGGCGGGCCGGCGCCAGGGCGGCGACGTGCGGCGCGACATCTCCGCCATCCAGTCGGGGATGACGCTGGGCCAGGTGCTGGGCCCGCCCGTGGGCGCCTTCTCCGCCGCGCGCATGGGGTTCACGGAGTCGTTCCTCCTCGGCGGCACGCTGCTGTGGGGCTGCTGCGTGCTCGTGGGCCTCGGGGTGCCCGGCGGCGCCGCACCTGCGGCGGCGGAGACGCGGAAAGGGACGACGTCGATCTTCGAGGTCGCGACCGTCTGCCTCCTCGTCCTCGCCGCGTCCACGCAGATCTTCTTCCTCACCGCCATCCTCCCACAAGTTCTTCCTCCGCTAGGCGTCGCCCCCGCGGACACGCTGGAAACCGGCGGCCTCGTCATTTTCGTGACCGGGCTCGCCGCCGCGGTGGGCTCGCTGATCGCGCCGCGCCTGGGCGAGCTGGTGGGCGATCTGCGGGCCATCGTCTGGTTCCTGGCCCTCTCGTCGCTGTTCCTCGCCGCCCTCGCCCTCGCCCCCGGAGTGTGGAGCTTCGGGGCCCTGCGCTTCCTCCAGGTGCTCTGCATCGCGCCGATCTTCCCGCTATCCGTCGCGGCGATCGCGCAGCGCTCCTCCGGCACCGCGATCGGCTTCGTCAACTCCTCGCGCATCGGCGCCGCCTTCCTCGGTCCAGTCCTTGCCACCAGCGTGTTGACGATGGCGCCGGTGTGGACCGTGTACGTCCTGCTCGCCGGCTTCGGCCTGGCGGTGGTGCCGCTGCTCAGGCGCGCGTTCCGCGGCCGGGGCGGCGCCGCGGACGCGATCGCGGTATGAGCGGCAAGGCGCTGGTCCGCCTCTCCGAGGTCCGCCTGGAGGGTGTGGGCAAGCGCGGCCGCGGCGGCTGGACGGTCGACGACGTATCGCTGTCCGTGCTCCCCGGTGAGATCTACACGCTGCTGGGATCGCCGGGCGGCGGCAAGACCACGCTGCTCCGGCTGCTCGCCGGGTTCGAGCGGCCGGACGCCGGCCGCATTGTGGTGGACGACGCCCCCATCGACGCCGTGCCGGCGTGGGAGCGGAACATCGGCATGGTCTTCGGCGGGGTCGCGGACTACGCGCTCTGGCCCCACATGACGGTGGGAGAGAACGTGGCCTTCGGTCTGCGCCAGCGCGGCGCGCGCGGCGACGCGCTCGCCGGGCAAGTGGCCCGAGCGCTCGGCCGTGTCGGGCTCGCGGGCTTCGCCGACCGACGCCCGGGCGACCTGCGCGACCTCGAGCCCCTGCGCGCCGCGCTCGCGCGGGCGCTGGCCACCGAGCCGCGCCTGCTGCTGCTCGACGAGCCGGTCGCCGCGCTGGAGGCGCCGCGGCGCGAGCCGGCCCGCCTCGAGCTCGCGCGCCTGCTCAAGGAGGCCGCCATCACCACCATCTACGCCACGCGCGACGGGGCCGAGGCGCTCGCGCTCTCCACGCGGATCGCGGTGCTCGTGGGCGGCCGCATCGTCCAGGAAGGCAAGCCCGAGGACGTGTACTGGCGCCCGCGCCGCCGGGCGGTGGCCGAGCTCGTGGGCGGGGTCAACCTCGTGGCCGTGCGCGTAATCGAGCTCCGCGAGATGGGCGTGGTCGTGGAGACCGACGGCGGCGCGCGCGTGCCGGTGGGCCACGGCGGGCACCCCTGGACGGTGGGCGCGCGCGGGCTCCTCTGCCTGCGGCCCGAGGCCCTCCGCATCGACGAGGCGGCGCTCGTGCCGGGCGGCATTCCCGGCACCGTGCAGGGCTACGTCTTCGAGGGCGGCCGCGCCCTCTACGACGTCGCGATTCCCGGCGCGGTCGTGCGGGTGGAGATGCTCACGTCCGCGCTGGCCGGCCGCGGCTTCAAGCACGGCGATCGCGTGAAGCTCGAGGTCTCCCCGGAGACCTCCGTCCTGCTGCCCGCGGACTAGTGGTATGGTGAGCGCAACATCCCCCGAGGAGGCAATTGCGATGGCCCGGGACATCAAGCCCGCCGATCTCAAGAAACGGCTGGATGCGCGCGAGCCGGTGGTGCTGCTCGACATCCGCGACAATTGGGAGACGGCGCTCGCCCGCATCGACAACGCGATGCATATCCCCATGGAGGAGCTGGAGCACCGCACGGACGAGCTCGACCCCAAGGACGAGATCGTGGTGATCTGCCATCACGGCGTGCGGAGCGCGGCGGTGGCGGACTATCTCGCCCAGCTCGGCTTC
>Ga0075423_10001957_pt1 | contig 18499 bp, 19 predicted proteins | sample SoiMethybrSBSTD2_FD_80114 | JGI IMG/M metagenome (GOLD analysis project Ga0075423, IMG submission 80114) | Bulk soil microbial communities from a Populus tree surrounding site in Tennessee, USA - Soil MetaG P. TD hybrid SBSTD2 | ecosystem: Environmental > Terrestrial > Soil > Tree plantation...
CCTGACGAGTTCGCGCTTTACGACGTTCCTGCCTGCGTTGCCGTTGTTCTTCAATTGCCCTTTCGAGTCGGTTAATTCGATCTCTGACGCGACGACGATCGGTTTCTAGTTTTGTTTCGCCAGGTCCGCGGCCACCAATTCCCCCAGCCAAACGCGAGAAAGCCGAGTCCTGACCTGCGATCAGGCGAGGAAGAAGATACTTCAACTGCGCCAGTTCGACTTGGATCTTTCCTTCCTTCGATTGGGCCCTCTGGGCAAATATGTCGAGTATCAGTTGCGACCTATCGATAATCTTCAGATCAGTTGTTTCCGAGAGTGAACGAACCTGGGCCGGTGACAGCTCGCTATCAAAGACGAGCATGTCCGCACCAAGCTGCAGCGCGCGAATGATCAGTTCGTCTAATTTTCCTTTGCCGAGAACTGTGCGCGGATCAATCGCCGAACGCCTTTGAATAATTTTGTCTTGAACCATTACCCCGGCAGACGCTGCCAGCTCAGCGAGTTCAGCCATTGACTCTTCGGCATCTGCAATGGGACCAGTTGCTACTCCGACCAGGATCGTCCGATCACGCACTTCTGCGCGGCGCGCCGCTCGACGGTTCCTGGCCATCTCCTCTTCAAGAGAATCGATCAGTGCCAGGAAGTCGAGATCAAGTTGTGAAGCCATTCGCGGCTCGAGGAACGCATACACATCAGGAGCGGTTGAGTGATCCAAATCTCCTGCGTGCAGTGGCAACAAATGGGCGGCATGAACAAGCCCTGGGAGACCTGTGTTTGAATCGACGTCAATTGCAGCCATTAAATCTAAACGTAGGAGAGCGAGATCCGTAAGGTCATCCTGTGTGAGTTGCTCGCCACGAAGGTGCGTATGTACACACCGCAGTCCGCGGAAACGTCCCGAGGCCACACGGACTCGTTTGAAATCCGGCAGCTCGATTCCGCGATTGTCACCAACCATCACGTACTGAATATGGCCCTTTCGATCTATGAGCACTCCGATCTGACGACGAGTCTCATGTGAGAGCTCACCAAGCTGTCGCGCGAATTCTGGAGTTACGATTTGGTTTGGTGGTATGCGGCGCGTATAGAGTTTTTCTATACGGCGAAGTTGGTTTGGTTTGAGTCCCAGAGTGTTGCCTAAAGGATTACTAATGGATCCATGCCTCCTTGAAGTGGTTGATGCTCAGAGATTGAATCTGTTGCGATGGAGGGAGACTCTGCGGCTACAGAATGACTGTTACGGGCGGTAAACGTCGTACGTGGGGACCCTGGTGTTGTCCTCGGCGACACTCGGCCGCAGAGTCGTCTAAGCATTGAGATATCTATCGTGCGCAACTCTCTTCTCGGAGTCGAAGATCGGGTTACCTTGAAAGTCCGCACATAAAGTTCGCGGCGAATTATAGCACAGCAAGGTAGTGCCCTAGTCTTTGTGTAGGACAGGCTGTTAGCCTGTCCTTGCGCCTGGCACCCACCCCATAGAATAAGTGCAGTCCAACGCCAACCGCGAAAGGCTAACAGCCTGTCCTACATAGGTTAGACTTCGATTTGAGGGCGAAGTATCATGAGCCATTTTGTAGGACATCGGCCTTATAAGTGGTGGGTCGAGCTGACATCTTGATAGCAGTAATGTCGGATAAACCAAAAATCATCAGATTGGATCCCGGCTTCGGAACTGCCGGAGGCGAGGTCATTATCGATTGCGAGAATTTCGCTACGCGCGATCCGGACGTATGCGAGGCGTTGTTTGACGAGACTCCCGGAGGCATCGTAGCGCTCGGTCCTAAAAGAGTACTGGTTACAATTCCTGATGGGCGGGGTGGATCTGTCAAGGTAACTCTTAGGAGCGGGAATCAGCGATCAGACTCGGTCCCATTTTTCATAGGACGCAAACTCGCCGCTGATTTACATCCCGTCGCGAATCCAGCCTTCGATCCTGAAGATGGCTCACTGTTTGTCACGCGTTCAGGCTCACGGGGTGAAGAGCTGCCAGTTACGTTGTTCCGCATCGATGTAAGCGGTGACGTGATCGAATACTCAGGTGACATTCCAAATCCGACAGGCATTGCGTTCAGTCGTGATGCGGAGATGTTTGTGACCAGTCGTTTGGATGGAACGGTTTACAGAGTCAATCCTTTTAAGGACGCAGTTGCATTTGCGCGAAACCTTGGAGTAGCCACGGGGATAGCGTTTGACAGTGATGGCGTTATGTATGTGGGCGATCGAACCGGCACGATTTTTCGTGTGAATGGGATTGGTGAAGAGAAGCAGTTTGCGTTGTTGGAACCATCAGTGTCCGCTTATCACCTTGCGTTTGGTCCCGATGATCATCTTTACGTTACTGGCCCGACCGTAACCAGTTTTGATTGCGTGTGGCGAGTGAACAAAGATGGGGAAGTTGACGTTTTTTACAAAGGGCTTGGTCGTCCACAGGGATTGGCGTTCGACACGGATGGAAATCTGTATGTGGCTGCCTCATTAAGGGGACGTCGAGGAATCGTTCGGATTACGCCCGATGGACATGCTGCTAACATCGTTGTTGCCGGAATAAATCTGGTCGGCCTCGCGTTTAGTGCGAGTGGTGATATGGCTGTGGTTTCGATCGACTCGGTTTACACCCTGCCGATGCAAATTCAGGGAAGGCTGCTCCCTAAATCGTAGGGGCCCTCCGTGGCCGCCCTCTGTTAATTATGAATCGTGTTTGGGACGTGGGGCGGCCACGGAGGGCCGCCCCTACAAAATACTGTTTTGACACGCAGTTTTACAGAATGCTAAGTTGGCCGTTCTATTAAGGTCGTTATCGTCGTGAGAGTCTGAGTGAACGCAGAACAACTGATCCCACAACTCGTGATTTACATGGTCGTGCTGTTGTTCGCGATTTCGGCGCACGAAGCAGCTCACGCATGGATGTCATACCGATTTGGTGACGATACTGCTCGCCTCTTAGGTCGCATCACACTCAATCCCATTGCTCATATCGATCCGATTGGAACGCTGTTGATTCCGATTGCCGGTTTTGTAATTGGTAGCATTGGTGGCCCACTGGCGAGCATTCCTTTGATCGGTTGGGGCAAACCAACTCCGGTGAATCCGCTTCGATGGCGGAATAAAGACATTGCCAACATCATGGTGTCGATTGCCGGGATCCTTGCGAACCTTACGATTGCTTTGGTTGCCCTGGTGATCATTAAGATACTTCAGCGGACTACGTTTTTTGATCAGGCAGCTGGATTGTACGAACCTGTTCAGATTTTCCTTTTTCGAGCGCTTTTGTTGAATGTCTCCCTGGCTGTTTTCAATCTGCTCCCGTTCCCACCGCTGGACGGGAGTAAAGTTCTATATACGTTGCTGCCGGAAAGTATGAAGCCTGCTTTGGAGGCACTTGAACGATTTGGCTTCATCATTCTGTTAGTTGCAATGCAGGCTGGTTTGCTCGATCTGATATTCAGGCCCGTTCGTTGGGTCTTAGTCTTTTTATTGTCGCTTTAATATTGAGGAATGCCAAAACGAATCTTCAGCGGTGCCCAACCAACCGGTAATATTCACCTCGGTAACTATCTTGGCGCTTTGCGCAACTGGGTAGCATTACAAAACGAATACGAGGCGTTCTACTGCATTGTTAATCTTCACGCTTTGACGGTTCCGCAAGATCCCAGGCTGCTTGCAGAGAAGTCACGTGATGTCGCTCGCATCTATCTTGCGGTTGGGATTGATCCAAATGTCTCTACGATTTTTATTCAGTCTGACGTTCACGAACACGCTGAGCTAACATGGATCCTCAACGGCATTGCTCGTATGTCTGAACTCGAGCGCATGACGCAGTACAAAGAAAAAGCGCGAAAACAGGAAGAGAATGTTTCTGTTGGGCTCTTTGACTATCCCGTGTTGATGGCCTCTGACATTCTGCTTTACCAGACTGATCTGGTTCCCGTCGGCGATGATCAGAAACAACACCTCGAGTTAACGCGCGATCTGGCAATACGATTCAATCGCGATTACGGTCAGACTTTTAAGGTTCCCGAGCCATACATACCAAAGCTCGGGGCGCGAATCATGTCGCTTTCGGATCCTCTCAAGAAGATGTCGAAGTCGGACGATGATCCGAACGGGTGCGTACTGCTGATGGACGACTCTGACACCGTACAGCGGAAGTTCAAAAGAGCAGTGACTGATTCCGGAACTGAAATAAGGTTCGACGAGTCTCGCCCCGCGATTAACAACCTGCTCGAGATTTATCATCTGATAACAGGGAAGTCGCAGGAGGAAGTTGAAGACCACTTTGCCGGAAAGGGCTACGCCCAGTTGAAGGGCGAGCTTGCAGACGTCACGATCGAGTTTCTACAGCCAGTTCAACAGAAGGTCAGAGATATCACAGACGATCGACTCGATGAAATCCTTGATCACGGTCGTGAGAAAGCTGCCGGCATCGCCTCTGTTACCCTGAAACAAGTTTTCGAGAAAGTTGGCCTAACCAGATCAGGGAGCCGATAAGTGGACGAAGAAATTCAGGAAAGCATGGAAACTTCCGATACTCCTTTGAATGTCGCTGGAGCCGTTCCCCGGATCGTCTCCGACGAAATTACTGATGACCTGAAGATTCTTTTGGGGGAGTTTGAGGGGCCACTTGATCTTTTGCTTCATCTGATTCGCCAGGAGCAGGTAAGCATCTATGACATACCGGTTGGGCGCATCACCGATGAGTACCTGAGGTACCTGCGGGTGATGCAGGAATTGGATATAGCCGTTGCTGGAGACTTCCTCGTAATGGCGGCCACGCTCATTGAACTAAAAACGAAGATGCTCCTTCCGCGGGATCCGCTTGCGCCTGCTGATGAGATCGAAGATCCCAGGACAGACCTGATCAATCAATTGTTGGAGTATCAAAAATACAAGGCTGCAGCCGAAATGCTTTGGTCGAAAGCCACTGTTGAGCAAGCGGTATTTCGTCGCGCGGAACTCGAAACTGACAAGAACAATCCAGAGGTTGCGGTTGGCGTATTCGACCTTTTGAAAGTCTTTCAGGAAATACTCGCGCGCCACAAGGAGGAAGTCCTTTTAGAAATTGAGCGCGAAGAGATTTCAATGACTGAAATGCTCGAACGCTTACGCAACATGGTAATGTCAGCAGGGGAACTTAATCTCAGAGTGTTTTTTGAAAGAGCCCGATCTCGTCGTGAATTAGTTCTCGCGTTCCTGTCTGTTCTCGAACTCGTGCGGACTACTGAGATAAGACTATTCCAGCGCGAAACGTTTGGGGATATTGTCGCGCGTGTCGCAACCTAACAATGACTACCAACGAAGAAACTGATAATCAACAAACGGCAGAGAGCGCTGATGAGGCTGCGCTAAATGAAGAAGCCGCCAGAGAGCTCGCCGCAATGGTTGCGGAGATCGAGGCGGCTGACCCATCCCAACCTGAAGACGATGATGATGAGTCAGAGGTTCTTGCTCCTCCGAGTCAATCGGAAAGAGCGGCGATCATTGAGGCGCTAATTTTTGTTTCTGAAGAACCACTTACTATCAAAGCTGTCGCCGGCGTTCTGAAGGAAGATCGCGAACTTGTAGCAGAAACAGTTAACGCACTTGCAGAGGAGTTCAATGGACGCAACGGAGGACTCCAGTTACGAGAGGTTGCAGGTGGTTGGCAATTTGCGACTCGCCCAGAACACCACGAATACGTGCGCCGTCTTTTACGAACACGTCCCAGCGCCAAACTCACCATCGCATCACTCGAGACGCTAGCGGTTATCGCCTACCGGCAACCTGTCACTGTTCCTGAGATCCTGGAGATAAGAGGTGTTCAGTCGCCCTCTGCGATCAAGACGTTACTAGATAAGAAGTTGATCGTTGCCAAAGGCCGAAAAGAAACTGTTGGTCGTCCGATGATGTACGGAACGTCAAAAGACTTTCTGCTGCAGTTTGGGCTCAAGGACTTGTCGGAATTGCCGAGTGTCGAAGATTTCCAGGATTTGAGCGGTGGAAGTGAGGCGTGAATCGTGAATCGTATTGGCCTTTGGTCTTAGACCTTGGGCCTTCGACCGGTTTTTGGTTCTGGTGATCGCAATACTAAAGCCGAAGGCCCAAGGCCTAAGACCCAAGACCATTTACGATTTACGAATGCAACAACGTCTTCAGAAACTAATCGCCGCCGCCGGCATCGCATCGCGCCGGCATGCAGAGGAACTCATCACCAGCGGTAAGGTATCCGTCAACGGCCAAATTGTTAAGGAGCTCGGAACGAAAGCTGATCCTGATCGAGATCACATCAAAGTCAACGGCAAGTTGATCAATCCCCGGTTAAAGACCCACGAGAACGTTTACGTCCTATTGAATAAGCCTCGAGGTTACCTCTCCAGCCTTTCCGACCCTGAACGTCGTCCTTTAGTTACTGAGCTTTTGCCACACTCGCTCGGGAGAATCCATCCGGTAGGTCGCCTTGATTTCAATACTGAGGGCCTGCTGATACTGACTAATGATGGAGCGCTGACAAACTACATCACTTCTGCGCGCAACCGAGTTGATAAGGTTTACGAGGCGAAAGTTAAAGGTGTGCCTACGGAGGCGGCAATCGCGCGTTTACGACGTGGAGTAACACTCGAAGACGGCACTCGTACGGCTCCTGCCAAAATCAAACTCCTACATCAAACTGACACTAATGCGTGGTTCGAGGTGTTGTTGCATCAGGGACGCAACCAACAGGTGCGTCGAATGTTTGATTTGATTGGTCATTCAGTTTTGAAGCTGCGGCGAGTGCGCATCGGATCTCTCAGTGATGAGGCATTGAAGCCTGGTCGCTGGCGGTTATTGACAATGCGTGAAGTAAAGCGATTGATGAAGAGTGAACCTAAGAAGAAGTCTCATTGAATACGATTTGGGTAAGCGACTTCGTGTTTGTTCGTGTGAATTAGTGGATCGTGTCGTTCCTGCAAGACCTACGATCCACTAATTCACACGAAACGACACGAATCTTTCGTTTAATCACAAGGGCTTTTGGATTCGCGAGTATCTTGTGGGTTCTATTAAACTAACCTTATGAATTTCGAATTAACCGAAGAACAGCAACAAATCAAAGCCAGTGTACGAGAGTTCAGCGAGGCAGAGATCGCGCCGCATGTGATGGAATGGGATGAATCCCAACACTTCCCGGTGGAGTTGCAACCAAAACTGGCGGAGCTTGGGCTACTTGGTGTGTTGTTCCCTGAGGAGTACGGCGGCGCTGGAATGGGCTATGTCGAGTACGCCACCATCATTGAAGAACTCTCGCGCGTCGACGGCTCCGTTGGAATCTCAGTGGCTGCGCACAATTCACTTTGCTCCAATCACATCTTCGCTTATGGCTCGGAAGAGCAGAAGAAGAAGTTCCTGACTCCACTTGCATCGGGCAAACATCTCGGGGCGTGGGGCCTGACTGAACCCAGCGCCGGCTCCGACGCATCAGGTACTAAATCGGTAGCAGTGCGCGCCGACGGCGGATGGATTGTAAATGGATCAAAGAACTTCATCACTCATGCAATCCACGCGGATACGTGTGTGGCGATGGCTGTTACCGATCGCAGCAAACGGAGTAAAGGAATATCCGCATTCATATTCGAAAAGGGAATGACCGGTTTTTCTCCGTCCAAGAAAGAAAACAAGTTGGGTCTCCGTGCCTCCGAAACAGCCAGTGTCGTTTTCGCAGATTGTTTCGTTCCAGACGACAACTTGCTCGGCGAAGAGGGCCAAGGCTTTGTTAATGCGATGGACGTTTTGGATGGAGGTCGAATCTCGATTGCTGCTCTTGCTGTCGGCATCGCTCAAGGCGCGTTCGAATCGGCGGTCCGTTACTCGCAGGAACGTCAGCAGTTCGGTAAACCAATTTCGGAGTTCCAGGCCATCCAATTCAAACTGGCAAACATGGCAACTCAGATCGATGCAGCAAGGTTGATGATGTACCGCGCTGCGTGGCTTAAGGATCAGGGGAAAAAGACGACTAAGGAGTCGTCGATGGCGAAACTATACTCTTCGGAGATAAGTGTGCAGGTGTGTGAAGAAGCTATTCAGATTCACGGCGGCTACGGATATACAAAGGACTACCCGGCAGAGAAATACTGGCGCGATTCCAAACTCTGCACGATCGGCGAGGGCACTTCTGAAATACAACGAATTATCATCGCACGCGAGATTCTGCGGGCAGGAGCAGGGCAGTAGAAAGGATGAAGGATGAAGGTGGAAGGATGAAGATTGTCACAACGCGTCTTTCATCTTTTTTCATCCTTCATCCTTCATCCCTCATCCTTTCTTAAACGATGGTTTCTGAACCAGACAATTTGATCCAGCGCATCGATCAGGGCGATCCAGCTGCTGTAGCTCGGGCAATTACGAAGATTGAGGACGGCGTGGGCGACGCGGCAGCATTAATGAAGCAGATCTATCGTGCGTCTCGTGGCGGAATGGTGATAGGCATCACAGGCGCGCCTGGTGCAGGAAAATCTTCACTTGTCGATAAGCTAGCTCATCACTATCGCGAAGGCGGTGAACGCGTGGGCATCATTGCCGTCGATCCGTCGAGTCCGTTTTCAGGAGGGGCGATACTTGGTGATCGCATAAGAATGCAGACGCTTGGTTTAGATGAGGGTGTCTTCATTCGTTCAATGGCAACACGCGGCAACCTGGGTGGCCTTGCCCGAGCAACGGTCGATGCGATAGCTATCCTGGATGCCGCCCGTTATTCGAAGATCATCGTTGAGACTGTGGGAGTTGGTCAGGACGAAGTGGAGATCGTGAAGGCTGCAGACGTCTCAGTTGTGGTGCTCGTGCCCGGCATGGGCGATGACATTCAGGCTATTAAGGCGGGAATAATGGAGATTGGTGACATCTTCGTTATCAACAAGTCCGATCGCGAAGGAGTCTACGCCACCGAGAAAGAGCTCGAGTCGTTGTTGTCGCTGGCGTCACGAGCCGACGGTTGGAACCCGCCGATCGTGAAAACTGTAGCGACAGAGAGTCGCGGGATTCAACAACTAGCACAAGCAATCGAACGGTTTAGCGAAGCACAAAAAGATGTTGATGTGATAAGTGAGCGCAGGCGGGCAATTGCTCGTTGGCGTATCGTGGAGCTTCTGCGAGAGCGTCTTCTCGCCTCCGTTCTGACTGCTGATAGCTCTGCCGAGACGCTGGAACGATTGGCGGACGAAGTTGCAACCCGGCGGCGAGACCCTTATTCTGCTGTGGATGAGCTGATGTGCACTAAGAGCAGCAGTGGCTCTGAATAGGACCTATAAGACCTATTCCTTCGGCGATTATGAAGATCGACCATATTGGCATCGCGACCGAGCACCTGGATGAAGGCCTTGCAATTTGGCGGGATGCTCTGGGTTTGCCGGTTGCAGAAACCGAAGAAATTGCCGAGCAACGGGTACGAGTGGCCATGCTTCCAATCGGCGATACACGAATTGAGCTTTTGGAACCTACGACTTCTGATTCCGCGGTTGGCAAGTTTCTGGCGAAACGTGGCCCCGGCATCCACCACATCGCAGTGAAGGTTGAAGACATCAACGCATCCCTGGCCGACCTGAAGAATAGGGGCGCACGTTTGATCGACGAGACGCCGCGAGTCGGCGCCGGTGGATGTCTGGTCGCCTTTGTTCATCCAACTAGCGCGCATGGGGTTTTGCTCGAGTTAGTGCAGCATCGATAAGTTACGCGAAAGGAAATAATTTTGAACTCAACGAAGAAAGCATACATAGCGGCGGCGGTCGCAATTCTCTTTGCCGCTGGTCTGATTTTTTGGCAGGTAAAGGCCAGACGACCCGGTCCGGTGGAACTAACTCCAGAAGAGATGTCTCTCATCGCTGAAGATCAACCGGCGCAAATGCGTGCTCGTCTTGCTTCGGATGAAGCAGCCAGAAAGGATTTTGCTCAGGATGTTCGGCGATTGCTCGCCGTCGCTGAGGAGGCACGAGCACACGGCGTCGATCGTAAACCAGACATTAAGCGACAGGTTGAGTTCCAGAAAGCCAGCATACTTGCTCAATTCTACTTCGAACAGGCCGGCGATAAAGGAAATGATATCCCAGACAAGGATGTGGAAGAGTTTTTTAAAGAGCCGATCAATCAGCAGAGGTTTGATCAAATAATAAGCGACGCGAAGAGTAAGGATCCACAACTGGCGAAGCAGGAGATTCCAAAAGAACAACTCGAAATGTTGAAGCAGCGTCTGGGTCGTATTTACATCGCCGAACGGAAAGCACGGGAGCAGGGGCTGGACAAGAAGCCTGCAGTGCGAGTCCAGACTGTTTTGCAAGAGGCGCGAGTGTTGGCGCAGGAATACGCCCGGGATAGTCTGCAGGAGAAGATGAAAGCAACAGACGCCGAAGTAGATGCGTATCTGGCAAGCCATCCTGAGTTGGATACAGACAAGAAAAAACGTGAACAGGCGGAGGAAGTGTTAAAGCGTCTTCGCGCTGGTGAAGACTTCGCGAAGTTGGCGAAGGAGTTTTCAACTGATACCAGTAAAGATAAAGGCGGTGATCTCGGTTGGTTTGGCCACGGCGAAATGGTGCCCGAATTCGAAAAGGCAGCTTACGCATTAAAGCCTGGTGAGGTCAGTGATATCGTGCAAAGCAAATTCGGATTTCACATCATCAAGCTGGACGAGAAAAAGACTGAGACAAAGGATGGCAAAACCGAAGAGAAGCTTCACGCCCGGCACATATTAATCGGAGATTCGAATCCTAATCCGTTTGCTCCGCCGCAATCGCCTCGAGACAAAGCAAAGGCGGCAGTTGAGCAGGACAAAGCGAAGAAAGTGCTCGATGACATCGTGGCGCATTCACATGTAAAAGTTCCTGATAGTTATGCAGTGAAGATGCCTGAGCCGGAACAGAATCCGCAGGGATTGCCTCCTGGCTTCAGCCCACAGCCTGCGCCAGAAGAATCGGCACCAGCGAAACCGAAGACAGGTCAGTCGGGCAGCAAGCCTCAATCAAAGCAACGCTAGTTTGGCATGCAACTAGGCGATTACCGGGTCGAGATCATTCCAGACACCGAATTCCACCTTGACGGAGGAGCGATGTTTGGGGTGATCCCGCGAAATCTCTGGTCGCGGGTGTGCCCGCCTGATCATCAAAACCGTATTCGCATGAACATGAACTGCGTCTTTGTTGATACTGGCAAAGAAAAAGTTCTGATCGAGACAGGCATAGGCCAGAAATGGCCGCCAAAGTTCGTCGAAATGTACGGCATTAATCGCCAGCGATCCTTTGAAGAAAGTCTACGGGCGAACACTGGACTTGGTGCTGAGGACATCACCATCGTTGTCAACACTCATCTACACTTCGATCACGCGGGTGGAAATACAAAACTGAACGAATCAGGTAAAACAGTTCCCAGTTTTCCTAACGCGCGATATTTCGTTTCTGCTGGTGAAGTTCAGCATGCTGAAAAGCCGAGTGAACGCGATCGTGCGAGTTATCTACCTGAGAACTGGTTGCCGCTGCGCGAGTCTGGACAATTAGAAGAGAAGCCTGCCGATTATGAAGTGGTGCCCGGGCTAACAATGGAGACGTGGCCAGGTCACAATCGTTCGATGCAGTGCTGGCGTCTTGTTTTCGGATCGCAGACCTTGTTTGGCTTTGCTGATCTCGTTCCTACGCGCGCGCACATAAGTTATCCGTGGATTATGGGGTACGATCTTTATCCAGTTGAGACATTGGAATCGAAGAAGCAGTTATTGCCGCAGGCTGCGCGTGAGGGATGGCTTTGTTTGTTCTATCACGATCCTGAGGCGCCGCTTTGTAGGGTTGTCGAAGAGGATAAAAAACTAACGGCGGTGCCAGTTAATTCGTGTTGATTCGTGGATCGTTTCTTACCCAGGTTAGAAAAGCACGATCCACCAATCAAACACGAAAGAGCAGACGATGATGAGAACGCATTTGCTCAATACAGCGCGTAAATGTAAGGACACAAAATGAGTTCACAAGTTCGCATCGGCATCATAGGAGGTAGTGGGCTCTACCAGATGCCGGAGTTGAAAGAAATTGAAGAGGTCAGGGTGGACACTCCGTTCGGGAGCCCATCTGACGCGTTTATCGTGGGAACACTGGAAGGTGAACGAGTCGCCTTTTTGCCACGTCACGGCCGGGGACATCGATTTACGCCAACCGAAGTTCCATTTCGCGCGAACATTTATGCACTGAAGTCGCTCGGGGTTGAACGAATTCTATCCGCATCAGCCGTTGGTTCTCTGCAGGAGAAATATGCGCCGCTCGATATGGTGATTCCCGATCAGTTCTTCGATCGAACACGTGGGCGAGTTCGGGAGTCGACGTTTTTTGGTGAGGGGATCGTTGCGCATATCGCTTTTGCGCATCCTGTGTGCAGCATGCTGGGTGATGTTCTGGAGCAGTCGTGTGCGGTCGCCGATGTAAGAGCACATCGAGGTGGTACGTACCTTTGTATGGAAGGCCCAGCGTTCTCGACGGTGGCCGAATCAAATGTATATCGCTCGTGGGGTATGGACGTGATCGGCATGACGAATCTCCAGGAGGCAAAGCTCGCCCGTGAGGCGGAGATTTGCTATGCGACCCTGGCGCTCGTCACGGACTACGATTGCTGGCATCCTGGGCATGATGCCGTCACAATCGACATTGTCGTTGAGTATTTGAATAAGAACGTGCGCAACGCTCAGTTGATATTACGAGAAGCCGTTAAGCAACTGAAAGACGTTGAAAGAACTTGTAAGTGTGGCCCGGCCTTAAAGAACGCGATCTTCACACAGAAAGAACTTTGGCCTGAAGCGACAACTAAGAAGCTCGATGCGATCATCCGAAAATATAAGTAAGTTTTGAGAGGTACCTATGCGAATTAAGTGCTGTTTGTTGTTACTGTTCATCATGGCTGTATCTGTGCCTGCGGCTTATGCGCAAGGTGGCGTAAAGACTGGACCCGATCCCTCGACGATTCGCGACCCGGATCTCGAGAAGGATTCGCTGCACAACCTTGAAGTAGCACGTAACTATTTCAAGTTGAAGAAAGCTTATGTCGCGGCGTTGAAGCGTTGCGAAGAAATAATTGCCGGCAATCCAAACTTCGCAAAGATCGAGGAAGTTTTGTTGATGGCTGGCCAAAGCAGTCTTTGGTTGGCTGACAACAAGGGCAAGCAGAAACCGGATCAATACGTCAGTTTCGAAGGCGGGGAAAAACGAACTCTGACGTCGGAACAGTTTCGTGAGATGGGACGCGATTACCTGAGGAAGTTGGTAAACGATTATCCAAATGGCCCATTTACGAAACAGGCGATTGAAGAATTGCAAGCTGTGGGTGGCGCGCTTCCGAAAAAGACGCCTTAGCACAAAATACACAACACAAAGAACAAAGCTCTAAGATCAAAAGAGAAGGATCTAAATCCACTAAACATGTCCCTCCTCGTAGTCGGTTCAGTTGCGTTCGACGCTGTCGAAACGCCTTTCGGTAAGTGCGACAAGATGCTTGGTGGTTCGGCATCACATTTTTCGATCTCCGCAAGCTTCTTCACTGATGTCAACATCGTTGCAGTTGTTGGCGGTGATTTCACCGAGCAAGATGGCGAAGTCTTCAAGCAGCACAATATTGGTACGAACGATTTGGAAAGGATTCCAAATGGAAAGACGTTTCGCTGGGGTGGACGTTACGAGTACGATTTGAACGTCGCGCAGACCCTCTACACCGATTTGAATGTCTTTGCTGACTTTCAACCGAAGTTATCTGAGGAATCTAAACGTTCGCGTCTACTGTTTCTGGGTAACATCCAGCCGGATTTACAGCGCCAGGTTCGTGAGCAGATGCCAAACGCGGAGCTGGTTGCCCTCGACACCATGAACCTTTGGATTGCGAATACACGCGAATCACTCGAGCGCACTATACGAGGTGTTCACGTCGTTATCATCAATGATGCGGAAGCCCGGCAGCTCACAGGCATTCCAAATCTGATTAAGGCTGCACGCGAGATTCTAACGTGGGGACCGCGAGCGTTAATCGTGAAACGCGGTGAGTACGGAGCGGCGCTGTTTACACCTCAGAGCTATTTCGCCATCCCGGCATACCCGTTGGAGTCCGTCTTCGATCCCACGGGTGCGGGCGACACTTTTGCCGGCGGCTTCATGGGATATCTTGCAGATCAGGAAGAACTCGATGACGCAGCGATGCGTCGCGCGATGATCTTTGGTTCAGTGATGGCGTCGTTTAATGTGGAGGAGTTTGGTACGGAGCGTGTGCGACGTCTAACTCACAATGAGATCAACGAGCGTTTCCACACTTTCAAAAAGATGACGTATTTTGACGAGATTCCTTTTGAACGGGCGGTGAAGGCCACTAAATAGAGCTTTGTGCTTTGTCCTTTGTTCTTTGTACTTTGATCAACGAGCACCGAAAAAACAAAGTACGAAGCACAAAGTACAAAGCACAAATCTCAAAAGACATGGACGGGAGCCATTATGTTTTGTCCAGAATGCGAAGCTGAATACGAACCAGGTGTTACTCACTGTCCGGATGATGGAACAGCGTTGGTCGAGCGACTAACTGCGGAGAATGTTGTTCACGATCCAAGCGAGGCGAGGCTTTTGCAGCTTTATAAGCTCGGTTCGCCTGCCGAAGCTGAGATGGTCAATGAGATTTTGACCAACAATGGAATTCGTTCGATCGTTAAGTCGGGTGGCAACGATGCGTTTTCAGCACTGTTGTCAGCAACCGCCGAGGGCGCGGTAATTCTAGTTGATGAGCGCGATTTTGATCGTGCCCAGGAGATCTATTCTGCATTCTTTGGTAACGACACAACTCCCTTAACCGGCGGCGAAGTCGAAGAAGAGTAAAATGTCCGACAAACTTTAGTTTGTCGTGTTGCCGATTCATCCCCCGATTGATTCTAATTCCCGGCACTACCGTCGACGAACTAAAGGGTTCGTCGGACATCAGGAGAGGTTTCCATGTCAGAAGTGATCGTAGTGTTCATTACAACGTCTAACGGAGAGGAAGCCACGCGTCTCGCCGATATGCTCGTCGGTTCACGTCTCGCTGCGTGTGTTCAAATACTTCCTGAGATCGAATCTGTCTATCGGTGGAAGGGGCAAGTTCAACGCGAGGCAGAGGTGTTGCTCCTCGTAAAATCAACGAGAGACAGGTTTGACGAGTTGGAGCGGCAGGTTAGGGCCATTCACAGTTATGAGACGCCGGAAATCCTCGCAGTAGAGGCTACCGCGATTTCCGAGCCCTATCGAAAATGGTTGGAGGAATCAACCTTGCTGGCGAAGGCTAAGGGGTAAACCTGATCTCGTCCGAGACGAACTTATCGTGGGACAAAGCGCTCTGACTGCGAAGCACTATTTGCACTATTTCAGAGGGGGAATCGGTCACATGAAAAAGCTTTAGATCATGTTCGGCGATCTTTCCTCCGGACAGTACAGCTTCACGCATCCAATTCAGCAGACCCGTCCAGTACTTTGAGCCATACAGCACGACCGGGAAGTCGCGAATCTTCTTTGTCTGGATCAGAGTCAGCGCCTCAAAGAGCTCATCGAACGTACCAAAACCTCCAGGGAAAATTACGAAGCCGAGGCTGTACTTCACGAACATCATCTTACGGACGAAAAAGTATTTGAAAGTCAAGCTCTTCGTTTGGTATGCATTCGGCCGTTGTTCAAAGGGAAGCTCGATGTTGCAGCCGATGGACAACCCGCCTGCTTCAAACGCTCCGCGATTAGCCGCTTCCATCACACCAGGCCCGCCGCCCGTGATTACCGCGAATCCTTCTTTCGCAAGGAGTGCGGCAGTCTCTTGCGCTGCCTGGTAATCATAGTCACCGGGCTTTGAGCGCGCCGAACCAAAGATTGAAATGCCTCTTGTCAAACTGGCAAGCTCATCAAAGCCCTCGACGAACTCTCCCATAATTCGAAACACTCGCCACGTATCCGTATGAGTGAACTCGTCCGGGCGGGGACTCTCGAGTAGTTGTTCGTCCTGGGTTGTACCTGGCGGACGTTTTGTTTCTTCGTTAGCCATATTCAGAGACCTCTTTGGAGTGCGGTGGCCTGCCATCGCTTTGTTACAGCTGCCCACCGATGATCCACTGTGACAAAGCGGTGGCAGGCCACCGCACTCCAAAGTTACTAGATGCCCATTATGCTATATCCACAATCGACGTAAATAACTTCACCCGTAATACCTGAAGACATTGAGCTACATAGAAAGACTGCGGTGTTTCCCACTTCACGTGGCTCCACGTTGCGCCTAAGCGGAGCTCGGGCAGCATGATGTTTCAGCATCGTTGTGAAGTCGGCAACGCCACGAGCTGAAAGTGTTTGAATTGGCCCGGCACTGATCGCATTCACGCGAATGTTTCGTGGCCCAAGATCGTTTGCCAGGTAACGTGTACTTGCCTCGAGTGCGGACTTTGCGACGCCCATCACGTTGTAGCCGGCGACGACTTTCTCAGCACCGTAATACGACATGCAAACAATGCTGCCACCTTCGCTCATCAACGGTGCCGCTGCTCGCGCGAGTTGTGGCAGTGAATAAGCGCTGATCTCCAGTGCGGTGATAAAAGCTTCTCGACTCGTGTCCAGGTATTGACCATCGAGCGCTTCTCTTGGCGCAAAGGCAATACTGTGAATTAAGAAGTCGAGTCGCCCAAACTCCTCGCCGACGCGTTTGAAAGTGGCGTCGACTTCCTCTTGATTTGTAACGTCGCATGAAAGCAAGACGGAACCCGGCATTGCGTCTTTCGTCAGGCCTTCGACGTTTTCCTTCAGCCGTTCACCCTGGTAAGTAAAAGCGAGTCGAGCACCAGCCTCGTGCAGTGCCTGGGCAGTGGCCCAGGCGATTGAGCGTTTGTTGGCGACGCCAAAGATTATTCCATTCTTGTTTTGCAGCATGCGGTTATTGTTGATCCTTGCGGTGGCTTTTGACACAACGCTTGAAAAACCCACTGATATCAAAGTAAAGACTTACTGATTTTTTACTCTTGCGATCGGTACCACTCAACACGTCATATTCCGCGCCGTTCGCCATGACCAGGGCTTGACTGTCCACCTGGTAATCGAAGTGGTTCATGATTTGATATTCTTCGTTTATTCCTTGCACGCAGTAGGCTGTTTCAGCTGACTTTCCGTCACCTGTGCTCAAGAGTGCATTCAAAAGTTTTTCGCCGATGTTGTGATGAAATTCAGCTCGTCCGTTGTCGCCAATCTGTCGATAAGCGTTTTCTGCCGCGCGATGCAGTCCGCGGTTCGTGAACTCGTAATCAAGCACGCCTTCGACGAACTGGGTGGCCTTTTTGTAGTCCTTGTTTTTAAAGGCCGTGGCCATTTCATCGCGGTTTGGCGCTTTTATTAATTCCTTTTCCGAAAGCTCCCAGTCGGAGGCCGCCGAGATTAGCTCGACAAAGTCTACGGTTGAATCACCGGCTTTAACCCGCTCGACAAGTTGTTGGTAAGTCTGCTTTGCACTAACCGCGCTATTTGGTTTCTGGCCGGATTGTTCAGGCTGTTGACACTGGACCGGTAACACCGAAAGCAACAAGACCAGGCTCGTACCAAGGCGACAAAAATCTGTCTTGCTCAGAGATGTGACGCGTACAAGTCGTAACATGTTAGAGCAGGCGCAAGGAATACTGTTGCTTAAGCCGCGGCGCTTTCGGGTGCATTCATCAGAGCTTTGTATTCACCACTCTCAACCCATTGCAGGATTTCGGAGACACGCCAAACTGGAAATGGATGAGTTAGACCTGACGTGATCACATCCGCCCAAAAACGGTCGAGGGCTTTTTCGTCATAGTTCTTTTGGAAGTCGCGAGCCTGGGCGAGAAATTGATCGTAGTCCACTCTCGAGGCAAACGTCCCTCCGCTCAACTTCATCATCGTTCGACCGATTATATTCGCGTCTTGCGTGACGAGAAGCGCAGCACGATCGCAAGACAGTTCCGCTCGGCGTGCCCAGGCAAGTAGTGCAGCACGCATGGTCATTGTGAGCAGTTCCTTCACAATGAAGGTAAGCGGCGAAGCAAGCACTGCAGTTTTTGCAAGGAACTCTATGAGTCTTGCGGCGGTGAGATAAAGTACATGCTCGGAGTGGATGTGGCCGACTTCGTGGGCAACAACGGCGAGCACTTCTTCATCACTCAGTCTCTCGATGAGTTGTGAATACAAGACAATAACTGGTCGCTCGACGCCGCCAGTAAACGCATTGACGATCGGATTCTGCTGCACAAATAACTCGGGCATATCTACACCCAGAGTTGTGCAGGCGATTTGCAGCTTCGCATAAAGATCGGGACATTGTGTTGGCGTAACCTTTACCGCGCTCGCGGTAAATATCACCCGGATAGCGGACTCGCCTGTAACAGCCAGCAGTTTCTTCAGGGCTGAATCGATTCCGGGTATGGCGCGCAATGCTGCCAACGCGCGACGATCGTCAGGGTGGATGTATTGGTCTTTATCGAGGTGAGCGAATTTTTTATGAGGTGCGTCGGACAAAGGTAATCGACATCTGCCAC
>Ga0075423_10001958_pt1 | contig 18498 bp, 15 predicted proteins | sample SoiMethybrSBSTD2_FD_80114 | JGI IMG/M metagenome (GOLD analysis project Ga0075423, IMG submission 80114) | Bulk soil microbial communities from a Populus tree surrounding site in Tennessee, USA - Soil MetaG P. TD hybrid SBSTD2 | ecosystem: Environmental > Terrestrial > Soil > Tree plantation...
CGTTCTCCTCTTCAACACCCACAATTCGTCCTTCCACGATAATAGGGTCACTAACAGCACGGAGGCACTCAGTGCGGCCGTTCGCATCCTAGACAACAACACCAACTTCACCATTCTCAACAATAACCTCGTGAATGGACTCGGCCGCGCTATTAGGCTGACCTTTACCGGTACCGTAGGGAGCCTGAGTTCGGGCGTGGTGATCAACGAAAACAACATAGGTGTCATGGGGTCGTTGAACTTCGCCTTTGAGGGGCTGCTCGTCGATCCCGGCAGCCACGTCGGCACGGTCGATGCCGAGTGCAACTGGTGGGGCTCGTCCACGGGTCCGACCGACCCAATCAACAACCCGAGTGGGACGGGTGAGGAAGTGGTCGGCGATGCCGACTACAAGCCCTGGCTCACCACCCCCGCTCCGGGTGGACTATGCATCGGCGGCGTACCCTCCGGGAAGGTTACCGGCGGCGGCCAAGTCCAAGTCAACATCACGGGCGGCAAGGGCACCTTCGGCTTCAATGCAAAGAGCGACGGTGGGGTGGGGAGCGGCCATCTCAATTACCTTAATCACGCCACAGGCGCGCACCTCGACTGCACGGTCACTCTCGTGACCATGCTTACCAACACCACCGCAGAGTTCTCAGGCCCCTGCAGCTCGAATAGCGCAGCGACCAGTTTCACAGCGCACGTCGAGGACAATGGGACGCCCGGCAAGAACGGGGACGTGTTCAGGATTACCTACCCGAACAGCATGATCGGAGTCACCGACGGCGGTCCGCTCATCAGCGGCAACATCGTGATCCACCGGTAGCGTGGCGGCGGAGGGACTTACAATGACGCGACTCGGATTTCTCTTGGCGGCGACTCTCGGGCTGGCGAGCCTCATGGCGCCAGCTCCGGTTGCGGCACAGGACGCCGGGGTGACGGGCGCCGCTGAGGCGACCTTCCCCGACGGCGCGACGTTCAATGGCATTCCGCTGAAGGGCTTGACCCTCGGTCAAGGGATGTTCATCGGGCCCGACGGCTCGGCGACGGGCCAGTTCCAGGCCGTGCTCCTGGGTACGTCACCCCTCGGGACAGCACAGAACATCACCGTCGAAGGCGAAGTCAGCAGCGGGTCCGTCGCAGCGGACGGGAGCGCCACCTTCAGCGGCACCGCCTCGGTGGACATGGGCGATGGCACGCCAGCTCTGCCGGGGGTGCCCTTCACCGTCACGGTCTCGGCGGGAAGTCTCGGGTTGATCCTCAACGCCGTGGCGTTGCCCACTGCGACGGTCAGTTCGGGGAGCATTACCGTCAAGTAGTTCGGTCCCGTTCAGCGTGGGCACCGTGGCGCCGCAGCTCTCCGTCGCCGGCGCGTCCGCGAGAACATCGAAGCCGGCGCGGACCACTTAGGCCAGATCGCGCCGGGGAATCGTGGCCGATATCGTGGCGCTGGATGCGGATCCGCGTGACGACGCCACGGCATATCAGAACGTCAGGTTCGTCATCTCCCGCCGTGAAGTCGTGGTAACGCGTCCCTAGTCCTCACCCCTACTTTCCACTGCTGCGTCCGCTGCGTCTGGGCGTCTACTTGGCGTCAGACGCCTAGGTTTCTATCTTCCCTCTCCCGTTGGGCCAGGTAGCTCAGTTGGTAGAGCAGCGGACTGAAAAGACGAGGGAGCCTGTGCGGCTCCCTCGTTTTGTTCTACACCATCGGCATGAGGCCACGTAATATGACCACATTGGCAGGCACTGACCGGCAAACATTGTGGCAAAGCAGAATCGAGGGACACAGGGATTTTCAGTTCGTCCCGCGGTGTTCTTCGTTCCGGGACCATCGGCCAACATTAGACATTAGACGTTACTGCATCAGCACTTCGGCCGCCGCGCTCGGCGGCCGTTGTGTTGGTAGTCGGCGCACTTGTCTGATGGTGCGGGGGACAACCGGGGGACAGTGATCGCGCGCATCGCTACTTCGAGCGGGCTCGCGCGAGCCGTTGCCAACACAACCCCCCCTCCACGAAGACCGCGCGGCAGTCGACTCTTTCCCTGCCCGAAATTTCTCGCCCGTTTGTAGACCGTTGCCGGCGCTCGAGGCACGGCTGATTGCGTAGGCGTAGGCGTCGGCTCTGCGGCGCGTGCGAGAACGAGCTCCGCGGCGACCAGCGGATCTGGTGCAGCCGCGCGTGCAGCCGATGGGTCTCGAGCGCCGGTGGGCCGGCGGCTGCCGCCGCGATTTTTCGGAACTGGGCCGACGGCTGGTTCGCCGACTACGAGCTGGACCGGAAGCCCGCGTATCGTCGGACGGCGAAGGATCTGTTAGCGCGAGTTCGGCGGCTTCGCCGAGTACGCTTCAAGGTGGGTGAGCTCGAACTGCGAAAGCGCAGGCAGCTCCTTTAGCGCGTTGAGCGCGTCAGCCGACGGACTCGAGAGCACGATACTGTGCCCTTCCTGGCGAAACATCACTCTAACGTCGTCGAGTTCGCCCTGGCTGTATTTGTAGGCTGATCCGAATACATGGGTGTGCTTTCGAAGCGTCGTTTTCAACTCCAGCCGCGCGACGTTGGCGGTGCGATACCCAAAACCCACAAAACACACTCGCTCGCAGCCCATGAGCGCGCTCTGAGCGGCGTCGATGCCCGCTCGAGTGGCCACCTCACCCATGACGTGGATTGAGTCGGCGGCCTTCCGAAGGACCAGCCCCGAGACGTTTGGTTCGACGCCGTATGACAGGTCACCGCCAAGGGTGGGTAGCGCGCCGAACGAGCCGTACACGTGCACGATCTGAAGCCGCGACTGCTTGAAGGCCTGCGCGATCTCCGATGCCGTAACAGCGTATGTCCGCTGAAGCGCGACGACGAGGAACTGCTCGAGCGAGCGGTCGTAGTTGAACGTCACAAAACGGATTCCGTTCTGCAGAAAAGCGTCGAGCGAGCCCGCCCCCTCTCTCATGCGTCTGAACAGGTTCTCGTACCAGTCGTCGTTGTCCTGCGCATCGGGCAGCAGCTTGTGTGGCAACTCGTGAGGGAGGAGCGAGGCCGCGATCGCGGCCTTCCCAACGGGCACGAGGCGTGAGTGGGCGTCTATCTCGAGGAACTCGTCTACCGACCCGACGGGCGAGCCCGCGAGCGCCTCACGCAGGTCTCGGATCTCGTCCTCGCGGTAGTCGGCTCCCAACAGCCGCAGGCGAAAGTTCTGGTCGTTGAGGCCCTTCCTAACGTCCCGCAGCAGATCGCGCGCAGTCGGGAATCCATACGGGACGCTGGCGCCAGCCCCGAGTACAAGGGCGATAGGTCGCTTGATCACTCGCGGCTATCGCGCATGGGCGGCGGCTGCGAGCACATGCTCCGAAAGCTGTAGTCCCTTCCGTCCGAGTACTTCCAGCGCAGCTCGGGCGGAATCTGGTGGTTCGCTAGATCCAGGTCGCCGCCGATGATACCGCGGATCGACTGGACCGAGGTGTAGTCGGCCTGGTTGTCAACCGAGACGTCGCCATCCCGCCTGGCCTGCTGACGGAATGGCCTGTTGTACCGTTCCACCGCCAGGAAGTACTCATCGAGCCGCATCCCCGCCTGGTTTACTGCCATCACAAACGCGTTGCCGAGCGGGGCGAATACCGCGCTGGCCTGCCGTAGGACCTGCCGCGGATGGGTGTCGTAGTTCGCCGGAATTGAATCGAAGATGCCGACGTTCGCCTTTCGAAACTCCTCCGCGAGGTCGAAGGCCATGCGGTATAACGTCCCGAGCGCCTCGTCGCGTCGCCAAGCGGCCTGCTGCTCCTCGAGGGCCGTCTGCTTCGCGAGCAACGTCGTCTGCTTGTCCATGGCCTCGGTCTGCCGCTTCATAATCCAGAGCTGCGCCAGCAGCAGGAGCGCGCCGGCGAAGCCGAGGACTATGGTCGGCGTGTCGCTCGGCGCCTCCACGGTGACGCTGGGCGGCGGCGACTGAACGGCGACGTAGATCGTGTCGTGCTTCACCGGGGCCGGAGCTCGCGCCCCTCGCTGACCTGGCGCCTGGGCGGGCGCAGCGCCGAGGAGCGCGGCGCAAACGAGTAGCGCATCGCCTGGCAACAGCTTCGTGTAGTCCACAGCGGTCCAAGCTAGCGCTAGCGGCGCGAGGGCGGAGTCGTGAGGCGCGCAAAGCGACTGCAGCGCACCAGACTGCTGCAGCAAGCGGGGCTGAGCGTATGAGCCCGCGAGAGAAACCAATCGGCGGCTCGAAGCCCTGGAGTCCCCGCCGGGTTGGACACTCCACGTCCCGGAGACCGAGACGCCAGCGCCGTTCGCGGGCACCACGATCTGCTGGCGCTGGCTAGACACCTTGGAGAAATGCCTAGCCCGGCACGTGGATTCCTGATTCTCTGGCCCTCGGGAAGTGGCGACGTAGCGTGGGCTTTATCTCCGATGTCACCCGGTCGTCCCCCGAGGGGCTCGAAGCCGCAATGGGTGCTGCGATTCGCGGCCGCGCCGCTAGCCGTGGAAGGGATCATCCGAAGGACTGCAAGCGACGCATAATCCCGATCCCAGCCCGATGCTCTTGGGTAGAGAGAGCCGCAGGGAAGTCGGCCCGACGAGACATCTCGTAGGGTATCGCTCACGCGCTTTCGTTGCATGGTGCTCCGGATATCCGCATTCTTGAAGCATGAAGCCTGAAGATCGGGCTCGTGTCGATATCGACCGACAACTGACGGAAGCGGGCTGGATCGTGCAGGATGCCGACAAGACCGACCTGCACGCTGGCCGCGGTATCGCCATTCGCGAATTCCCGCTCGCCCGCGGCCACGGTAAGGCCGATTACTTGCTGTACGTCGACCGCAAGGCGGTCGGCGCGGTCGAAGCCAAGAAGCAAGGGACGACCTTGACCGCCGTCGAGGTTCAGAGCGCAAAGTACAGCCAGGGCCTGCCAACCAATCTTCCCGCTGTGCTGCGGCCGCTGCCTTTCTTGTATGAGGGCACCGGCGTCGAGACGCGGTTCACGAATCTGCTCGATCCCGATCCTCGCAGTAGACCGGTTTTTCATTACCATCGGCCTGCTACGATCGCCGAGTGGCTCGCCGCTGAGCCGCTGTGGCTTCCCGCTCCACAAGGTCGTGACGGCAAGCCCGCGAGCCTTCGCCTACGGTTGCGCAATCTCCCCACGATCAACGAAAGCGGGCTGTGGCCGGCGCAGCTCACCGCGGTGCGCAATCTCGAGAAATCGCTTGCCGAGAATCGTCCACGTGCGCTGATCCAGATGGCCACGGGGAGCGGGAAGACATTCACCGCGGTGACGTCGATCTATCGGTTGATCAAGCACGGCGGCGCGCAAAGAGTCCTCTTCCTCGTGGACCGCGCGAACCTCGGCCGCCAGGCGTTGAAGGAATTCCAGACATACATCACGCCGGACGACGGTCGCAAGTTCACGGAGCTATACAATGTCCAGCGGCTCACGTCGAGTCGTATTGATCCGGTCGCGCGCGTGTGCATTAGCACGATCCAGCGCTTGTATGTGATGCTCCAGGGGAAAGAACTGGCCGAGGAGGACGAAGAGCCGTCGCTTGCATCACTGGATGCGTTGAACCAGGCGCCGATGCCGATCTCATACAACCCCGCCATCCCGATCGAGTCGTTCGACATCGTGTTCGTGGACGAGTGCCACCGGTCCATTTACACGCTGTGGCGCCAGGTGCTCGAGTACTTCGACGCGTTCCAGATCGGTCTGACGGCAACCCCTTCGATGCAAACGTTCGGCTACTTCAACCGCAACCTGGTGATGGAGTACGGTCATGAGCAGGCGGTGGCCGACGGCGTCAACGTGGACTTCGACGTTTATCGAATTCGCACGCGTATCACCGAAGCCGGCTCGAAGGTCGATGCCGGTTTCTATGTCGACCGCCGGGACCGAGAGACGCGCCAGAAACGCTGGGAGCAGCTCGACGAGGACCTGTTGTACGGGCCGAGCGAGTTGGACCGTGACGTCGTCGCCCCCGATCAGATCCGCACGGTGATTCGTACGTTCCGCGACAAGTTGCCCGAGATCTTTCCCCGGCGCTCGGACGTCCCGAAAACGCTGATTTATGCCAAGGAAGACGCGCACGCCGAGGACATCGTGCAGATCGTGCGCGAGGAGTTCGGCAAGGGAAACGACTTCGCGCAAAAGATCACGTATCGGACGGGTACGGCGCAGATCGCCGAGCGCGTGATCGGACCAGACGGCAAGGACGTTGAGGTGAAGAAGTGGAAGTCGACCGGTGTGAGGCCCGAGGATCTGCTGTCGTCATTCCGGAACTCGTACAACCCGCGGATCGCCGTCACCGTGGATATGATTGCGACCGGCACCGATATCAAGCCGCTCGAGGTCGTGATGTTTCTGCGGCAAGTGCGCAGCCGCAATCTCTTCGAGCAGATGAAGGGCCGGGGTGTGCGCGTGATTGGTGATACCGACTTTCAAACCGTGACTCCCGACGGAGGCTCAAAGACCCGTTTTGTCATCGTGGACGCAGTTGGCGTGACGGAACAGGAGTTATCCGACACCCGTCCGCTGGAGCGTCGGCCGACCGTGTCGCTCGAGAAGCTGTTTCAGGCCATCTCGTTCGGCACGACGGACCCGGACGTGATCTCAACCGTGGCAGGTCGGTTGGCACGTTTGGATCGGCAGCTCACCGACGCCGAGCGGGCAACCGTAGCCAAGACAGCGGGGCGCCCGCTGGCAGCCATCGTTTCCGATCTTGTGGCGGCGGCCGATCCCGATGCACGCGCTGGCGCTAAGAACCTGGACGATTTCGTGGCTGCTGCGGTGCGGCCGCTCACGCCGGCAGTACGTCAGCAACTTCTCGATCTCAAGAAATTGAAAGAGCAGATCATCGACACCGTTAGTGCTGACGAGGTGCTGGACGCCGGCTTCTCGGCGGCCGCCAAGCAGCGCGCCGAGTCGATCGTGAAGTCGTTCGAGCAGTTCATCAAGGATCACAAGGACGAGATCACGGCGCTTCAAGTCCTGTACTCCCAACCGCACAGCCGGCGCTTGACGTACGAGGACATCAAGACGCTCGCCGAGGCGATCGAGGCGCCGCCGCGCCAGTGGACGCCCGAGCGGCTCTGGCAGGCCTACGAGACTCTGTTCGCAAGCCGTGTGCGCGGTGCGCCGGCGCGCGTGCTCACGAATCTCGTGTCGCTGGTGCGGTTCGCGACGACTCACGATGAGCTGGTGCCCTTCCCTGATATCGTCGACCAGCGGTTCGAGGATTGGTTAGGGCAGCAGGAGCAACGAGGCCGGCGCTTCACGGCCGAGCAGCGGCAGTGGCTCGAGGCCATTCGGGATCACGTGGCGGCGAATCTCGAGATGCGGGCCGAGGACTTCGAGTATGCGCCATTCGCGCAGCGGGGTGGATTGGGGGCCGCACACCGAGTGTTTGGGAAGGACCTGAATCCGCTGCTTGAGGAGTTGACTGGGGTGTTGGCGGCGTGAGCTTCACAGAATCCCTCACGGAACTGGTCGCGAAGAACTCCAACGGGCTTCTTGGGAAGGCCGCGCACTGGGAGCGCGTAAGGCTGGGTGATGTTGCCGCAGTCCTCAATGGCTTTCCCTTCCCTTCCGACCGTTTCTCTCAAGGCGATGGCATTCCACTTCTTCGTATTCGAGACATTCTCCGAGGCCGGACAGAAACGTCCTACGACGGGGACGTGGACGCCGAGTTCATCGTCGCGCCTGGCGACTTGGTCGTGGGCATGGATGGCGACTTCAACACGGCTCTGTGGCGTGGGCCGCGCGCTGCGTTGAACCAGCGCGTCTGCAAACTGAGTCCCAATCCGCACTTCTACGACAAGCGCCTCCTTCATTGGGTGCTGCAGGGTTACTTGTCAGCAATCAACGCGGCAACGTCGTCCATCACCGTCAAGCATCTGTCTTCGCGCACCATCACCGAGATACTCCTCCCGCTGCCTCCCCTCGCTGAGCAGCAACGATTGGTCGCCGTCATCGAAGAGCACCTCTCGCGGCTCGACGCCGCGGTAGCCGCGCTCGAGCGCGTGCGCGTCGCCCTGCCCCGCTACCGGGCGGCGGTGCTGAAGGCGGCGTGTGAGGGGAGGCTAGTCGAGACGGATGCGGCTTCAACAGCTTGGACGTCGGTGGCCGTCGAGCAAGTCGCGACAGAAGTGCGGTACGGAACTTCGGCGAAGACTTCAGAGACGAAAACTGGAATACCGGTCCTACGAATGGGCAACATTGTGGATGGAAGGCTCGACCTTGAGTCATTGAAGTTCCTTCCGGAGAACCATGAGGAATTCCCTACTTTACTGCTCGCGCCAGGCGATGTGCTCTTCAATCGGACCAATTCTCCCGAACTAGTGGGCAAGACGGCCGTCTATCGGGGAATACCGGCGCCTTGTTCGTTCGCATCCTATCTGATTCGCATTCGTCTGGCCCCTACCTGCGTGCCAGACTTCCTTTCATATACTCTCAACTCCGCTGTGGGGCGTCGATGGATTGGTAGCGTGGTGAGTCAGCAGGTCGGACAGGCCAACGTGAGCGGTGGGAAGTTGAAGGAGTTCACGTTCGCGCTACCACCGGTCCCTCATCAACATCTTATCGTCGCCGAGGTTGACCGCCGCCTCTCCCTCGCTGACGCCGCTCATCGGGCAGTCGCGGCCGGGCTAGCCAAGGCCAAGCGCCTGCGGCAGGCGATCCTGAAGCGCGCGTTCGAAGGCAAGCTCGTGCCGCAGGACCCGAACGACGAGCCCGCGAGCGCGCTGCTGGAGCGAATCAGGCAGGCTTGAGCGGATGGCACTCGCAAGCATCGAACTGAGCAGGAGGAGCAATGAAGAAGACGATAACGCGGCTGACCCCGGCTGAATGTACTGCGACGGTACGACGGATCATGCGTGTCTAGCGGCGGTACGCTCGCGTTCTAAAGACAGGTCCAACCCTATCTCCCGGCCGACCCGCTCGGCTCCCGCGCCCGAATAGAGTAGTTTAGGCTCGAGCCCCAAGAGCCAAGGATGCGTTCTTGGGGTACGTGTCGCATCCGTTTGATCCTGACACAGGAGGCCTCATGCCCAACTACTACGTGCGCCTGATCGGGCCCGGCAGTCGTGGCACGCGTGTGTCCGGGCCTCTTCTTCGGGACGTGCTCGATGTACTGGTGCGAGGCACTCGGGGAGCTCTGCGCCTGCACTTCGAAGGCAGAAGCGGTGGACCTGGGCGAGCGCCAGGCTGGGTCGGCAAAGCGGCCCAGTTCGATCTTGTTCGGCTCAGCGAGGGCTCGACGGTGCTCGAGCTCAGCGCCTCCGAGCTGGGGGACGTGATCGCGGATCGCCTCGCGCAAGAGGAGATGTTCGAGGAAGTCGCACGCGATGGGTCGGGCTTGAGCCTCTTCCGGGACAGTCTCGAAGACGCTTTTGCCGGAAACCCCAATAGTGATCGCTTCGATCCCGAGCTGCTGGAGACCATTCAGGGGTGGACCGATGTATTGTCCGCTGGCATCAAAGAAGTGGAGTTCGGCAACGGACGAGGCTCTGTGACTCGGATCGCGCAGGCCCCCCTCGAAACGGCGCGAAAACTTCGGCGCGAGACGCCGTCACCCCAGCGTGTCCGCGTGACCGGCTGGCTCGACGCAATTCGTCACCACGACCGGATGTTCACGATGAAGCTCGAAGACGGTGTCACACTGCGCGGCATTGGAGAAAGCGTCGAGCCGCATGTCCTGGCCTCGCTTTTCGGCAAGAAAGCTACCGTGTCAGCAATCGCGGTATTCCGGCCTTCCGGACGAGTGCTGCGCCTCGAAGCCGACCACATCGAGCCGGCGGGTGAGGACTTCTCCTTGTGGTCCACGGAGCCGGCGGCGCTCGATCAACCCGTCGACGAAAGAACTCTGCGCAAACCTCAGGGCCCTCGCTCGGGGCTCAACGCAATCATGGGTCGTTGGCCAGGTAACGAAACCGACGACGAAATCTTCCGCGCGCTCGAGGAACTGTCCTGATCCCGAGCGACCGGCTAATCGTGCTGGATACGAACGTGCTGGTCCACCTGGTTCGCCGAAAGGCCGCTGGCAAGCACATTGATCAGACCTACGCCCTGTCTCAGCGACCCGACCGTCCGCTGTGCTCGGTGATTTCGGTCGGCGAGGCCTTACACCTTGCGGCGCGCAACAATTGGGGAGACGACAAGCGTGACGCGCTGAAAGAACTCTTCAGCGACCTTGTTGTTGTGCAGCTCGGTGCCCGTGGCGTCGCCGAGAAGTACGCCGCGCTCGGTGTGTACGCGGAACGGCGAGGGCAGCGACTGGAACAAAACGACCTCTGGATCGCAGCGACGGCCGCAGCGACCAATGCCGTCCTACTCACCGCCGATACCGGCTTTGACGTACTGCACCCGGAACAGTTGGAGCGCATCTACATCGATCCAGCTACGCTGCCTCGCGAACGATGACCGCCCCATCCGCTGCCATCGTGCAAAAGCTCTGGAGCTACTGCAACGTCCTGCTCGACGCCGGTCTGACCTATCTCGACTACACCGAGCAGCTCACGTACCTGCTGTTCCTGAAGATGACACACGAGCGCACCCAAGAGCCGTGGAATCAGACCTCCGCGATTCCGGCGGAGTTTTCCTGGCCCGCACTCGAGAGCAAAGACGGTGACGATCTCGAAATCCACTACCGTCACACGCTCGACGAGCTTGGCAAGAAGCCCGGCATGCTCGGCATCATCTTCCGAAAAGCGCAGAACAAGGTTCAGGACCCGGCGATCCTGCGGCGCCTCGTCGTGGAACTCATCGGCAAGGAGACATGGAGTGCGCTCGACGCCGACGTGAAAGGCGACGCTTACGAGGGACTGCTAGAGCGTACCGCCCAGGAAGGCGCCCGCGGCGCAGGCCAGTACTTCACGCCTCGGCCTCTAATCCGCGCGATCGTCGATGTCATGCGGCCGGCTCCCGGCCAATCGATCGGCGATCCGGCGTGCGGCACAGGCGGCTTTCTCCTGATTGCTCACGACTTCGTGGCGAACAACTACCCAAATAAGTCACGCGACGAATTGAAGCACCTCAAGCTCGAGGCCCTGCGCGGCGTCGAAATCACCGAAAGCGTTGCTCGGCTCTGTGCAATGAACCTGATGCTGCACGGTATCGGCCCTACGGACGGCGAGGTCGAGCCATCCGTGAAGATCGAAGACAGCCTGCGGTCCGATCCCGGCACACGGTTCGACGTGGTCCTGACAAATCCGCCGTTCGGCAAAAAGTCCAGCATTCGCGTGATCAATGCGGCGGGCGAGGAAGAACGCGAAGCGCTGGACGTCGTCCGCGACGATTTCTGGGCGTCCACCTCGAACAAACAGCTCAACTTCGTCCAGCATGTACGCACTCTGCTCAGGATCAACGGGCGCGCGGCGGTCGTGGTCCCGGATAACGTGTTGTTCGAGGGTGGGGCGGGAGAAACAGTGCGCCGCAAGCTGCTGGCGGAATGCGATGTTCACACCTTGCTGCGGCTTCCTACCGGCGTGTTCTATGCGCAGGGGGTCAAGGCGAACGTCCTATTCTTCGACAAGAAACCAGGCGCCGAGACGCCCTGGACCAAGCAGGTTTGGATCTACGATCTCCGCACTAACAAGCACTTTACGCTGAAGACGAACCCGCTCAGCCGCGCCGACCTCGATGATTTCGTGGCCTGCTTCAAGCCCGAGAACCGCAACGGCCGCATCGCATCCGAACGTTGGCGGACCTTCACCTACGACGAGATCATCGCGCGGGACAAGGCGAGCCTCGACATCTTCTGGCTCAAGGACCAGGATCTTGAGGACCTCGAGTCGCTCCCCGAACCTGACGTGCTCGCGGAGGAAATCGCGGAGGATTTGGGCGCCGCCCTGGAGCAATTCAGCGCGTTAGCGGAGGGCTTGGAACCGAAGACGCAGGACTAGTCGGTTCGAGATCGGCTTTCCTATTGGCCCCCCTAGACATCCTGCCGCGCGTCGGGGTGGGCGGCAACGTTCCGGGGAGCGCACCGAGGATTTCTCATTCTCCAGTCCCCAGAGACCCTAGGGAATCCGCGCCCTTTCCGAGCGGCGTCCCCCGAATGTCCCCCGCCTTGGTGGCGAAGCGGCTGCGGAACGTGTTGCCGGCAGCGCGATCGCTACGTCGACATACTGCCCAGCGGCGGGGCCGTTCTTCGTGGTTGCCGCGCTTGCGTTGGCCCGCTGAATTCGTCACGTTCGACACGATGTGACCAAGCGAGTATTGGTGCCGGCTCCTCGCGAGCGGTTCGCCGCGCGAGGTTCCCGCCAGCGCCAGGCTGACCTTCATGTTGTCGGCGGAGGTGGCGTGAGGTGACGCAGTACGCGGATGCTGCAGCGTGTCTCCAGCATGCTTCGCCATGGTCATGCTGGTGGTCCGGGTATCAAATGGGACCTGATCTTTATCTCCTTTGGTGGTCCGTTACAGCTTGGGCGCGTTTTGGAAAGTTGCTACAGTTTGTGTCCGGTTCATTCATTCTCCTCGAGATCGCTGGGAACGAGAGACTAGCGGCCGCGTCGATCGTGATTGCGAGGTGGCCAAGACCATTTCGAAGTGCACGCCTTTCGCTAGGACCCTTATTTGGGGGATTCTGGACCTTCGTGAAGGCCCTCCCAAAGGTCTTCATGTTGATCAGTATACTCCTCATTCCGATAGCCCTTGTTTGGACGCTGTTGTTTGATCGTGCGACTTTGCGGCATGTTACCACCCTCGCTACTAGACCGGACGAGTGGGCGGGGAGAGCTCTCATGGTGATTGCACTCGTGGGGTGCGGGGTCTTCCTCCTCCTCGTAGCGTACTCTGTTGCGATGGGTCTTCTTACCAAGGTCGTTTCTCTGTTTTCACGCTTCCTATCGTGGCTCACGGGCTATCCGAGTTTGCTCTCACGCGCAAAGATCGCCAGCTGGCTGTTCTTTGTGCTTGGCTTCTGGCTGGACTTTCTCGCATCGTGACCCACGTGTTATTTCCGATAAAACAGGATGGACCGTCGTTTCGGCGCGCCGCTGGGTTGCCGGTGCAGTTGGTTAGACATTTTCCTGCGATATGAACACTTCAGGTATTGGGTAACAGTTGTTATCAGCTGATGGGTAACACCATCCCTTTGTGATTCGCCGCCTGCACGGGGGGCGGCGCGGCCGTCGCCAGTTCCTCTTGGTAGTGTGACCGAATAAGCCGAGGGACAGTCGAGCGCCCCGACTCTTCAGGGGCGGAGCTCACGGACCGCGGATTCTCGATACGCAGCGCGCTAGAAACCAGAGATAGATCCTAGGCTTTTCGACTGCTTTTCCCGCATTGTTTGCCTTCATGTACGCCACTTCGGGGAGGACGTCGTCGACAACCTGGTGTGCGGCACCGATAACACCCCTACACGCGGAGTAGGACCACTGAAACCGATTCAGAGTCGCCTCACCCTCGCCGCCGTTCTCGTCCTCGCCGCGTGCGTCAGTACGAAGGCCCTGCGCATAGACGAGTCGCTGGCCCTCGCGCCTATCTGCCCTGCCGGGGTCCGGCTGTTCACGGACTCGACCAAGGTCGGGCAACCCTACCAACTGGTGGCGTTGCCCCCCGCGTCGCGGCGTTCGTTGGCTTCGTACGAATGCCTAGGCGCTTGGAGCTGGTGGGTCGTTACAGCTGTCTGAAAGTGCATGCCTTGCTTGCCCTGCGCGCGCCGCAACAGACTACGCTCATCATCGAGATCTACTTGCAGATGGGGAATGCTGTCGTCGCGCGCGCGCGGATATGTTGCTGGCTGCGTGAGGATCGAGGGGCTGGTTGGATTGCTGTGACCGGTGTCTCGATCCGATGCTCCAGCCTTGATTCCTCGAAATAGTGCCACCTCAGCAAGTCCTCGATACGAAGCTGCCGCCGCCATTGCTCTCGTTATTTCCAAACCACCGAAACTTCGTGAATTGAGGATTGTGTGTGTTCGGGCACGCGCGCGAGATCTCGGTACGTCTGATGTCAGTACGAGACCGCAACAAACCTAGAGCCAGTCGATATGCCGGCATCTCAGTGCTGCTCAATAGGTCAAAGAAGCGCGGCTTCACAAGTTGCCCAGCTGCCCGACGGTTTCCGGTCATCGCTCACGTTACAGCGACGGTGCTCACTCACGATGCGACTGCACCGCGACCTTTCGAGCACCCTCGCGTGTATTAATGCGAGCCATCGAGGGACCCCGAAGAATCAACGCATTCGCGTGAGACGTTTAGAGCGCTGACACTAGCGCAGGGCCTACGCTGTCGGTGATTGTTGAGGCCATAGCGCTGACGTCTTGGTCACGTGACCACACCTCAGGTCGTGCCGGATCGCCGTTCGCCGCCGTCGTCGAACGAGCCGGTTGCCCTGGCTCCCTCGATGATCGCAGCGGTGTCCCGAGCGCATGCGTTTGCGCCCGCGGCGACGCCCATCATTCTGCACGGTGAGAGCGGCACCGGCAAAACCTTCTTCGCCGCATACATCCATCAAGTGAGCGGACGATCGGGCGGATTCCATGCGTTCAGCGTGGGGACCGTCGCGCCGCAGCTCGCGCTCGACGAGTTGTTCGGGCACGTCAAGGGTGCGTACACGGACGCGCACGCCGTGCGCCCCGGGCGCTTCGCGACGGCGGGTGAGGGGACGTTGCTACTGGATGATCTGCACACCTTGGACCCTGGCTATCAGAAGCAACTGCTCCAGGTCCTCGATCGTGGCACATACAGCCCGGTGGGATCTGATCGCGTCCAGACGGTGGCGTGTCGCGTGATTCTCGCGATGACTGAGGCTCCCGACGTTCTCATGACCAAGGGGCTGTTGTTGAAGGATCTGCGCTATCGGTTGGGTGCCTGCGCGATCGAGATTCCGTCGCTACCGGAACGCCGGGCCGAGATTCCCCTGTTGGCGCAGCGGGCGTTGCAGAAGTGCGCGGAAAAGACGAGGCTGGATGGCCCAACGCGGTTTACCGACAGAGCACTCGCCGTGCTGTGCGAAGCGCAGTACGACGGGAATGTGCGACAGCTGGAGGGCAGCGTGCTGTCTGCCTATCTCATGGCGCGATACGATGAGCGTGCGGAGATCGATGTAGAGCATCTCCCTGCTGAGTTAGTGCCGGCTGGACAATACCGGCGTCACGGCGATCGGGAAGCAAACCGTGTTGTTGTCGAACGTGTGTTGCAGATGACGGGTGGCAATGTGAGCAAGGCAGCGCAATTGCTGGGTGTGAGCAGAACCACGGTGAGTGGGACGCGCCAGCGGCCATTGCAAAGGTCTTGATCAACTAGGGTGGTACGCACTCCGCCACTAGGCTCTTGGCAGGCAACCACCATAGCCCAGAGAATGAGCAACATCCCTGGAGTGACGTGCCCTACGACACGGTTCACATGATATCGTATAGTCACTGCATTTCGGGGCTGCTGTGACACGGCCGCAGGACAGCATCCCAAGAGCGCGCTAGCATGAGGACATGATCGATGCTCACGGGCGGAATCGAGGAGAGGTCATTAGTCGCTAACGCGAAGCGGAAGCGATCCGTCTAGCGCGTTGGCCCCACACTACGCATTACGACGACCCCAATGACGCGAAATCGAAGCCGAAGTGCCGCGTCGCTCTTATCGGAGCGGCCAAGCCTTATCGCGACAGCGGCGGAAGCTTTCCGTACCTAAGGCAACTGCTCATGGACAGTCGTACGGACGTGCGACTACAGGTGTTGATTGAGGTTTCGCCCCGAGCGCATCGCTGAACGTATCGGCGACACCTTCCAGGCTGCTGGGCTCCTTCTCCGGCTGCAGTTTGAAATGAACGTGTACACCGTGGAAGCCGGAACTCCAGGTTATCCATAGCTCGGTCCCATCAGTCGTGACGCGCCAATTGACTTGCTCAAATATCGACGCGCGTGTGCCCGGAGCTGGGCGTACAACAAAGTACGGCGGAATAGAGTCCTGCCGCCTGACCTGCACCGTGGTCAACCATATCCGAGACTCGATGTCCCGAAAAGCAGCCGGCCGATTACTCTGACGCCACTCCAGTTGGTAACACCCAGCTAAATCGAGCGGATCAAGACTCTGTTGCCGAACGCTAGTCTCTCGTTGCGCATTGAAGGAACTGCTCATCGCAAGCAATGGCATCACTAAAGTTCGTAGCGCTGGCTTGGTCGTCTTCATGCGCCCCTCGTGGCGTTGATTGATGCAAAATCCCTCGCGGTGGCGTCCCTTCGAGAGCAGAATGTCTGGACGGACATTGCAGCGACTTGGTGCAGCTCCGTACGCAACTGACGCGGGAGTATCCGACCACGAGCTACGTGAAGATCGCCGACCAGGTGAAGCTGTTCGCCGTGCCGGCCACGGCGAACCAGGTCCGCGGCGCGTGGCTGCGGAGCTGGTCAAGGCCTACGACCGGCTGCTGTGGCTGGAGCGAGAAGCCGCGGCGAGCCGGGGGTTTAGTCCCCGATAAAGCACAGATAAAGGTGCGGTTCCTCTCGACATCTCAACGCAAGTGATTCGACCCCATTAATGAGCTGAATCTCCTGTTCGGTACGGGGGCCTGAGTGCGTACGTGCCCATTCACTCAGAAAAGGTGTCATCTGAAGGCGATTGAAGATTGTCTCTCCGTACCAATCGATGTACCGTAGACAACAAGACTGACCGTTTGTTGAAGAGCGCAGAACCTGATGTAAGAGGTTCTCTGAATCGATGACCTCTCCGACGACGTCGCCGGACTCTCCTTGTAGTTGCACGGTCAATCCCATATGAACTCCTGCTCGATTAGGGTAGTCCGGGAAACATGGTAACAAGTCTATTAGTAGGTGTTGTAATAATTGTATACAGGTTAGTGGTGGCGTGCGTTGCCCTCTCCACGCCTATGATCCTTCCCGCATTTACAATGCGTTCGAAGTTGCCGCCCGCCTGACGAACGGGAGCCACTGATTCCCCTGCACGAACAAGCTGGACCACGTCCTCACCTGCGTTAAAGACGCTCTTTCCGGCAGTACCCGTGCCTTCGACGGTGTGCAAGTCCTTGATGTGTGCCAATGCTCGCTCGGTGACTTGGATCTCTCGGACTTCATTGCCCCCTCCACCCGTTACAACCGCGAGGCCAAGTTGAATCGCCGCCTCTTTTAGGACGGCTTTACCGCCGTTGACCGTCATCCGGAGAAGATCGTCGAGCCTATCACCTAACCATTTCTTGGCTGCTGCGGCCCAATCAATCTGAGCCTTGCATTCCCCCTGGGCTCCCTTCTCGCAATCCTGTAGACCAAAGGGATCAGCAGAATTGACAGGGTCCCCGCTCGCAAACCCATACAGGTTGAGCCCGCCGCCGATCCCGATCGGGTCCTCCTGCGTAAACCGCCCACTCGCTGGATCGAAGAACCGGTTGCGTCGGTAGACGAGCCCCGCGTCGCCCTGGCCGTTCGCTGGCAGACTACCAATCCACGTGACTTCTTGCCCGACGTTCGGATTGTTGCCCTTCCTCAGATACACGCCTTGCCCCGCGGGCCAGGCGACCTTGACCCCCGCACCCAGCTCCAGATCGGCCGGATTGCCGTTGCTCCAACTCGACGCCTCGGCAAGCCCGCGCCAGTTGTAGTGGATCACCCGCGCATCGGTGAACCGATTGTCGAGAATGGCCACGGGCGCATCGAGGCCGAGCAGGTGCACATAGCGTACGGTGCCGAAATTCGGTGCGCCACCCGTGACACTGTCCAACCCGCTGCTGCGCTGCTCGGCGATGATCTGGTCGCCATCCCACACGGTGCGATCGACGAAGCCGGGGCAGACGATAGGATAGCCGCACGTGGGCAAGTCGTGGCGCGTGCGCGTGAAGACGCGGCGGCCCAACGCGTCGTACCAGTACTCTTCCCACGTGTGCGCGGCGGGGTCCGTCCATTTCTGGATGACGGCGAGCTTATTGTTCGCCGTGTAGTAGGAGTTCGAGGCTGTCTGATGATCGGTCGCGTGGTTATTGCACGCGCTCGAGCGCAGCTCGCCGGCGCGAATGACGTTCCCCGCGGCGTCGGCGATCTGGTACAGCGTGTCGAGATGCGAGACGCCGGGCGCACAGCCAGGCGGGAATGCGCCAAGCCGCGCCCAGAGTAAGCCGTTGGTGGTATAGAAACTGTTGGCGGACTCACTGTCGGACGCGGCCGCCTTGCGCGTCCGAGAATACCAGACGTTGCCAATCTGGTCGGCACGGAATTCTTCGAGGTTCCAGTAGGGGCTGCTGTTGCTCTGCGTCTGCGAGGCCACCACGGCGCCGAGGCCGTTGTAGGCGTTAGTGATCGTGAGCCAGCCCTGCGCAGTGGCAGCAGAACTTGCGCTGGTTTTCGTGACCCTGCCCTGCGGCGTATACCAGAGGCTGTCGAGTTGGAGCCCGGAGCTTCCCGTCCGCCGCTCGCGCCGCGTCAAACGGCCGTCGGCATCATAGATTCGGGATTCCTTGATCCCCGGAGTGTTCGATCCTGCCGGCAAGACCTTGAGACTGTCCACTCGACCGGCAGGCGTGTAGGTCACCGCGTATTTGCGACCAGCGAGATCCGTCACCTGCGTCAGTGCGCCGTTTGCAGGACTGTAG
>Ga0075423_10001959_pt1 | contig 18496 bp, 15 predicted proteins | sample SoiMethybrSBSTD2_FD_80114 | JGI IMG/M metagenome (GOLD analysis project Ga0075423, IMG submission 80114) | Bulk soil microbial communities from a Populus tree surrounding site in Tennessee, USA - Soil MetaG P. TD hybrid SBSTD2 | ecosystem: Environmental > Terrestrial > Soil > Tree plantation...
AGCGTCAGTTCACCACCGACCACGACGACCGGACGGCGGATCGATTCCCAGCGGCGATCGTGCGCAGCGTTCGTAATGACGCTGCTCGAGCTCGGGGACTCACTCATGCGCTGGTGGCTCACGGGGTCGTACATCGTGATCACCTGGCCGTCGACGTCGACGGCGCACGGCATGTGTATTTCACCGCCGAGCGCTTTGCCGATCCCCTCGGCATAGACCGTTTTTCCGTTTCCTGGCGCGCCATACAGGAACAGGGCCTTGCCGGAGTTCACAGCCGGGCCGAGGAGATCGAGCATCTCGGGGCTGACCACGAGATGTTCGAACCCGGTCGAGAGCGACGTGCGATCGAGATAGGGACGCGCCTGCATCCCGGCTCGAACGTAGGCGTTATATTGCGCAAGTGGAACCGGCGCAGGGCCCACGTAACGGCACATGTCGAGAAACTGTCCGGCGCGATCTCGGCCGAGGTCGGTCAGAATGTAGCGGTAACCTGCCGCTCCTGCCCCGCTCGTGCCCCGCACTTCCACCAGCTTTTCGACGCGCGCGTGCTGGATCAGTGCATCGAGCACCGAGTACGGTACCCGCAGCTTGTCGGCAAGGCCGGTGCCGCTCGCCTCACCTGCGACAAGCGTCTTCAGCAGCAGTTGCGCGAGCGTGTCGGGCTGAAGTCCGGTCTCCTCGATCGTCGCCGGCGGCGCCGGCGGCGCGACCCTCGATGAGAGCCGCGACTCGGCAAGAGCTGGCATCATGTCAACGACTCCCCGGCTTGCGCCTGTGCAGCAAGTTCGATCCGATGACCCACCTGGGTGCCGGACGCATCGAGCGCTCCGGCCCGAAGCTCGAGCACCCCTGCCGTTCCGCGACGCGGAAGGCGAATCCGCCACGGCTTCATGTCGACGACGCGGTCGATAATCACGCCACGATCGTCGAGCGCGATCACATCAATCGGAAAACGCATCCAGCAGGTGTGAACGCCCCGGCTCGGGACGATCCACAGCCCTTCGCCCGGCTCGAGGCCGGCGCGCGACAGCAGCCCGACCGCCCGCGTCGCCCGCGTATCGGCGACATCGACTCGATCGGCGAGGACCGTGCCGGTATCCAGGTTTCGCGCAACCAACGCCATCTTCACCGCACCCTCGGGCACCCTGGCACCCGTCTATTTCTTCATGTTGTCGATCATCGGGAACAGCACGGTCATGAACCGGATGGCTGCCGGACCGATGGTCACAACCCAGATCGCCGGGAAGATGCAGAACACGAGCGGGAACACCATCTTCACGCCCGTTTTTGCCGCGGCCTCTTCCGCCCGCTGGCGGCGCTTCGTGCGCAGCGTCTCCGAATACACGCGCAACGACTGCGCGACACTGGTGCCGAACTTGTCGGTCTGAATGAGCATCGTGACCAGCGAGCTGAGATCGTCGACACCGGTTCGATCCGCCAGGTTACGAAGCGCCTCGGCGCGCGGCTTGCCGGCGCGAAGTTCGAGGTTGATCAGTCTCAACTCCTCGGACAGCTGCGGGTAAGCGAAGTTGAGCTCAGCCGCGACGCGCGACATCGCCTGGTCGAGACCAAGACCGGCTTCGACGGACACGACCAGGAGGTCGAGCGCGTCGGCGAGTGACAGCCGGATCTTATGGGCGCGGCGCTTTGCCAGCCGCGCGAGCGCCATACCCGGCAGGACGTACCCGGCGCCCAGACCGGCGAGCGCCATCGTCATGTTCGGCCGGGCGACGATCGACGTCGAGAAGAACGTGAAGAGCAAGAGCGCGAACAATACTCGGATACCGAAAAAGATCGTCAACGCTTCGTCGCGGCGATACCCGGCCTGAACCAGGCGCAGCCGCAGCGGCCCCAGCTCTTTCGGCGAGCGCGGGACCTTTTCGCCAACCCGTTTGAAGAGAGCAATCAACGCCTGGAAGCGCGGCTTCTCTTCTTCGTCGCGACCGAGCGTGAGTTCCTCCAGGCGCCGATCGATCGCGGCGGCCTTGCCTGGCATGAACGCCAGCGCCGCGGCCGCGATGATGAGCGACCCGAAGACGAATGCGAGAAGAGGCAGAAGCATTCCCACCCTACACCTCGATCTTGATGACCTGCTTGATCCAGATGTATCCGACGGTCTGCATGCAGATCGCCACCATCAGCAGGATTTGCCCGATGCGTTCACGGAACAGCATGTTCATGTGATCGGGGTTGATGAACGAAAGCGCGACGCCGAGCACCGCCGGCAACGCCAGCAGCACGTAGCCAGTCAACCGGCCGTGGGCGGTATAGACGCGCACCTGTCGAAGGATCTTGAACCGTTCGCGCACGACATGCGCCAGGTTCTCGAGAATCTCGGAGAGGTTACCGCCGGTTTCGCGCTGGATCAGCACCGCGGTCGCGAAGAACCGCACGTCGAGAATTGGAATCCGCAGCGTCAGGTTCTCGAGCGCGTCCTTGAGTGGAAGACCGAAGTTCTGTTCGTCGAACGTCTTTCTAAACTCCGGGCCCACCGGCTCGGACAATTCGTCGGCGGCCATTTTCAGGCCCGTGGCAAATGCGTGTCCGGCCTTCAAGGCGCGCGCGATCAAATCGAGCGCCTCCGGGAACTCCTCCTCGAATTTGCGGAGCCGCTTGGTGCGCTTGTATTTCAGAAGCATGAACGGCAGTGCGAAGCCGATGGCGGCGCCGGCGGGAATGCCGAGCGGGGACCGCGTGAGCATCATGACCGCGAACGCACAGATCACGGCGAAGAACACGCCAACCAGCAGCACGCCGCTGATGCTGACTTTCATTCCTGACTGCTCGATCCACCGTCCCATGGCGGAGCCGCGCGTCGTCCCGCTGAGCATTCGCTCGAGCGCGGGTAGTGGGCCTGCTTCGCTGACCTTGACGAGCGAACCCCCGCCTATCGTCGGCTCGTCAATCGGCGCCGCGAGTTCTTCGAGGCGCCCTTGCAGTTTCCGCTGCGCCATGTACTCGGGCAGCTTCGTGACGCCGAGATACGCGGCCATCACCAGCCCGATGCCGACGACAAAGGCAGAGATGAGTGCGACTAACAGCGCCATTACCGTACCTCCGTGACACCTTCGAACATGTCAGGGGGGAGATGGATACCTGACGCCTTCAACCGGTCGCACGCCTTCGGCCGCACGCCGGTGGCACGGAAGCGTCCGACGACCTTGCCTTCCTGCGTGACGCCGGCCTTTTCGAACAGGAAGATTTCCTGCATCGTGATGACGTCGCCTTCCATGCCGGTAATCTCCGAAATGCTGATCACCTTGCGCGTGCCGTCGCTCAGGCGCGTCTGCTGAATGACGATCTGAATCGCCGCGGCGATCTGCTGCCGCATCGCGCGCTCCGGCAGGTTGGTCGCGCCCATCGCGATCATCGTTTCGATTCTCGACAGCGCGTCGCGCGGTGTGTTGGCGTGAACCGTCGTCAAGGATCCGTCGTGGCCGGTGTTCATCGCCTGCAGCATGTCCAGCGCTTCCTCGCCTCGCGTTTCGCCGACGACGATGCGGTCCGGACGCATACGCAGAGAGTTCACCAGCAGCTGACGCTGCTTGATCGCGCCCTTGCCTTCGACGTTGGGCGGGCGCGTTTCGAGTCGGGCCACGTGTTCCTGGTGGAGCTGGAGTTCCGCCGCGTCCTCGATCGTGACGATCCGTTCGCGCTCTGAAATGAAGCTCGAAAGCACGTTGAGCAGCGTCGTCTTACCAGCGCCTGTACCGCCGCTGATCAGCATGTTCAACCGCGCCTTGACGCAGTGCTCGAGGAACTCGAGCATCGGCCGCGTCAACGATCGGATCGACAGCAGATCTTCCGCCTTCAACCGCTCCGCCGGGAAACGGCGGATTGAGAGCAGCGGGCCGTCGACCGCGAGCGGCGGAATGATCGCGTTGACACGCGAACCGTCGGGCAGACGCGCGTCGACCATCGGCGAACTATCGTCAACGCGGCGGCCAACGCCGCTGACGATCCGGTCGATGACGCGCATCAGATGTTTGTCGTCCTGGAACGTCGTCGGCAGGCGTTCGAGCTTACCGCTCCGTTCGACGTACACCTGCTTGTGGGTGTTGACGAGGATATCGCTGATGCCTGGATCCCGCAGCAGCGGCTCGAGCGGACCGAGCCCGAAGACCTCGTCGATCACGTCGCCGAGAATCGCTTCGCGCTCGGTCATGCTGAGCGGCATCTGCTCTTCGGCAATCAGATCGAACAACAGGGTGCGAATTTCCGATTCGGCGCGCGCCCGTTCCGCCGAGGCCAGCGCCTCGAGATTCAGCCGGTTCAGCAGCTTGCGGTGAACGTTGGCCTTGAGCTCGATGTACTGGGGCCGCACCGAATCGGCGCGTCTCTGTCCCGCGTTGGCGGGGTTCGGCGGTGTGTTAAGGGACAAGGACATGGCAATGATTCCGAATCAGAGGAGTCCGAGGAACGTTCGCCGCTTCTCCGGCTCCGGCTTGGCGTCTTCCTGTTGCGCGCCAAGCAGGTGCCGCGTAAAGCTGCTGAACTGTCCCGCGAGGTCCGAATGGTTCGCGAGCGCGAGCGGCACGCCGGAGTTGAGGGCCGTCGAGACCGTTCGATAGTCGCTCGAGAACGTATGGTGAATGCCGTATCCGAGAGCCGTCTCGATCTGCTTGGGCGCGATCAAGCTCTGATCGGAAACACGATTCAGCAGAATCTTGACCCGCTCGCTCCCGGCGCCCAGTTGACGAACCCGACCGACGAGCCGCTGGGCATTGCGGATCGACGGCACGTCGGGATTGGTGACGAGAAAGACGGCATCGGCAGCATAGAGCGCTGACGCGGTCGCCGAATTGATCATGTTGCCCGCATCGATCACGATGTAGTCGTACAGCCGCGATAACACGCGAAGGAGTTCCTCGATCGCGCTGGCGTCCTGCTGGTTCGGCCGGTCGAACTGCTCCGACCCCGCCAGAATGTCCAGCTCCGACTTGTGCCGGGCCATCAACTCGCGCAGGAACTCACGATCGAGTCGATGGAGGTTTTCAATCGCGTCGAGGACGGTGAAACGGGGACGCACGCCCAGGAAGAGCGCGACTTCACCGAGCGACGGTTTGAGATCGACGATGGCCGTCGGCCGCTTGGTCAGGCGCGCGATCTCGACGGCGCAGTTCACGGCGACGGTCGTGGTGCCCGCGCCACCCTTGGCGCCGAGAAACACGTTCGTGACACAGGGCTGTCGCGTACTGGCGGATACCGCGGCGTGACGCGTGGCTGTCCGGCGCACGGCGCTGTGGAAAGGTTCTTCGATTTTCGCCTGCGTGCCGTTGGACGACCAGGCGAAGAATTCATTGGCGCCAGCGCGCATGGCCTGGAGAATCAGATCAGGCTCAGCCGATCCGGCGATCGCGAAGAGCGCAACGGTAGGATGTCCGGCACGGAGGCGTTCGATCGCCGCCATGCCGGACGACGCTTCAGCGCGAATATCGATAACGACGATGTCGGGAGCCGATTCAACACCCGCCCGGCGGTCTTCGACAATCCCAACCGGCACGCCGCACCCTCGTAGAAGCGCTGCGACCTGGCGTTTGAATTCCTCGTCGTGCGAAACGATGGATGCCGCGAGTTGTGCCATGAGTCCCTACTGAACGAGTCGAATCGCTCGAGGTGATGCATTGTTGGGCGCCGGGCCGTTCTTGTCGTACTCCCCTCGACACGGAACGATGATGCCGACGATGTCATTGCTCGACACATGATCCGCAAAGAAGCAGATCCAGTTCGCAGTCTTCAGGTCAGCAGTGCGGCCGTTCCGCTTTCCCGCGTCGTAATAGGCCGGGTCGTAGAGCGGAATCGGGAAGATGCGCGGGCTGGTGGTAATCATCTGCCCCTGACTATTCTGAACTTGACCCTTGGGACCCGCCGACTGAACCCAATGCGCTCCCGGGTCTTGAGCGATCAAGTCGGTGATACCCTGCACGGTCGGCCCCATCATGTTGCCGGGTTCCAGCACCTCGGTCTCTCCCCAGTGATAATGGGTCTTATTGCACTGCATGATGTTGTTGCGATAGTCGCTGCCGCCCGTGTCGTTCGTCATCGCCAGCGAGAAGTACATACTCGGGTTGATTTGGTTGCCGGTGCCCGCGCGAATCGTGAGCGGCGTTCCCACATCGTTGAGGGTGTAGCCGGTGTAGCCCGTCTGGTTCGCAGGAACGTAGACGTCGGCCTTCGACGCTGGCAACGGCTGTCCCTTGTTGTCGTACGCGTCGTAGGTAGAGCTCATGGAATTCCACGGCGGGTTGCCCACCTCCCTCCACTTGTCGGGAATGGTGAACGGCTTGACACAGCTCATCGCATTCGCTGGTGCAGCCTCGGCGGTCGCGGTCGCGCCGATGTCGGTGTTGGCCATTCCGAAGTAGCGCGCAATCATCGTCGCGACCGGGTTACCTCTCGAGGCGGTACGTCGTACCGACACTTTCACGCGATCCATCTGGCCGGTCGTCGGGCCCATGAGGAACTGGACATCCGCTGGCGTCACCGAAACCTGGCCGCTCATGACGTTGTTCGTCTGTGACGCGCGAATTGCGCTCGTCACCGCCGGCCCACTAGCGGAGCGATCGGTGTAGCTGTCGTACAGCAGTGCCGTCGCACCGGCGAGTGCCCCCGAGTCAGCGGAGTTCTGCGCCTGGCTGCGCGCGGTCATCAGCATGCCGACATCGATGGCGAGCATGCTGGCAGCGACAAAGGCCATCATGCCCAGTCCGATGAAGATCAGGCTCATGCCCGATTGGTCGCGTCGGAGACGTTGGATTCTGTTCATGAGGAGCTTCTCCGAATCTTTAGATGACGGGTTGTTATCCGCCGCCCCACGTCACCTTAGTCACTTCTTCTTCCCCTTTGCGAGTTCGGCCTCGTAGGCGGCCTGCGCCGCCTTCAAGCGCGCCGCAGCGTCGGCCATGGCCTTATCGCGCTTCGCATCTTCTTCAGCCTTCCTCTTTGCTGCTTCCGCGCGCTCTCTCTCGAGCTTCTCGGCAACGCGTTTGTCCTCTTCGGCCTTCTTCGCCGCCGCTTTCTGCGACTCGGCACTTTGTTTGGCAGCGGCCTCAGCGGCCTTGCGCTGTTCTTCGCGCTGCTTTTCCTGCGCCTTGATCTCCGCCTTGGTCATCATCTTGTGCGGAGCCGCCGGCGCAGCTCGCTCCGGAATCTTCGATGGCACCGCTGCCAGGACGGGCGCATCCGTCAGCGTCGCATTGCCCTGAATCGGCCGCGTGACCGGCGCGGCTTCCGCCTGCGGCTCTGGCGCCGGTGCGGGCTGCTGGCTGCTCTTCGGCGCCGTCGTGTTCGCCGGATAGCGCGGCGATCCGACGTATGGCGTCGGCGGCGGCAGCGTCTTCGTCGGACGATCCAGGTACGGCTCGATCAGTGACGGCAGGCCAGGCGACACACCCGTCGATCCACGGCGCACGATCGTTGGCGTCACCATCACAACCAGCTCGGTGTCGTTCTTCTGATACGCACGGCTCTTGAACAGCAGGCCGAGAACCGGGATGTCGCCGATGCCAGGGATCTTCTGAATCGTCTGGTTCAAGGTGTTGTTCATCAATCCGGCAATTGCGAACGTCTGGCCGTCCTGAAGCTCGACTTCCGTGTCCGCGCGGCGGGTCGACAGCGCCGGCAGACGGAACCCATCGATGACGATCGAGTTGGCAAAGTCGAGGGAGCTGACTTCCGGTTTGACCTTGAGGTTGATCAGATCCCCGCCAAGGACGGTCGGCGTGAAGTGCAGCCTGATCCCGTATTCCTTGAACATGATCGTGATTGACGTTCCCTGGGCTCCTGCCTGCGCGACGGGATACGGATACTCGCCGCCGGCGAGGAAGCTGGCTTCCTTGCCATTGACGGTGATGAGATTCGGCTCGGCAAGGCTCTGAAAGAGTCCCTTGCTTTGCAGCGCGCGGATGACGGAGCCGACGCCGTGCTTGGAGTTGAACACGAACACGTTGAGGTAGTCGCTGAACGTCAGGCGCCCCGGCTTGCTGTCATCGAAATCGGGCGCCTGAAACTGCTGCGTCGTCGCGCGCGCAGTCCAGTCGTTCTTGAATTGATCGAGAATCCAGGTGGCACCCAGTTCCTGCAGCGCGCTGCGGCTGACTTCAGCAAATCGGACGCGCAGCATCACCTGGTTCGAGGCGACGCCCTCCTGCTGCTGCAGCAGGTTGACGACGTTTTCTTTCTTCTCGACGAATCCACCAGCCACATCTCCAGCCTTCTCGACGACGTATTTGCTGGTGACCGTGCCGGAGATGACCACGTCTTTGCCGCTGCCGGCGACGGTGATCTGCTCGCCGGGGAACAGCTGCTTCATCTGCTCGACGAGGATCGTCAGGTCGCGGCGGACGTTCACTTCATACGTCTTGATCGACCCGCCCTTGTCCCAGACGAACAGCGAAATCGTTCCCGGCGATTTGCCGTGAATCAGGAGTTGCCCTGGTGCCGTCACCATCGCGTCGGCGACATCAGGAACAGTCAGCGACACGCGGGCAATCGGCGAACCAACGTTCAACACGGTCGACCGTCCCACGAGGAGATCGATGTCGACCGGGTGATCGCCCGGATCGCGCGGAGACGCGGTCGCCCCTGACGCGCCGAACGCCGGCGCCTGTGGTGCGGCCTGGGCCTGCTGCGCCTGCGGCGTCGCGACCAGAATCACGATGATGAAGGCGGCCAAGCCTGCCTTTAACGTTGCTGCCCGCATTGGGATGTCCTCCGAAATCAGTTACCAGTTGCCAGTCGTCGACCAGTCAGTCGTCAATCGATACCCGTCATTTTTCGGATTGTGCGTTCCGGTAGCGGGGAGGCTGACAGCCGGAAACTGGAACTCGTGCCCGTCGTTCTTACCGAATCACCTCGGTCGCGCGCTTGTCGCCGCGGATCACTTCGACCGTCGGGAGCGCCGGTGCATTCGGAACCGTCTGCGTCACCGGCTGCGCCGCGCGAGGACGCGCCATGCTCGCCGACTGCGTGACTCGACCTGCCGGCGCCGTGCCCAAGAGTCCCGCGGTCTTGATGCCGGGAGTCGGAGGCGCGCCCTGATCGAGCGGGTTGCGCAGCGCGAGCTGAATCTTTCCTTCCGTGCTGGCGAGCGCGAGCCGCTCGGCCTGATCCGGATAGACCAGCAGCGTGACGACCGTCACCTGCACCGGCTTCGACGGATCCTGTCCCTGCTCGATGCGCGTGCCGGCGGTCAGCACCTGGACGTTGGACAGGACGACCTTCGACGTCGTGTCCTGGTGTTGATCGGTCGGGCTCGCCGTCGCGACGACGTCGACGCGATTGCCAGGCAGCACGTAGCCGGCGACGCCGACGACCTCGTTGACACGCACCGACACGGCGCGCATCCCTTCGGGAATGACCGGCGGCAGTCCGGAGCCGGCTTCCTTCGAGGCGAGCTTGGCCTTGAGGATCGGCTCGTTCTTTACGATCGGGACGATCACGCCACGGCCAATAACTTCCTCGACTTTCGCGAACGTACCCTCCGGAGTCTTGCCGGCGGGGAACTGGACGACGGTGACGTCTTCCTTCTTCAGTTCGGAGCCGAGCTGCAGATCACCAGCCGCGACGACGACCGCCTGGGTCGGCGTGTTCACGGTCTTCACCGGCTGGTTCTGCATGAAGTTGTAGGTGCCGTACGCCAACCCGCCTCCGGCGAGAATGGCAATGGCGAGGACTGCAAAGATTCGGCTGCGCATTGGTTCACCTATTCATTCCGCATGAGCGCGGACGACTGCATCGTAAGGGGAGCGCCCACTGTCGAACTGCGTCGAACAAGCTTGGCGACCGGGCCGATCACCATGAACTGGAACGGATAGTTCACGGTCACGCGAGACGCCGTGGCCGCGCCGAATGGCACGTTACGAACGATCGAGATCGTGGCCGTACTGGCGTTGGTCAAGCGTCCGCCCGTCAGGTAGTTGCGCACGGCGTTGTTGACGTCGGTGTCGGTATAGTCAGGCAGCACCGCGATGCGAGCGCCTTCGCGCGCCGCGTTGGTCAGCACCTGCCACGTCTGATAGGCACGGCCGAATTCGAAGATGCCCACCGAGATAAGCAGGATCAGCGGTATGGTGATCGCTGTCTCGAGCAGTGCGGCACCGCGCTGGTTTTTGAATCGCTTCAACATGATTCGCTCCGCCTGTCTCGTGTTCGGCGCCCGTCCATCGAGCGCTCATCCCATCAGCGCCGCCAGGACGCTGCCGATTGCGATTGCCGGTCCGTATGCGAAGCGGCTCGACACGGTGGCCGCTCGAATTTCCTTCTTCGCCTCGGCCGGCGCGGCAATCAATCGTCCTGTCCCGGCCAGCGTCGCCCCTAACCGCTTTCGCCTCAGCGCCACCGCCACCGCGAGTACGCCGCCGGCGACGGCGGTAAAGAGAAACGCAGTCACGACGAGCGCGGGGCCGACGATCGCGCCGACAGCCGCCATGAACTTCACGTCACCGGCGCCGGTCGCGCCGAGCACGTGGCCCGGCAGCATCAACACCAGACCGAGAACAAACCCTGCGATCGCAGCACCGAGCGAAATGCCGCTGACATGCGAAGCGGCGAGCCCGATGCCGATTCCCGTCATGGTCGCGGTCAGCGCATTCGGAATGCGCCGGACCCTGATATCGACCACCGTCGCGATGAGCGCGCCCGAGGAAAGCGCGGCAAAGGCGACGTTAGAAATTGCTGGCAATCGCTGACCAGAACACGCTTTGAATCGTGTTCCCCAGCATCGAGACCGCGCCAATCGCAAAGATCGCGATCAGGGCCATCAGCAATCCGTACTCGAGGAGGTCCTGGCCGTCCTCGGAGCGACGGAACCGACTCCCGGCGAGCTGTCTCAATGTCATCACTGCGGCTGGCGACTGCATTGGGTCATCTCCTCGGAAACATTCGGGTGAAGTGTCGGGGCGCCCCGAAGGACGCCCCAACCCCTCGGCCTTCTCTTACGCGGCGCCGCTGAGCGCGTTCGCGATCGCGGTGAAGATGTTGTTCACCGCTCCGCCAGCCGCACCCACCGCACCGATCGCGATCAGCGCGATCAACGCGACGAGCAGCGCGTACTCGAGCAGGTCCTGTCCCTCTTCGTTGCGAAGCGACTTCACGATGGCAACAAGCTGCGACATTTGATTCCTCCCGGAAATGCACCGCCTTGGGCGGTGCGGTGGTGCGGCATGCGGCCGCGTCCCTTCTGCATGCGCGGCGACCTTGCCGCGCCACGGCCGGGCCTAATCGCAACGGCTGTGCCACGGCTCAGGCTGCACACAACCGAATGCCGCGCAAGTTGTTCTGCTGATGGAGATTCGTCGGGGGGCCAGTGGCCACGGCGGGCCGCCCGTGCCAAACTGCCGCACACCCCCCCGGCCGTCACTTTCGTAAGCGGTGTGCTGAAATTCGTGACTCGGTCCAGATCCGATCGCTTAAAGATGATCGCGTGCAGGCGCGTATCTGCATGCTTTTGCACTCATTCCGCGGGTATTGAGGGAGTTTCCGTTGCGGCACACCAATTGCCTCAAAACCGTAACGGCCGGACAGGCCAGGTCGCCAGACGACTCGCAATTCGGGAAAGGACCCGGGGTGATGAAACTCGGATTTCGACAGGGCATCGCGTCAGTCGCGGTGTTTGGCGCCGTGATCCTGATGCTCATATCGGTTGACGATCGCGTGCGCGATCGGTTCGGCGATCTTGTCGGCACCGGCGGCGTGACACCGTGGGGCGATCGCGCCGGCGATCTGGTCAACGCCGTGATGTCTGCGGTTCGCTACCAGTCCATCGAGAACGCGCCACTGCTGATCTTCGCCGCCGCCGGCGCGGTGCTCGTTGCGTTCATGCTGCGAACCTGACTCGGGTCCCGTCACTTCTAGCGCCGAGAGCCTCGACATTGCAAAATCACGTTCCCCTCGTTCTCGCCCTCGAACCCGATCTGCGCCAGGCCGCGATCCTGAAACGGATCATCCGCGATCGGGTTCATGCCGAGATTGTGGTCGTCGACTCGCTCGATGCCGCAATCGCCGCCGTCGACGCGCGGATGCCGGACGTCATCCTGATGACGGCGCTGCTGTCGCCTCGCGACGAGGGGGAAATCATTTCGCACTTGCGGGCGTTGTCAGGCGCTGAGCACGTTCAGAGCCACACGATTCCGCAGCTGGCCTCGTCAACACCGGACGGCGAGGAGGACGCCCCGCAAGGCGGGCTGTTCGGGAGACTCCGTCGAAAAAAATTCGAACCAATTCCAGGCTGCGACCCGCTCTCGTTCGCCGACGAGATCGGGAATTTCATTGCCCGTGCCGCGGAAATGAAAGCGATGGCGGCCGCCTCGCCGGTTTCGGCGAGTGCCAAGGCGGCATCAAGGGCATCGGCGCCGCAACAGAAGCGACAGTCCTCAGCGGCGGGCGAGTTTGCCGCCGAGGATCCCGACGGCGACGACTCCGAACCGGCCGTGGAGTCCGCGTGGGCCGATCCGTTCGCGTGGCGGCCGAGCGGTTCGTCGCGGAAACAAGGTGACAAGGACAAGCAGCCAAAGAAGCCGCGCGAACCACTCGTCACGACGGCACCCCTCGCGGTCGTTGCAGAGGAGGAGGAACACCGTCTCGCGGAAGAGGCCCGGCGCGCAGAAGAGGCGGCCGAGGAGGCGAAGATTGCCGCGGAGGCGGACCGCGAGCGGCTCGAACACGAACGCGCGCGACGCGAGGAAGAAGAGGCCCGTCAGCGCGAAGCCGAGCGGCTCGAGGCACAGGCGGCCAAGGAACGCGAGCGCGAACGGATCGAGACCGAAGCGGCGGCGCAAAAAGAACGCGAACGCGAACGGATCGAGGCGGAAAGAGAACGCGAGCGCGAACGGATCGAGGCGGAAAAAGAACGCGAGCGACTCGAGGCCGAAGCGGCTGTCCAACGAGAACGGGAACGCAAGGAAGCCGAGGCGGCGGCCAAGAAACAACGCGAGCGACTCGCCGCCGAGGCGGCAGCCAAGAAAGAACGCGAACGCAAAGAAGCGGAGACCGCAGCGAAACGCGAACGCGCCCGGCTGGAGGCTGAAGCCAAGGCCAAGCTCGAACGCGAACGGGTCGAGCGCGAGGCGGCAGCCAAGCGAGAACGCGCCCGAATCGAGGCTGAGGCGGCGGCCAGACGCGACAGGGAACGCATCGAGGCGGAAGCGGCGGCGAAACGTGAACGTGCCCGGCTCGAGGCAGAGGCAGCCGCGAAGCGCGAACGCGAGCGCAGGGAAGCCGAGGAGGCAGCGAAGCGCGAGCGCGAACGGATCGAGGCCGAAGCGGCGGCCAAGCGTGAACGTGCCCGGCTGGAAGCAGAGGCAGCCGCCAAGCGCGAGCGCGCCCGGCTCGAAGCCGAAGCCGCGGCGAAGCGCGAACGCGAACGCAAAGAGGCGGAAGCGGCGGCTAAACGCGAACGCGAACGGCTCGAAGCCGAAGCTGCCGCCAAACGCGAACGCGAGCGGCGCGAGGCTGAGGAAGCGGCGCGTCGTGAACGCGAACGGCTGGAAGCGGAAGCGGCAGCAAAGCGCGAACGCGAACGCCGCGAGGCCGAGGAAGCGGCGCGTCGTGAACGCGAACGCCTGGAAGCGGAAGCTGCAGCAAAGCGCGAGCGCGAACGCCGCGAGGCAGAAGAGGCCGCCCGGCGCGAACGCGAGCGTCTGGAAGCCGAGGCTGCAGCGAAACGCGAGCGTGAACGGCGCGAGGCGGAAGAGGCAGCCCGACGCGAACGTGAACGCCTCGAAGCCGAAGCTGCCGCGAAGCGCGAACGCGAGCGCAAGGAAGCGGAAGCGGCCGCTAAACGTGAACGCGAGCGGCTCGAGGCAGAAGCCGCCGCCAACCGCGAACGGGAGCGCCGCGAAGCCGAGGACGCAGCGCGCCGTGAACGTGAACGCGTTGCAGCCGAGGCCGCGGCGCTGGAGCGTGAACGCGAACGGCTCGAAGCGGAAGCCGCCGCGGCGGATCAGGCTCGGATCGCCGCCGACAAGGAACGCGCCGCTGCTGAAGCGGCTCGACATCGTGAGCGCCAGCGCCTCGCCTCGAACGCACCGGACGTCGAGTACGAAGTCGATCTCGACCGCGATCCGTTCTCAGATTTTCGTCCCGACGTCGAGGAACGGGGCCGATCGTTACTCCAGTTGATGCCGGTCAGTGAGTGGGCGAAACCGGAAAACGGAAGATCCAAAGCCACGACCTCGCCCGACAACGAGCTGTACGAGCTCATCGACGGGCTGGACTTACCGACAGAGGTCGCCGCGGTCACCTACGGAGGGGGCTGCCGAATACGACGGGTCCGTGTGCCCGCACCGCGCTCTGCCGCGCGCGGTGGTCGAACGTCACGCTCGTCGCGGCCGGTGATCCTGTCGAAGCGCGCGCTCGACGAAGCCCGCAACGAGGGCAGCCGGCAGTAGGGATTCATACTGAGTCCCTAAGCATTCAGGTCGGCAGATCCTGCCAGCTTCGCACCCGTGAGACGACGGAGATTCTGCAATTCCTGACGACCGTTTCGGCCGTACTGACGCCAGCGCGGTAGGCGTAGAGCGCTTTTTTGCGCGCATTGATCGAACCTCGCCCCATCACTCCATCATCAAGGCATCGTCCTTGCCATTGGCGTTGCCGTGCGCAATACCAGCGACGAGCGTTGGCCGGCAGGCACCAATGTGTTCGTGCGCGGTCGAAGATGGACTGTCCTCAGCGAAACGGACTTTGCCGACTGTCGCGCCTTGCGGCTCGCTGGTTCAGACCCATTCCGCCCTTCGATCGTTCGGACGCTTCTGCTGCCATTCGATCGTCCGCGCCCTATCGACCCAACCTCGGTGAGCGTGCTTCGCCCGCGGCGATGGCTGCGGTTGCTGCAACGGGCAGCGATCGACGCGCGGCCATTCGGCGGTCTGTTTCCGGCGGCCGCGGGCCGGATCAACCTGCATGCATATCAGCTCGAGCCGGCAATGGCGATGCTTCGCGATGGACACACACGAATTCTGATTGCCGATGCCGTGGGCCTGGGAAAGACGATTCAAGCCGGACTGATCGTGCGGCAACTTTCGACCGAACAGGAATTGTTCCGCGCACTCATTGTCGCGCCTGCGTCACTGCGGGAGCAGTGGGCTGCCGAGTTGAACGCTCGATTCGATCTGCAGGCCAACGTCGTGACTGCGTCGTGGCTCGCCCATGCAATACGCGAGCTGCCGCCCGGAGTCAGCCCCTGGGCGTTACCGGGCATCTACATCTGCTCATTCGAGTTTCTTCGCCAGCCGGAGGTTCTGCGACCGCTCGAAGACACAGCCTGGGATCTCCTTGTCGTCGACGAGGCACACGCGGCGACGATCGGTAGTGCCCGCCGGTCAGCCGTCAACGCCGTCGCACTCCGGTCGCGGCGGATCGTGTTGCTGACGGCAACGCCGCACGCTGGTGACGACGACGAGTTTCGGGCGCTTTGCAGGATCGGTGGCTCCGAGATCCGGCCGGATCGGATAGTGCTCTTCCGGCGATCGCGTGGCGACGTCGGCATTCCACACCGGCGTCGCACCGTCCTTCTTCCCGTGACGCTTTCAGAAAGCGAACGCCTGACCCATCGTCTGATCGAGCGATACGCATCGGATCTCTGTCACGAGTCGAGGGCCAGAGGTGATTCGCGGGCCCGCCTTCTCGCGATCGTTCTTCGCAAACGTGCACTGTCCAGCGTGTCCGCCCTGGCACTGTCGTGTCGCAAACGGCTCGCAGTTCTCGAAACAGAAGGCCAGCATGAAATCGAGGAGCAACTCTCGCTCCCGCTGGACGACGACGAGGTACTGCGTGAGGATGATTCGCCTGAATCGATCCTGGCGGTCGCCGGTCTCGCCGACGTCGCGAGTGAACGGCGATGGCTGAAAGCCATTCTCGAGGCTGCTGAGGCCGCCGCCATTCGTGAATCCAAACTCGAGCGGCTCAAGCGACTTCTCGTGAAAATTCAGGAGCCGGCGATCGTGTTCACGGAATATCGCGACACGCTTCTCCGGCTCTACGACCACCTTCGTCTCGCGCATAGCAGTATCGCGGTGCTGCATGGCGGTATGACGGCGAGTGAGCGATCGGCGGTCCAGCAACAATTCAATGAAGGAGGGTCACTGCTTCTTGCGACTGACGCCGCGGCTGAGGGACTGAACCTTCAGCACCGGTGCCGCCTCGTCATTCATTTCGAATGGCCCTGGAGCCCCGCCCGGCTCGAGCAGCGAACCGGCCGCGTCGATCGAATCGGCCAGACACAGGTCGTCCACGAAATCATGCTCGTTGCATCGGACACGGCCGAGCGGCTGGTTCTTGCACCGTTGATCCAACGTGCGGCGCGGGCCGGCGCACTGACGCAGTCGGGTGGGCGTCTTCTCGACAGGCTGTCTGAATCGCACGTCGCGTCTGCCATCCTGGAGGGGACCTCCATAGATGTCGCACCGCTCTCTTTAGAGGCTGAAACAGTCAGCGCGCCGGTCGGACTGGTTCGGGGTGCTCAGGACGAAGCCACCCGCATCGGGCAGCTTCGGACATGGATGCAGGACGCGGGACGCGGGCTCTCGCAGGGCCGCGGCATTCCGGTGGCAGCAATCGGGTCACGCCGCGGAGGCCTTCGACCGGGTGTCGTGCGCGCGTACACGCTGACACTCCTTGCCGAGAGCGGAGCAGCCATACACACCGAGCTTGTCGTCGTTCACGAGGGACAAAAAGTGGGCTGCCTGAAGACACCTGCGGATGTCCGTCTGGCCATTCGCGCCCTGGGCCTGCTCGACGACGCCCCGGAAGGACCACTTCGGTTGTTCGAGGAGCGCGTCCAGGAAGTGAGTGCCTCGTGCGCGCGAGCCGCAGCGTCTTTGGTCGGGCGTGAGAAGGTCGTGTCGGGCCCGATTGTTTCGTCGGCACAGCAACTCGTCCAACGAGGGTTGTTCGATCGCCGTTTGGAGAGTGCCAGCGACAGCCGCGCGCGGAGTCGTGACGCCGCCATCGAAGAAGCCCGTCACCGCGCGCGTGCCCTGGACGGCTGGTCGCGTACGACCGTACGTTTGAAGCTTTACGCCGTTCTGCTGGTTGCCGAGTCAGCCCGTTGATGATTCCCGGCCTCTCGGGATCACTCCTGTCGCACGATGCGCTCAGTGGCGCACTCATGCAGATTCGCCATGGCTCTCCACTTTCCAACTACCGATGGTTTCATACCTGGCATCGCCGGATCGTCCGCGACATGGGGCCATCGAGCACCGCGCGGCATGTCTACGACCGGGTGGCGGTGCCGCTTGTCTCGGCGCTCGGCCTGTCCCTGACTCCCGCGGCCCTACCGGACAGTGCCGACGGCATTCATTCCCTTCTAAGCAAGGAAGGAACGCCCGTTGCCATGTTTGTCACGACGGCGTGGGGCCGAGATCCCGCGAGCACATGGCGTGAAGCCGTGCGCGCGGCGATCGGTCGGGGCTTGAAGTGGTCGGTGGTCGTCAACGGACCCGCCGTCCGCATCTTCGATGCGACTCACACCTACTCCCGGCGGTTCGTTCAATTCGATCTCGAGATCACCGCCCACGATCGCACAGCGTTGGATTTTTTCTGCGCACTTCTCGGGGCTGACGGTTTCAGCGGCAGAGAGACGGCGTTGGATCGCGCGCGAACGTTATCCGAACACCATCGAGCGGCCGTTCGCACGTCGCTGCAACAGGGTGTCTACGATGCGCTCGTCTCCTTGTTGCGCGCGTTCGCCGCCGCCTGTCCAGCGCAGGCGGATGCGACGCCGGACCGGCTCCTCGAAGAATCACTGGTGGTGATCTATCGCATCCTCTTCCTTCTGTTTGCCGAAGCGCGAGGCCTGGTGCCGAAGTGGCACCCGATCTATCGCGACAGCTACACCATAGAGTCGCTTCGGGAATCGACAGAGCGCCTGACCAGGCCGGCGGGACTCTGGGAGTCGATTCAAGCGATCGCCCGTCTCGCGCACCGTGGCTGCCGGGCCGGTACGCTGCGCGTGCCGCCGTTCAACGGCCGATTGTTCTCCCCGGCGCATGCACCGCTCGCCGATTCGCTCGTGCTGGACGACGGCGCGGTGCGTGAGGCAATGCTTTCCTTGACGACCGTCCGGCAAGGGACGGCCCGGCGCCGGATCGCTTATGCGGACCTTGGCGTCGAGCAACTCGGCGGAGTCTACGAGCGGATCCTGGACTACGCGCCCGTTCGCTCACCTGTTGATCACAAATCGTGGATCCTGGCTCGCGTTGGGCGACGGAAGGCGACGGGAACGTACTACACACCTCGAACGCTTGCGGAATTCATGGTTCGCCGCGCGCTCGCGCCGTTGGTGAACGGCGCGTCGCCGCAAGAGATTCTGGCGTTGCGTGTGGTTGATCCCGCAATGGGGAGTGGCGCCTTCCTCGTGGCCGCCTGTCGATATCTCGCCGCCGCCTACGAATCCGGATTGACTCGCGACGGCGCAGTGTCGCCTGGCGACATCGGCGAAAGCGATCGTGCCGGTTTCCGTCGACTGATTGCGCAGCGATGCCTCTTCGGCGTCGAC
>Ga0075423_10001961_pt1 | contig 18491 bp, 14 predicted proteins | sample SoiMethybrSBSTD2_FD_80114 | JGI IMG/M metagenome (GOLD analysis project Ga0075423, IMG submission 80114) | Bulk soil microbial communities from a Populus tree surrounding site in Tennessee, USA - Soil MetaG P. TD hybrid SBSTD2 | ecosystem: Environmental > Terrestrial > Soil > Tree plantation...
ACGGCGCTGCATAACGAGGATCGCGAAGCATGGCACGTTGCGCCGCCGCCAACGCCTCCGGAGCCGCGTTGTCGCGAAGCCCCTCGTAGAACCGCTCGGCGAACACGGCAGCCGCGCCGTCCTCGATGCGCCAGAGTGTCGCGACGACGCTTCGTGCACCGGCATACAGAAATGCCTGAGCGAGTGTCGTGAAATCCTCGCCGCGCCGGAACGTCGTCGACCAGGCTGCGCCGAGCCCGGTCTCGCACCCGGAGAGGAACACGAGCGAGCTCTCGACGTGCATCCCGAGCAGCTCGTGGACCTCGAGGCGGCCGTCGTCGGCCCGGTTCTGCTGATCGACTGGGGCGAGCGCGATCTGTGAGAACATCGGATTCTGGAGATTGAGCTCCGCGTGCGTGGCCACATGCACCAGCGAAGCAGTCGCCAGCGCGCGCCGAAGCGCTCCCTCCGACGCCGCACTGCCGCGCAGCACCACACCATGCCCGACGATCTGAGCCACTCTTTCCGCTTCGATGGCCGTGCGTGGCAGGTTGCCAGGGAAGGGCGCCATGGCGACTGGCGGAGCCCGATCGACCGAAGCGTGCAGCGCCGCAGTGCGCGTCGCGGCGAACGCCGCCGCCGACGGCGCATAGAGCAGCGTGAAGTCCTCCACGAGATACCGGCGGCGCTCCTGATCGCGCAGCGCCGCGAACGGGAGGTACACGAGCGGCCCGTGAGGCACGATCACAACGCGCCTGACGCGAGCGAACACTCCCGCTCTTCGGACGGGTGCGATCAGCTCGTCGTACAGTGAAGTGAGCACCGCGGTCGCCGAGCCCGGGGCCGCGTTGCCACGACCTAGCAACTCGCGCGCGAGGCGCACCCGCGACGCGAGCTGTTCTCCTCCGAGTCCGAGCGTGATAGCGCGGACGCTGTCTGCGGTGACGGCGAAGGCCAGTACCCGGTCGGGGGACACGAAGTACTCCAGCAAGGCCTCGTTCGCGTGGAGAGCGGAGCGAACCGCCGCTGTGCCCACCTTCCTCGCGCCGAGCACGGCCGCTCCGGCGGCGTCACGTTCAGCGGCGCGGTCGAGCAGGGCTTCGTAATCGTTCCTGGCTCTGGTGATCCGAGCCGCCAGATCCGCCTCTTCATTATCGTCCGATCCGCTGCGCTCGTTAGGTTGCCCTGGCGTACGCGCGCGCAGGCGTGACACCAGCTCGTCGATGTAGCGAAGGAGTGCCTCGCCATCCGCAAGCTCTCGAGCGGCGCCGGTGGATCGCGTCACCGCGTTGCGTGCCTCCGTGAGATGCTCCATGAGAGCGCGGCCACGCGCCGCGTCGGCGACCGTGAACGCGTCGTCGATTCGCCCCTGGCGCAGCAGGACGAGCACCAGGTCTGCGTATACGTCGGCGTTCTCCCATGCGTACGCGGTCCGGAGCGCTCCTGACGCATAGCGGCCGCGAACGCGCTCGACGGCGCGCACGGCGCGCTCACCGACGGCAGAAGCCGAATCGAGCATATCGAGGCGTCGATACGCGCGCGCGCGCAATGCAAGCATGCGACCCTCTACCGGCGGCGACGCGCCGACGCTTGGCGGATCGAGCGCGGCGAGCACCGCCCTCGGCGTGCCGGAGCGGTCGGCCACCTCGGCTACCGCCAACGCGACGCGATCGTGCGCGTCACGCGTTCCGCGGCGGGCTGCGAGATCGCGAGCGGCATCCAGTGTCGAATCGACGGCCGCCGTACGATTGTCGCGCTCGTAGATCCGGGCAAGCAACAGGAGATCGACCAGCTGCTCGAGCGCCGAGTCGGTTTTCCGATGTATTTCGAGCGCTTCCCGCGCGTGGCGGAGCGCCAGCGATCTCTGGCCGAGCGCGAGGTACACCTCGGCCGCGTCGCGAATCGCGGTAGCGCGATCATCGTCCATGCCAAGCGACGCGTTCAACGTCTGCGCTCTCGTCAGGTAGTCCAGCGCGCGGGTGTAATCCCCCGCCTCGGCGTATTGCTCCGCGAGCAGTTGGAGGTCGCTCGCCTCCTCCTGTGGCAGGTCCAGACGCCGTGCCTCCGCCAACGCGCTGTCGAGGAATACGATCGCACGCTGCGGCTCGCCAATGGCGGCGTACGCCAGCCCAAGCTGGCCTAACGCGTTCGCCTGCCCGACGCTGTAGCCGGACTGTCGATACAGCGTACGTGCCGTATCGAGATGCGCGATCGCGAGGAGCGGATCAATCTGGATCTCGAGCGCGCCGAGATTGTTCAGACACTTCCCCTCCACGCGGGTGTCGCCGGCAGCGCGCGCAGCCACCCGGGCCGTAGTGAAGCGCTGCCGGGCATCGGTCAGGCGTCCGAGCTCCATGTCGGACAGGCCCCAATTCATGATCGCTTTCGCTTCGCCGATCGGATCGCGCGCTTCCCGCGCTGCCGTGATTGCTCGATCAAAGTATGGTATCGCCTCTGCGAACCGGCCTTCGTTGTACGCGCTGAGCCCGAGCGCGTTGAGGACGGAAAGCCGATCGGCTGGTCGAAGCGGTAAGTGCATACCACGCTCGCCAAGTCGTCGTGCTGTCGGGTAATCGGCCTGCCGCCACGCCACCATCGCGAGTCCCGCGACTGCCCGGCCCATCGAGACGGAATCGCCACTTGATTCGGCGCTCGACAGGAGGTTAGTCCACGCCGCCCGCGCGCTGTCGTGCTTGCCGCGCCAATACGTGGATTCGGCCACCGCGAATGCGGAGTCGATTGCACGGGCCGTGCGCGGCGCGTGATCCCGCGCGCAGGCGACGAGGAGCGACGCTAAACCGACGACTAGCGCGCTCGCTCGCGGGACCCTGCTCACGGCACCACCTGAAATCGACGCAATGCGCTCGCACGGGTCCGACCGTCGCCGCCGAGCGCGTCCACGTACCAGTAGTAAGTTCGCGCGCGCTCGAGCCTCACGGAGTCGGGAAGGGAAGCCGTCGTGTCGGACGTGTCCAGCGTCCACCGCACGGCACCGCCGTCGTCGGTGACGACGAGGTGGTAGCCCGCATCGCGCGGCTCACCGTGCCACACGAAGCTAAGCGATTCCGCGGCGACCGTTGCGTTGTCCGGCGGGCGTAGCGCGGCGAGCCTGCCTGCGGTCAACCCGGCCACGCCGGTCGACTCGCGGAGCCGCTGTCCATCGTCGACGAGCGGTTGTGGCGGCGCGGACCACGGCCCGCGGATGAACAGGAGCAGGGTGGCCGCAACGGCCAGCGGCACCGCCAGGCGGTAGAACCGTCGTGCGCCGCTCGTAGATCGCGCCAGCGAAGACATTACGACCAGCTCGTCGCGGCACGAGGCGCATACCGCCAGGTGCGTGTCGGCAATCGCGCGCGCCGAAGGAGGAAGCGTTCGGTCGAGATACGCGGCGAAGACGTCGTCGCCGAGATGTGGATCGCCTGTTTCGCTCACGAGGACGTTGAGGTGAACGGAGCTCCGCGACCGCAGTCGGGCCCACAGTTAAGGACGGATGAGAGTGGCAAAGTTGCGAGCCTACGGCACTGGATCATCGACGCCTCGCTCGGCGAGTGAGGTCCGCAGCTGGCCGAACACGTACGACAGCCGCCGGTACACGTGAAACGGCGTCGGGAATCCCATTGCTCGCGCGATCGTCGCCGCCGAACGGCCATCCTCGAAGCGCATGACGAGCAGAAGGCGATCGGCCGGCGGCAGCGCGTCGAGCGCTTTTTGGAGCGCCTGGCGGAGCTGGGCCGACCGAACCTGCGATTCTGGGGAATCGCCCAGAGCGTCGGTCAGCGAATCGACGTCGATCTCGTCCGCGGCCAGATCCACGAGGCGCCGACGGGTTTTACGCTCGAGCGCGGCAGCGTCGCCGTCGGTCGCTCCCTGAGGCCGTCCGTAGCGTCGGCGGTGAAAATCGATACAGAGGCGTCGAGCGACCACCAGGAGCCACGTCGAGAAGCGCGCCTGATCGTGAGCGACATACACACGGAGGCGACGATACTGACTCTCGCGCAGCGCCTCGAGGAGGAACGCGTACGCGTCCATGGCCCCATCGTGGCCCGCGGCGGTGGACCGGGCAACCTGGAGCAGCAGGGGGCTGTACGCCGAGACGAACCCCTGCCACGCCGACTCGGTCGCCGGCTGACCGTGAGCGTGAAGGAGCTGCGCGAGCGGTAACGGAAGTGCGTCCGATCCCGGGCCACTTTCGGCCATGTCGAATGGCGGATTCGATGATCGCCACGCGGCGGAGCGCGGCGAGCCCCCAGCACGGAGGTGGTCCGAACTTGTTGCGACGCCAACGCGAGCGCAACACGTGCGGGCGTCCCGAAATGGACGTTAGGCCAGTCGACCGGCAGGCCGACCGACGCCACCCGAGGCGTCAGCGCGACGTGATGCCGAAGCGTTAGGTGTCGGCGCGCTTACCGCCGACGCGAGCCTACCACGTCGACGAACCGAACATGGGCCCGCGTGTTGGCGTTCGCATCGACCAGCACGTGGTCGTAGTCGCCAATGGCGGTGGAGGCCAGCGACACGGTGATGTAGTCGCCCTCCTGCCATTCATCGGTATACGTCCGGTCGGACACGTACACTTCCCAGAGCGTTCCGTCGGCCAGGCGAACGAATGACCCGTCGTCCGGCGTGGACACGAGCCGTGAGGCCGGCGGTACGGTGGAGAGCGGCGTCCACCCCCAACCGTGGCCACGGCCGGACTGCGTCGGTGCGGCCGCTTCGGCCGGCGACGACTCCTCGGTCGACGAAGCTGCGATCGCTCGGGCCCCGCCGGCCCGCGGTTCCCGGAACGCGTTCGCGCGGACCTCGGCGGAGTAACGCGTAAGCCACGCGTCGAGCGCAAAGCGCTGCTCCGCCGTTAGGCGGTCGACACCAGTGCGCTGCTGATCCGCGGCCGACATCACCTCGCTCGCGCGGATGGGGACGAATATCAGTTTGTCCTTCAGCTTATCCTGGGTGTCCTGCGCCAAGAGCGACGAAGCCGACCAGGCGACGCTGGTCGCCACCAGGACCAACAATACGGGAGAACGACGGGAACGAGAGCGCATCCGACCCTCCTGCGTTGAAAGGACACTTCGCAGGGTGGGCGCAGGTCACGTGCCCGGCAATGACCAGAAAGGTGAATTGTCGTGGTGGTGCGCGATGAGCGGACCACCATGGCCGTCACGGCACGACGCGCTCGCCCACGACTTTCGGTGTCACGTACACCTTTCGCAGGGCCTCCAGATACTCGTCGTGGAGCCCCTTGAGGCTGTCGAACTCCTTCTTCACGACCGCGCGGTAATCGGCACGTGTCGCGAAATCATACAGCAGCGCGGCCATCGCTTGCGCGTCGGTAACAAATCCCGAGTGGCCGACATCGATGAGCGCGTCGGCTTCCATCTCGTACGTGTGGTTCGGGGCGTTCGAGGATTTCGCGCTGAACCCCACCCCGGGAACGTTGCTCGAAACACTGCCGGTTTCCTCGTAGCCCTGCGGCTTCCCCGGCTCGGGCTGCACGCCGGTGGCGCCGTACTTCTTCATGTATGCGAACGCGACCTCGTTGAGCGTACCGACGCCTATCCCGTCGCGATTGCGGCCGTAGTGATCGATCTTCACCTGCGTGCCGGTCGCCAACGCCGCCGCGCGCGCGGCGTTGTTGACCATCTCGGTCTCCTGCGCGAGGTAGACCTCGTCAGGGTAGCGAATGTAGAAGTCGGCGGAGGTCTTGTCAGGAACGACGTTAGGCGCGGCGCCGCCTTCGGTGATCACGCCCTGGATGCGCGCCTCGGGTCGCAGGTTGCTCCTGACGGCGTCGATGTTGTTGAACAGGTGGATGACGGCTTCGAGCGCGTTACGGCCGTTCCATGCCGTGAGCTGATGCGCCGGCGCGCCGTAGAACGTGTACTTCACGCCGTCGATGTTCATGCAGCAGGTGCCGAACCCGGGCGCTGGCCGAGTCGTGGCGCTCGTCGCGTGGCTCCGTACGAGGACGTCCATCCCCTTGAACGTCCCGGCGTCGAACATGACGGTCTTCGCGTTGGGCGGCATCATCTCCTCGCCCGGCGCACCGAACACCACGACGGTCCCTGGTGTCTTCGTGCGCGTCAGGAATTCGGCGACGGCGATCGCGGCGGCGATGCCGATCGGGCCCTGCGTCGAGTGCTGATCGCCGTGGAACGCGCCTTTCGTTCCGCGCAACGCGTCGTACTCGACGATGACGCCGAGGTTCGGCCCCGGCGTCGACTTGTTGTACCGCGCGACGAAGGCAGTCTTGAGCTCCCCGACGCCCATGGTCACGTCGAAGTCATGCTGCTTGAGATAGTCGGTGAGCACCTGCACCGATCGTGTTTCCACGAACCCGATCTCCGGATGGCGCGTGATGTCATCCCCGAGGGCGAGCAGCTCCTTGTCCATGAGCTCCTTGGCACGGGCTGCGACGGCATCTCGCGCGGGGTTCGCGCCGGTGAGCTTCGCGACGATCGCGTCGACGTTCAGCGAGCGCTGAAGATCCATCTGCTTCTGCACGACGGCTCGCGCGGCTTCGCGTTCCGTGGGAGTTTCCTGCGCGCGTGCCGATGCGGGCGCGCCGAGGACGAGCATCGCGGCAACCAGGGTGACTCGGTTCATGGGACGACGCAGGTGAGAAGGGTTGACGAGGTTAGCGGATGCCGAGGTCGTAGGCGGCGAGCGCGTTCTGACGCATCACCATCCGGGCCAACTCCTCCGCGCGTGGGCGGCTGATCTCGCCGTCGCGGAGCATGCCGGTCAGCGCCATGGCAAGAGCGCGCCGAGCCGTGGTCGTACCGACCCACGCGACCTGCTCCCATCCCTGTTCCAGTCCGCCGTCGAACGCGTCGCTGCCGAACAGGACCTTGTCGGGCCACTCGCCGAGCCATTGACGCAGGACCGTGGCGAGCTGGAAAGGAGGGAGGAGGATGTCCATCATGGAGATGTCGGCGTAGACGTTAGGCTTCGTGAGGAGACCCTGCGTCTCGCCGATGAGCGGCCACCCGCCGTGCACGATGACGAACTTCGTTGCCCGAAGCGTCGAGTCGTTGACCAGCGGCTCGAGAAGATGTGGCGCCGCGCCGGCGGACCGGTAAAACCCGCCGAACGTCTCGAGAGTATGGACCTGGATCGTCAGGCCTACCGAACCGGCGTCCTTGGCAATGACTCGAACGAGGTAGTCCTGGAGCGTCTTGTACTCGGCGCGCGACGGAACGCCGCCCGCGACGTACCGGGCGTAGACGGCGCGTGCGGTGGCCGGGTCGGGGTCGTCGAAGTCGAGGGGACGGAGGTACGCCGCCTCCAGCTTGATGCCCACGGCGCCGCCGGAGCGCCAACGCTCGAGCGTGGGCCTAACGATGGTCCGCGCGTAGGCGTCGAGCGTTGGCGCCAGCTTCGTGATTCGTAGCTCGCGGAGGTACCGCCGGAGCAGCGCAGCCTCCTTCGGATACAGCGCGCGCGTGTCGGGTGTTCGTGCTGCCTCGCCGCGGGTATCCAGCGGGTACATCAGCGGATCGGCGAAGGGGACCCAGCGGAACCGCGGGCTCGACAGCCCGGGGCCCATGGCGATGCGATTCGCGAGCATCACCTCGATTCCGGCCGCGTCGAGCGTCCACTCCGGGAAGTGCTCGGCGTGCTCGCGGCGCTTGCCCTCGACGGCGGCGCGTAGGCCGGCCCGGTAGACGCTGTCGTTCGTCGCGGCCGGCGCGTGAAACAGCGCGTCCTGCGCGCTCCGCCAGACGGGGTCGTCGAGCGACAGGCGATGCGGGACACCGAACGGCGGAATCCCGTCGAGTGGCAGTGCGTCGAATTCGGTATCGGCGGGCGCACCCGGCGGCACAGGCCGCATGGGGTGGGCGTGGACGTCGATGGCGCGAATCGAGTTGATATAGGTGAGGAGCGCCGAGTCGACGGGCGTCTGTCCGCTCGCTCTCACCGGCGCGGCGGCGATCACGACGACCGCGATGGAGAGGCACGGCCACAGTCCGAATTCCCGCCTGGCGATCACGAATCACCTCGTCGACGATGTCGAGGATACGCTATACTCGATGGCCTGGAAGCGGGAGACGGCAAGCGGTCGGAACGGCTGCTGGCTGCTTGCAGCTGCTCGCTGGTAGCCGAGTGCTGCGTGCTACTGCCGCGTGCTACGAGCTGCTGCTATTACCTCAACGAGCCAGCCGCCAGCCGCCCATCTTGCCTTCCCTAGGACTCCGAGGTATATACATAGGACTCCTAGGTGAACCATCGATTCCAATGCCTGACTCCACGATCGATTTCCTGAAGGGAACGCTCGACCTCATGGTCCTCAAGACGCTCTCCTGGGCCCCGGCGCACGGCTACGGCATCGCGCGGTGGATCGAGCAATGCACCGACGACGTGCTCCAGGTGGAAGAGGGCTCGCTCTATCCCGCCCTCCACAAGCTCGAGGAGCGCGGGCTGATCGTCGCCGAATGGGGCATCACCGAGCACAATCGTCGCGCGAAGTTCTATCGCCTAACGACAGCCGGCAAGAAGCAGCTCGCGGCGTCGCGCGACTACTGGGCCCGGTTTGCCGGCGCAGTGTTCAAGGTGCTCGAGACCGCTCCCGCCTCCCGCTGATCGCCCGGTCGCTCGTGGACGACCCGCAACAGACGCCCGCACCGAACGCGCAGCGCGCCGCCACGTGGCGGCGCTATCTGCGCTTCTGGGGACCGCGTGCGGAGGCCGACGTCGACGACGAGCTCGCGTTCCACTTGAGCATGCGCGAGCGCGATTACATGGCGCGCGGCATGTCCGAAACCGACGCGCGACGCGCGGCCACCCGCCGCCTGGGCGACCTCGCTCAGGCACGCGTCGAATGCATCGCCATCACTTCCCGGAGGGAACGCCGCATGACTCGGGCGCAGGTCGTCGACGCGTTCGTGCACGATCTCAAATTCGCCTGGCGGACGTTAGGCCGGCAAAAAGGCTGGACCGCGGTTGCGGTGATCACGCTGGCGCTCGGGATCGGCGCCAACACAGCCGTGTTCAGCGTCGTCAACACGCTGCTGCTTCATCCGCTGCCATACCCGAACGCGGACCGCGTCGCCTTCGTATACCTCGAGCCGGCTCGGGGCAACAATACCGGCATGAGCGTCATGGTGATGCCGGGCATGCAGGTCGTGCGCGCCTGGAAGGAAAATGCGCGATCGTTCGAGGCGTTCGAGCCGTACATGGACGAAGACCGTTCGCTGCGAACGACCGACGGCCCGCCCGCCAGCGTCAACGTGGCGTCCGTCCTGCCGTCGTTCGGCGAATTCACCGGAACGAAGCCGACGATCGGCCGGATGTTCACGTCGCGCGACATCACCGACGGTGCTCGAGTGGCACTGTTGAGTGAGCCGGTCTGGCGCGGGCGCTACGGGAGCGACCCCGGGATCATCGGCAAGTCGATCGTGCTCGACAATCAGCCATACTCGGTGATCGGTGTCATGCCGGTCGGCTATCGGCTGCCGCAGATCGAGGGAAACGTGAGTGACGTGTGGCTGCCGCTCGACCTCCGGAACGACAGTATCGGAGTTCGCATGGTCGGACGACTGCGGCCGAACGTGACCATGGCTGCGGCCAAGCGTGAGCTCGACGCGATCTATGCGCGATCGTCGGGGGAAAAGACGAAGTCGGTCGAGACGAGTGACTTCGCGGTAAAGCTCACCCCGCCGAGTGAGCTCGTGAGCTTCCGGCAGTCATTGCTGCTGCTGTCGGTCGCGGTGGCGCTCGTACTGCTCATCGCGTGCGGGAACGTCGCCCATCTGCTCCTTGCGAAGACGGCCGCGCGCCAGCGCGAGCTCGCGATTCGCGCGGCGATGGGCGCCAGCCGTGTTCGCATTGTGAGGCAGCTGCTGACCGAGACCCTCATGCTGGCCGCGGCGGGCTGTCTCGGAGGAATTCTCGTGGGCTGGCTGGGGCTGCGCGCACTCCTCGCGATCCGCCCGGATTCCCTCGCCGAGCTCGCGGAAGCGCGGATGGACGGAACGGCGCTGCTCGTTACGGCCGGACTCGCCGCGCTCACGGGCATCGTCGTGGGGGTCCTGGGCACGCTGCAGACCGCGCGATTCTCGGCAAACGATGCGCTCAAGGCGGGTGCCCTCTCGGTGTCGCAGTCCAGGCGACAGCGCCGGCTTCGCTCGGTCCTCGTCGTGAGCGAGATGGCGGTCTCCACGGTGCTGCTCGTCGGCGCGACACTCCTCATCCGCAGCATCGTCCATCTGCAAAACGTCGATCCCGGCTTCGATACGTCGCGGCTCTATGCCGTCCAGCTTCCGCTGCGGCGGGAGTACCCGACGAGCGAGGCGCGCCAGGCGTTCCTCGCCGAGGTCACGGCGAGAATGCGTCGCGTCAGCGGCGTCGAGGGCCTAACGATTTCGACGGCGGTGCCGCCGTGGCGGAGCTTCCTCATCGGCGCGCTGCAGATCGAGGGCGACCCGCTTCCGCCCGCGGGGACGACGTCGTTCGTCGACTATAACCGGATCGAGCCTGACTATTTCCGGTTCATGGGGATCCGGCTCATCGAAGGCTCGACGATTACCGATACCTCGAAGGCCGCCGGGCAGGTGGTGGTGAACGCTGGCTTTGCCAGGAAGTATTGGCCTCAGGGGTCAGCGGTGGGCCGCCGACTCCGCGTCGTCTACAACGGACAGGGCGATTGGAAGACGATCGTCGGCGTCGTGACTGACGCGCTGACCTCTGGCCTCACGGGCGACGCGAGTCGGCCGCTGATGTATGTGGCGGCGGCGGATGCCTACGAGCGGGCGGTGCTGGTTCGCGTTGCGCCCGACGCCGATCCAATCCCGTCGCTCCGTACGCTCGTTGCGCAGGCCGATCCGCGCTTGCCGTCAGTCACCGTGACCAACGTCGAAAGCGTTATGCAGCGCTCGATCGCACGACCGCGGTTCACGATGACACTGTTGGTGACGTTCACCGCGCTCGCGCTGGTGCTGGCCGCGGTCGGACTCTACGGCGTGATGGCGTACGCGGTGGCCCAGCAAACCCGCGAAATCGGCATTCGGATAGCGCTGGGCGCCACCCGCTCGGCCATCGCCTCGTCGGTGCTTCGCCGCGGCGTGCTGATGGCTGCGGCCGGCGCCGTGGTGGGCGCGCTCGGTGCACGGTGGGCATCGAAGCTGCTCGAGAGCATGCTCTACGGCGTCGGCCGCACAGACCCGATCTCGTTCACGATCGGTGTGGCCGTGCTCCTGACGACCGCACTAGCAGCCTGCCTGGTCCCCGTGCGCCGCGCGGTTGCTGTCGATCCGCTGACCTCGATCCGCGCGGACTAGCAGTTTCGGTCAACGACCTACCAACCTGACAGCAGTTCCCCACGGGTCACGAGCGAGGATGGTACCGTCCGGCGATCGCTCGATCCTGCCCCCCGCGGCCTCGACGCTGGCGCCGGCCGCGGACACGCTCGCCGCGTCAGGCATGACCAGCTCCCACTCGACGAGCTTCGCATCGTCCTCGGCTGGCGCGGTCGCTCCGGTTGCCCAGGTGTTCGTTCCCAGGTGGTGGTGGTAGCCGCCCGCCGAGAGGAACAGCGCACCCGGGTAACTCCACGTGACCTTGTCGAAGCCGAGCGCCTCGTGATAGAACGCGGCGGCCTCCCCGAGATCGCCGACGTGTAGGTGCACGTGCCCGATCCGGGTGCCGTTAGGCATCCCCGTCCAGGGCTCCGTCCCGCCGGCCGCGACGAGGTCCGGCACGTTGAGCGGGAGGGTCGCCATCTGCAGTTCGCGTCTCTCGTAGCGCCACTCGCCGCGCGGCCGATCGGCGTACACCTCGATGCCGAGACCATCGGGGTCGCTGAGGTAGATCGCCTCGCTCACCAGGTGATCCGACATGCCGGCGTGCGCGCCGATGTCCGACAGATGGCGCACGAGCCGTCCGAGCGACGCCCGATCCGGCAGCAGAATGGCGAAATGAAATAGACCAAGCTGGCCGCGCTTCGGATGAGGCCGGGCACCGCGGCGTTCGCGCAGCTCGATGATCGGCGAGTCATTGCCGGCTGGTCCCAGCGCGGCGCTGCCGTCGTCGCGACGAACGACGCGCAGTCCGAGCACGTCCTCGTAATAGGCCAGCGATCGCGCGATATCCCCGACCTGCAGTCGTACTACGCCAATGTGCGTAGCGGGTGGCAGCCGAAAGCGCGGCGCGACGACGCCGTGGTCTTCGGTTTCCGTCACACTTCCGGATACGCCGACGGGCTCTGGTGACATATCGCGCTCCTCAGGTTCGGCTGCGACGCTGGTCGATCGCATGATCGATTGAGAATGGCCCGGCACCGAGAGCGGCCAGCGCGAGCCCCGACGCACAGTTCATCATCACGAACTCGACGCCCCCGGGCACGAAGAACCCATGGTGGATGTGAAAGGTAAGGATCGCGCCCATCATGTCGCACGCGATCGCGAGTCCCGCGAGCCTGGTGAGCAGCCCGAGCAGGACGCCAACCCCCGCAAGCGGCTCGACGAAGGCGAGCATCGGACCGATCACGCCGGCGCCGGGAACTCCCATCTGTGTAAGCATGCCGCCAGTCCCGCTGGGGCCCATCAGGAACAGCTTCTGGCCGCCGTGGATGATGAACACGGCGCCGAGCGCGAGACGAAGAATGAGCAGCCCGAACGCCAGTTGCCGTTGAGTTGGCGTGGTCGAGAACAGGTTCATGATGTGCTCGGGGAAGGTCCGAGGTTGGCCAAAGGTTCGATGGCGGACACGACGGTCCCGCAGGTAACACGTATGGGCTGTTCGAAGCTTGCGTGTATGTTGGAGCAGCAACGACGAAAAAGCGAACCAGTTTCCGCGAAGCGATTCCACATGACTACCGCGCCCGCGATATCTCCCGCCACTGCAAACCTCACCACGCTTCCCGAATGGCGTGACCTCGCCGTGCACGCCGAGGAGATGCGATCGGTGCACCTGCGATCCCTCTTCGAGGCCGACGCGACGCGCGGCACGCGGCTTGTGGCGGAGGCGGCCGGGCTCTACATGGACTACTCGAAGCACCGGGTGCGGAACGAAACGCTCGACCGGTTGTTCGCGCTTGCCAAGGCGTCGCGCCTCACCGAGCGGATCGAGCAGATGTTCCGCGGTGATCGCATCAATGTCACCGAGAACCGGCCTGTGCTCCACGTGGCGCTTCGAGCGCCGCGATCGGCGTCGATCCTCGTGGACGGTCGCAATGTGGTCGAGGATGTGCATGCCGTACTCGATCGGATGGCCGACTTCGCTCATCGCGTTCGCACCGGAGCGTGGACGGGCTTCACCGGGAAGCGGATCCGCACGATCGTGAACATTGGCATCGGCGGGTCGGACCTCGGTCCGGCGATGGCCTATGAGGCCCTGCGGTTCTACGCGGACCGCTCGCTCACGTGTCGCTTCGTGTCCAACGTCGACGGAGCGGACTTCTACGAGAAGACGTGGGATCTCGATCCGGCCGAGACGCTGTTCATCGTCGCGTCCAAGACGTTCACGACGCTCGAGACCATGACGAACGCGCGTACCGCGCGCGCCTGGCTACTGAAAACGTTAGGCGACGACCGGGCTGTCGCGAAGCACTTCGTGGCCGTGTCCACCAACGCCGCCGAGGTGCAGAAGTTCGGCATCGACACCGCCAACATGTTCGGCTTCTGGGATTGGGTCGGCGGCAGGTATTCGATGGAGTCGGCCATCGGGCTCTCGACGATGATCGCGATCGGGCCGGAGCGATTCCGGGAGCTGCTCGACGGCTCGCATCAGATGGACGAGCACTTCCGCACCGCACCGCTCGAGCGGAACCTGCCCGTCATCCTCGGTCTCCTCGGCCTCTGGTACACGGACTTCTTCGACGCGCAGACGATCGGCGTCATGCCGTACAGCCAGTATCTGGCACGCTTCCCGGCGTACCTGCAGCAGCTCACGATGGAGAGCAACGGCAAGCACGTCTCGATCGACGGCGCGCGCGTGAGCTACGAGACGGGCGCGATCTATTGGGGAGAGCCCGGCACGAACGGGCAGCACTCGTTCTACCAGCTCATTCATCAGGGAACGAGGCTCATCCCCTGTGACTTCATCGGGTTCGCGCAGCCGCTCGAAGACATTGGCGATCATCACGACCTCCTCATGGCCAACATGTTCGCGCAAACCGAGGCGCTCGCGTTCGGCAAGACGGCCGAGCAGGTGAGGAAAGAGGGGGTACCCGACGCGCTCGTCCCGGCCAAGGAGTTCGATGGCAACCGCCCCACCACGACCATTCTCGCCGAACGCCTAACGCCCGCGACGCTCGGCGCGCTCATTGCGCTCTACGAGCACGCCGTGTTCACGCAGGGCGTCATCTGGAACATCGACTCGTTCGACCAGTGGGGCGTCGAGCTGGGGAAGGTGCTCGCGCTGCGCATCGCGCCCGAGCTCACGGGCAAGGACGTGTCGCAGCTCGGGCACGACAGCTCGACGAACGCGCTGATTCGGCGATACCGGCGCCAGCGCGGGCGCGCCTGAGCCTACCGGTGCATCATCGGCTTGCCGCGCGCCAACGCGATGTGGTGAGGCGTGTGATGATCGCCTAACGTCAACAGCCCGGCGAACCCGAGCCCGCGGATCTTCGCCACGGTCTTGGCATCGCCGGCGTTGGCCGCCGTCACCGTCCACCGGACGCCGCCTGGGATGTCGTCGACGCTCGTGCGGTACGGTCCCATCATCGCGACCATCATCGAGTGATTGCGCAGCATCGTGCGAATCGACTCGGCCACGTGTCCGTCGCCGGTGACCTCCATGGCCGCACCGCCCGCGACGCTCGTCTGCCGCGCGCGGGCGCCGAGCGTCACCTCGTTCATCACGATGAGATGCTGCCGGAGCGCTTCGATGTTCACCTTCGACCAGTCTGTTGTGGAATCGGCTTCGAGCATCGCGACGATGGCCGCCATCGTCGCATAGGCTGCCTGGCCCGCCGGAATCGCGCTCGCCGGGTTGGAGGCAGCATGGCTGGAGTGATCAGCGGCGCCGCCAGTCTGCGCCTGAGCGGGGCTGCTCATCGCGACGACGGTCAAGGCGATGATCCCGCAGGCAGTGATCGCGCTTCGCATAGGTCTCCCTGAGCGTGTGCTACAACGATACGTGTGATCTGGCGCATCGCGTGAGACTTCTGTCACTTCGCGTGTTGCGGTTGCTGGCCATCTTGGGCAACCCCGGCTCTCGACCCATGATCTCTCCCGACCGACTGAAGGCCGTTTCGTTCTTCGCCGCGTTCCCACGCAGCGCCATCAGGATCATGGCCAGCCGCGCGATCGAGCGTCGGTTTGCGACGGGCGACATCCTGTTTCGTGCAGGTGACACCGCGCCGGGACTGCTGGTAGTGCTGGAAGGCAAAGTGCGGGTCGTTCGCAAGGCGGGAGATCGCGCACAGGTCGTGCACGTCGAACGGACCGGCGGAACGCTCGGCGAGGTTCCAGTGTTCAGCGGGGGTGGATACCCGGCCACTGCGTTCGCTGCCGAACCGACAGTCTGCGCGCTCGTTGGGCGTGACGTGCTCCTCGCCGCAGTGAGAGCGAATCCGGAATCGGCATTTGTTCTGCTCGAGCGGCTCTCCTTTCGCGTGCGCGAGCTCGTCGAGCGACTCGACCGCACGGCGCTGCGTCCGGTGTCGGCGCGCCTCGCCGAGTATCTCATCGCCCGAGCCGATGCGCGGCACCGGGCCGTGGTTGCGATCGGGATGACGCAGCAGCAGCTCGCCGAGGAGCTGGGTACCGTGCGTGAGGTAGTCGTCCGCGAGCTGCAGGCGCTTCGCGCCGCGGGACTAGTACGAGCGCTCGGCAGCGGCCGATTCGAGATCGTCGACGCGACAGCCTTGCGAGCGCGAGCCGAGGAGGGCCCCGGCGGGACTCGCAGGGTTTCAAGGGGTCAGAGTCCTTGAACGGAGCGATTCAAGGACTCTGACCCCTTGAAACAGCGAACATTCTGCCGAACCCGACAGAGCAATCATCGCCCGACTCTGCGCACCGGCGTAGATTCGATTCGGGAGCAAAAGGATGTGTCAGGTGCGCGAGGATGGAATGAGCCCGCATCCCCGTGGACGACTCTCGCTCGCTCGCGCCATCACCGCGTTCGGTGGTCTCGTGGCGTTGGTCGCTGCCGCCCCGATCGGGCCAGCGAGTCGACCTGCCGGGGACTCATACCTCTTCGGCGGGCGAATCATCACTGCCGACAGCGGCTCGCTCGAGGGCGTCCACGTCGTCGCGACCGACGCGCGGGGGGCGTACGAGGCGCTGATCGACTCGTCAGGCACGTTCGTCGGGGCATTTCCGGCTGCGCCGACGAGCCGGGTCACGCTACGCGTCTTCAGCGACTCCGCTGCGCCGCGGTATCACACGAGCGTGGTTTCGCTTGGTCCCGGCGTTCCTGGCGGTCCAACGCGAATCGTGCTCGTGCCGCGGCGATGGCGAATTCGCGGGGGGCCCTTCGATGGTCGAGAGGTGGCCATCGATCCTGCTCGCGCGACGCTGGGGTACGGGGAAGGTACGGGATACTGGCGACTGACGCGGCGCGGGCGCTGGCCCGGGCGGGCGGTGACGTGGGTGTCGGACAGCTTTCCGGTTCGGGTCGCGTTCCGCCACGAGCGCGGCGACCCGTACATCTCTCCGAGCGACTCGGTTCGATTCTGGGAGATGGCTGCGAACCTGGAGCGGTTGCTCGCACGGAAGCTCTTCCGCCCAGCGTCGTTCGAGGAAGTGGACGCCGGAGCGGACGGCATCTTCGTGACGGTGAACCGGCGCATGGCAGCCGCCGGCAAGACGTTCATCACCTACGACGGGGATGGGCGCATCTACGAGGCGCTCGTTACCGTGAGCCAGAACGCATTCCTTGGCCAGTCGCGCGTGGCGATGCACGAAATGCTTCACGCGATCGGGTTCGGCCACACCGGGGCATGGAGCTCGGTCATGGGACCTAACGCGGCTGGTGTGGAATCCCCATCGGCCGAGGACGTGGCGTACGCGCAGCTCTTTTACGCCATCGCACAGGTCCAGCGCGACAAGGAAGTGCGGTTCGGCATCCTCGAGTCAGCCCGTTAGGCATTCGCGCCCGGGTGGGGCCGCTCAACGACGCGCGCGCCTTACGGCGTCGTTGCGGCGCTGGAGCGGATTTCCTCGATGATGCGGGCCGCGATCTCGGCGCGTTCGCCGTCGAGCATGGGTTTGGCTGCCTGAAGCAGGGCCAGCGCGTTCGCGGCGCTGCGGGCCGCCCGTGTTTCGTCGCCATCGGCGCGCGCACGCAACGCATCCATGTGAAGCAGCGAAGCCACGGTGAACGCGCGCCGAGCGTCGAGAACCGGGCTGCCGAGCAGCATGAGAAGCGTCGAGGAGTCCAGGGCATTCGCCATCGCGAGGTCGAGACCGACGTTCCGCATCTCTTCACGGATCTGGCTGTCGGCCTGCGCGGTGGCACCCCCGACGATGAGCTCCCGTAGTCGTGAGAGGATCCGTCCGAGGGCCTCGATCTGGCGGAGCAGGTAGTCGCGCTTTTCCATGTTGCATCCTGCGCGCCGTCGTGCCGCAACGCAACCGCTCCAGGATCTGCCTGGCACGGCCCTTCCACCCACTCTGGCGTCGTTTCAGCTTTACACCATGGCGATACCTCGACTTCGCCCACCTGACGAGATCGATCAGACTGACGCAGTGACACCGGTCGGCGACGCGGGAGTGGCGCCGGTGCCGGCGGCGCCGCGGGTTCCGGTCCACAAGGAAGACCCCAACAAGCAGATCCAGCTCGACCGCATGAAGCGTCGAGCGACGGGGCTTCTGGTCGGCGCCACCGTGCTGTTCATTGTGTCGCTGTTGCTCGAGCGTCAATTCCCATGGCTCGGCTTCGTCCGTGCCACGGCCGAGGCGGCGATGGTCGGTGGGCTCGCGGACTGGTTCGCGATCACCGCGCTGTTCCGCCACCCGCTCGGCATCCCGATTCCACACACGGCCATCATCCCGAGCCGCAAGGACCGTATCGGTCGCAGCCTCGGCGGGTTCGTGCAGAACAACTTTCTGTCGCGCGAGGTGATCGCCGCGCGACTGCACGGACTGCGCATCGCCGAGCGGATGGCGAGGTGGATCAGTGACCCCGCGAACAGCCGGCGCATTTCGCACCACGTGGCGTCCGGTCTCGCGGGCACGGCCCAGGTGCTGCGCGACGAAGACGTGCAGTCGATGATCGATCGTGCCGTCATCACGCGCGTGCGCAAGACTCAGGTTGCGCCCGTGTTAGGCAACGTGCTGTCCCTGCTGACCGCGGACAACCGGCATCAGGAGCTCCTCGACGAAGCTCTCCGATTGATCTCGGAAGGCGTCTCGCGCAACGAGGAGCTCATTCGCCAGCGCATCCGTGAGGAGAGCCCGTGGTGGCTTCCGGAAGCGGTGGACGATCGCATTCACGACAAGGTCGTGACGGCGATCGAAAACACGCTGCGTCAGGTGGCCGCCGATCCGGCGCACCCGCTGCGCGAGCGCTTCGATAGTGCCCTGGCGGGGTTTATCGAGAAGCTGCGGACCTCACCCGAGGTCATC
>Ga0075423_10001962_pt1 | contig 18488 bp, 27 predicted proteins | sample SoiMethybrSBSTD2_FD_80114 | JGI IMG/M metagenome (GOLD analysis project Ga0075423, IMG submission 80114) | Bulk soil microbial communities from a Populus tree surrounding site in Tennessee, USA - Soil MetaG P. TD hybrid SBSTD2 | ecosystem: Environmental > Terrestrial > Soil > Tree plantation...
CGTGTAGGTGAACGCGAACGCAGGCCACGAACGCGACGCGAACGCGAAGGAGCTGCGGAAGGCAGAAGGCCGAGGGGAGAAGAGCAGTAGCATTTACGATTTCAGATTGAAGATTTCAGGTTGGAATTGGTACTCGTGAGACTTGTTCAAATCTGAAATCTAAAATCTTAAATCTGAAATAGGTAACAGCCATGTTGATGCCGAAAAAAGTTAAGCACCGGAAGCAGATGCGTGGTCGCATGAGTGGCCTCGCGACTCGCGGGAGCGAGATAAGCTTCGGTGAATATGGACTTAAGAGTTTAGAGCCAGCTTGGATAACGGATCGCCAGATCGAAGCCGCTCGTATCGCGATGACGCGCCACATCAAACGTGGTGGAAAAATCTGGATTCGTATGTTCCCCGATAAGCCAGTGACCAAAAAACCGGCTGAAACTCGTATGGGCAAAGGCAAAGGCGCTCCCGAATATTGGGTGGCTGTCGTGAAGCCGGGGCGCATTCTTTACGAGATCGAAGGGGTTGATGAGAAGACCGCTCGTGACGCCATGCGTCTGGCAGCTCAAAAACTTCCGATTCGAACAAAGTTTGTCACTCGTGCTGATCAAGAAGGAGGCGCGATTTAGCAATGAAGCGACGCGAAGAGTTAGACAAATACCGCGACATGGGCGAGGAGGAACTCCGAGCCGAGGCCACGCGTCTTCGTGAGTCTTTGTTCCGACTGAAATTCAAGTTGGCACTCGGTGAGGTAGATGCGGTGAAGCGAATTCGCCAGGAGAAGAAATCTCTTGCAAGGATCGAAACGATTACACGGCACCGTCCAGAGGCAACCAAATAGGGAGTCGTTCAGCAACGACTCCGGAAGTGTGAAAGAGAATGGCAGAGAACGAAAACAACATAGCGCCAACAGCAAGTGAACCGACTGCTCCTCAGGCGAAAAAGGGGCGCGCACATCGTTCGCAAAAAGTCGGAACGGTCGCTTCTGACAAAATGCAGAAGACGGTAGTCGTGCGCGTGGACCGGCTGGTGCGACATACAAAGTATCGTCGTTACGTTCGTAAGACGTCGAAGTTTATGGCTCATGACGAACTCGGCGCGACCGTCGGAGACAAAGTGCGCATCGTTGAGACGCGTCCGCTTTCTACGCGTAAACGTTGGCGAGTTGTTGAGATAGTTCAGAAGGCTGCGAAGTAGCGATTTCGGTCTTTGGCCTTTGGCCTTAGGTCTTAGTTAAGAAGACCAAAGACCAAAGACCAAAGGCCCAAACCGGAGGTAACGACAGTGATCCAGATGCAGACCTCTTTGGAGGTTGCCGACAATTCAGGAGCCCGTCGCGTAGAAATGATCATGCCGATCGGGGGATCGACCGGAAAGATCGCGAGCCTGGGCGATCGTATCAAGGTGACTGTAAAAGAGGCTTCACCTGATGGAACGATTAAGAAGGGGACCGTGCAAGACGCAGTGATCGTGCGAACTCGAAAAGAAGTTCGACGTGCGGATGGCACGTACGTGAGATTTGACCAGAATGCCGCGGTCTTAATCAAAGAAGACGGAACGCCGATAGGAACGCGCGTCTTTGGACCAGTGGCGCGTGAGTTACGCGACAAGAACTTTATGAAGATTGTTTCGCTCGCGCCGGAGGTTATTTAAGGGCCAGAGGTATAACAGGATGCCAGGAACAAAACGTTCGAAAATACGCAAGAACGATCAGGTAGTGATAATCGCCGGACGCGATAAGGGACGACGGGGCCGCGTGCTTGAAGTTGCTCCAGCAAAGGGCAAAGTCAAAGTTGAAGGCATGGGCATGATTAAGCGTCACCAAAAGGCGAATCCGCAAGCGAACCGCGGCGGTGGAATTGTTGACAAAGAAGCATTCATCGACATTTCCAATGTTCAGTTGATCGATCCGCAGTCGGGCAAACCATCACGCGTCAGATACGAAGGCGAAGGTGACGCCAAGATACGTGTCGCTGCAAAGAGTGGTCATTCATTAGAGAAGTAGAACGCTAGAGGAACTGAAATGGCGACAAGATTAAAAGAGCGCTACCAAAAGGAAGTCGCGCCGCAGATTGCAAAAGAATTTGGCATTAGCAATCCGATGGCTATCCCACGCATCGAGAAGGTAGTCGTCAATATGGGTATGGGTGAGGCGATTGCCAACTCCAAGATCCTCGACACTGCTACGGACGAACTGAGAGCAATCACCGGTCAGAAGCCAGTGATCACGAAGGCAAAGAAATCAATCGCCTCTTTCAAGTTGCGACAGGGAATGCCGATCGGCGTCGTCGTGACATTGCGTGGAGATCGAATGTACGAGTTTCTTGATCGCTTGATGTCTGTTGCTCTGCCACGCGTAAGAGATTTTCGCGGCGTCTCCCCAAAGGCTTTTGACGGAAGAGGCAACTACACGATCGGTATTCGGGAGCAATTAATCTTTCCCGAAATCGATTTCAATAAAGTTGACAAATTGCGGGGCATGAACATTTCGATCGTCACCACGGCGCGAAACGACGAACAAGCTCGCGCGTTGTTGAAGGGTATGGGAATGCCTTTTAGAACGTAAATCGTGAATAGTGAATCGTAAATCGTAAATCGATTTCACGGTTCAGCATTAAAACGATTCACGATTCACCATTAACTATTCACGATTCACGATTGACGAATATATGGCTAAGAAATCACTGATTGCGAAAGCAGGACGAAGACCGAAGTTCTCGGTCCGGGCATACACGCGGTGCAAGCGTTGTGGCAGACCGCGCGGTTATTTGCGCAAGTTCAATCTGTGTCGCATTTGTTTTCGCGAGTTAGCACTGCAGGGACAGATTCCTGGAGTTGTTAAGTCGAGCTGGTAAAGATATTTCAGATTGAAGATTTCAGATTGCTGCTTTTGGAAATCTGAAAGCTTAAATCTTCAATCTGAAATCTAAAAACGGAGTTACTACATGACTGATCCTATCGCCGATATGTTGACTCGAATCCGCAATGCAATTGCGGCGAAGCACTCGCGCGTTGATATTCCGGCATCGAAGCTGAAACTTGAAATCGCCCGCATTCTCAAGGAAGAGGGCTATATCAATAACTTCGTCATTAAGGGCGAGGGTCTGAAACGAACGATTCGCATTTTCCTCCGTTACGACGCGCGGGGAACGTCGTCAATTACGCATCTGCAAAGAGTGTCGACGCCAGGTCGGCGTGTTTACGTTGGCTCAAGTGAGATTCCAAAGGTGCTGGGCGGCTACGGAATCAACATCGTTTCGACGTCTAAAGGACTGATGAGTGGTAAAGCTGCACGACGCGAAAACGTGGGCGGCGAATTGTTGGCCCAAATCTACTAAATTTAGGATTGAAGATTTCAGATTGAAGATTTCAGATTGAAGATTTGTGCTGTAAACGAGAGTGCCCACAAAAAAATCTGAAAGCTTAAATCTGAAATCGGAAATAAATATATGTCTCGTATAGGAAAAAAGCCGATCGCCGTGCCGAAGGGCGTGACTGTTACAGTTCAGGATCAGCAGCTTGAGGTTAAAGGACCAAAGGGCACGCTGAAGACGCCGATCCCGGCTGGTATTAATTTCAAAGTCGAAGGTGAAGAACTGCGCGCTGAACGCACATCCGAAGAGCAGGCGGCCCTTCATGGTTTGGCTCGTGCACTGGCCAACAATGCAATCGTCGGTGTGACGCAGGGATTCAGTAAGCAAATGGATGTGGTCGGCGTTGGCTACAAAGCTGACGTGCAGGGAAAGAAGATCGTGTTCTCGCTGGGTTACTCCCACCCAATAGAGTTTCCTTTGCCTCCTGAAGTTGAGGCGAAAGCAGAACGTCTCACAACCAAGGGTAGTATTCAGCAGTACCAGACGACGTTGACTCTGACGAGTATCGATAAACAAAAACTTGGTCAGGTTGCCGCAGAGATGCACAAGCTGCGAAAGCCCGATCCTTACAAAGGCAAGGGCGTGCGCTACGCGAATGTGCCGATCAAGTTGAAGCCCGGGAAAACAGGCAAATGATGTATTGCCGATTTGCGATTGCCAATTGTCGATTTTAAGAATGGTTTTCAAATCGGCAATCGGCAATTGGCAATCGAAAATGAGGAGAGATGCCAAACACGAATCGAGCAGAAGTTAGGACAGCCATTCACCAACGCATTCGTCGTAAGGTGAAGGGCAGCACCGAGCGGCCGAGACTCGCAGTCTACCGCAGTTCAAACCATATCTATGCGCAAGTGATCGATGATCGGCAGGGACAGACGCTCGTTTCTGCGTCCAGTACTGAGAAGGAACTGCGCGGAAACACGGGCGGTAACGTCGAAGCAGCGCGAAGAATTGGCCAGGCGATCGCTGAGCGGGCACTAGCCAAAGGTATTGAGCAGGTCGTATTCGATCGCGGTGGATATCTCTACCATGGTCGTGTCAAAGCGCTGACGGATGCCGCACGAGCCGCCGGTCTAAATAAGAACGAAGCGCCGCCGGTTGAGGAAGCGAAGAAAGAAACGGCCCCGACTGAAACTGTTGAGAAGAAGCCGCGTAAGAAGAGTAAAGAATAGATATGAGACAACCGAAACAACGAATTCCGGCACAAGGACTCGATTTGAAGGATCAGGTAATCTCGATCAATCGCGTCACGAAGGTGGTTAAGGGTGGTAAGAACCTCTCGTTCGCTGCACTGGTCGTGGTGGGTGATGAAGGCGGGCACGTCGGTTTCGGTACCGGCAAAGCTCGCGAAGTCCCGCTGGCGATCAAAAAAGGAATTGAATCAGCGAAGAAAAACCTTATTCGCGTGCCTTTGATTAACAACACGCTGCCACATCAACTGATAGGTGAGTACGGTGCCGGCCGAGTGCTTGTCAAACCTGCCTCGGAAGGTACGGGAGTCATTGCTGGTGGTGCGGTCCGCGCGGTCATGCAGGCGGTGGGTGTCAGAGATGTGCGCACAAAAGTCCTCGGTTCAACGAACCCGCATAACGTGGTGCGTGCGACGTTCGACGCGTTGTTGCGAATGAAGGACCCTATGGAGCTGGCCCGTTTACGTGGCAAACAAGTAGAGGAGATGTAATTCCGTTATGGCAGAGAAGCGATCCAGGAAAGCTGCGCAAGCAACGGGCACGATCCGGATTCAGTACTACCGGAGTTTTATTGCTTCACCGAAGAAGCACAAGACAGTTGTGCGAAGCCTCGGAATCACAAAGCTCAATCAGATAGTTGAACGTCCTGATACTGAATCAATGCGGGGAACCGTGGCGAAGGTTCCGCACCTTTTGCGCATTGTTGAGTAGAAACAACGGAGTAGATGATGGCTATCAGTCTTAACAGTCTTAGACCGGCAAAAGGATCGACGCACAAGAAGAAGAGAGTTGGCCGTGGCCCAGGTTCAGGTCTGGGCAAAACCGCCGGTCGCGGTGAAAAGGGTCAGAAGTCTCGTTCAGGCTATTCGCGCAAGGTTGGATTTGAAGGTGGCCAAATGCCACTTCATCGTCGCTTACCGAAACGTGGGTTCACAAACATCTTCAAGAAGCAATGGCTTGAAGTAAGTCTGGCAGCTCTGGACAAGCATTTTAAAGCGGACGAGGAGATCACTCCAGAGGTTTTGCACGATCGCGGTATCATCAAAAAGGCAAAACACGATGTCGTCGTTTTGGGTAATGGTGAAGTTTCGAAGCCGTTACGGGTCTCGGCGCATCGCTTCACGAAGAGTGCTCGTCAGAAGATCGAGCAAGCTGGTGGGGCTGTGATAGAAATCGCGGGTTAGTTCGGAAACGTTCGCCAAAGGAACACCATGGAAAAGTTTCTAGCTGCCGTTCGTAATATGTTCAATGTGCCGGATCTACGCCGGCGCATTTTCTTTACGCTTGGATTGCTGGCGGTGTACCGGTTGGGTGCGCACATTGGGGCTCCCGGCATCAACAAAGCGCGACTCGATCAGGTATGGCGTGATGTTGCGGGCACCTTGCTTGGAGTTCTCGACCTGTTTTCCGGCGGCAACTTCCGAACGATCTCCATCTTTGCTCTTGGCGTAACGCCGTACATTACCGCGTCAATCATTTTGCAATTGATGACTGTCGTCTCGCCGCAGCTGAAGAAGTTGCAGGAAGAAGGCGAGATGGGTCGTCAGAAGATAAACCAGTGGACTCGTTACTTGACAGTCGGATTGGCAGCGATCCAGACGGGGTTTGTTGCGCACTGGCTTCAAGTAAACGGCGTCGGCGCTCCGACGTGGGGATTTCTCCTTACGACGATTCTGACGCTTACCACGGGCACGATTTTCGTAATGTGGTTAGGCGAACAGATTACTGAACGTGGTGTTGGTAACGGAATTTCTCTGTTGATTTTTGCCGGAATCGTTATTGGGTTACCACGCGGCGTCCAGCAGGTATTTGAACGTGGACGTGGTGGCGACACGATGGAAATCATCGGCATCATCGGCCTGGTTTTCGCGCTGGTAGCGATTATCGCGTTCATTGTTTTTGTTGAAGCAGCCCGAAGGAAGATTCCGGTTAGTTATGCGAAGCGACATGTTGGCCGGCAGGTAGTTGGCGGGCAGCAGACAACCATGCCGTTGAAGATCAACATGGGTGGTGTGATTCCAGTGATCTTTGCGTCATCTGTTTTGTCGATGCCGCAGAGCGTGTTTGCCGCTTTGCCGCCAGACCCCAGTAAGACCGATACATGGTGGGCAAAGATCTATCTGTTCTTTCAGACTTTTCACGCCAGCGATCCCTATTACGAACTGATCTTTCTTTCGCTGATTCTCTTCTTCACGTTCTTCTACGTCTCGATCGTTTTCAACGTGGAGGAAGTGTCTGACAATTTGCGGAAGCACGGTGGGTTCATGCCCGGTATCCGACCGGGGCGAGCCACTGCGGAGTATCTGAATTCAATCCTAACGCGATTGACGACCGTGGGTGCTGCTTACCTTGCGGTAGTGGCATTTGTTCCCCAATTCATGTTGAGCGGCTTCAAAGTTGGGCGTCTTCCCTGGATTGGCCCATTTCTCGATTCGTTTGTGAGTACTACGCCCGGGCTGTCATGGATACCTACAGGCATGGGCTATCAGTTTTACTTTGGCGGTACGTCCCTCCTGATCCTCGTTGGTGTTGCGATGGACACAGTGGCCCAGATTGAAGCCCAACTGGTAATGAGGAATTATGAAGGGTTCCTGGGGAGTGGTGGCAGACTCCGTGGACGTCGAGCTTGATCTAGCTCAGCTTAGCAAGTCGTTTCTTGCTTATGTCGAAGATCATAGTGCTCATGGGTGCGCCTGGTGCCGGCAAGGGTACGCAGGCGCGCTTGCTTGAAGAGCGACTGCACCTTCCACAGATTTCGACGGGTGATATCTTCCGCGCACTTAAAGATGCGCAGACTCCATTAGCCCTGGAAGTGCGGGAGATAATGTTAAAGGGACAGCTGGTTCCTGATGAATTGACAATTCGTTTAGTAAAAGAGCGTACGAGCCAGGACGATTGTCGCGATGGCTATATTCTTGATGGCTTCCCTCGCACGCCGGCTCAGGCAGAGAGCTTGAAAACTCTCGCGAAGGAACAACAGAAAAGGATCGTAGCAATCCTGATTGACGTTCCTCGAGATATGCTTGAGAAGCGGATGACGGGTCGTAGAAATTGTCCGATCTGTAACGAGATCTACAACATCTACTTCAAACCGCCAAAGAACGACAACGTTTGCGACAATCACCCTCAGGCGCAACTCGTCCATCGGGGCGATGACAACCCGGAGACTGTGAGAGCGCGCCTGGCGACATACGATGAAAAGACTCGCCCATTGATTGAGTACTATCACAAGGATGGTGTTTTTAGAACCGTTGATGGGCGTGGCGACGTCGAAAGTATCTACAATGAGATCGTTCACATTGTAGATTCGCATTAGTCCTGATGATTATTGGGAAGTCGAAAAAAGAAATCGAGAAGATGCGCGCCTCCGGCAGATTAGCCGGTCAGGTACTGTCGCACCTTCGAGGTTTAGTAGAGCCGGGTGTGCCGACAATCGAGATTGACCAGGTGGCGGAAAAGATGATCCGCGACGCTGGTGCTGTTCCAACGTTCAAGGGGTACAACGGTTTTCCATATTCAATCTGTGCTTCGGTCAACGAACAGGTAGTTCACGGCTTCCCATCCGGCTATAAGCTGAAAGATGGAGATATTTTCTCAATCGACTGTGGAGTAACCCTGGAAGGTTTTGTCGGAGATACTGCGACGACAGTGCCTGTTGGAAGAGTCGACGAACAAGTTTTGAAGCTGATCCGAATTACTGAGGAGTGTTTGGATTTGGCCATCGAGCAATGTCGCGCCGGCAATCATTTGGGTGATATTGGCTGGGCTGTTCAACAACATGCGGAAAACAACGGTTACTCTGTTGTTCGAGATTACGTTGGTCACGGAATCGGCCGGCGAATGCACGAAGACCCGCAAATACCCAACTATGGGAAGCCTGGCCTCGGGCCAAAGATAAAGGCGGGCTATGTTTTTGCAGTGGAACCGATGGTCAACAAGGGAACACATTTTACGAAGGTTTTGGCAGATGGTTGGACGGTTGTGACAATGGATGGTCAGCCGAGTGCACACGTTGAGCACACCATCGCAATTACAGAAGATGGCCCCGAAGTGCTAACTCGAGTAGGTGATTCCGTTGGCGCACAGCCGTATTCGGTCGCCTGTAACTGATAGTGCTGCCTCAGCTTGGCATCAAGTAGAGTGCCATGCTACTATCCGCAGTTTGTCAGTAGAGGCAAAATTCACTCAGAGAGGATATGGCGAAGGAAGAAGCGATAGAAGTAATGGCAAAGGTGCTGGAAACCTTGCCCAACGCTATGTTTCGAGTTGAGCTGGAAGAAAGCCAGCATCAAGTGCTCGCGCACATCTCAGGTAAGATGCGCAAGCATTTCATTCGCATCCTTCCTGGTGACAGGGTTTTAGTTGAGCTTTCGCCTTACGATCTTAATCGGGGTCGAATCACATATCGCTATAAATAAGGATATCGAGGTTAAGCAATGAAAGTCCGTGCGTCAGTCAAGAAGATGTGCGACAAGTGCAAAATCATCCATCGTAAAGGGGTGGTGAGGGTGATTTGCGTCAACCCCAAACATAAACAGAGACAAGGATAGCAATCGAAATGGCACGTGTAGCTGGGGTGGATCTTCCGCCAAACAAGAGAGCTGAGATTGGATTGACCTACATCTACGGAATCGGTCGATCACGCTCAAACTCCGTTCTAAAAGAGGCTGGAGTCAACGTAGACACGCGGATCCGTGATTTGAGTGAAGACGAGTTAAGCCGGATTCGCGGCATCCTTGAATCGCAAGGCGAAATAGAGGGTGACCTTCGGAAACGAGTGCAGATGGACATCAAGCGTTTGATGGACATCGGTTGTTATCGCGGATTGCGTCATCGTCGCGCTCTGCCCGTACGAGGTCAGCGCACACACACGAATGCCCGCACACGTAAAGGTCCACGTCGAGCGACTATTGCGAAGAAGAAGGCGCCAGGTAAGAAATAGTAATTCTGTACTTTGAGCTTTGTGCTTTGAGCTTAGTAGTGGCTGAGTACGAATGACAAAGTACAAAGAACGAAGAACGAAGAACGAAACGTATGGCTAAAGCAGGCGGAAAAAAGAAGGTCTTTCGGAAGAAAGAGAAGAAGAATGTTCCGAACGGAATTGTTCATATAGCAGCTTCGTTCAATAACACGATGATCTCAATTACGGATCTCGAAGGAAACCTGATCGCACAATCGTCCGCAGGCGCTCGAGGCTTCCGCGGATCGCGAAAGGGCACTCCATTTGCGGCGCAACAGGCTGCGTATGAAGCGGCGAAGAAAGCGCACGAAGCAGGAATGCACCAATGTGAGGTGCGTGTTAAAGGACCAGGAGGCGGACGGGAGTCTGCTATTCGCGCGATTGCGAATGCCGGAATCCGAGTTACAACGATTCGTGACACCACTCCGATTCCGCACAACGGTTGTCGCCCACCAAAGCGGCGAAGAGTCTAGGTATTTAAGATTTAAGATTTCAGACTGAAGATTTGAAAATCTTAAATCTTCAATTTGAAATCTGAAATGATGTCGGCCCAAAGGATGAAGGGTTCACGCAAGGCGAACCTGTAAACTTTTCCGTCTGATACAGACTGGAGGCAATTAATTGGCTAGGTATCGAGATGCAGTGTGTCGTCTTTGCCGTCGCGAAGGCGCAAAGCTCTTTTTAAAGGGTGATAGATGTTATAAGCCGGCTTGTCCGATTGAGAAACGTGGTACGCAACCACCGGGTCAGCACGGCAATTCTCTTCGACGCGGAAAAGCGCTGGTTGGCTACGGCCAGCAGTTGAGAGAAAAGCAAAAGGTCAAACGCATCTATTTCATTCTCGAAGGACAATTCAGAAACTATTTCGAGCGCGCAGCCAGAATGAAGGGCATCACGGGTGAGAACCTTCTGTTCTTGCTCGAGCGACGCCTGGACAATGCTGTTTACCGTGCCGGCTTTTCGACCTCACGGCGCCAGGCGAGACAGCTGGTTAATCACGGCCATATTCTGGTGAACGATCGCAAGGTGGATATTCCCTCATATCAAGTGAAACCAGGCGACTCAATCAGTGTCAAAGAAGCGAGTCGAAAGAACTCTCATGTCGAGGGTGCCTGGCAGACTGCGTCTGGCCGGGGGCGCCCGTCGTGGATTTCGGCTGAGGGCGGCGGCGATATGAACGCTCGAGTGATTGGTTTGCCTGTGCGCGACGACATTGACCGGCTAATCAATGAGCAGTTAATTGTCGAGCTTTATAGCAAATAATTAAGTTCTGCCAGTGGGTGCGGCTCGCTCACTGGTAGAACGCTTTCTTTTACGTAGGATCAGAACGCTATGGCTATGGATCAAAATAATCTTTGGACAGGATTTCAAATGCCGCGACGTTTGGCGGCTGACACCGAAACGTTGACGGATCGTTACGGACGCTTTTCGGCGCAACCTTTTGAAAGGGGCTTCGGGACGACGGTGGGAAACTCGCTGCGTCGCGCGTTGCTCTCCTCGATTGAGGGTGCGGCAATCACAGCAGTAAAGATTGAGGGAGTTGAACATGAGTTTTCCTCAATCAAGGGAGTAGTCGAAGACGCTACAGACGTTATTCTCAATCTGAAGCAGGTGCCGTTTAAGTTGCACAGCAGTGAACCAAAAACTCTCCGCATCTCGAAAGAAGAAGCGGGAGAGGTCACGGCTGCCGACATCGAAGCGGATGCGGATGTTGAAATCCTCGATCCGTCTGTTCACATTGCAACAGTCAGCGATGGCGGCTCGCTTAGGGTCGAGATGCGTCTGAAGCGCGGACGTGGTTATGTGTCCGCGGATCGAAACTTCGACGAGGATCTCTCGCTCGGTTACATTCCGATTGATTCTGTGCACACGCCGGTTAAGAAAGTTAACTACAACGTTGAAGCAGCACGTCTCGGCCAAAACACCGAATTCGATAAGTTGACAATTGAGGTCTGGACCGACGGGTCAGTCAAGCCTGAAGACTCGATAGGTCTTGCTGCAAAGCTGATCAAGGACCACATGTCGATCTTCATTAACTTCGAAGAAGACACGGATGATTACGCTTATGCAAAGATGGAGCGTCCGCCGTTGCCTCGCAACGATCAACTCGATCGTTCCGTTGATGAATTAGAACTGTCCGTGCGTTCCTATAACTGCCTGAAGAACGCCGACATTCGGACCATCCGCGATTTAGTGCAGCGCACCGAGCGTGAAATGCTCGCGACCAAGAACTTCGGAAAGAAGTCGCTTAACGAAATCAAAGAGATTCTTAACGGGATGGGTCTCGACTTCGGAATGGAGTTCGATGAGCAAGGCAACCCGATACCGGGAACCGGTGGTCGTGACGGAGCCGACCTGTCAGATTTCGAGGGCGACGAGGAACAGTAGTTAGTCATGCGACACTTAAAGGCACATCGTAAACTCGGACGCACAAGCGAACATCGCAATTCGATGCTTCGAAATCTGGCGGCGTCCCTCATCAACGCAAAGGACGAGCGGATTGTCACAACTTTGCCGAAGGCTAAAGAGCTTCGGCCCTTCGTTGAGCGGGCAATAACACTTTCTCGTCAGGCTCAAGACTTGCCCGAAGGTACCGAAGCCCGTGCTCTACATCTTCGTCGTCAAGCGGCCGGATTCTTTCACGCCGGTAATACGACTGCAGCGACGTTGACGAGTAGGCGTGGTCAGGCGAAACCGGAACGTACCGCGGGCGTCGCAGCCCTGAGGCGACTCTTTGGAGAACTTGGCGAGCGATACAAAGACCGTCCAGGCGGTTATACAAGAATCTTGAAGCTCGGACACCGCGATGGCGATCGAGCGGAACTTGCGATTATCGAGTTGGTCGACAATCCGCGGGAAATAGAAGCCAGGGAAGCGGACAAGAAGCGAAAAGCTGCCGCTACCAAGAAAAAGGCTGCATCGAAAAAGTCGAAAGCGGATGCTAAGAGCGGCGCAGAAGCAGAAGCGTCGTCCACCACGGATCAGTCGTAGGTTTTCTTTTGATGATGTGAAGCGCTCAAGTTCGAACGCTTCAGGGATGGGCCCCAATTGATCTTCGGCATTGGAAACGGAGTCTCTTGGGGCTAATCAGTTTTTTGCAATTCCGATAACAATGTCCTCCAGGAAAGAGCAGCTAAACGACAATCGGGGCGTTGCCCGAGCACGATCCCGACATACTGAGCCCGTTACCGAACAGCCCAGCCCATCCGTGAACATGGATGAGTTGAAAGAGTTGATCGGGCTCTTAAGAGAAAATGGTTTGGCTGAACTTGAACTCGAACGACAGGGATTTCGAGTGCGGTTGCGTCGAGAAGGAGCACTTCCCGAGATTTCTCCGGAGGCTCTCGCACCGGCAACTGCTCCCGTTCAAGTTGCAAAACCCACACCTGCGCCGGTTGCAGCCGTGGCTCCGTCGCATCCAGGTGCGCAAGCTGAGACAGCAGCCTCCGAGGATCAGGGTTTACATATTATTCCTTCTCCAATCGTCGGCACTTTTTATCGTTCAGCTTCTCCCAATGCAGACCCATTTGTGAAAATCGGAAGTAACGTTGAAGCTGAAACAGTGGTGTGCATTATCGAGGCGATGAAGCTGATGAATGAGATTCAGGCGGAGACTAGTGGCGAAGTAGTCAAGGTTTACGTAGAGAATGGCCAGCCCGTGGAATATGGCCAGCCTCTCTTTGGCATTAAGAGTTAGCGAGTTTCGTCCAACACCTAACGTTCATGGAGAAGCGTCGGTTCCATTGAACGACAGTTGTTGGACGTTGGCTTATTAGAGGAGTAATGGCTACAGGTACCAGAAAATTCAAGAAGATACTCATCGCTAATCGTGGCGAGATCGCTTGTCGGATTATCTGGACCTGTAAGGAGATGGGCATTAAGACAGTCGCGGTTCACAGCGATATCGATCGTGATTCTCTACATGTTCGTTTTGCCGATGAGGCTGCATGCATTGGTCCAGCTCCCTCGGCTCAAAGTTATCTCAACATTCCCTCCATCATCAGTACTGCCGAGATCTTTAACGTTGATGCTATTCATCCAGGTTACGGATTTTTGGCTGAATCGGCTTACTTCGCCGAAATTTGCGAGGCCTGCAACATAAAGTTTATTGGCCCTCAAGCGCGGATAATTCGTCTGATGGGCGATAAGATCGAAGCACGCCGCGCGATGGCTGAAGCCGGCCTGCCTGTGCTGCCGGGAAGTCCCGAGGCAATTGAGTCTGAAGCAGAAGCTCTCAAGATCGCGCGTGAAATCGGATTTCCGGTAATCGTTAAAGCCTCTGCCGGCGGTGGTGGTCGGGGGATGCGTATTGTTCGTAGCGAAGAAGACTTGGGTCAGGCGCTCGAAACCGCATCAACGGAAGCTGCAGCTGCCTTCAAGGACGGCACCGTCTACATCGAGCGCTACATTGATCAGCCTCGTCATATCGAGATTCAAGTACTGGCAGACGAACATGGCGAATGCATTCACCTCGGCGAGCGAGAGTGTTCCATTCAGCGCCGGCATCAGAAGCTGATGGAAGAAGCGCCTTCAACGGTCTTGACTCCGGAGTTACGGAAAGAGATGGGCGAAGCAGCGGTAGCTGCTTGTAAGAAGTTGGGCTATTCAAGTGCCGGCACTGTTGAGTTTTTGTTGGATTCGACTGGTCGTTTTTACTTCATGGAGATGAACACCCGAATCCAGGTGGAGCATCCGGTCACCGAGATGGTGACTCTGGCCGATATCGTTCGTAATCAAATCAGAATCGCCGAAGGGGAGGGGCTCGGTTATACGCAGGACGAGATGTTGATTGTTGGACACGCGATTGAATGTCGAATTAATGCGGAAAACCCAGAAACATTTGCTCCGTCCCCTGGTGTCATTACGGCGTTCAACTTGCCTGGCGGACCCGGAGTTCGAGTTGATACGTTTGTTTATTCGGGCTATCGAGTGTCGCCATTCTATGACTCGCTGATTGCGAAGGTAATCGTCCACGCGCGAACCCGCGAACTGGCCATTGCCCGGATGAAAAGAGCTCTGGAGGCGATGGTTATTGAAGGAATCAAGACAACAATCCCATTGCACCTGAAGATCATGGATGACCCCCGTTTTCGGGCTGGCGAGATTTCTACAAACTTTATGGAGTATTTCCTGGCCAGGAACGGTCGCAAAAATGGGGGTGAAGTGGCGGCTCGGGCATGACGCGTGTCGGCGGTTGCCGTTTACCCACTGCTTCCCTATAATAAGCGACTTTTCTAAGGCGATTGATCGCGTCTGAGAGGTTAAATGACATGTCACATGCAGTAATCAAAACGGGCGGAAAACAATTTCTAGTAGAAGAAGGACAGACGATTCGCGTCCCAACGATTGCTGCGGACGCAGGTAGCTCCGTGGAGCTTGAGGCTCTTCTGACGACGGCCTCGGAAGCAGCGAAGATATCCGCCACTGTTTTGGATCATGGGCGGGATCAAAAGATCGTAGTTTTTAAGAAGAAACGGCGAAAGCAGTACAAGCGGACTAGAGGACATCGCCAGGGTTATACGACACTCAAGATTGATTCAATAGGCAAATAAGTTTCTCTCAGCGATAACGCTTTACGGAGTTTCTGTTATGGCACACAAAAAAGGAGTTGGCTCATCGAGGAATGGTCGCGACTCCCACTCGCAACGATTGGGACTAAAGAAATTTGGAGGGGAACGTGTCCTCGGCGGCAACATCATTGCCCGACAACGTGGTACACGCTGGAAACCAGGCAATAACGTTGGACGTGGCAAGGACGATACGTTGTTCGCACTGATTGATGGCGTTGTTAAGTTTGAGGACAAAGGTCGCGCGGGAAAATTTGTTAGCGTTTACCCATCGGAGCAAACTGCTGCGTAGAAACTCGACCTTAGAAATGCACGACGCCTGAGCCAGCACAGCATCGTGCGCCCGGGCGTCGTTTTTGATTTTTGATGTTTATTGATCGGGCAAAGATTCACGTTCAAGGGGGAAATGGAGGGAATGGAGTAACCGCCTTCCGACGTGAAAAGTTTGTTCCAAGGGGTGGACCTTCAGGGGGTGACGGCGGACGCGGCGGCGACGTATTCATTGTCGCTGACGGTTCGCTCAACACGCTTCTGCATCTTCGTTATAACCCACGACACGTTGCCGGTCGTGGACTGCACGGTGAAGGTGCGAATCGTTCCGGACACGACGGTTCCGATTGGATTGTAAATGTTCCTGTGGGAACACAGATCTTTGACTCTGAGACAGGCGAAATACTTGCGGATCTTTCTCACGATGGCGATCGTTGGTTAGCTGCACGTGGTGGGCGCGGTGGTTTTGGAAACGCTCACTTCGCAAGTTCGACAAATCGCGCACCCAGATATCATCAGGATGGTGGCAAGGGTGAAGAGCGCGAGTTGCAGCTCGAGCTGAAATTGCTCGCTGATGTCGGTTTGGTTGGTTTTCCAAACGCCGGCAAATCGACATTTATCTCAACCGTTTCTGCGGCCCGTCCCAAAATCGCGGATTATCCGTTCACCACGCTGGAGCCGAATCTGGGCGTCGTGGACATCGGTGATTTTCGCACGTTCGTGATCGCCGACATACCCGGACTCATAGAAGGCGCTCACGCAGGTGCAGGTCTGGGCGATCGCTTTCTACGTCATATAGAGCGAACGAAACTGCTCCTCCACCTCGTGGACGTTTCTTCATCGTCAGGACGCGATACCGTGACTGATTACCTGACCGTCAATCGAGAATTGGCTGCCTACAAACCAGACCTGGCCCAGCGCGCGCAATTTGTCGTTGCCACAAAAATTGATGCGTTGGATGAACCAGTACGACTGGATGCCTTGAAGAAACATGCCCTGGAGGATGGCAAACCTTTCTATGCAGTTTCTTCAGTTACTGGTGAAGGTGTTCGCGAATTAATAAATGCAGTCGTCGTCAAGCTCGACGAATTAAAGGCAACTGAGAATAACGAGACCGTCGCACTAGTGTTGTAACTGTGATGAGCGCGAAAAGGCGTGTCGCCCTGTATGGCGGAACATTTGATCCGGTTCATCTGGGACATCTTGAAGTCGCGCGTGCTGTTTCCCAGCTCTTTGAGATAGAGAAAGTACTGTTCATCCCGGCTCAGGTCGCGCCGCATAAGATTGCGCGGCCCGTCACAGCACCGTTGCATCGCTATGCGATGCTGGTACTCGCAACCCAGGATGATCCGCGATTGGCTATTTCGACTTTCGAGATTGAAGCACCGGATCGCCGCTACACCGTAGATACCCTTGCACACTTCGTGAAGCTTTGCGGTGACAAAAGCGAGCTGTTTTTCATCATGGGGGCCGACTCGTGGACCGAGATCAAGACATGGCGAGACTGGACACGATTGTTAAGCATGGTCAATCACATTGTTGTTACTCGTCCAGGATATGAGGTCGACGATCTGAACGAAATGCAAGGACGCATTGTTGACCTACGAGTCAACAAGTCGCCGGTTATCGAGAACGATACAAAAATCTATTTGACAGACGTCGTTATGCGAGATGTCTCCGCGACGCAGATTCGCTCGCTTGCCGTTGAAAAAAGATTTCGAGAGTTGACTCAGTTTGTGCCTGAATCAATCGCGAATTACATACAGAAATACGGAATATATCAGGAATCGAATGAAGCCCAATTCAACTGCTAAGGAAAAATCTTTAAATCCACAGCCCGTCAGTCGACCACAGGCTCAGTCGTCTATTGCTGCCGATCAGTTGGACGAAAGGGTGGTGTCAGCGCTACACGCGGCCGCTGAGAAGAAGGCAATCGATCCGATCGTCCTTGATTTACGAGAGATCGCTAGCTTCACAGACTTTTTTGTAATTACGAGCGGCGCAAATGAACGCCAGGTCCAGGCGATATCAGACGAAGTCTACGACACGCTCAAGAAGGCTGGTTCTACCGCGGCTCGCGTTGAAGGTTATAAGACCGCGGAGTGGATCCTGCTCGATTACGGTGACTTTGTTGTGCATGTGTTCGAGCAAAAGGCGAGAAGCTTCTATGACCTCGAGCGTCTGTGGCGGGAGTCAAGGCGTGTGGATTTGCCTACTGGCTTATTCGTCGACAACAGTTCTTTGAGAAGAGAATCGTGATTGAACTCTTTGCTCGCTCAAAAGGGATGCGCGAGGCAGCAATTCTCGCAGAGCGAGTGAGTGTAACCGCCTCGACTGTTTTGATCACGGGGGAATCGGGGGCCGGCAAGGATGTGATAGCCGCTTTTATTCATGCGAAATCGAATCGAGCAAATCAACCGTTTGTGAAGATCGATTGCGCAACGTTGCCGGCAGCACTGCTGGAAGCAGAGCTCTTCGGTTATGAACGCGGCGCATTTACCGGCGCGACCGAATCCAAGCCCGGTCGGCTTGAGCTTGCAGACAAAGGCACAATCGTTCTGGACGAAGTTGCGCATCTCTCGATCGATGCACAGGCGAAGTTGTTGAGAGTGATCGAGGAAAGGGAATTTGAACGACTTGGAGGCCGCAACACAATCAAATTGGACGTGCGCCTTCTGGCGTTGACCAACGTAAATCTTGATGACGCCGCCAGACGCCGTGCGTTCAGAGTGGACCTTTTCTTTCGACTAAACGTTATTCAGATTAATGTGCCACCGTTACGCGAGCGGGAGGCTGATCTTTCTCAATTGGTCAAACACTTCGTTCGAAATTACTCACGCAAGCATGGCCGAGCAGTCCGTGGGATAACTCCGGCTGGACTTGAAACTCTCGCAGCTTACGATTTTCCAGGTAATGCTCGAGAACTTGCGAATGTTATTGAACGTGCAGTCATCGTTTCCAACAGTCGAAAGATCGATGTTGATGACTTGCCGAGTAGCGTCACTTCAGCCGTAAACACGAAGCGCCAACGAGAGCGGCCGCGCAGTCTCGCTGAACTGGAGGCAAATTATATTCAGGAGATTTTGGCCGTAACGGAGGGGAACAAGACGGAGTGCGCCAGAATTCTCGGAATCAG
>Ga0075423_10001968_pt1 | contig 18446 bp, 24 predicted proteins | sample SoiMethybrSBSTD2_FD_80114 | JGI IMG/M metagenome (GOLD analysis project Ga0075423, IMG submission 80114) | Bulk soil microbial communities from a Populus tree surrounding site in Tennessee, USA - Soil MetaG P. TD hybrid SBSTD2 | ecosystem: Environmental > Terrestrial > Soil > Tree plantation...
ATCGAAGAGATGGCCCACGAGTTGGTCGACCTCTATGCCAACCGTGAGCTCGTGACGCGACATGCCTATGGATTCGACAGCACGATGTACCACGAGTTCGAGGCTGCGTTTGAGTATGAGGAAACGGCGGATCAACTCAAAGCGATCGAAGACATTACGCATGACATGGAGTCCAGCAAGCCGATGGACCGCCTGGTGTGCGGCGACGTCGGATACGGAAAAACGGAAGTGGCCATGCGGGCAGCTTTCAAGGCGGTGGAAGATAATCGCCAGGTGGCGGTGCTCGTCCCCACAACGCTGTTGGCCCACCAACATTACGACAACTTCTCTGAACGGTTCGCGCCGTTCCCGGCGCGCGTGGCCTTGCTCTCCCGCTTCCAATCGCCGAAGGAAGCCAAAGCCATTCTCAAAGATGTGGCAACCGGCAACGTCGACGTGGTGATCGGAACGCACAGGCTCATCCAGAAGGATGTGGTGTTCCGCGACCTGGGCCTCGTGATCATCGATGAGGAACAGTGGTTCGGCGTCAAGCACAAGGAACGTCTGAAGCAACTCCGCACCCAAGTCGATGTCTTGACGCTGACGGCCACGCCAATTCCCCGCACATTGCAGATGGCCATGGCGAGCGTGCGCGATCTCTCGATCATCGAGACACCGCCGGCAGGCCGCTTGTCCATTCGCACACAGGTCGTCCGGTCGAATGACACACTCATCCGAGAGGCGATCCTGCGCGAATTGGGGCGGGGCGGACAGGTCTATTTCGTCCATAATCGAGTTGAAACGATGGAGAAGACGGGGACCTGGCTCCAGCAACTCGTGCCCGACGCGCGCATCGTCATGGCCCATGGACAGATGAACACCAAACCGCTCGAAGCCGTGATGTTGAAGTTCTTTCGCCGAGAGGCGGATATGTTGATCGCCTCAGCGATTATCCAATCGGGAATCGACGTGCCCCATGCCAACACGATCTTCGTCAATCGTGCCGATATGTTCGGCCTCGCGCAGTTGTACCAATTGCGCGGGCGGGTGGGACGAAGCGGCGACCAAGCCTACGCCTACTTCCTGGTCCCCGACGAGGGGCGGCTCAGCGACGATGCCCAGAAACGCCTCACCGCCATTCAGCAATTTACCGAGCTGGGAGCCGGCTTCCGCATCGCCGCAGCGGATATGGAAATCCGGGGAGCCGGTAACCTGCTCGGTAAACAACAATCGGGGCATATCGCGGCCATCGGGCTCGATCTGTACATGCAGATGGTCGAGCAGGCCGTCCAGCGTCTCAAGGGCCAGGTGGTGGAAGAAGAGCCGGACCCCACCCTCCGGCTCAACGTCTCCGCGTTTATTCCCGATGAATATATCGTCGATCCTCACCAGCGCCTCTCTTGTTACAAACGACTCTCGTCTTGCACCCAGGTCGGAGACCTCGCCTTACTCCATGGCGAAATACAGGATCGGTATGGACTGGCCCCGGATCCCGTTGAGCGACTGTTCGAAGTCATGCAGATCCGACTCCAGGCCAAGGCCTTGCGCCTGACCTCGATCGAACTCAAAACCCACTCGGTTATCGTCACGCTCGACGCCAAGAGCCGGGTCTCAAGCCAAGCGATGCATCACATGATGGATCGGTACAAGAAACGGATGTGCTTCGTGTCCCCGCTGTCGTTCGAACTCCAGATGCCGCATCAGGACTGGACTTCCATCTTTCGAGAACTCACCGCAACCTTGCAAAGCCTGGAGGGCTGTGATACCAACACCACAATGCCCCCGCAATCACCCCGCGAACAAGGTCTCGCGCGCCTATGACTCGAGCATCGAAGGGATCCGTGAACGTCGTGGCTGTCCGCCTTGTCTCCCTACTCGTCGGCTTCATCTGTGGCAGTGTCCTGCTACTCACCGGCTGCGCGCCACCGCCCGATGAAGGCGTGCTGGCCCTCGTCAACGGCCGACCGATCACCCAGACCGATTTCGACACCCGCTGGGGAGAACTGGCCGAGGCCACGAGGGCACGGTATGAGAAAGAAGGAGGGAAGCGCCTCTTTCTCGATGAACTCATCACCCGTGAACTGCTCATGCAGGAGGCGCGCAAGCTGGGGCTCGACCAGAACGATGTCATCCGCGATCGAGCGCTACGCTATAAGGAACAACTGATTCTCGACGAGCTCCTCAAGGATCGGATCAAGGCCAAGGTTGAACTCACAAAAGAGGAACTGGACGCCTTCTACGAGAAGCACGCCCATGAACTCCTGACGCCATTGAAAGTGCGCGTGTGGCAGATGCTGCTGCCGAATGTGTCGGCGGCGAAAGATCTCGAACATCAGGTCAATCAAGGAGGCGACTTCGCCAAGTTTGCTCAACGCTATTCCATCGACGGCAAGACGAAGGCGAACGGAGGTGATCTCGGTCCCTATCACCAAGGATTGGTCATTCCCGAAGTCGACGCCGTCATTCATACTCTGAAGCCTGATATGATCAGTGCGCCGATCAAGACCGAGGCCGGCTATTACTTGGTCAAGATCACGCCGCTCGACAAAGAAATTATTCAGGCGGATGTGGCCGTACGTGAACGCCTCCGACAAGAATTGCTCAATGAGAAGCGCCGAAAACGCTTTGACGGCGTGATCGCCGACATCCGCGCGAAAGCGGTCATCCGCCTCGCCGACGCGTCCCGCTATGTCACCGACGACGTCCGCGCACGCTGAACCGTCACGGATCGAAATTGCCCTCCCTGACCCGCATGATTCATGAGCGCTTCTGCTGCAATCTCGTATTCGCTGCTGCGATGAGCCTTCGGCGGGCAGGCTCGCAAGGCGACGACGCGATTTCGCAATGAACCGTCATGAATCATGCGGGTTAGACTCCTCAAGTCCTTTGCAATTCGTGTACAATCCATCACACCTTCGCCGACTGGCCTATCCCATCGGCGCGTGGCGAGTCCCGTATCCATGTTCACCATCCGTCCATTCATCACGATGGCACCAGGTTTGCTGAAATACATCGCCTTCTTCGCGCTTGGGCTGATCACGCAGGCGTCTCTTCTTTCAGCCGCGCAGGTGGAAGATGGGATCATCGCAATCGTCAACTCGGACCTGATTATGCTGTCCGAGATGAAACGGGAACTCGCTCCGGAGCGGGAGCGGATTCAGAAAGAGTATCGCGGCAACGGCCTTGCACAACGGCTCAAAACGGCGGAATACATGACGCTCACCTCAATGATCGAGCGCAAGTTGCAACTTCAGGCAGCGAAGGCTCGAGGGATCTCCGTCACCGATGAGGAAGTTCAGCAAACACTTCGGCAGATGAAGCAACGGGGGGGAACCCTCGACGAGACGAACCCGGCAGACATGAAAAGCGTCCGTGAACAGCTGATGCTGCTCAGGATCTTCGACCGCGAGGTGCGGAGCGCGGTGATGGTCGCAGACGCCGACATGAAGCGGTACTTCCAGGAGCACCGGGATCGGTTTGCGCTCTCGGAGGAATACACACTCAGCCAGATTCTCATTCGACCCCGTTCACCCGGCGATACGGCCGACGCAAAGGAGAAGGTGCGTGAGGTGATGACGCGGTTGAAGCAAGGGGATTCCTTCGAGGATTTGGCGCTGCGCTTCTCCGACGGCCCGAACGCCTCACATGGGGGTCACCTGGGCTTGGTGCGGCAGGGGGAACTCTTACCAGGGATCGAGCAAGCCATCTCACGCCTGGTGCCAGGCGGCATCTCGGAAGTGATCGAGACCTCAGATGGCTTTCACATCATGCGACTGGAAGACAAGAAACCCAAACAGTTCCGCCCGTATGAGGAAGTTCGCACTGAAATCCAGGGACTCGTCTTTCAGCAGAAAAACGAGGATGTCTTCCAATCATGGCTGGCGGAGCTCAAGAACAAGGCCTACATCGAGATCAAGTTCGAATCCGCTCTTTCAGGACCGCCCACAACCGGTCCCGTCCCTCGCCCGTCACCGACGAGTAAGGAATAACCCCCTCGACCAATCCCAGCCCTTCCTGCAGCCGGCGAAGCGCACCGACTCGCTCACTCATTTTTAATTTGTCCACTTTCGTCGCCACCACAACGGGGGGGCGTCCTACGGACGAGAGCCAGGTGATCGTCTGACTATCTTGCTCACTCAGTACCCGACTTTCCACCAAGACCACCACGGCGCGCAACTGCTCACTCCCGTCGAGATACTGCTCGATCAATGGCGCCCACTGAGCCCGCAGCGCTTTCGACACCTTCGCGTATCCATACCCCGGCAAGTCCACCACCACGAATCGCGACAGCCCGGGATCGTCACTGGTGATCCGGAAGAGGTTGACCAAGCGGGTCTTTCCCGGCGTACGGCTCACCTTGGCCAGTCCTTTGCGCTGTAAGAGGGAATTGATGAGAGAGGACTTGCCGACGTTCGACCGCCCGATGAAGGCGACTTCCGGCAGTTCGCCTTTCAGAAACTGTTCTGGCCCCGCGCAACTTCTGATAAACTCTGCGGTAAGGATTCTCATGCAACACCCATCCACCAGTCCGACACCATGATATTGACGCAAGAACTCATCGCTTCTGTGATACGCAGCCTCTAATGCGGAAGTCAACCGCACGATCCCGCCTGAAAGTCTACCTGATCATCGGCCTTTGCCTTCCGGTTGGAGCCATCCTCTTCTTTTGGTTGGTCGCAATGCCCAACATCTCGGCCTTACGCACAACGAATCCAACCGTGACAGCCCTGATGGAAGCCCGACAGGCTCGGGCTAAGGCACAAGGCCAAACCCTCGAACGCCACTGGACATGGGTGCCGCTCCCACGCATCTCCCCCCACCTCCGCCAGGCGGTTGTGGCGGCGGAAGATGCGTCGTTCTTCACCCACGAAGGATTCGACTGGGAGGGGATTAAGGACGCGGCTCTGTATAACCTCGAAGCGGGAGAACTCAAGCGTGGGGGAAGTACCATTACACAGCAGCTGGCCAAAAACCTCTACCTGTCATCTGAACGCTCCCTGCTTCGAAAGGCGCGGGAATCTCTGATTACACGCGCCCTCGAACAGCATCTCACGAAGGAACGTATTCTCGAGTTGTACCTCAACATCGCGGAGTGGGGGAAGGGCGTCTATGGAGCTGAGGCCGCCGCCCGCCATCACTTCAAGAAGTCCGCGCGGACCCTGACGTCCGACGAAGCCGCATGGCTCGCGGCCATCTTGCCTTCGCCGCGCCGATACGATCCACTGAGAAAAACGACCGCCCTGACTCGCCGCCACGACCGAATCCTTAAATGGATTACTCGTGGATCTCCCCAAACTCCCCAGCTAGAACCAGTAGAACCAGAACTAAGATCAGAACCGGACTCAGAGCCAGAGTTAGAACCAGACCAAGGTTCGCCAGAACCCCCAGTTCAGGAGCAGGAGGGAGGCTACAACGAGTCGCCGACCTCACGGTAGTCTCGCTCGCCCAAAATCGCCGACTCATGGGTATAGTGTTTGAATTCGAGGAGATTCCCTGAAGGATCTTCGAGAAAGAATGTGTGATGCTCGATACGCGTCCCGGGAAACCGCACGCGGGGCTGTTGATAGAAGGACAGATTGTTCGCCTGAGCCTGCATCAAGAACCGTTCCCACGAGTCTTTCGACAAGAAGACGAGGCCGAAATGGTGGGGATAAATGCCTTGTTGCCGTTTCGGGAGTTCAGGCGTCAGATGCGCCACAAGATGATGCCCCGCGAGTCCGAATGTGACGGCGTGGCTCGATTCCCGACCCAACGTACAACCAAGTCCATCAACATAGAAGCGTTTCGCCGCCTCCACATCATGTGTGGGAAAAGCCAGATGAAAGAGCACGTCCTTCATGGACACTGTCCTCGAACGGTCGGCTGGCCGGTCCCCTTTCACCAGCCGGCAGTCATAGGGGATGCATCACGACTCCCTCAGCTTAGTCTTCTTGGGGGGCGCCCTTCAAGTCGGTCTCCCATATGTAACGGCTAGACGGCGTATTGGGTTGCCGTTCAGGCAGGCCTCACCTTCTCGTATGAAGGCGAGGCGACCTCGAAATTACGGATGCCTGGTGAGAACTCATTGACCTGCTGCTCGAACTCCTTGGACCGAGTAGCCGGCAGGTATATCCAAAGGATGTGGAGCTTCGACCGCATCATTTCCCCTGTCAGCCCTTGCGCCTTCCGTCATAACCCTCCTAGAATGCACCTCCTTCCCTGCGAGCCTCCCTATGCCTAATGTCCTGCATCCTTTCCACCGCAAAAATCCCCGCGCGCGTATTCCTGAGATCGCCCTCCCTGAGCCTTACATCTTCAACGACACGGAGAACATATTCCTCGATGATATCTTGGCGTTGCTCACCAAGAACGATCTGATGTTGCACCAGTCCATCGACTTGCTCAAACGGTCGGGAAGGTCGGAGCGGATTGATGAGATGGAGCAGCGGTTGGCGAAGAGGACGACGGACTGAATGAATTATTTTCTACCTGTTCACGCCACTCTCTTCTTTATCCTCCTACAGGTAGGCTTTCAGCCGCTCCTTCACGCCTCCTCCAATACGGATACTCTTCTTCACTACCCGGTCATTGTTGCGCCTGGTGCAATTTTTGGTCGAACAGCGTCAGGAGTATTTTTGGGCTCACCCACCATCGCGTATTTGGTCACAGCCCGACATGTTTTAGTGAACGACACAAAAGCGCTGGTCAAGCCTTTCGCGCTGGTTCGAGGAAATGCGTCCAACCCAAATGAAGATCGCGGCTATGTGCTGGAACTGGATCTTGATGTACTTCAGCGGTCCGGTAACTGGAAAGAGGACCTTGCGCACGATGTCCTCGTCGTTCGATTCATGTGGGACTCGAAACTCATGGAAGGGGTGCAGGTGAAGTATACACCACCCTCGGGACCAGCTATGGTGCCCTTTCCTTCTGTACTGCGCCTGCATGACATCCCATTGCAGAAGGCCGTGTACCTCGCTGGATATCGGGTTTCACTTATCCCGAGAGGGGCAGAGACGTCCGAACTGAACATTCCAAAGATCAGAGAGGGAAAGGCGCTTCTCAAAGATGTGCAGAAAGGCCAGATTGTGTCTGACTACATTGCTGTTGGCGGCGATAGTGGCGCGCCAGTCTTCGTATTCGATGGTGACGCAAGTGGAGGGGCCTCCAAGTTAATCGGTATTCATATCGGTCGACAGGATTGCGTGACCCCCGAAGGTCCGTTTAAATGTGCGATTGCGACTCCGATGGATTTTGTCTTTGAACTCATCTCGACATTCAAGTAGCACCATCACAAAGCCCCCAAGTGCCTCAGGTATAGCGGACTGAATGGTAAGCCGTCTGTACGAATGTTCGTGATAGTAGGCATCGATGACTGGCCCGACGTACAACCAAGTCTCTCAACATAGAAACGTTTCGCTGCCGCCCTATCGTGCGTAGGAAAAGCCAGATGAAAGAGGGCGTCTTTCATGGAAATTGTCCTCGAACGGTGGGTCGACCGGTCCCGTTCCACCAACCGGCAGCCATATGGGGTGTCACATGCCTTATGGCAAATCGCCCGTCCGGCGAGAGGACTAAGGCCCCAGCCGACCCACGGATCCGAGACACGAGCATACGCAATATCTGTCGAGCAGCAATCGCAGGACTATTCCCCCTCGCCAGGCGATCGCAGATGCTCTTGGCAATTACAAGGCGGATGATGCCCTCACCGATGCCCGTCATCGACACCGCACCACTCTGATTGTCCGCGTAGACCCCGCAGCCGATGAGCGGGCTGTCGCCAACCCGCCCTGGAAGCATCGAATCGATGCCCCCGGTAGACACCCCTGCCGCCACCGTCCCAGACCGATCCAAGGCGACAGCGCCGACGGTCCCGTGCTGGTCCTTCTCCGTCCGATTAGATTTCAGCATAGCCCGATAGAGACGTGTCGACGACGTTGCGGTCATTGAGGCACGAGGAGACCGATCGGAGCTTCGACGAGGCGATCGCACCCTCGGTAGCTGCTCAAGTTGACGGTGGCGCGCAAACCGTGTGGCTTCAGGTCCCACAAGCAAGACATGATTCGTGTCTTCCATGACCAACCTGGCCGCTGCAATTGGATGCATGATCCCTTCGATCGAAGCGACGGCTCCGGCTTTGAGGTGGGCCCCTTCCATGATTGCGGCATCCATCCGTTGCACCCCATCCAGCTGGCGATTCGCTCCTCGTCCCGCATTGAATAACCCCGATTGCTCCAGGAGACCGATCGTATACTCAACGGCGATCAGCGCAAGAGCTCCTCGCGCGAGGATGGCGTAGCCGGCGGCGAGCGCATCGGTCAGACAGGCGGTCTGCGCCACCGTCAAGCCTCGACGACCGGCGCCTCCATGGGCAAGAATGAGTGGGCGGTGGTTGATCAATTGAGGAGAAGATTTCGAGCCTGCCGGTACGTCGGATCTTTCATGCGGTCCAGATCGGACCGCACGAACCCCAGTCCGGTGACGCAGAGCTCGAAGTTGTCGGAGAGCTTTCTGAACAGCGGCGGTTCCTCCTGTGACGGGCCATCAGCCATTCGCGCGACAATCCCGTACGAGCGCTTTCCCGTCTTCATATAGTCCACGAGGAAATCCTTGTGGTAGATCAATCCCGCCGTCTTGAGGCGTCGCAGATATTCTGGAAACAGTCCTGCCATGAAGAGCGTGAAGTCGCCGATGTGCTGATGCACGTCTCGTTCACGCTCCATCGACTGGGCTTCGAGCAATACTTCTGATTCGAACAAGAGGTCCACCACCGCATCGACCGGTTGGTCTTGCTGATTTCTGATCTTGTACAGTTGGTCGGTGTGGGTAAATTCGACGAGCAGGTTTGACAGATAGCCGGTAACATTGGGGTCTGGCCACCCAAGATGTTCGATAAAGCTCTTCTCGGTCAGAGCCCCGAACAGCTGACGGAGCGGATGTCGTGGCGGAACTTGCGTTCCCATATCCACCTCACACATTCCGAAAACCTATGAATTCAGTATACCAGAACAATGGTCGGCATGCCGATGTCGACTCTCTGATCCTTCTATCGGTCTTCACCGAACAGACTTGAGCAAGGGCCGGAACTCTGAAGCCAACAAACTGATCAAAATGTTGGCCTCTTTGGGTCTCGTCCCTTTGGACTATCCGGTTCCCATTAATAGATCCGGTTCGTTTTGTTCGGCGACGATCGACGGGACAGATCAATACAATTTGGTCAACCCCACAGAGTGTTTTCCCTATCCTGTTTGTCACTGTCTGCTAGCTCCCACCACGGCTATCGAGTACAAGGGTCACCGGTCCGTCGTTCAGCAACTCGACCTGCATGTCTGCACCAAAGACCCCTGTTTCCACATGAGTTCCGAGGTGTTGTAACCCTGCCACAACCTGTTCGTATAATCGCTTGGCTTCCTCTGGCGGCGCCGCCTCATCAAAGCTCGGGCGACGGCCATTTGCCGTCCTGCCCAGCAACGTAAACTGGGAAACCAGCAAGACTGATCCCTCTACGTCCACCAACGAGCGGTTCATCTTCCCTTGTTCATCGGAAAAGATCCGAAGCGTGCGAATCTTCTCGACCAGATAACGGCTATCCGTCTCTCCATCGTCCTTCGCCACACCCAACAGCACGAGGAGACCTGATCCAATCTGCCCCACGGTATTGCCTTCGACATGGACAGACGCTTTGGTCACCCGCTGAATCACGGCTTTCATGAGTTACGATCGTCCCGGTCGAAGTTCAGCCAGAGTTCCTTCGAGGGTGAGCAGCTTTCGTTTGGTGGGCAAGCCGCCTGAGAACCCGCCGAGGGATGCATCGTGTGCCACAATTCGATGGCACGGAATCACGATCGGCATCGGATTCGCCCCCACGGCATTGCCGACCGCACGGGCATACTGTCTACCCCCGACCCGAACAGCTACCCATCGATAGGAGCGAAGACGGCCGTAGGAGACGCGTCGAAGGGTCCGCCAGACCTTCCGCTGAAAACTCGTCCCTCGTGAGAGGTCCAGCGGCAGATCGAAGGACCTCCGCACCCCAGTCAGATAGCCGGCCAATTGGGTCTGTGCCTTTCGCAATCGCGGAGACATCCGGTCCTCCAGCAGCTCGGCATCGGACAATCGCAACTCTGACAGCACAGCCTGACGCGACCCCTTCGGCAACACCACCGCGTCGATCCCTTTCGTCGTTTCGGAAATACCCATCCAACCCCATTGCGATTTGAAAACGATCGCTTGTCGCATTCGTGACCTCAGCGGCCCATGACTCGGCCCAGTTTCTTCCGCACCATTCCCCAGACCAAATCGAGCTCTTCTGAACGCAGCAGGGCGTGGACGCCCAGATACCCGCCCACGCTCAATCCAATCCCCATACCCAGCATGAGCGACTTCTCGATCCATTCACCGGGATGTGTCCACACCTGTGCCGCCGCCACCCAGGCGCAGGCCACAACCAACGGCACGGATGCGAGCAGCACACGTAATAGTGATCGTCCCACAGAGCCCCACGCCACGCCGCCCAATCGACGGTGTAGCACGGCGACCAGGATTCCTCCATTCACCATCGCAGCCAGAGCTGTGGCCAAAGCCAGTCCGGCCGCGCCGAGAGACGACATCAGCAGAAGCGAGAAGACGAGGTTGGCCGCCACGGCGATGGCCGCAGAGATGGCGGGTGTGCGCGTGTCTTGCAGCGAATAGAAGGCCGCGACAATGATACGGACCCCTCCGAAGGCCCAGAGGCCGACGGAATAACAGAGCACCGCCACTGCGGTCTCGGCTGTATCGTGTGCTGTAAAGGTTCCGTGCTCGAAGAATAGATGGACGATCGGCTGACGCAAGAGGATCAGGCCCAGCATCGCCGGTAGAATGATAAAGAGGATCATGCGGAGGCCGAATCCCAACGTCGTTCGCAATTCATCCAGCGCCCCGCGCGCGGCCTGCGCCGAGAGCGTCGGTAAAATGGCCGTGGCCAACGCCACTCCGAAAATCCCCAGGGGAAACTGAATCAGTCGCATGCCATAGAACAGGTAGGTTGGTCCTCCGGCAAAGAACGATCCGAGGATCGTGCTCACGGTAATGTTGATCTGCGTCACGGATAGACCAAGGAGCGACGGCACCATCAGAGCACCAATCCGCCGCAAGCCAGGATGGCCTGGTTCGAACCGGAATCGGAACAACATGCCGCGCAGACTCAAGCCGGGCAGCTGCATGACGAACTGCGCCGCGCCCCCCCCCACGACCCCGATGGCCACACCGAGGATCGGCTCCGACATCGTTGGCGACAAAAACAGCGCGCATCCGATGATAAAGATATTAAAGAACACCGGCGAGAACGCCGGCGCTGCGAAGGCGCGCATGGAATTCAGGATCCCCATCGCCAACGCGGCCAGGCTGATAAAGATCAGATACGGGAACATGATCTGCGTGAGCAATGTCGTCATGCCCAGTTTCGCTGGATCGTTATGAAACCCTGGCGCTAGGAGCCAGACGATTCCAGATGCGGCAAGAATACCCACGATTGTGATACCGATAACGATCGTCAGCAGCGTGGTGAATACGGCACTCGCCAGCTCCCAGGCGTCTCGTTTAGACTTGAGCGTTTGATATTCTGTGAAAACCGGAATGAAGGCGGAAGACATCGATCCTTCCGCAAATAATTCACGAAGTAGGTTGGGAACACGATAGGCCACGAAGAAGGCATCTGCCGCAGGTGTCGCGCCAAAAAGGCTCGCCAACACCATATCGCGGATGAAGCCGAGGATGCGGCTGGAGAAGGTGGCGACGCCGATCACCCCGGCCGCCTTGACCACCGAGCGAGTCTCATCCTGCGCATTCGCTGGAGCTGGGGACGCCACAGTAGGATCGGACATGTAACGGGATTCTAACGGAACAACGCCGGGCAGTCTATCAAGCCGACGATTCGCCCACATTATTCATGAGGATTCTTCGCGATAGCGTGCAGACACGAAGCAAGACGGGCACCCGGAGACGTGAAGTCCTGAAGCATACTCGTGCGCTATGTCGAACAACTGAACGGCGCAGCTGCCCGTGGCGCCGCCTTTCCACGTTTACCGCAGAAACCTCCTAAGTCATGCAGGCTAGGGCTCTTGAATCAGGGTGTCCGGCAACTCGTCGGGATTATTGCCGGAACCGGCAGGGCTGACCTGGGCGAGGAGCGCGCCGCACTTCATAATCGCTTCGCAAATGGCATCTGTCGCATGTTCGGTGCGGATTCCATCGAGGATGCCACTCACGAGGCCGTCCCAAGTATCGGGTGGCACGCGATCGTTGATCCCTTTGTCCGCTAATACATGCACACGTCGCTCCAGCAAGGAGACGAGGATCAGGATGCCCGTGCGGTCTTTCGTGTTGTGTAAGCCATGTTGGTAGAACGCTTGCTCGGCGCGCACTTGTACTTTGTACGTCATACGCTCGCGTGACGTGACAAGACGGATGATAGTCGGAACGGTCCCGAGCCACTGCCCGATGCCATACGCAACCACCACCGCAAGCATGAGCCAGCCGGCGTTGCCTGCATGCCAGCCCCACGGGAGCCAGTACATCTCCAGGGTCAGCAGCACAGCCAGCATGAGCAGAGCCAGGATGAGGCCCGTGCGATAGCCCGCTTCGCGATAGAATGCCGAGGCTGGGACGATCATCGGTACGATCTCGCCCTTCGTGCCCTGCTCGGCTTGTTGGACGGTGTGTTTGATCCGTTCTTGTTCTGCGTCTGTGAACTGCAGCATCTACCAGTCTCCTGAGGCTCCGCCGCCGCCAAAACTTCCGCCTCCCCCGCTGAATCCGCCACCTCCTCCGAACGACCCGCCGAATCCTCCGCCCGGCCCTGTCATGACACCCCCTCTCCACCCTCCACCCTGGCCTCGGCCGCGATTCGCTTGCAGGATGAGCCACAACGAGACGGCCGTGACCCCGGCTGCTGCGAGACCCAACCCCACACTCGCAAACTGCGCGATGAGAAATGCGAGCACGCTCCCGAACAGCGCGCGGATATGTTGAAGTCCATGGCTCAACACGATGCCGGCCAAGGTCCCGACGACGATCCCAATGATCACATACTCTAACGCAGTCGGTTCCTGGCCAGAACGAGCGTGACCCGACTGCACCTCTTCAGCCTTGTAGGTGCCTTCAATAGTACCCAGAATGGCCTGGACCCCGGCGACAATGCCGCCTGGCAGATCGCCGGTGCGGAATCTCGGCACAAGTTCGTTGCGAATGATGTGGGCGGACCGGAGGTCCGTCAGTGTGCCTTCCAGACCATAACCGACTTCGATGCGGACTTTGCGATCTTTGAGCGAGACAAGGAGGAGGACCCCATTATCGGTCCCCTTCCGCCCTAGCTGCCACGTGGTGGCGACGCGATGGGAAAATTCTTCGAGCGGATCGCCCCCGAGTGACGGCACAATCAAAACGGCAACTTGATTGCTGGTCTTCGTCTCGTGGGCTTCGAGGTCCCGGGTGAGTGCGACGGCAACATCGGCTGGCAAGACGTGGGCAAGATCTACAACACGACCTGTGAGCGGCGGTACGTCGAGCGCCCAGACCGAGGCCGCAATGAGCATCACCCCGAGAACGACCATGAGCCGCGCCGGCTCTCGCCAGACACGGCTCATGCTGTTTGCATCCATCGTAAACCCGGGTTCAGTTGAACTTCACCTCTGGCGGCTTGGCCACAGCCTTTTCATCCGCCACGCTAAAGTTCGGTTTCTCTTCCATATGGAGAAGAAACTTGGCCGTCAGGTTCGTGGGGAAATAGCGAACGCCTTTGTTGTATTCCGCCACTTTCTCGATGTAGCGTTTGCGCGCGACGGCGATGCGGTTCTCCGTCCCCTCGAGTTGACTCTGGAGATCACGGAAGTTTTGATCGGCTTTCAGATTGGGGTAGTTTTCTGCGATTGCGATGAGGCGGCCCAAAGCCGAGGTGAGGCCGGCCTGCGCCTGCTGAAACTTCTCGAATGCCGCCGGATCTTTCAGCGTCTCCGGTGTCACTTGAATACCGGTGGCTTGGGCTCGCGCCTGCACAACGCTTTCCAGCGTATCCTTCTCATGTGCAGCGTAACCTTTGACCGTGGCGACCAAATTTGGGATCAGATCGGCCCTCCGCTGGTACTGATTGACCACTTCGCTCCACGCGGCTTTCGTGTCTTCATCTAATCCCTGGAGATCGTTGTAGCCGCAGCCTGACAGCCCTACGGACAGCACTGTGATAGCGATGGTGGTGAATACCGAAATGCGACGGCTCATGGCTATCCTCCTTCTCGTCCGCCCCAGTCTATAGCGCCGGGCGCCGCTCATGCTATCATGAGGAAAACGATTATGAAATGGAGGCACGGCCGTCCGATGTCGCTTGAACCCTCTTCACATTTGCCCGGAGGATTTCAGATTACACACCGGACCCTCGGTATCTATCAGGGGAGTGCGATTGAGTTGGCCTTTTGGCATCCTTCCTCCGGAATGCCGGAATATGGGCTGTGCCGGTTCGCGACAAAAGAGAAGGCTGAATCGTATCGCGCCTACCTCTGTTCTCCTGCCTGCCCTGAACCGCTCAAGGAACAAGACCTCACCATTGAACCCTATGATCTTGCCACACACGAGGAACTGATCAATAACCATCCGCTTCATTCTGCCTGGGAAACTCCGACCTAACAGGGTGCTGAAAAAAGTCCGCATGATTTCTGCAGCCTGCTAATCGCGTCGAGGCCTCTCATGTGAACCATGGTGGGGTAAAGCAGGAGATTCGCCGGCCAGCTCAAGCGGCGACACCGGGATTGAGGGAGGATTTATCCGGCTGAGCCGGTGTGTGGGCTTGGACGAAGGCAAGTAAGCGCTTGTCCCCGTGGGCGGCCCGGAGGAACTGGAATGCAATCCCGCGAGCGCTCACGGAACGGACCATCGCAGCCACTTCAAGCGGAGATTCGCCTTCGCCAAGCGCCAATTGCAGATAGAAAATGTCGTCCGTATGGACCTGGGCTTTGCTCTTGATGATACAGCCGCCCATCGAGAGATCGAGCACCGTTCCCTCACCGCAAACCTTACCTCCCGAAAACGAGAGAAATAGTCGCACGGGAATGCGAAGGTGTTCGCGTCGGTCTATCGGATGCGTGGGATGGTCCAATCCAAGACGGGACGCCAGAAAACGATGACTGCACGATGGGCAACGGAATGGCACCACGAAGAAGAGGGAAGCGAGGCGCTCCCGTATCGATTGTGGATGAGACCGCAAAAGGCCATCCTTCTGGCACTGCGGACAACTTAGGACGCGGCCCATATCATCTATTCCTTCTTATTCCCATGGCTAGGACTCTTCGAAAGGCCAAGGCTCTAGTCCACGGATAGATGAACCTCTCATCTCTGTCAAGAAAACAACGGTTCGGTGCCAAGCCCGCATTGAGAGAAAGAGCATGTTCATAGACACGCCTCGCCGTCTACTCGGACACTTGCGGAAACCGCCCGGCCGGCCAAAAATCCAGTTGCCCACGCCCATTGGAAGTTGAACCCGCCGATCCGACCATCGCAGTCGAGGATCTCCCCAATCAGATAGAGGCCTGGCACAAGCTTGGATTCCATCGTCCTGAAACTGATTTCTTCGAGAGGGACTCCCCCCGCTGTCACTTCTGCGTAGTTCCAGCCGCGGTCGTGTACAATGGGAAATCGGAACTTCGTGAACGCCTCAAGGAGATGATCACGATCCTTTCTCGGCAATTGGCAGATCGTTGTATGAGCATCGCAGCCGATATGTCGGATGACGGTTTCCGAAAATCGTTGAGGAAGCGCTTGCGACAATGTCTTCCCTATTGAACGTCTGGGATTATCTCGCGCTTGCTCCAGGAACCAGGACCGCACCTGTTCCTGCGTTTGATCGGGCAGGAAATTCCCGTACATTTCTCCCGACTCTCCTTGCTCATGCGCCAACGTCCAGAAGCGGCTCGCGTCCATGACCACAGGCCCGCTCATGCCAAAGTGTGTCCAGAGTAAGCTCCCCGTCCGGCAGTCGACCGTGCGACCCTTCACCACCGTGGTCAACTCCGCGTCAAGTGAGAGACCGGAGAGTGTCTTATGAAACATCGTGTCTTCGAGCACCAAGGGCACGAGCGCCGGCACGGTGGCAGTCACGCGATGTCCGAGCCGACGGGCAAGACCGTACCCAACCCCGTCACTTCCCGACTTAGGAATCGATCGGCCTCCGGTTGCCAGAATGACCTTCCTTGTGTGCAGGGTTCCGTGAGTGTGGTAGAGAACAAATCCAGATCTTGATTCGCTGGGCCCCTCAAGGCCCGTCACGCGATGATCGGGGCGAATAACGAGACCCAGGTCATGACAGCGACCGGTGAGTGCGGTTAGGACAGTTCGCGCCTTGTCGCTCACCGGAAAGAGCTTACCGGTCTCTTCGCGTTTAAGTTCCACTCCCATCGAGGCAAACCAGTCAATCGTGGCTTGAACTGAAAACGCGGCCAGCACGTTCTTGATGATGTGGCGATTGCCAAAGAAGTCTGCCGGAGTGACAACGTCGTGCGTGACATTGCAACGTCCGCCGCCGGAGACGAGGATCTTGACCCCAATAGCTTTGGCACCATCGAGGAGCACGATCCTCTGCGGGCGATCGCCTTTTGCAGCCGTTTCTCCAGCGGAAATAGCGGCCGCCAGCCCAGCGGCACCCGCACCGATCACCACAACATCATATTTGTCATCATGTATAGACATTAGAGAGTTTTAACTGCCAGTTAACACCCCATTAATCTTGCAATGCTAGAGTTCCCCACATGCAAGGCTGACACGTCGATGCTGAAACACATGAGAGCAGGAGGTGAGCCCGATGACCTGTCAAAAATGCAAAGGACTGATGGTGAAAGAGTGGCGACCTGAATTTTCACAGGAAGCCGCGGTGCTCCGCTGTATCAATTGCGGGCTGGTTCTCGATCCGTTGATTGCACAAAATCGCGTGGCCCCATCGGGTGCAAAGCAACGGGTCCTGAAGGCAGCGTGATATTTGTGTGAGTTCGTGAGCCAGCCCGTTCGGTACGGATAGCTTGACGAACCGAACTGAGCAGGTGTGGACGTTGCGCTCGTGGTTAGACCGAAAACTCCGCCCATAAGAATGTATGATCTGAGGGATCTTTCGCTCGCCGCGGCTCGACGTCCACGTCGACCTTTTGACATTTCTCAGCCAGCGAGGCAGTCGCCAGAATATGGTCGATGCGCCAGCCTCTATTTGCTTCCAGCGAGCCCGGCGCCCGGTAATCCCAAAATGTATACTGTTGCCGGTCCGGATAGAGTTTCACAAACACGTCCTGAAATCCCCACGCCAATGTATGTTCATACGCTCTCCGCGCATCCTCGTGATAGCAGACGTGCTTGAGATGTTTCTCGGGGCTGTGCACGTCGATCGGCCTCGGAGCGACGTTCATGTCACCGCACCAGATAGCCGGTTTGTTCGGCGGCACATGCTTCTCGAAGTATTTTCGAAGTCGATCATACCAGCCAAGCTTGTATTGATACTTCGGTGAATCGATCTCGAAGCCCTGCGGCACATAGGTATTGATTATGGGAATCCCCTTGATGACCACGTGCAAGAGCCGCGCGTCCTCCGATTCTCCCCCATCATCAAACCCGTATGACACCGCCTCTGGTTTCTCCCGGCTCAATATCGCGACCCCGTTGTAAGCCTTCATCCCACGGTAGGTGATGTCGTACCCAGATTCCGCTAATGCCAGCAGCGGAAACTCGCTGTCCTGGACTTTGGTTTCTTGAAGACAGAGCACATCGGGCTTTTGTTGGGCCAGCCAGCCCAGCACGATCGGCAGACGTTTGCGGAGTGAATTGACGTTGAAGGTTGCGATTTTCATGGTAGCCGTCTGATGAACTGGCGGGGATGCTAACAGAAGACGCAAGTGGGAACAAGCCAACCGGTGAGTTGCCACGGAGACACACGCGGTGAAAAAAGTATGGCCCGTCGTGGAACGTTCCACGACGGGCCATGCATAGGTCTTTTAAAGCCTGAGGTGCCTCGAGCTTACTTGCCCGCCACCTCGACGGCGTCTTTCACCTAGTGACCGGCTGTTTTCATATCTTGGCCTGCACCCTTCGCCTTCATTTTGGTCTTATGCGCTTTGGCCTTGCCCTTCATGTCTTCCTTCTTCGCCTTCTTCGCCTCTTTAGGGGCCTTCGTCTTGGCCTTCATCTCTACTTTCTTCCCCTTCACGTCGGCTTTCATACCGTCCTTGTCGGCTTTCATCTGGCCCATCTCACTCTTCATGGCATCGTCCGCCAGGGCGAACGAGCTGGTTCCAATCAGGCACAATGCGGCAAACGAGACCACGATCAATCTATGCACGAGTCACCTCCTCATCAACGGAAGTTATGTTCTGGACCATACCTCGATTGCTAGGCGAAGCCGATTGAAGCGTTGCACGGCATCCCTGATCTGTCAAGCCGATGCGCAAATTCGACATGGCCCGATCACGCACCAACAGACATCAATG
>Ga0075423_10001969_pt1 | contig 18444 bp, 15 predicted proteins | sample SoiMethybrSBSTD2_FD_80114 | JGI IMG/M metagenome (GOLD analysis project Ga0075423, IMG submission 80114) | Bulk soil microbial communities from a Populus tree surrounding site in Tennessee, USA - Soil MetaG P. TD hybrid SBSTD2 | ecosystem: Environmental > Terrestrial > Soil > Tree plantation...
ACGCCGGGCCTGTTCCACGTACCGGCTCACCCGCTCCGACGTCTCCGCCGCCAAGCGGGCGGCACCGGCGGGCGAGAGCGTTTCCGGCTCCGCTGCCGGAGGGGGCGGGACGCCGAGATCGGCAAGCTTCGCGAGGAGGAGGTCGACCGCCTGCGGTTCCGGCGTCTCGTGCACGCGGAACAATGCCTCACGACGGCGGCCCGCGAGCAGCCCGGCAACCGCCTCGTTCGCGAGGATCATCAGCTCCTCGACTAGTGCGTGGGCGTGCGGCTCAGACTCGAGCCGGGCCTGGGCGACGCCCCCGTCGCCGTCGAACTCGAAGGCGATCTCCGTGGACGAGAGCCGGAGCGCCCCGCGTGCGAAGCGGCGGCGCCGAAGCTCGAGCGCGACGTGCTCGGCGAGGCGAAGCGGCTCCTCGAGCTCGGCCGATGCCCCTTCCCGCCCGGCGAGGATCGCCTCGGCCCGCCCGTACGTCAGCCGCTCGCGGCTGCGGATGACCGATCGGTAGAACGACGGGGAACCGTGATTAAGCTCCGCGTCGAAGGGCACCTCGACGGTCACGCACGACCGGTCGAGGTGCGGCCGGAGACTGCAGAGATCGTCGGCGAGCTCCGGCGGCAGCATCGGCGCCACGCGGCCCGGGACGTAGACCGACAGTGCGCGCGCCAGCGCGCCGTGATCGAGTGGCGAGCCGGCCGGGACGAAGTGCGAGACGTCCGCGATGTGCACCCAGACGCGGATCTGGTCGCCGTCCCGGCGGGCCGAGATCGCGTCGTCGAAGTCCCTCGCCGTCTCGGGATCGATCGTGAACGTGACCAGGTCACGGAGGTCGACCCGACCCTCGGTCGTTGCGGCCGGCGGCTCGTACGGCTCGAAGCCGCCGCGGAGCCCCTCGTGCTCCAGCAACCCCTCCAGGACGTTCTCGATTGAGGCGGCAGGGCCGAGGGACCGCTCGAGCCGCGCGCGTCCCCGTCCCGTCGACACGACCGCGAGATGCCCGGGACCGACGTCCCCGAGTCCCTTCCGGTCGAGCACGATCGGCACTCCCGGGACGAAGTACGGCTCGCCGAGCACCAGCTTTCCGCGACGTGAGACCTCGACGACGACGCGCTCGTCCACCGCCGCAGTGTTGCAGCGGCTAGATGCGGAGGAACCGGCGCAGCGTCAGCGCCGAGCCGGCCGCCCCGAGCAGGAGCCCGAGTCCGACCAGCAAGAGTGCGTTCAGCGCGAACGAGATCCCGTGGACGCCCGTGTCGTCGAACCAGATCGACGGCAGGACGAGCTCCTTGCCGAGCGCCAGCAGGACGATCGCAAGGATCGCGCCGATGAACCCGGTGATCACGCCCTCCAGCATGAACGGCCCGCGGACGAACCAGTTCGACGCGCCCACGAGCTTCATGATCTCGATCTCACGCCGCCGCGAGAAGATCGATAGGCGAATCGTGTTCGCGATTAGCACAGTCGCGGCGGCCAGCAGGACGATCACCGCCGCGAGCGAGATCACCTCGATCAGGTGGGCGATGTTGAGAATCTTGTGCGCGGTCTTCGCGCCGTAGGTGACCTTCTGCACGCCTGCGGGGAGCGGCTTGAGCGTCTCGGCGATCCGCGGCGTGTCCTCGCCCTTGACCGGCTCGACCTTCTCCGCGTCGGGGAGTGGGTTCGAGGTCAGGTTCTCCACCAGGGCCGGCGACTTCTTCTCCATCTCCTTGAGCGCCTGTCCCTTGGAGACGAACGTCACCTTCTTGACGAGCGGGCTCGCCCGGAGCTGCGCCTCGACCTCGCGCATCTGCTTCGCGGTGGCCGTCTTCGAGCACGTCTGGTCGGTGCAGTAGAAGACGTTGACGACGAGCTTGCGCTTCTGCTGGTCGCCCCACGAGCGCGCGTAGGTCGTGAAGCCGACGAGCATGCCGACGAGGAACATGCCGATCAGCACTGTCAGCGTGGCTGCAACCGTGGTCGAGAGGTTCGCGGAGATCGAGCGCAGCGCCTCCGAGGCAACGAGCTTGAGACGGCTCACTCGGCGGTGTATCCCCCTCGACGCTCGTCGCGCGTGACGACGCCCTCGTCGAGCGCGATCACCCGCCGGCGCATCTTGTCGACCATCTCGCGGTCGTGCGTGACCATGAGCACGGTCGTCCCCAGGCGGTTGATCCGGTAGAGCAGCTGCATGATCCCGACCGACGTGTCGGGGTCGAGGTTCCCGGTCGGCTCGTCGCAGACGAGCAGGGGCGGGTGGTTGACGACGGCGCGGGCGATCGAGACGCGCTGCTGCTCGCCCCCGGAAAGCTCGTCCGGCAGCGAGTTCATCTTGTCGGCGAGGCCGACGAGCGACAGCACCTCCGGGACCTTGCGCCGGATCTGGGTCGTGCCTTCGCCGATCACCTTCAGCGCGTAGGCCACGTTCTCGTACGCGTTCCGGTTGGGAAGCAGCTTGAAGTCCTGGAACACGCAGCCGAGGTTGCGTCGGAGCTGCGGGAGCTTCGAGCGGCGGAGGCGGCCGATGTCGCGACCGCCGACGATCACGCGCCCGGATGTGGGGTCGATCTCGCGCAGGAGCAGCCGGACGATCGTGGACTTGCCGGAGCCCGAAGGCCCGACACAGAAGACGAACTCGCCCTTCTCGATGATGAACGACGCGTCGCGGAGCGCCGTGACGTGCGGCTCGTAGATCTTCGTGACGTGATCGAACACGATCATCGCCGAGGGCGCGGGAGCACCCTCGACCGGGACGATGGGCTGCTCGACGACCGCCGTCGGCTTTTCGGTTTGCACGCTCGTCGTTTCCATGGGGTTCACCTCGTCGTCGCCGCAAAAGATGCGTTGGGCCCTGGCGACAGCCGCGGAGTGTAGCTGAGCGCGCGGCTAGTGGCTATTTCCAGCAGCTTTTGCGAGCAGGTAGGCGTGGATGAGCCCGTCCAGATCGCCGTCGAGGACCCGCTGAGCGTCGCCGATCTCGTAGTCGGTTCGATGGTCTTTGACGAGCTGGTACGGATGGAGGACGTAGCTCCGGATTTGACTTCCGAACCCGATGTCCTGCGCGGCACCGCGCTCGCGCGCCAACTCCTCCTCGCGACGCTCCTGCTCGAGCTCGACGAGGCGTGATTTCAGGATCCGCAGCGCCGTCTGCTTGTTCGACGATTGCGACCGCTCGTTCTGGCACTGCACGACGATGCCGGTGGGGAGATGCGTGATTCGCACCGCAGAATCGGTCTTGTTTACGTGCTGGCCGCCGGCGCCTGAGGCGCGGTAGGTGTCGATCCGCAGGTCGTTCTCGTCGATCTCGACGTCGACGTCGTCGGAGAGGAGCGGCGCTACGATCACCTGCGCAAACGACGTGTGCCGGCGGTGGGCCTGGTCGAACGGCGACAGCCGGACGAGCCGGTGGACGCCACGCTCGGCCTTGAGAATCCCGTATGCATTCTCGCCTTTGACGGTGAACGTCGCGGACTTCAGGCCGGCCTCCTCACCGGGGCTCGCCTCCAGCAGCTCCGTCCGCAGCCCACGGTCGGCGGCCCACCGGAGGTACATGCGCAGGAGCATCTCCGCCCAGTCCTGCGCATCGGTGCCGCCAGTGCCGGCGTGGATGGTGACCACCGCGTCGCCGGCGTCGTACTCGCCGGAGAACAGCGCATCCTCGACCAGCCGGTCGAGCTCGCGCCGCACCGGCTGCAACTGCTCGCCGATCTCCGCGGCCAGCTCCCCGTCCATGGCGAACAGCTCGCGCGCGTCGTCGTAGTCTCGCGTCAGGCGCTCGTATCGCTCGAGCTGTCTCGTGATCCTCGCGTGCTCTGCGGACGTCTGTGCCGCCGCGGTCTGGTCGTCCCAGAAGCCCGGACGGGACATCTCCTCCTCGAGCCCGGCCAGGCGGGTCGTCAGCGCATCCGGGTCAAAGGTAATCACGGACCCAGGCGAGCTGGGCCCCGATCTCGTCGAGCTGCTGCTCCAGTGTCTCGTCAGTCGGCATCGGAGAACGATGCTAGCGCGCGGCGCCGGTGAAGCAGGATTTGCGCGCACGTGCTTTCCTTTGGGGGCCGTGAGGCGACTCGTCCTTCTCGCCGCTGCCGCGCTTCTGGCTGCCCTGGCACTCGCGCAGGGCGCGTTCGCGTCGCCGAGCGTCGCGGAGGTCCGGGGACCGCACGGCGGCCTGGTCGCGACGAGCGGCGCCGGGCCGTTCGCCTATCCCAACTCCGTCGGCACGGGCCTCCGCATCGGCGACTCGGCCGCCGAGCCGCACGGCGTCGTGCTGCACGACGTCTCGATGCTGAACGGCCTCGTCTGGGCCTACCGCGTGTTCGTGCCGGCGCACGGGCTCCAAGGCGGGGCGATCGAGTCCCTCGTGATCGGCGGCCACACCGTGCACGTGCGCCCGAACAAGGTTGTTCATCTGGCGCCGAAGACGTACGTGGTCACGCTCCAGCAGGCGTTCGTCCCGGGACGCCGAGGGCGCAACGTGGGCGTGGTCGGAATCCGGGCGTACGTCGGCGACCCGGGGTTCGGGGTGCCGGTCGGCTCGCAGGTGCTCGTGGGCGTGAGCCGCCCGGCCGTGTCCAGGCGGCCGAAGGGCGAAGCCGGAAACGCCGCCCTGCTCGGCGTCGATCCCGCCGCCGTCCTGAACAACCCGCCGCTGCCGCTCGACGCCCCCATCGAGCTCCTCCACGGCTCGATCGGCTCGCGCGCCGTCCTGATCGCCGAGCGCTTCCTCGGCGTGCCGTACCTGTGGGGAGGCGCAGACCCGGTCTCCGGGTTCGACTGCTCCGGGCTCGTGATGTACGTCTACGGCCAGCTCGGCATCTCGCTGCCGCACGCGAGCAGCCTGCAGTATCTCTCGGCGCCGAAGATCTCGCGCGAGGACCTCGTCCCCGGCGACCTCGTCTTCTTCTTCCCGGGCGTGGCCGGCGCGCCGCCCGGGTTGCCCGGCCACGTCGGCATGTACATCGGCGACGACAAGTTCATTCAGGCGCCGCATACCGGCGACGTCGTGAAGATCTCGAGCCTCGACGACCCCTCGTACGCGCTCGGCTATGTCGGCGCCGTCAGGCCGTGGGGCAGCCAGGGTGGCGCTCCGACGACGATTGCAGTCGCGCCGGTTCCGCTCCCCTGACGCTCGCCGAACTCAGCCATCTCACCGCTCAGCTGGACGGTGTCGCGGAGCGGCGCCGCGACGGCCTGCTCGACTGGCGGTACCGGGGGCGCCTGGTCGCTCGGCAGCTCGACGACAGCCACATCGTCATCCGTGCGCCGTTCGACTTCCGAGACTTCCTCCTCCAATCGTTCCCCGAGACGTTCTCGGTGCCGCCGCGCTTCGCCAGGCACATGATGATCGTCGCTGACCTCGAGCACGGCAATGCGGACGCCGTGGAAGACGCCGTTATCGCCGCGTGGGAGCTCCAGTCCGGGAAGTAAGGCCGGCCCCGGCTAGGCGCCGTGGCACTTCTTGAACTTCTTGCCTGAGCCGCACCAGCACGGGTCGTTGCGACCGATCTTCTCGTGCTCGGAAATTCGCCGCGGCGCCGTGGACACGGTCATCGCGGGCGAGGCGAGGCCACCGGCGGTCGCCACACCCGTCAGGGCGCCGACGCCGTCCGGCGTCCCGGCCGCGGCGATCGCCTCCGCTCCGGCGAGCGACTCGTGCTCGTACGCAAACGCGCCGTCGCCGACCTCTGACGGCTGCAGCGCCTCCACTTCCTCGGGGGCGAGCTGTGCATGGAAGATCGTGGAGACGACCTCCTCGCGGATGGCTAGGTTCAGCTCCTCGAACATCACGTGCCCTTCGGCGGTGTACTCGACGAGTGGATCCTTCTGCGCCATCGACCGCAGGTGCACACCCTCGCGCATGTAGTCCATGTTCTCGAGGTGCTCGCGCCAGCGTACGTCGACGACCTGCAGGATCACGAAGCGCTCGAGGTCGCGCATGACCGGCTGCTGCGTGTCCTGGTCGACGCCGAATTCCTCCTCCTTCTCGGCGTACGCGTCGAGCGCGTCCTCGAGGAACTCCGCGATCATCGCCTCGCGGTCCAGACCCTGGATCTCGTCCACCGACACGCCCGTTCCGTAGAGCGCGTCCATCGCGGTCACCAGCTCGGCGAGATCCCACTCGTCCTGGTAGTCCCCCTCGGTGTGAGAGGCGACCATCCGGTTGATCGCGTCCTCGATCCACTCGCGGACGTCGTCAGACAGATCCTCCCCCTCGAGGACCTGGCGCCGCTGTGCGTAGATCACCGTTCGCTGCTTATTGAGAACGTCGTCGTACTTGAGGACGTTCTTCCGCATGACGAAGTTCTGCTCCTCGACCTTCTTCTGCGCGTTCTCGATCTGCCGCGAGAGGATCGAGGCCTCCATCGGCTGGTCCTCCTCGATCTTGAACCGCTCCATGATCTTCTTGATGCGGTCGCCGGCGAACAACCGCACGAGGTCGTCCTCGCCGGACAGGTAGAAGCGCGACTCGCCGGGGTCTCCCTGGCGGCCTGAGCGGCCGCGGAGCTGGTTGTCGATGCGGCGCGCCTCGTGGCGCTCGGTGCCGAGGACGTACAGGCCGCCGAGATCGGTCACGCCCTCGCCGAGCTTGATGTCGACGCCGCGGCCGGCCATGTTGGTGGCGATCGTGACCGCGTGCGGCTGGCCGGCCTCGGCGATGATCCCGGCCTCGCGTTCGTGCTGCTTCGCGTTGAGAACGTTGTGCGGGATGCCCCTCCTGTTGAGCAGCTGCGAGAGGTGCTCCGACGTCTCGACCGCGATCGTGCCGACCAGCACCGGCTGCCCGGCCTCGTGACGCTCCGCGATGTCGCGGATGACCGCCTCGAACTTGCCTTGCCTCGTCTTGAAGATGAGATCGTTGTTGTCGTCGCGGGCCACGGGAACGTTCGTCGGGATCTCGACGACGTGGAGCCCATAGATCTCGACGAACTCCTTCTCCTCGGTCTTCGCCGTTCCGGTCATCCCGGCGAGCTTCTCGTACATGCGGAAGTAGTTCTGCAGCGTGATCGTCGCCAGCGTCACGTGCTCTTCCTGGATCTGGACGTTCTCCTTCGCCTCGACCGCCTGGTGCAGACCTTCCGACCACCGGCGCCCTTCCATGATCCGGCCCGTGAACTCGTCCACGATCTTGACCTCGCCGTCCTGAACGACGTAGTCGCGATCGCGGTGGTAGAGGGATTCGGCCTTGAGCGCCTGGTTCAGGTGGTTGACGAGCTGCGAGTTGCGTGGGTCGTAGAGGTTGTCGATCCGCAGCGCCTTCTCCACCTGCTCGATACCGCGTGGCAGCGGCGACACCGCCTTGTGCTTCTCGTCGAACGTGTAGTCGGCGTCCTCGTCGCCCTGCTCGCCGCGCTGGCGGATCTTCGCCGGCACGCCCTCGAGCCCCCGGACGACCCGGGCGAAGTCGTAGTAGACCTGCGGCGCGACCTCGGGCTCGCCAGAGATGATCAGCGGCGTCCTCGCCTCGTCGACCAGGATCGAGTCGACCTCGTCCACGATCGCGTAGGTGTGCCCGCGTTGGACCGTGCCGTCGAGCGATACGGCCATGTTGTCGCGGAGGTAGTCGAAGCCGAACTCGGAGTTCGTCCCGTACGTGATGTCGGCGGCGTACGCGTCCTTGCGCTCGTCGAACGGCATCATGTTCTCGATGTTGCCGGCACGGACGCCGAGCAGGTCGTAGACAGGTCCGACCCAGTTGGCATCGCGCTTGGCCAGGTAGTCGTTGACCGTGACGAGGTGGACATTGTCGCCGGTCAGGGAGTTCAGGTAGAGCGGCTGGGCGGCGACGAACGTCTTCCCCTCGCCAGTCTTCATCTCGGCGATGTCGCCCTCGTGGAGGACGATGCCGCCCATCAGCTGGACATCGAAGAGCCGGACGCCGAGCGTTCGCTTGAACGCCTCGCGGACGGCCGCGTACGCGTCGAAGAGGACCTCCTCGAGCGACTCGCCGTTCTCGAGCCGCTGCTTGAACTCGATCGTCTTCTGCGCGAGCTCCTCGTCGGAAAGCTCCTCGAATTCGGGCTCGAGCGATGTGATGTACTCGGCCTGCTGCTGCAGCCGCCTGCGCCGCCGGCCCTCGCCGGCGCGCAAAACCTTCTCGAACGAGCCGAGCTGCGGCATCGGTTCAAGAGTAGCGGCTGGCCGCCGAGGTTTCCCGCGGGCTCCCTGCCTTCACCCATTCCTGATCTCTCAGGCGTATCGTCCGTGACATGTTCCGTGTACCGGTGCTGCTGCTCACGGGGCTGATCGCCGTGGCGATCTCCGCGTCGGCGCCCGGGGCGGCCGCGACGGGACGGACGCTCGTCTTCAGCGGCAGCGTCCGCGAGCTCGCGGCCGACGGGCCGAACGCGGCGATGCTGCTCGGGTCGTCACAGTCGTGCTCGGTCCTGCTGTGGAACGCTCGCACGGGCCGGCAGACCCGAATTCACGACGCGGGCTGCGCCGGGAGCCCCCGCGACGGGACGCACACGATCGCCGAGGCAGCCGGTCGAGCGGCCTGGATCCAGACAGACGGTGGCAACACGCTGGAGACGAATCTCCGCACGGCAACCTCGGCGAAGCCGAAGCCGATCGAGCTCGCATTCGAGGGTGCCGACCCTGACGCCGAGGGGACGTACGTCGGCGAGGTTCGCGGCGACGGGTCGCGCTTTTTCTTCAGAACCTGGGATACCTGCTCGACGTTCGAGGGGACGGGCTCGCCGTGCCCGGACGGCCTGGACTCGGGCGCCGTCGTTCGGAGTCACATCTGGGTCTACGCGCCTCAGGGCGCCGGAAAGTGCCCCAACGACTCGAGGACCCCTCCACGCGGATGCCGCGAGCTCCTGGACGCGTCCGGCGACGTGCGCGTCCTCACCGCTGATGCGGGCCGCGTCGCGATCAGGCTTCCTGGCGGTGGGATCGAGCTGCTCTCGACATCCGGCGCCGTGCTCCAGACCTTTGCTGTTGCCTCTGGCAACGTCCAGGCCGCGCTCTCCGGGAACCGCCTCGCTGTGCTCCAGGGAGGAGCTGTCACGGTTTACGACACTGGCACAGGCGCCGTCGGCCCGGTCTGGCCGGCTCCTACAGGCGCGAGGCTCGTCAATGCGGCTGCGGGTCGCGCACTGCTTCTCAACGGACACACGTTCTACCTCCTGCGCCTCACGGATGGCCGCGCGGTCTCCGGCAAGGTGCCGGGGACCGGCCGCGTCGCCGCAGCGCTCAGCGGCTCGGGCCTGTTCTACTCGTACACGGCGCAGCGCGGGCAGCCGCGCGGACGCGTTCGGCTCGTCCCGCTCACGGCGCTGCCACGCTGAGGCGCAGTCACGACCGCGGAGCTCAGAGCGGCGAGACCTTGAGCTCCCACATGTCGCCGTCGATGCGTGACGCCTCCAGGACGTAATCGCGCAGGCCGCGCTCCTCGACAACCGCCTCGAGTGCCGGGAAGGAGGCGAGCCACTCCTCGCCGTCGACAAGTGTCGTTCGCTCGCCGCCCCGAACCGAGACGGTGACTCGCTCCCCCGGCGTGCCGGCCGGGAGCTCGCCGACTTCGATCCCCCGCGCCGCAACCGCCCAGAGGTCGTCGGTTCGGCGTACCGCCTCGGCTCGGTACGGCGGCGGCAGGCTCTCGTCGATGGCATCGGCCAGCGGCGTGAGTGCTTCCGGGTTCGCCGGTGCGTCCTCGTCGACCACGAGCGTCTTGTCCGGAAGCGCGAGGAACGCCAGCTCCTCGCCCGGCAAGCCGGGAGCCGCAACGGTCACGACCACGTCCCAGCGTCTGGGGCGGTGGACGCCGTGGATGCCGACCTTGTCCCATGGCGGCCTCGGGGGCTCACGCTCCGCCGCGCTCCGCTCGAGGACGACGTCGCCCTCGCGAGCGAGCTTTTCGTGCAGCCTCTCCCGACGCCACCACGGCATCGGTGGAGCGTAGCTCTCGCGTGGCCGGAACCGGACGGGCCGGTCGAGCGCCTACAGCTGCGGCTCGATGACGCCGTAGTTGCCGTCGCGGCGCCGGTAGACGACGTTGACGTCGCCCGAGTCGGCGTCCTGGAAGACGAAGAAGTCATGGCCGACGAGCTCCAGCTGCAGGACCGCCTCTTCGGCGCTCATCGGCTTCACGGCGAACTGCTTCGTCTTGACGATCAACGGCTCCGCCGGCGCGGGATCAACGGCGGCCGGCGTGATCGGGCCGGGGGCGTGGTTCCGGCGTCGTCGCTTGTCCCGGTAGCGTTTGACCTGGCGCTCGAGCTTGTCGACGAGCTGGTCGATTGACGCCCGCATATCCGGCGAGGTCTCCCGCGCCCGCAGCACCGGACCCTTCGTCCACACCGTCGCCTCGGCGACGTGATTCGACGCGATCGACGGATTCTTCTCCACCGCCAGCTCGAGCTCGACCTGCGTCGGCGGCGCGAGGTGGCGATCGAGTTTGCTGAGCTTCTCTTCGGCGTACGCCCGGATCGACTCGCTGACCTCGAGGTTCCTGCCCTTCACCTGAAGTCGCATCAGGCCTCCCCTGGCTTTGGACTGACGACAGGAGATCTCTCAACGTGAATGTAACCGAACGGAGGCCTGCCGTGGCCCCCGGTGGCCCGCGGTGGTCTGCGCGTCGCTTACGAAGTTCTGAACCCGCCCTAACGGTTCGATTAGGGCTTCGGCTTACGCTCATGCCGTTTCCCAGGACTGGAGGGTCATCGATGGCCAGGCGCATGCGTAATGGTCTGCTCGTTGTCGTGCTGGTGGGCGCCGTCGTGTCGGCGGCCGCGTTCGCCGGCGCTGGCGCAAACGCGCAGGGGACGTCGTCGGCCGCTTCGACGTCGTCGGCCGCTTCGAGCCGGCCGAACATCCTCTTTCTGCTCACGGATGACCTGGCGTGGAACCTGGTCAAGTACATGCCGCACGTCCAGCAGATGAGGCGGCAGGGGGTGACGTTCGGGCGCTACTTCGTCACCGATTCGCTCTGCTGCCCGTCGCGGTCGTCGATCTTCACGGGCCGCTTCCCCCACGACACCGGGGTGTTCACGAACGGCGGCGCCGACGGCGGCTTCAACGTCTTCCACAGCCGGGGCGAAGAGGCATCGACCTTCGCGGCGCGGCTCCAGAGCGGCGGCTACCTCACCGGGATGATGGGGAAGTATCTGAACGGGTACCGGCCTGCGGCGAAGGTCGACGGCAAGGCGGCGTACATCCCGCCCGGCTGGGACGAGTGGGACGTCGCGGGCAACGGCTATCCCGAGTTCAACTACACCCTGAACGAGAACGGGACGCTCGTCCGCTACCGCAACGCTCCGAGCGACTATCTCACCGACGTACTGGCGACGAAGGGCGCCGCGTTCGTCGACCGTGCCGCCGCCCAGCACAAGCCGTTTCTCCTCGAGATCGCGACGTTCGCGCCGCACGGCCCGTACACGCCCGCTCCGCGGCACGCAAACGACTTTCCCGGCCTCACCGCGCCGCGCTCGCCGGCCTTCGACGAGGCGGACCTCTCGGACAAGCCGCCGTGGCTCGCGAACCACCCCGTCCTTACCCCGGCGCAGATCTCGAACATCGACACGAGCTTCCGCAAGCGCGCCCAGGCGGTCGAGGCGGTCGACGACCTGCTCGCGAAGCTGCAGTCGGAGCTGGCGCGGAACGGGCAGCTCGCGAACACCTACATCGTATTCAGCTCGGACAACGGCTACCACATGGGCGACCACCGGCTCACCCCGGGCAAGCAGACGGCCTTCGAGACCGACATCCGCGTGCCGCTGATCGTGACGGGGCCGAAGGTTCCTCACGGCGTCACGAGGAACCAGCTGACGTCGAACATCGACCTCTATTCGACCTTCGTGCGCATCGGCAAGAAGTCGGTGCCGCCGAGCGTCGACGGGCGCTCGCTCATTCCACTGCTCGCGAAGAAGCCGCCGAAGGTCTGGCGGAACGCGGTGCTCGTGGAGCACCACGGCCCGAACACGAACCCGAGCGACCCGGATCGCCCGGCCGCTGGCAGCGGCAACCCGGTCACGTACGAGGCGATCCGGACGCCCACGTCCACGTACGTCGAGTACGTGACGGGCGACCACGAGTACTACGATCTGGCGAAGGATCCGTACGAGCTCGCAAACCGGGCGTCGACGCTCTCGACGGCACAGCAACAACGGCTGCATTCGACGCTGGCAGCGCTGCAGAGCTGTCACAGCGGTGCCTCCTGCTGGAAGGCGGCGCGAGGCAAGTGAGCCGCTGCGATCCCGACGGTCCGAGCCCCGAAGGAGCGTCGCCCACAGCTACCGCACTGCACGGGCGAACGTGACGACGTGAACTCGCAGCGCGCCGCCTCGGCGCAGCGCCGACGCCGCCTCCGACGCGGTCGCTCCCGTTGTGTACACGTCGTCGGCGAGGGCGATGTTCCGCGCCACGGGGCCGGCAGGTGCAAACGCACCGGCCACGTTGCGGCGTCGGACCGCGAGCGGGAGTCCTGTCTGCCGAGGCGTAAGGCGTGTCCGCTCGAGCGCGGGCACGAGCTCGAGTTCCCACCGGCGCGACAGGTCTCTGGCGAGCGCAGCGGCGGGGTGGTGACCGCGCGCGAGCGCCCGATCGCGGTCGGCCGGAACGAATGTAACCGCCTCGACCGGCGGACGGCTGACGCGCTCGTGGACGAACTCGCCCGCCAGCGCTGAGAGTCGGCGGAGGCCGCGCTCCTTCCAGGCTGCGACGAGGGCGCGGACACCAGCGTCGTAGACGACCGCCGCTCGGGCGGTTGCGAAGGCGAGCCGGCGGCCGGCGCACTCGCGGCAGCGGAGGACCGGCCAGACGGTCGGCGCGCCGCATCGCTCGCAGACGGGCTCCGGGAGACGGGGGATTCGCCCGCAGCAGCGCTCGCAGAGGTCGCCGCCGGGCTGCGCGCAGACCACACACCGGCGAGGAAAGACGAGATCCAGCAGATCGCCGAGAGCCACATGGCCTCACGGTAGGGAAGAACGTGTGACGTGTCTGTGCCGACTCTGTGACGAATCTCGGCGTTAGGCGCGAACCGTGTCGACTGCTCCTAAGTGCTGTGCCCGGCTCACTCCGAGAGCCTGACGAGGATCAGCCACGCATACACGACTCCTCCGACGAGCGCCGTGATCAGCGCCGGAACGAGGAGGTAGATCCCGTCCGTGACCCGAGGATCAGGATCACCGCGGCTATGACCAGCAGTGAGCACGTGACGGTCGTCGGGTTGATCGCGTCCAGGCGCCGCCCGATCGCGCTGCCGCTCTGACGTCCAGCGCGCCGGTCCAACATGACCGCCGCGCCGGTGACGACGAGGGCCCGTGGAGAACTCGAGCGCGGCGAGGCCCTCACGCGAGATGTGGCAGGCGGCGCCGCCGGTCGTCGCTCAGCGGTTGTGGTTGACGACCTCGACGTTGTGCCCGTCGGGGTCCAGGACGAACGCGCCGTAGTAGCCGGGGTGGTACACGGCGCGCTCCCCCGGACCGCCGTGGTCCTCGTGGCCGGCGGCGAGCGCGGCGGCGTGGAACGCGCGCACCGTGGCGTCCTCGCGGGCGGGGAACGCCAGGTGGACATGCTCCGTGAGCGGCCGCTCGTCGTCGATCAGCGAGAAGCTGTAATCCTCGCCCGTGAACTGCACGCGGCCGGGCTCGGCGTCCCCCAGCCGGATCCCGGCGTGGGGCGCGATGGTCGTGTAGAAGCGCTTGGATGCCGCGAGATCGGCGACGCGGATCCACAGGTGGTCGACGCGGCCGTCCGGCACGGGGCGCGCCCGCTCGCTGTGCACGGCCTCGGCGCTGTTGCCGTCCGGGTCGAGCAGGAACCCGCCGTAGTAGTCAGGTCCGTACTCCGTGCGCGGTCCGGGCGCGCCGTCGTCGCGGTATCCGGCGTCGATCCCCGCCTGCCAGAAGGCGTCCACGGCCGCGCGGCTCGGCGCGCGGAACCCGACGTGCAGGCCGTGGGTCACGGGGTGCTCGCGGTCCGTCGGGCCGATGGCCCAGTCCTCCCACTCGACGAGCTCGGCGTCCGCGTGGCTGGGCTCGACGCCCAGCACGGCGAGGACGGTACGGTAGAAACGCTCCGACGCCGCCAGGTCTGAGACAGCGATGCCGACGTGGTCGAACACCACGCCGAGGCTACCGTTGCGGGCATGCTCGACGGGCGCGATCGAGGTCGGACGGCTCCATCCGTATGAGTCTCCTTGAACGGATGGGCCGACGCAATCCGGCATGTCTGCCGCCGCGGATCTGCCACCGGTGTGCGCGCCACCGGCAGCAACAGCGGCTGCACTCGACGCCGGCGCGGCCTCTACCGCCCCGCGCCGCGTTTCTCGCCGCCTCCGGCGAGCGCGATACTTGAGACATGGCCGATACGCCCCCGACGGGCACCATCACGTTGCTGTTCAGCGACATCGAGGGCTCGACGCGCCTGCTGCAGCGGACAGGAGAGGGCTACGCTGAGCTCCTCACCGGGCACCGGCGGCTGCTCCACGAGACGTTCGACCGGCGAGGCGGGTTCGTTCTCGATAGCGAGGGCGACGCGTTCTTCGTGGCCTTTGCATCCGCGAACGATGCGGCCACCGCGGCGACCGATGCCCAACGCGCGCTGGCCGAAGCCGAGTGGCCCGGCGGGCACGAGATTCGCGTACGGATCGGCCTGCACACGGGTGAGCCACGCCTGGTCGCCGGAAGCTATGTCGGTCTCGACGTCCACCACGCGGCGCGTGTCATGGCCGCCGGCCACGGTGGACAGGTTCTCGTGTCGGCGACGACCCGTGCCCTGCTCGATGACGGCATCCGGGTCCGCGACCTCGGCGAGCATCGACTCAAGGACCTCGCCGGCACCGAACGGTTGTATCAGCTCGAGGTCGACGGCCTTCCCGTCGAGTTCCCGCCGCTAAGGACTCTCGAGCACCGACCGACGAACCTTCCGGCGCAGCCGAACGAGTTCTTCGACCGCGTGCGAGAGCGTGCGGACGCGAGGGGGCTCCTCGCGCGCGACGACGTTCGCATGCTCACGTTGATCGGCACGGGCGGCACGGGCAAGACCCGGCTCGCGCTTCAGTTCGCCGCCGAGGTGATCGATCGGTTCCCGAACGGCGTCTTCTTCGTTTCGTTAGCGCCGGTGCGCGACCCGGAGCTGGTCGTGCCGACGATTGCGCAGACGCTCGGCCTGCGGGAGCAATCCGGAGAGACGCTTCTCGCGACGCTGATCGAGTACCTGCGAGGGAAGGCGATGCTACTCGTGCTCGATAACTTCGAGCACGTTCTGTCGGCTGCGCGGGCGGTTGGAGAGCTGCCGTCCGCGGCGCCCGAGCTCAAGCTGCTGGTGACGAGTCGGAGTCCGCTCCGGCTGCGAGGCGAACGCGCCTATCCAGTCCCGCAGCTGCCGCTGCCGGATCTCCGGCGGCCGGCGGCCGCCGCCGAGATGGCCGAGGCTCACTCGGTACAGCTTTTCGTCGCGCGTGCGCAGGCTGCAGGTGCGGACTTCGACGTCAACGACGAGAACGTCCAGGCCGTCGCGGAGATCTGCGTCCGGTTGGACGGACTCCCGCTTGCTATCGAGCTGGCTGCTCCCCGCGTACGTGCGCTTACGCCGCCCGCACTCCTCCGCCGCCTCGATCAGCGACTGAGGTTGCTCACGGGCGGGGCTCGGGATCTCGACGAGCGCCAGCGAACACTCCGACGCACGATCGAGTGGAGCTACGACCTCTTGCCCGCCCCGGAAAAGACCCTCTTCGCGCGCATGGGCGTCTTCGTCGGCGGCTGCCGCCTCGAGGCCGCGGAGGCCGTCTGCGACCCGGACGGCTCGTTGGGCATCGAGGTCTTCGACGGGCTGGATTCGCTCGTCGAGAATAGCCTTGTCCGCCGACGCGCCGATGCCGACGGCGAGCCGCGTTTCTGGAAGCTCGAGACGATCCGCGAGTTCGCGCTGGAGTTGCTGGAGTCGTCGGGCACGCTCGAGGATGTCTGCTTCCGCCACGCCGTCTGGGTGGCCTCGACCGCGGAAGAGCTCGACCTCGAGTCGCGCACGGGGGACATTTCAGCCTTCCTCGCTCGCGTCGACGATGAATACCCGAACATTCGAGAGGCGATCGGATACGCCCGCAAGGCCCGTGACGGCGAGTTGCTCATGCGGTTAGCGACTGCGCTCTGGGGATTCTGGTCCACACACGGGTATGTCGCTGAAGGCCGGAAAGCGCTCGAGGAAGCAATCGATATCAGCGGCCGCCGGCCGGCGCGCGCCCTCCTCGGGCTCTGCACGCTCCGTGCCATGAGCGGCGGGAGCGACCGTCTGCTCGAGGACGCGCGAGAGGCGCTACGAGCTGCCGAGGAACTCGACGACGACTTCAGCCTGGCGCAGGCGTGGAACCTGCTCGGACGTATTCAGGGCGGCCTGCTCGGCGCGATAGGGGACGCCGAGGTCTCATGGGGGCACGCGCTGTCCTACGCTGAGCGAGGCGGTTACGCTGCGGAGAAGGCCGAAAGCCTCGGCTGGCTGTTGGTGAGCGCGGTCTTCGGCCCACTTCCCGCCGTCGACGGCATCGCCCGCTGCAAAGAGGTTCACGACTTCGCCGACGACGATCCCACGATCACGGCATGGTGTTGCGTCGAGCGCTCGGTCCTCGAGGCGATGAGAGGCGATTTCGACCTCGCGCGCGACCTCCTCGCCAACGGCACCCACGCCCTCGCTGAGCTGGGCCTTACGGTCTGGGCAGCGAACGCCGTGCAGGAGGCGTTCCTGATCGAGAGCCTCGCCGGGACGCCGCAGGCCGCAACCGGCGCGCTTCGAAGAAGTTACGCCGTCCTTGACGATATGGGCGAGCGCGGCTTCCGTTCGACGATTGCAGGCATGCTCGCTCATGCGCTCTGCGCACAGGGCGAGTACGAAGAAGCGCGCCGCTTCAGCCGGGCAAGCGAGGAGGCGGCAGCCCCCGATGACGTCATCTCCCAGATGATGTGGCGGACCTCTCGTGCAAGGCTCCTGGCGCACGAAGGAGACCTCGAACGCGCCGAGGCGCTCGCTCGTGAAGCGGTCGAGCTGGGCGAGCCGACCGATCTTCTGAACGCAAAAGCGGATGCCCTTTGCGACCTGGCGGAGATTCTCGCGCTGGCGGGCCGTCGAGAGGCGGCGGTCGCAGCGCTCGAGGAGGCCGCCCGGCTGCACGAGCGGAAGGGAAATGTTTCGGGGTTCGACCGTACGCAATCCGTGGTGCGGCGGCTCGTGGTGGATTCGTCCGTGCCTTGACAGCCGCGGGCCCAGGCTCGATATTCAGCCGCGTCCAGTCGGCGGTATGAGGAGGAGGAGCGATGGGTGACGACGAAGCGCGCGGAGGGAAGCCCGCGCTGCAACCGCATGTCGAGAAGCACCTCGAGAGGCGGGGTGTGAAACCCGACGACCTTCCCGCCGGCGTCCTCACCACGCTGAACGGCCTTTCCGAGTCCGAGCTCGACGCACTGCACAAGGTCGGCGCGAGCATGGATGAGGCGGGAGTCGAACCAGATATGCGGCTTGCGGCGATCCACTGAGGGCGCCCTCCGCGAGAGGCGATACGGCCAGCACCCGCCTCAGGCGGAAGATCGACCTCGTCATTCGCCCGCTGGCGACGGCGTACGGAGCGGTCCTGGAGCATCCCCGCGTCGCCGAGCTTTGGCCGGAATACCTGATGATGCAGTACGCGATCATTCGCGCAACCGTGCCGCTGACGGAGGCGGCGCTGGCGCGTTCGCGGATGTTGCAGGACGCCGACCCGCTTGCCGTTCCCCTAGCCACCTACCTGGAAGAGCACGTTGTCGAGGAGCTCCACCACGACGACGTACTGCTCGACGACCTCGAGGTCGTGGGCGTCGATCGCTCGACGGCCCTCGAACGCATGCCCAGCCCCACCGTCGCGGCGCTCGTGGGCAGCCAGTACTACTGGATCCTCCACTATCACCCCGTAGCATTCCTCGGCTACGTCGCGCTGATGGAGGGGTACCCGCCGACGCCCGAGCTGATCCAGACGCTGCAGGGAACGACAGGTTTTCCGCAGGAGGCTTTTCGGACGTACGTCCAGCACGCCGAGCTCGACCCCGGGCACCGCGACCGCCTCGACCGTACGATCGACTCCCTGCCGCTCACAGCGTGGCACGAGTCGGCCGTTGGAGTCTCGGCGATCGCGACCGCCGCGTACGCGACGCGTGCGCTTGAAGAGCTGCTCGATCCCTAAGCTGAATCATGGCCGTCCAGGCCCTCCTCTTCGACTTCGACGGCACGCTCATCGACACCGAGGCGCCGTCCTACCGCGCGTGGCGGGAGATCTACGCCGAGCACGGGCACGACCTGGCGCTCGAGCGCTGGGTCTCGAGGGTCGGGACGATCGGAGGCTTCGAGCCGCTGGAGGAGCTCGAGATCCTGACGGGGACGGAGCTCGACCGCGGATCGCTCGACGCGCAGCGCCAGCGCCGGCGCGACGAGCTCGTCGAGGCCGAGCTGCTCCGAGCCGGCGTCCGCGAGTACCTCGACGACGCGCGTCACCTGGGGCTTCGC
>Ga0075423_10001972_pt1 | contig 18420 bp, 17 predicted proteins | sample SoiMethybrSBSTD2_FD_80114 | JGI IMG/M metagenome (GOLD analysis project Ga0075423, IMG submission 80114) | Bulk soil microbial communities from a Populus tree surrounding site in Tennessee, USA - Soil MetaG P. TD hybrid SBSTD2 | ecosystem: Environmental > Terrestrial > Soil > Tree plantation...
CGTGTCCAGTCGCACGCGGGCCTTGTTGAACCCGAGGCGAGCGATCGCCTGATAGATTCGCGTGCTGTCCACGAACGAACGATCGATCGTGAGCGACACGACACCGGCGAGGCTCGTGAGGACAGAGTCTCGTGAGGCCGAGTCGCCGGCGACGTCGAGCTCCATGCGACCATTCAGCGACGTCGTTGGAATCGTGTCGTTCTGGAGCAGCGTTCTCACGTCGAGGTTCGCGAACGTCAAGGTGCCGCGCGCCGAGTAGGTCTTCGGGTAAGCGTCAACGCGTCCGTCGTACGACACCGTGCCGCCGGGACCGGTGAGCTCCGTCGTCACGGCCAGATCATCTATCGTTCCCTGAACGCGAAGCGGGCCCTGATACGATCCACGTAGCGGAAGTGACGGGTACGATCGTGCGAGTGTGGTGAACGAGAGCGGCTGCGTATTCAGCGCCAGGTCGTAGCTGGTGAACGTGTCACCGATCGTGACTCGTCCACTGCCCGTTGCCCGTGTCGCGTCGCCGGCCCCGTCTCGATGCGTGAGATCGGCGTTCCGGAACCGCGCGTCGAGCCATACCGAATCGAGCGTCGTCGTGCCCGACACGATGCCGTTCACGCGCGGGAAGTTCGGGTTGACGTATTGCAGCGTACGCAGGTCCAGCTGCGCCACGTCGACAGCGAAGCCGCGGAACGTGGTGAACGCGGGAAACAGGATGTCGAGATCGCCGTGACCGGTCGCTCGAGCCACTGCGCCCGGCACGTTTGCGTCGTCGAACGTGATGCGGGCATCATCGACGTGAAAGCGGTTCAGCGGTCCGCCGCGCGCGCGAATCGTTCCCGTGAGGTTGCCTTGCCAATCGTACGGGAACGGCTTGCCATTGAGCGTGCGAAGGAGATCGAAGTTGACCGGTGCCGCTTCGAGCGCGAGGTCCTTCACGATGAGCACCTCCGCGCCGACGCCGAACGTCATGTCGCCGCGCAATCGCGATCGAGTCGTTCGCACGTCCATATCGGACAGTCCGTAGTCGAGGACGGACAGATTTTTCTCGTTCTTGATCGTCAGCACCATCGATCCGCCGCCCTTGTCGGGCAGCGTCGGATACACCCAGCCGACGTCAGCGAGCGACACCGAGTCGCCGATGATGCGAAGGTCGTAGCGCGTTGGCAGATTGCTGCCCCACACGACCTTGCCCGCGGCCTTTCCCGTCGATCCCGGCAGATCGAAGTGCGCGATATCGAGCCATAACGAGTCGCCTGTCTGGCGGGCGCCGCCACGCGCATTGCGGAACGTGATTGGCGGGTCGGACTCATCCACATCGAGCCGAGCAATCTGGAACAGCCGTCCCACGCTGTCTGGGTCAGCGAGTCGGGCGTAGCCGGAGACGAGGTTGATGTTGCTCCATCGGTACGTTCGCTCGAAAAAGCTGCCGGACCGCCGAATGTCCTTGTCGGTCCGCGTTAGGTTGCGCGCAATGGAGCTGTCGCGCCTGGCGCCGTGCAGGGAGTCATCGGGATGCCATGGCATGGACAGGATGAACGTTCCCCGTCGAATGACGACGGAGTCGGCGACGATGTAGTCGCCCCACCCACGCTCCGCACCCGGGACGCGCTTCTTGCCGCCCGACACGAACATGTCCTTGTAGTTCCAGCGATCCGTCGAGTCTTTCCTCAAGTGGACGATGAGCCCGTCGATTGTGAGAAGACTCAGCAGCGTGCGCTTGTCGATGAGATCGCGTGGATCCCACGTCGCGGTGACTCTGCGCGCGGCGAAGAACAACGAGTCGTTCGGACCGCGCAGCTCCACCGAGTCGATGATCGCCTTGCCGAACGACAGACCAGTGATGGGGCCAATGAACAGCTTGCCCTTCACCCTCGGTGCAACGAGCTGCTCGACGTAATCGCGCGCGAAGTTGCGCCCGAATTGCGTCTTGAGCACGGCCAGCATCGCCATGCCAACGAGCGTGCCGAGTCCAAGCAGCGTGAACGCGCTCGACAGGACGACAATTCGACGGCGAGTCACGTGCGGTCCTTGCTCAGAACGCCTGACCGATCGTGGCGTTGAAGGTCAGCCGGTGTAAAAAGTCCGACCGCTCCTTCGGCGCGTACGACGCAGGACATCCACCCTTCGACGGATCGGCCTGCGTCGGCTGCGGATCGTTAGGTCCCGGATCGGGGCGCCATCCCGTGACCGGCAGCCCGTTACCCGGACTGATGCAGTAGAGCGGCGCCGTACCGGCTCGCTCCGGCGCATCGAAGTACGCTTGACCGGATTGTCGATTATAGGGATTGAAGCCGATGTCCACACGAATCGGCCCGACGGGGGACGCCAGACGCACGCCAACGCCCGGAGTGATACGCACCGTTCCGAACGATTTTTCCACGCCCGAGGCACCGCGCGTCCACACCTGACCCGCGTCGGCAAAGAACGCGACCTGGAGGCGGTCCGGAATGAAGGGGCTGGGCATGCGGAGCTCGAGGTTCGCAACCGCGACGCTGTTACCGCCGATCGGCTGAATGCGCGGAGAAAAGGACGGCTTGGATGAGAAGTAAACCGTGTCCCTCGCCGTCGAGGGTGTGACACAATCTCCCTGCGGTGAAATACAGACTTGCAGCGTGTCTGGTAGATACACGACAGGACCAAGCTCGTTCTGCCGATACCCACGCACCGTGGTCGCACCACCGGCGTACAACCGCTCCTGCTGGGGAATGAACGCCGTCGTGTCGCTGCCGAGCGCGATGTTCTGCCCGTACACGACGCCGCCGCGGATACGCGCAACGAGCACCGAGTTCCGAGGGAGGGCCCAGTACCAGCTGGCGTCCGCGACGATCCGCTTGAACTGCAAATCCGGATCGGAGCCAATGAGCTGACTCGCCGTGCGCAGCTCCAGCGACATCGAGGAACCCGCGGTCGGATAGAACGGATCGTTGCGACGGTCCCTGCCGAGCGTGAGGCTGAGCGTGGCGAGCCGCTGCGACGCGCGTAGAAATTCCTGCTCGTTCACATCGCAGATGCCAATCACGCCGCAGAAAATCGCGGGCTCGGCCGTCGTTCTGCCGTATTCGAGCTGATAGGCGTACGTCGCACCGATTCGACCGCGCAGTTGCTGACTGAGCGAAAGTATTCCACCGATCGGCGTGTACCGCTGAAACACCTTGTACTCCGATCGCAGCTCGCTATAGATCGTTATGCTGGGAACGACGCGCGATCCGAAGAGCGACGATTGCCGCAGCGTCCCGCCGAGATAGTAGTTGAGCGTGTCGCTGTAAATGTCTTCGCGGGCGTTCTGCGAGCAGATCTGGCTCATCGCGCCCGTGACCTCGGTCGGATAACCCACACCGATCTTGGACGCGCGAGCGGTAACGTCGAGCCGCCTCAAGCCGCCCAGGAAGCCGAAGTCCGAGTAGTCGATCTGTGTGCGAAAACAATCCAGCGTTGCCCACCCGACCGACGGCCGCAGCGAACGCATGTAGCTCTCCGCGAGCGAGACGTTCACATCGATCGTAGAGTCGCCCGCCGGCGCGAGGGTCGCCGTATCCGGAGTCACCTCGACGTGCCGGTACGCATCCGACAGATACAGCGCGCGCTTGCCGCCCTCGAGCTCGCGCTCGCGATACAGATCTCCCGGTTTGAAGCCGAGGTTTTTTCGAATCTGATCGTCCGTGATCTGCTGGTGCTGACCGTCTCGCGGTGTAACCGCGAGGTTCACCGCGCCGACCCTCGCGCGCGGGCCGGTAGCGATGTCGAGTTTGAGCGACGCAGTGCGCTTCGCCGAATCCGATTCGTAGCTGCGAAATAGCTCGGCTGTTGGGTAGCCGTTGTCGCGAAGCCGTCGGAGAATCGTGTCGCGTGATGCCTGAACCGCGGTCTTGTCGAATCGCTCGCCAGGCCGAATAGGAAGATTGGCAATGATCCGATCGCTTCGTGGCACCGAGTCCAGCCCGGTGATGGTCAGCTCATCGAGGATGATCGGATCGCCTTCCTTGACGCCGAACGTGACTTTGACGGCATCGCGTCGCACGGTGTCGATACGTGCGGCGACCCTGGTCCCCGTGAATCCATGCTCGTTGTAGAAGACCAGTAGGCGGACCGGATCCACACGCACCTGCAGCGTGTCGAGGCAGTGCCGCGTGCCGATGATTCGAAACGCACGCCGCGCCCATGACGACGGCGTCGTCACGAGTCCGTTCGCGAGCTGCGCGTCGGGGAACGCGTGATTCCCGACGAAGTTCACGGCCACGACCTCGAGGTCGCCCTTGTCGCACGCGATGTCGGCTATGCCCTGCGCCGACACAGCACCTGGGGTGCCCATGGAAAAAGCAGCGACGACGAGGCCGAGTGCCAGCAGCGCTCGGCGCAGCCGCATCAGTCGGCCGCCCCGCGCGTGAGACGCGGCACTGGAGCGGCCGCGGGCAGCCTGGTCGTATCGAGCGGCGTGCGCTGCAGGAAGAGATAGGTGATGTAGAACGCGGCTGCGCCGACACCCAGGCCCACACCGAACGCCGGTAGCAGCTCGCGCGCGTGCAGCGTGCGGCGATACACGTACTCCGTTCTGATCCGTGGCGCTTCGCGTTTGAGCATTGCCGGCGTTGATGTTGTTCTGTGAGCCATCACGGTCGGCGCGCGCAGCCCAGACCGCGCCGAGCAGTCTGTCCCCGTTTCCTGGGGTTACACCGCCTCGACGAGGATGCTCCCAGCACCCTGCTGCTTCGCGCGTCGCTTGGCGTCTGCAGCCATCATCCCGAAGTGTGCGAGGCTCACCCAGTTCTGCGGACAAACCATCATGACCGCCGCGGAAACACGCGCGAGGGGGAACCGTTTGATGTGGCCATCGCGATCGACGCCCGTGAACGACCCGCTTTCGGCCGCTTCGTCGCCGACGGCTCTCGCGATCACGTCGCGGAATCGACGAGCGCATTCGTTTACCACGGCTTCAGCATGCGGCTGCGTCGTCACGACGATGAAATCATCGCCACCGATATGGCCGACGAAGTCGCCGCCACCTTCGCCTACGACAGCATACGCCGAGTCTCGGATTGCGGCCCCGAGGCCGCGAATCGCGATGTCGGCAGTCGCGAATCCGAATGTATCGGCGAACGCCTTGAAGTTGTCGAGATCGAGATAACAAACCGCGAACGGATCGCCCTTCGCAACCCGTTGCGCAATCTCCTTCTCGATGGCATGTCCGCCGGGCAGCCCGCTCGTCGGATTTCGGTCGCCTTCTCGTTCGACGAGTCGGAGCAGCGCCGACACGCGAGCCCGAAGCTCGCGCGGATCGAACGGCTTTGCGAGGTAATCGTCCGCGCCCGCCGCGAAGCCCTCGATCTTGCTCTCGATCTCCGACTGCGCAGTCAACATGAGGACCGGAATCCGGGCCGTGAACGGATTCCGTTTCACGTTGCGACACACCTCGAACCCCGACATGCCGGGCATACTGTGGTCGAGGATGACAAGGTCTGGCTCGCGTTCCCGGATCGATGCCAGCGCGGCGAGCCCATCTTCAGCCAGGCAGACCTCGTGTCCCGACGAACGAAAGAGGTCACGCAGCATGAGTCGCATGTCCTCGTTATCGTCGGCGAACAGCAGGTAACTCACGGTCTCACAGCAGCCTAGCGTAGATTGACGGAAGCAACTCGGGTCCGGTAAGTTCTCGTGTTTCACATGCCATTGTCAATGCGCATTCGCCTTCTGGTGTTGACCGTCGCGACCGTCGCCTGCCGCGGCGGCGAGTCGGCTCCGCAGCGCGATTTCCTCGTCGATTCGCGCGACACGTACGATCCACGATCGCTGGATCCTGCGCTCAGTACTGACGTCCCGACGGGTCGTGCCGTCTCGTATGTCTTCGATGGTCTCACGCGCTTCACGCCGGACGCGCGCGTCGAGCCCGGTCTCGCGGAACGTTGGGACGTGTCTCCAGACGGGCTCACGTACACGTTCCACCTTCGACGAGGCGTCACGTTCCATAACGGCGCCCCGTTCAGGGCGCAGCACGTCGTGCGAACGTTTCAGCGAGCGCTCGATCCTGCGACCAAGGGCGGACGCGCCGAACCGCTCGCGCCGATCAAAGGCTCTCTTGAGTTCGCGGCGGGAAAGACGAAGTCGCTTTCAGGGTTGTCGGCACCGAACGATAGCACCGTCATCATCACACTCTCGGAACCGCTCGCCTCGTTTCCAAAACTGCTCGCGATGCCGGTCGCGTCCATCGTGCCCGACTCCACACCGACTGACTTCGGGCAGCATCCGGTCGGAACGGGACCGTGGAAGTTCGTCGAATGGAAGCACGACGACTATCTGAAGTTCGCTCGCAACCCTGGGTACTGGAGCGGTGCTCCTGCGAGCGACACGCTCATCGCGCGCATCATCCCCGAGCCGAGCACCGCCGTCGCCGAGTTCGAGAGCGGCAAGGTCGACATCTTCGTGATTCCGCAAGGCGAGACTGCAGCCTGGGAGCAGACGGACGAGAAGAAAGCGATGCTGCAAAGCGCGCCGGCGTTGATTCTCTACTACCTGGCGATCAACACGACGCGCGGTCCGCTCACGGACGTTCGCGTGCGTCAGGCAATCAACTACGCGGTCGACACGAAGACGATCCTCAATCAATTGATGGGTGGGCGCGGCTTTCTCGCTCGCGGCGTTGTGTCCCCAATACTGGAGGGGGCCGACACGACGCGCCCGCGTTATGCATACGACGTTGCCAAGGCGAAGCGGCTGCTCGCCGAGGCCGGACACCCGAACGGCGTCGACGTCGAGCTCTGGCACTCGCAGGACGCAACGATCGCACGGCTCTCACAGGCCGTTCAAGGATACCTGAACGCAGCAGGGATTCGCACGAAGCTCGTGCAGCGCGACGCATCGTCAGCGCGTGAGGCAGCGCGGAAGGGCGAGACCGACATGACGCTCAAGACGTGGTACGCGGACTATCCTGACGCCGACAGCTTCCTCTATCCGCTGCTTTACTCGGGCAACAAGGGTCCCGGCGGCAACGTCTCGTTCTACGCGAGCGCCGCGTTCGACCGCCTCGTGGTAGCGGCTCGTCGCGAGCAGGACGATACAAAGCGTGCCGGATTGTATCGATCCGCTGACTCGCTTGCCTACGCGGATGCGCCGATGGTTCCGCTGTTCTTCTACAACGACCTCTACGCCGTTCAGCCGTGGATTCGGGATTTCAAGGTGCCGACGATCTTCAATGGCCAGCGCTGGACCGACGTGAAGATCGCAGGCCCCGAAACGCGCCCATAGCGTGACACCTAACGCCGGAATGCCGCTTCCATGCAGCGCCCAGCACGAGGGCCCAGCTCCCAGCGCCGTTAGTGGCTAATTTCCTGCTGCGCCGCTTGCTGCTCGCCGTCCCGACATTGGCCGGCGTGTTGGTCGTCGTCTTCTTGCTGCTGTACGTCGCCCCAGGGGACCCGGTTCAGGAGATGGTCGGCGAGCGCGCGGACGCCGAGACGATCGCGCGTCTTCGACGAGAGCTGCGGCTCGATGATCCGGTGCACGTGCAATTCGCGCACTATGCGGGTGGCGTGTTACGGGGAGACCTCGGCACGTCCTACATCACGGGGCGCCCGATTCTCCGCGATATCGCCGAACGATTTCCAAAGACGCTCCTTCTCGCCGCAACGGCGATGGTACTGGCCGCGCTGGTCGGCATAACGATTGGTGTGGTGAGCGCTCGATGGCCCGGCGGCTGGCTCGATCGCGTGTCTCTCGGCGCGGCGTATCTCGGGATTTCGTTCCCGGTCTACTGGGTGGGCCTGTTGCTCATCCTCGTGTTCGCGGTCACCCTGCGATGGTTTCCGCCGTCCGGCTTCGGGCGTCCCGAATACCTCGTGCTCCCCGCACTCGCGCTCGGCTCCCGGTCGATCGCGTTTCTCGCTCGCGTGACGCGTTCGTCGATGCTGGAAGTGCTGGGGAGCGACTTCGTGCGCACGGCGCGGGCGAAAGGGCTCATCGAGCGCACGGTTGTCGTTAGGCACGCGTTGCGCAACGCCCTCATCCCCGTGATCACGGTGCTCGGCCTCGACTTCGGCTACTACCTCACGGGCAGCATCCTCACCGAGACGATCTTCAGCTGGCCGGGCCTCGGCCGCTACGTCGTGAACGCCATCTCGCGTCGCGATTTGCCGGCGATCCAGGGCTCCGTGCTGTTTCTGAGTGTCGTGTTCGTCGCCGTGAACCTGCTCACCGACCTCGCGTACGCGAAGGCCGACCCCCGTGTGGCGTATGAGTGAGATCGATCCGAACGTCGGCAACGCGTTGCCGATGACGCTGGAGGAATACGAGCAGCTTGCCTCGCGCACGCTGAACCCGTCGCTGACGCGCGATCAGCGTCTCCTCGATGCCACGGCCGGCCTGGCGGAGGAGGCCGGCGAGGCGCTTGGCCTAGTCCGCAAGCACCTCTTCATGCGACACGAGCTCGACACGGCACGGCTCGTGATCGAGCTCGGCGACGCCCTCTGGTGCCTAACGGCGGCAGCCGGCGCGCTCGGAATTTCGCTCGAGGACGTGGCAGCGGCGAACATCGCGAAGCTCAGAACGAGATACCCCGGTGGGTACTCGGACGAAGCCAGCATCACGCGAAGCGGGTAGCAGCTATCAGCTGAGCCAGCCCGCGAGTCCTGGCAGCAGCTCGCGGCCGTCGGCGGTCAGTTCGCAGCTACTACTGTTTCGTAAGCGTGACCTGCACTCTGACGCCGCTGAACGTCTCGTCCCCGACGAGCGTCTTCCCGACGACCTTGAACGTCACGTCCTCGATGAAGATGTCCGTCGGCACCTGGTCGATCTCGACCTCGCCGTTGACGAGCTTCCAGGTACCGGCAAAGTCCTCGTCCACCGTTTCGGTCGGGACTTTGACGTGCCCGGTGACCGTTCCATTCGCGTCGAACTTCGCGGTCACCGACCCACCTAGCTGAAGGATGTTCTGGACGCCTAACGGGCTCGTGACGGTGAACGTCGTTGCGACGTAGTTGCCCGCCACCGAGGCAACGGTCGGGCCCGTCGGGGTGTCGTCATCATCACCACACGCAGCGCCTAACAGCAGCGTGCTCGTGAGAGCAACCGCAGAGATCCGCCTGGCGAGTTGCATACGCTCGTCCTCCTTACGGCTCCGCCCGCCGAGCGACGGGCACGGACGATCGCGTTATGCGAGAATCGTGCGAGGGACCAAGCGAGCAGCGCTGTCAATCATCCTTCTGCCCGAAGATCGCCATGTTCGAGCTGTGCCCCGGATTCACCTTCTTGTCCGGGTAGATCCAGTGGACCGCCTGGTTTACCGCGATCGCCGCCTCGCCGAACCCCGTCGCTATCAGCTTGAGCTTCCCCGGATAGGTCGTGATATCCCCCGCGGCATAGATCCCGGGACGACCGGTCTCCATCGTGCTCGTCACCGTGATCTCATCGTTGACGATCGTCAGACCCCACTCCGTCAACGCGCCGAGATCGCTCACGAACCCGAGCATCGGCAGAATCGCATCCACGTCGAGCGAGCGCGTCGTCTTCGCCTTGATGTCCTTGAGCACCACGCCGCTCAACTGATCACCGCTTGACGTGATGTCGGCGAGCTCGTGAAACGTCAGCAGTTGCGCACGACCCGCCGCGACAGCTGCCTGCACCTCGCTCACGGTCGCCGCATGCGCGCGGAATCGATCGCTGCGATGAACGAGCGTCACCGACGCCGCACGATCGAGCAGCTGATGCGCCCAGTCGAACGCGGAGTCCCCACCACCGATGATGACGATGCGGCGTCCGCGGAATTCCTCGGGATCGGTCACGATCTCGTGCACCCCGCGACCATACCACGGCTCGGCGCATGACTGTGGTAACCGGCGTGGGGAGAACGCGCCAATTCCGCCCGCGATCACGACCGCGCGAGTTGGAAATTGCTGACGCTCGGTGGAAAGCACGAAGTGCCCGTTCTCCTGGGTCAACCCGACGACGCGTTCGCCGAGGTACGACTTCGCGCCGAATTGGCTGGCTTGCGCCGCGAGTTGATTGACGAGCTCCTTCGCCAGCACTCTTGGGAAGCCACCGACGTCGAAGATCAGTTTCTCGGGGTACAATGCCTTGAGTTGTCCGCCCAACTCCGGCAGCGCATCGACGATGCGCGACGTCACGCCGCGCATGCCAGCGTAGAACTGCGCGAACAATCCCGTCGGCCCGCCGCCAACGATCGTGATGTCGGTGATCTCGTGCGTCGTCATGCGGTGGAAGAATAAGCGGGAAATTGGGGTCAGAGTCGAAAATCATCATTCGAACGCGGCTTGCGTTCGAATGATGATTTTCGACTCTGACCCCAATTTCCCGCTACGGCTACCTTACTCGCATGACCACCAAGATCTACACGAAGACCGGCGACACCGGCGACACCGGCCTGTTCGGCGGCGGAAGAGTCGCCAAGGACCATCCGCGCGTCGAAGCGTACGGCGACATCGATGAGCTCAACGCCGTACTCGGCGTAGCCCGGGCGGTCGAGCTCATGCCCCGCATCGATGAAGTGCTCGTGCCGATCCAGCGTGACCTGTTCGCGATCGGCGCTTTGTTGGCCACACCAAATCCCGAAAAAATGCGCGAGCAGCTCGCGAAGGCTCGCGTCGACGACGACCGGATCGCGCAGCTCGAGCGCGCAATCGACGACGGTGAGCGTGAGCTGGAGCCGCTCAAGGCCTTCATCATTCCGGGGGGAACTCAAAAGGCGGCTGCCCTGCACGTCGCGCGAACCGTGTGTCGTCGCGCGGAACGACGCGTCGTCCACCTGCGTCGCGACGTCGACATCCCGCAGATCGTCGTGATCTATCTGAACAGGTTGTCGGACCTGCTGTTCGTGCTGGCGCGCGTCGCGAATCGTCGCGCCGGGGCTGGCGAAGTAACCTGGTAGACTCGTGGCAACGATCGACATTCTCCCTTACCCGATCGTCGTCGCATCGGGCGCGCTCGCTCAGCTTGCGCGTCTCGTGCGCGATCACGCACCGGCTCATCGTTATGCGCTCGTCACTGACGAAAACGTCGCGCGACATTACCTCGCGCGAGTGTGCGACGCGCTGGCCTCCGAAACGGCCGGGACCCCACGCGACCGGGTCCATACCGTCGTCATCCCATCGGGCGAGCAATACAAGACGAGAGAGCAATGGGCGAGGATCACCGATACGTTGCTCGCCGAGGGATGCGGACGAGACACCACAGTCATCGCCCTTGGAGGCGGTGTGGTGGGCGACCTCGCCGGCTTCGTCGCGGCCACGTACATGCGTGGGCTCGCAGTCGTACAGATTCCAACGACGCTGCTCGCGATGGTCGATGCCTCGGTCGGTGGCAAGACGGCTGTCGACACGCCGGCCGGCAAGAACACCGTCGGCGCTTTTCATCCGCCCGCGCTCGTCATCATCGATCCGGCGACACTCGCCTCGCTTCCGGCGCGCGAGCTGCGCGCCGGCCTCGCCGAAGTCATCAAGCATGGCGTCATCGCCGACCGCGCCGAGATCGACGCCGTTGGAAGCGTCGCTCCCGCGTTGTTCGCCGGGACCGCGCCAACCCAGGCGCTCGAGTCATTGATCGAGCGGAGCGTGCGAATCAAGGCGAGGATCGTCGCGGCAGATGAACGCGAGTCGGGACTTCGAAAGGTGCTCAACTTCGGCCATACGATCGGCCACGGTGTCGAAGCGGCGAGTGACTTCGAGCTCCTGCACGGCGAAGCGATCGCCATCGGGATGGTGGCGGAGGCGCGGCTCGCGGAGACCGCCGGCGTGGCCGCCGCCGGCACCGCAAAGGTGATCGAGCAGGCGGTCGAGAACGCGGGGCTGCCGTCGCGGATACCGGCGAACGTTTCGCCAGATCGCGTCCTCTCGCTCATGCGCGCGGACAAGAAACAGCGTCGCGGGATCCTCGAGTACGCGCTACCGAAGCGCGTTGGCGAGATGGCCGCAAACGGGTCGTCGTGGGCGGTCCCACTGCCCGACGCCGCGGCGATGCAGGTGCTGCTCGACCTGGTCGAGTGAACGCCCTGTCGACTCGGATCCCGATTCCCGATTCCCGACACAGGGTACGCGCCTTGCTCATGTATAGCGTTCGACCTCAGCGGAGCCAGGAATGTCGTCCTTCGGTACCTATCTCGTCGGCTTCATTGTTCTGATCATCGGGCTCGGCATCGCGGCGTATCTGTTGAACGTCCCCCCCGTGTGGATCATGGTCGGCGTCGTCGTTCTGCTTGGGCTCGGTATTTTGATGGCGACCACGCGGACGAAGCGGCGGGATCCGCCAGCGGTCTGACCAATTTTACGCGCAGAACGTTAGGGGAGGCTCATGGCCTCCCCTTTTTTTGTTTTCGCCCGAGATATCACAAATCGTTGGTCGCCAACAACATCCCACATCGGGCGACGGCGAGCCGATGTCACCGTCAAAAAAGCTGTTGACCTTGATAATGCCCCCGTGTTATCGTGCCGCCTCTCTGCTGACCAAGCCCGCGAGCAATCCCACCGAGCTCGCATCACCTTCGCATGGTAAGGGGCGTGTATGCAGCAAGTGACCGAGAGCAGGTCTAAAGGGTTCTTCCGTTCCTCCCCCTCCACCGCTTTCGATCAGTACTTACAGGACATACAAAAGCTCCCCTTAATAACCGATCCCGAAGAAGAGCGGCGGCTCGCTCGACGGGCCCAGAAGGGCGACGAAAAGGCCGCTGAGCGGCTGGTGACGGCGAATCTTCGCTTCGTCATCTCCTACGTGAAGAAGTACCAGGGCCACGGCCTCGACCTGAGCGAGCTCGTCGCCATTGGCAATGAAGGCCTGCTCAAGGCCGTCCGAAAGTTCGACCCGGACCAGGGCGTCAAGTTCATCTCATACGCGGTCTGGTGGGTACGGCAAGCCGTGCTCAAAGCGCTCGCCGAACAAACGCGTTCGGTCCGCATCCCACTCAACCAGAACTCGCAGCTCATCCGTCTCGCTCGTGCCGAGACGGTTTTGTCGCAGGTCCTGAAACGGGATCCGACCGATAGCGAGATCGGTCGTCTGCTCGAAGAGACTCCGGAATCAGTACGCGCGGCAAAGCAGATGTCCGCCACCGAAGTCTCGCTCGACGCGCCAATCGATCGCTCCGACCGCGAGGCGTGCACGCTGGGCGAACGCTTCGCCGGCGTCGACGGCACCGAGATCGAAGAAGTCACCGACTTCAAGCTGATGCGCGAGTTCATCGATCGCGTCTTCCGTCAGTACCTCACACCGAGAGAGAGGAAGATCCTCTACCTCTACTATGGCCTCGAAGAGGGCTCGGAAGCGATGACGCTCGAGAAGATCGGCGCGCTCATGGGCGTTACGCGCGAGCGGATTCGCCAGATCCGCGAGCGCGCATTCGAGAAGCTGCGCGAATCGCCCGACGGTGCGGCGCTCGCCGGGTTCTGGACCGCTGCCTGACCCTCTCCAGAGCGACGCGAACGAGGCTCGGCCACCGCGCCGAGCCTTTTTACATCCATAAAATTCCCGACCGGTTTTGTCCGGTCATTTTCAGGCGGCCAATGTTTCGTCCGGGGCGGACGGTCGTCCACGGGTGATGGACGGCACCAACGACCCAGAGCCACGTACCGACGTCCGGTCGGCAACGCCACCGCGCGTCCTTGTCGTCGACGACGAGTCGACGATCCGAATCGCGCTCCGGCGGTTCTTCACCCGCATGGGCTGGCAGGTCGAGGAGGCCGGCGACGGTGGCCGCGCACTCGAAATGATCATCGAGGATCGCTCGCAGCGAGTGATTCCGCCGTACTCGCTCGTCGTTTCCGATCTTCGCATGCCCGGCCTCTCGGGAATCGAGCTGCACGATCGGATCGAAAAGGACTACCCCGAGGTCTTGCCGCGACTCGTGTTCTCGACGGGCGACGTGGTCTCTGAAGAGGCCGCCGACTTCGCCCGCGATACGGCCTGCGAGATCATCGAAAAGCCGTTCGAGTTCGCGAGGCTGCGCGAAACCATCGATCGCGTTCTGGGACGTTAGGCGCGACCGTCGTCAGCGGCGGGAACCGGTCTGGTCCGCTTTTCGCCTTGCCAGGCCTCCATGCCCAGTCACCACATCCCCGCTTTCGTCAACCTCGAGTCGGGATCCGGGGAAGCAGCACGCGAGGCACTCGACGCGGCCGGCGTCTTCGACGTTGCACCATGCGATCCCGAACAACTCGATCGCCAGATCCGGCAGGCAGTTCACGAGGGCGCCGAGCGAGTCGTCGTCGCCGGCGGCGACGGGACCATTGCGAAAGCGGCTGGCGTGCTCGTTGGGCAGAAAACCGCGCTCGCCGTCGTCCCCGGCGGGACACTCAACCACTTCGCGAAGAACCATCGAATCCCGAGCGATCAGGCAAAGGCTGCCGAGCTCTCCGCGAGTGGGACGACGACGACGACCGACGTCGCGACCGTCAACGGACGCGTCTTCCTCAATACGAGCTCCGTCGGCGCGTACGTCGTGTTCGTTCGGACGCGCGACCGGCTCGAACGTCGCTTCGGGTATCGGATCGCGACCGTCATCGCCGCCCTCCGGCTTCTGGGCAGAGTCCAGCCATTCTCGATCGAGGTCACGCTCGACGGACAACCGCGTCGATACCGGAGCGCGCTGGTGTTCCTGGGCGTCGGCGAGCGTGAGCTGCAACTCCCATCGCTCGGGGCGCGCGCCGACAACGGCCGCAGCGGGCTGCACGTGATCGTGGTGCGCGGCGGAACGTGGGCGCGTCTCGTGGCCGCGGGGCTCGTCGCAGTCTTCCGAGGAAACGAAGCGATCAAACGAGGAAGGCTTGCCGACAGCCACGTTGTCGATGAATGCCGAATCGAGTTTCAGCGGCGACATGGCCGCGTGGCTCTGGACGGGGAGATCATCGAGTTGAGCTCCCCGCTCAGCTATCGAATCGAGCGCGACGCGCTCCGCCTGGTGGTACCTCCGCCCGAGGCGCGAGGCGACTAGCGAGGCGTCTGCGCCGCGCGGCGCTGGTCCCCGGCGGGCGGCTGTGCTGTACCTTTCTCGGGTGCCCGTTCACCTTCTGCCGCTGTTTCCGCTCCCGCTGGTGCTGTTCCCCGGCGCGCCCCTGCCCCTGCATATCTTCGAACCGCGGTACCGGCAGATGCTGTCGGACTGCCTGAGCGGCGACTCACGCTTCGGCATCGTGTTTCGACCCGAAGGGATGGGCGATGCTGACCTGGAGCCAGGGCGCGTCGGTTGCATCGCCGAAGTCGATGACGCACACACTTTGCCCGACGGGAGGTCGAACATCGTGGTGCACGGCGTTCGCCGGTTCTCGCTCCAGCGCTTCGTGGCCAGCCCGGCGCCTTATTACGTGGGCGAGGTCACCGAGTACGACGACCTGCCGGAAGAAGAGTCCGCGCTCGGCCCGATCGCGACGCGCGTCCGAGAGCTGTTCGCGCGGGTTGGTCGCGCGGCCCGCGCGCTCGCCGACGATCACGATCCGTTGCCTTCCCTGCCTGACGATGCGGATTCGCTGTCGTTCGGCATCGCCTCGCTGATCGACATCGATGCGCCGCACCGCCAGGAGCTGCTCGTGTCGCGCCTGGCGTCGGAACGGCTCACGACGCTCGAGCAACTGCTTGGTGGCGCCGTTGATTCGCTCGAAGCGCGTGCTCGCGTGCACGGCCGGGCGAAGAGCAACGGCCGCGGCCCCTATCTCACGTCGTGACGAACCCTTCGGATCTCGCGGATCGGCTCGTCGAAGTGGTCGGCCCCCGCGGGGTGCTGCGGCGGCCCGGCGAGCTCGTCGTGTTTCGCAGTGATGGTCTGCCGGGCTACTCCAAGCACCCGCGCCTGGCGGTGTTTCCACGAACACGCGACGAGCTGATTTCTGTCGTTAGGCTCCTCGCCGAGCAGGGCGTGCCGTTCGTGCCGCGCGGCGCCGGTACTGGACTTTCCGGAGGGGCGTTGGCCGACGACGTCGTCCTCGTCGGCCTCAACCGCCTCACGCGGATCCTGTCGATCGATCCCGTGGAGCGGCTCGCCGTGGTGGAGCCTGGTGTCGTCAACGTGGCGCTCACCCGCGCCGCGACACCGCACGGGCTCCACTACGCGCCCGACCCGTCGAGCCAGGCGGCGTGCACCATCGGCGGGAATATCGCCGAGAATGCCGGTGGGCCGCATTGCCTGAAGTACGGCGTCACGCTCAATCACGTTCGCGCGATCACGGCCATCCTCCCGAACGGTGAGATCGTTCGACTCGGGAACGCCGAGGGGGAGGCGGACGGGTACGACTTGTTAGGCGCGTTCATCGGCTCGGAGGGGTGCTTCGGTATCGCGCTCGACATCACCGTGCGACTCTCGCCCAACCCGCAGGCGATTCGGACGCTGCTCGCCGACTTCACGTCGGTCGACGCGGCCGCGCGCGCGACCTCGGAGATCATCGCGTCCGGGATCGTGCCGGCAGCGCTCGAGATGATGGACGGGCCCACGATTCGGGCAGTCGAAGCGTCGATCTACGCCGCCGGGTATCCTGTCGACGCGGAAGCCATCCTGCTCATCGAGCTCGATGGCCTGGAGGCTGGCCTCGAGGCGGATGTCGCCAGAATCGAAGCCATGTGCGCGAGCGCCGGGGCGCGCACCGTTCGCGTCGCGCGCGATGACACGGAGCGCGCGCGACTCTGGCAGGGTCGGAAGAAGGCGTTCGGCGCGATGGGACGCGTGTCCTCGCACCTGGTCGTCCAGGACGCAGTGATTCCACGAACGCGACTGCCCGACCTGCTCGCGATCATTCGCGAGATTGCCGAACGGCAGCGCATCACAGTCTGTAACGTGTTCCACGCGGGCGACGGCAACCTCCACCCCAACATCGGCTACGACGCGAACAACCCCGACGAGCAGGCACGAGTCCACGCCGCGATGCGCGAGATCATGGCGGCCTGCGTGGCGGCCGGCGGGACGATCACCGGCGAGCATGGCATCGGGCTGGACAAGCTCGACTACATGAGTCTGATCTTTTCCGATGAGTCGCTGGCAGCGATGTGCCGCCTGCGCGAGGTATTCGATCCTGAGCGTCGCGCGAACCCAGGCAAGGTCGTGCCCGTTCATAGCTGCCGTGAATGGCACGGCGCGCCGAGGGCAGCGTGGAGCGCGTGACGGCACCGGCGAAGGCCGCCGCAGCGGAATCCGGCACGAACGACCGCACGGCAGCGGCCACGCCGTCGCAATCAGCACTCCGCCCAACGAGCGTCGCCGAAGTTCGCGAGATTGTGCGCGACGCGATGAGCGACAAGGCGCCGCTGCGAATCGTCGGTCGCGGCACCTGGCTGGATGCGGGACGGCCGGTTGACGCCGTGAGGCAAGTATCGCTCGACGCCCTGACCGGGATCGTCGACTACACGCCGGGCGACCTCACACTCACGGCGCGGGCCGGGACGCCGCTCGTCGAGATCACACGAGCCACCGCCGCCCACGGCCAGTGGCTCGCGCTGGTCCCCTGGGGCGGCGACGCCGGATCGCTAGGCGCGACCGCGGCCACGGCCACCGCCGGGCCCGTGAGCGGTGCGCTCGGGGCTCCACGCGATGTGGTGATCGGGCTCGAGGCGGTCGCGGGATCAGGTGACGTCGTTCGCGGGGGCGGCCGAGTCGTGAAGAACGTCGCCGGCTTCGACCTCACCCGCCTCATGGTCGGCGCCTGGGGTACGCTTGGCATCCTGACCGAAGTCTCCGTCCGACTGCGCGGCCTGCCGGAGCGTGAGACGTCGCTGGCGCTCGCCGTGCCTAACGCTCCCGGGCTTCTGGCGGAGCTCGTGACGCGCCTGCGGTCGGCGGCGATAGCGCCGCTCGCGCTCGAGATCCTGAGCACACGGCTGGCCACGCAGCTGGGACTGGGCGAATCCGCCGTCGTCATCGCGCGCATCGCCGGCAACGCCGACGCCGTCGCTGCGCAGCAGGATGCGCTTGGGGCGTTCGGTGAGGTGTCCGAGGTAGCCGGCGAGGTCTGGACGGCCGTACGAACCGCCGACCCAATCCATGGGACTGTTGTGCGGTTCTCGAGCCCGGTCGCACGTTTCCCGGAGATGTGGCGCGCCGCCGATCGCCTGGCCGCGGCAGGGGACGGACATGCCCACGCAAGCGTGGTACGTTCCTCCGCACGCGTCGTTCTGCCGCATAACGAGGGCACGCCCTCGGACGCTGCTCTCGCGATCCTTCGCGGCGGCGGCCGCGATACGCGGATCTTCGAGCGACTTCCCGCAGCGCTCTGGCCCGTCCTCGCGCCCAGTTCGGTGAACGATCGCCTGTCTCAGGGCGTGCGCGCCGCCTTCGATCCCCATCGATTGCTGAACCCCGGCATACTCGGCGAGACACAAGCGTGAGCACTACTCTGCCGGGGCGGAGATCTCTCCCCTGCGCGATTCCCGACACGCCGCTCGCGGCGGCCATTCCGGGACTCGAGACGTGCGTGCATTGCGGCTTCTGTCTCCAGGCGTGCCCCACCTACGTGAACC
>Ga0075423_10001973_pt1 | contig 18404 bp, 15 predicted proteins | sample SoiMethybrSBSTD2_FD_80114 | JGI IMG/M metagenome (GOLD analysis project Ga0075423, IMG submission 80114) | Bulk soil microbial communities from a Populus tree surrounding site in Tennessee, USA - Soil MetaG P. TD hybrid SBSTD2 | ecosystem: Environmental > Terrestrial > Soil > Tree plantation...
AAGGCCAAGCGGCCGGATCTGTCTTGCCTGGTAGATGCCAGCCGTCTGGTCGGACAAAACCTGACCCGCGGCGCGACGGTGGTTTATGAGTCCACGGTTTACCCCGGTTGTACGGAAGAGATTTGTGTGCCCGTGCTCGAGCAAGAATCGGGACTGAAAGCGGGGCGCGATTTCAAAGTGGGCTACTCGCCGGAGCGCATCAATCCCGGAGATACCGAGCATACGCTCGACAAAGTAACCAAGATTGTCTCAGGCCAGGACGAGGAAACCACTGAAAGGCTCGCCGCGGTTTACGGTCTGGTCGTAAAGGCGGGCGTCTATAAAGCACCGACGATCCGCACGGCGGAAGCCGCCAAGGTGATCGAAAACGTGCAGAGGGATTTGAACATTGCGCTAATGAACGAGCTGGCCGTGCTATTTCACCGCATGGGTTTGGATACCGGGGAGGTGTTAAAAGCAGCGCGAAGCAAATGGAACTTCCTGCGTTACGAGCCGGGTCTCGTCGGCGGCCACTGCATTCCGGTGGATCCGTACTATCTGACCTTCAAAGCCCAGGAAATCGATCATCATCCGGATGTCATTCTCGCCGGTCGCAGGATCAATGACTATATGGGCCATTACGTCGCTCAGGAAACCGTGAAGCTGTTGATTCGCGCGGGCCGGGTGGTCCGCGGCGCGTCGGCGCTGATCCTCGGGGCGACGTTCAAAGAAGATGTCAGCGATATGCGCAACACTCGGGTCACTGAAGTAGTCCAAGAACTCGAGAACAACGAGGTCAATGTCAATGTTTACGATCCGTTTGTCGGCTCCGGCGAACTGCAGAAATACAACATGCACGGGATAAAGAACCCCTTTGGGTCAAAAGAGAAATTCGACGCCGTTGTCTTGGCCGTGCCGCACCGCATGTTCGTCGATATGCCGCCGGAAGCCTACGTCGGTCTGATGCGCAACGGCGGCAAGCCGGCCGTGTTCGTCGATATCAAAGGCGTGCACCGCGATGCCGGCGCCAAGAGCAACGTCCTGTACTGGAGCCTGTAGTGAAGGACGATGATAACCGGCCACCGCTCGACGTGCTGATCGTCACGGGAATTTTCCCGCCGGACATCGGCGGACCTGCCACCTATGTGCCTGAGATTAGCAGCGAGCTAGTGAAGCGAGGGCATAAAGTTACGGTGGTCACGCTCAGTGACATCCTCGATCACAATGATCGTTCATATAGTTTTCGCGTGCATCGGATCCAGCGAAGTCTCTTCAAGCCGTTGCGAGTCCTAATTACTGTCATGCGCATTTTCAGAGAAGGACGAGATGCACACATTCTCTATGTCAATGGGCTCTATCTGGAAGCCGTTGTCGCGAACTTCTTTCTCCGCAAGCCTCTGGTGCAAAAAATCGTCGGCGACTGGGCGTGGGAACGCGCCACGAACAAGGGTTGGGTTAAGGACACATTCGAAGAATTTCAAAAGCGCGGGTATGGTTTGAAAGTAGAGTTTTTAAAGACTCTAAGAAGTTTTTGCGCGCGCCGAGCCGATACGGTGATCGTCCCGAGCCAGTATTTAGCGCGTGCCGTACACCATTGGGGCGTGTCCGATACTAAGACTATCGTTGTCTATAACGCGGTCGAGTTACCTTCATTGGCATGTTCCACCATACCGTTATCGACTCGATTTAAGATCGTGACAGTCGGGCGGTTAGTCCCATGGAAACAGCTCGACCATCTGATCGAGGCAGTTAGTGACTGTGAAGACGCGGGTTTGGTTATTGTGGGCGATGGCCCTGAGCGAGGCCGGCTGGAGGCACTTGCGCGGCAGCGTCAATTGGCCGATCGGGTTTATTTTGCCGGGCAAAGAAGCAAAGAGGAGACGTTTGCTTTGATGGCCGCGTGCGATCTTTTTGTGCTGAATTCGACCTATGAGGGATTTCCGCATGTGGTACTGGAGGCAATGTGTGCTGGGTTGCCCGTCGTCGCCACGGAGGTTGGCGGGACACCGGAGTTAGTGCGCGACGGGGAAAATGGTTTGCTTATATCTCCCAATGCCAACGGCGCACTCTCGAAGACTCTCACGAAGCTCCTGTCCTCTTCGGAAGAAAGACAAAGGTTAGCCGCTAGTGCTCGGGAAACCACGCATCGATTTCGACCGTGCGCGATGATTGAAGCGACGGAAGCCATACTGCAGGGCCGCACATTCTAGCATTCCCAGCGGTGGCGATCTGAGAGTTGGATGCTGCCGATCATTTTGATTGCAACGGCTTATGCGTTGAGGACGGAAGTTTGTCATTTTTATCATTGGTCAACCGTCACAGCAGCGGTTTTCCGACGTTCGGCGATGATAGAACAGACCGAGGCTGCGGCGCTGCAGGCCTGCGCCCATTTGCAAGGTGAGCAATGAGCAGCGATGCAGATTTGACCCTTGAAGCTATCCCCAATGGTACAGGTCTTGTTCTTGATCTAGGGGGAAACCAAGGCATGTTAAGGCAGCCGCTGGAGGAGCGTGGTTATCGCTATATCAACCTCGACTTTCGCCACTTCGGAAGTGGGGAACCTTCACTCCTCGGAGATGCCCATCAGTTGCCTTTCAAGGATGATGCCTTAGACATGGTTGTAAGTAAGGATACTCTGGAACACTTCATTCAGCCTTGGGCGGCGGTGAAAGAGGTGCATAGAGTATTGAAAACAGGAGGGCAATTCGTCATCTGGGTTCCATGGATGCATCCCTTCCATGAAGATGACTTTTATCGTTACAGCCCGCTAGGGTTGAGGTCTCTCTTAAAGGATTTTGACCTTGTCGCTTTTGAAAGTCCCTTATGGGTGTTCACCGTGGTCGGCATGGCTGTGGAAGAAGCCTTAAAGCGCATTCATCTTGGCCTCATAGCGCAGCGCATCAGGCCATTGTGCGGACTGATTGACCGCGTCTTTACGCGGCGGCAAAAGCATCCTGCCAGCTTCGCTTCAGCTTACCGGATTGTTGCACGCAAACGGGACAAAAGGAATCAATGACCGGACAAACAGTATCATGACTGCTTGCGATCTATTCGTGCTGAATTCTGGAGGTTGCGGTAAATTTATTCGCACAACGCTTTTATGCGTTAAGGACGAAAGTGTGTCCGCACCGCGCTGAGCCGAGTCCAAGCAGCAGCTTAGTTAGCAATCTGACTCTGCTCCCGGTTCGCTTCTTTCGGGTGCCTATATCGGCAGGTCATGTAATTACAAGTCAGCAATCGATAAACTTTCTGAGCAGCGCAAAGTCACTGAAAGCATATAGTGAAGGTTTCCCTGACCAACATGCGTCAACCTACAACCGATAAGCTTGCGGCAGCAGCCCCGCTTGCCGTCAACGTCTACACACCTGAATCGCCTTTGTGCCACCCTCGCCGCTTCTTAGGCGAGATGTTCCGCGACATGCAAGCGTCGCGCGAACTTGCCTGGAGGTTATTCGTAAGAGACACTAGCGCGCAATATCGCCAAAGTATGCTCGGCTACGTGTGGGCTTTTCTTCCGCCTTTGGTGGCGAGCTTGCCGTTTGTATTTCTAAATTCCCAAGGCGTCGTGACCATCGAAGGGACTCCTATCCCTTATCCGGCCTATGCCGTGATCGGCACAACCATCTGGCAGGTCTTTGGGGACGCTTTGAATAGCCCGCTTAAAACTGTGACAGCGGCGGAGTCTATGCTTGTCAGGATCAATCTCCCGAGGGAGGCAATCCTCTTGTCCGGTTTGGGGCAAGTGATCTTTAGCTTTCTGATACGACTGGTTTTACTCGCCGGAGTTTTTGCTTGGTTTAAGATCGTGCCGCCCGCAACGGCGCTCCTGTTTCCCATCGGCGTTTTGGCGTTGATTCTCGCCGGATTTGCCCTCGGGCTAGCCTTAACTCCCCTCGGCCTACTTTACGGCGACGTGCAGCAGACCATACCGTTCGCTACCGTGTTTCTCATGCTTCTCACGCCGGTCGTTTATCCGCCTCCCGAAACAGGTTTGGCCGCAACTGTTGCCAAATGGAATCCTCTTAGCCCCTTGATCCTGGTGACGCGCGACTGGTTGACGACGGGTGATGCAACTCAGATCGGAGCCTTTGCCGTCGTAACCAGCGTTGCCGCCATCCTGCTTTTCTGCGGCTGGATCATGTACCGCGTCGCCCTGCCGCATATAATCGCAAGAGTGGGGAGCTGACGCTGGAGAATCAGAAAGGTGAAATACTGAAACGGGAAATGTCCGATGGCACTGGTCTTGGGCTCTGAGATGGTGTCGAAAATCAAGCGGCGAAGGGATAACTGAATCGGTCTGAGGCTTTCAGTGTTTGTTGATTTCAGCTTTTCAGCGTTTCAATTGTTATGTTCGACGTCTTAGTCAAAGTCGAAGGTGCCTCGAAAAAGTTCTGCCGGAGCCTGAAGCGCTCGCTGTGGTATGGTGTGCAGGATGTTTTTGCGGATTTGAATCCTTTCAGGGCAAACGGGTCAGCGGTTAATAGTTGTTCGTTATCGGGGCGAAAACGGATAACTAGTAACCCAATAACAACTAAGCCGACGGAGACGGAATGTCTTCGTCCTGACGAATTCTGGGCAGTTAACAACGTCTCATTTGAACTCCGGCGCGGGGAGTGCATCGGCCTTATTGGTCATAATGGTGCGGGGAAAACGACGCTGCTCAAGATGCTCAATGGCCTGATCAAACCGGACAAGGGCCGCATCGAAATGCGTGGACGCGTCGGAGCGCTCATCGCACTCGGCGCCGGGTTCAACCCAATTCTCAGCGGCCGTGAGAATGTCTATGTCAACGGCAGTGTGCTTGGGCTGTCCCGCAAGGAAATCGATGCCAAGTTTGATGAGATTGTCGACTTTTCAGGGCTAGAAGAGTTTATTGACATGCCGGTACAGAGCTACAGTTCAGGTATGCAGGTGAGACTGGGTTTTGCTGTTGCCACAGCAATCGAGCCAAACATCCTCCTGATAGACGAAGTGCTTGCCGTTGGAGACGCGAGCTTCCAATCAAAGTGTGTCAATGTAATCAAGAGGCTTCAAAATAGGGGCGTAGCAATCATACTGGTGTCCCACGACATACACAGTATTCTTCGCTATTGCCAGTCGGGTCTTTACTTGAAGCATGGCCAGGTGGTCGCTGTTGGTCCGATTGATGCCGTAACCGCAGAGTACCGTCAAGATCAGGATGCGGCAGCCGCGGAATTTGACGTCTCGCATCCTATGCATTCGGGCCATGTACCGGTGGTGGACGGGTTCGAACTTGGAAAGGTCTACGCTCTTGATTGCGTTGGCCGGCGACAGGAAACACTCTCTGCTGATAGTCCAGTGATTCTCGCATTGCGGGTCAAATACAAGGAACGGCCTTATAATAGAGTCGAGGTCGAACTTGCAATCGATGACGAGTTGGGACTCCTATACAATATAATATCGCCCCCGCTTGAGTTGCCGGCAATGGCCAGCGAGGATTGTCTAGAAATACGTATGCGGATCGATCAGCTCCCCTTGACTGACACCAAGCTCACAGTGGGCGTTGCAGTTTGGACGCCGGGCCACGGTGTTCTCCTCGGTTGGTCGCGGAACAATCAGTTCCGGTTTCACGGCAACAGCTCTTCCCCGGGTCGTATCGCCATTCCGGCGTCTTGGAGACTCCTTTTTCTCAGGGACGAGAAGAACATAGGAACTGATGAATCAAAAGTCTCGCAGGCTTTAGACATCCGTCAAATCCTTTCCTAGCCATGCGGGCGCGCCTTCAGCGCAACAACATTTCTGCTCCTAAGGTCGAGCTACGCTCGTCAGACGTCGGGTCCGGGACAGTGTGGTGAGCGATCAGAGACTACCTAGACCAGACTAACCACATTGACACACTGATAGCACGCGTGGAGCATACAGGCCGGCGTATTCGAATCGTCAAGCTCGCGAAATCTCATGTGGACTGCTTTAGGTCGGTACGCCTGCTCGAATAGGCGATCACCTTATTATGTGGAGTAGAATTTTGAGACATTTTTTTAATATGGGACCAAAACTGGTTTCCAAAGATCAAGTACAAGCCGTCATTCGACGTCTCGCTGATTACGCTGATGATTCTCACCTTGACGAGGTATCGCGTTACCGACTAGCGGAGCGACTTAGCAATGCTATCTATCCAAAGTTCCTGTTCAGTGAATATGGACGCATCCATCTGGAGGATGAGGCGTTCATCGATTATTACCGCCGCTTCATGGATGCGGGAAACTGGCACTCGTTCGACAGGAAGTATTTTCTCAATCAGACGCTACGACTATTGACGGCGGTAAGTGGCGACCTTGTCGAGTGTGGTGTTTACAATGGGTTCTCCGCTTATTTGATGTGTCATTTTGCGCAATCCCAAGCTCGCCGCGTTTACCTCTTCGATTCCTGTCAGGGGCTGTCGGAGCCCACAACGGTTGACGGGAGCTATTGGCTAAAGGGTGCATTGTCTATGGCCGAGAGTGAAATCCACCGCAACCTAGCAGAATTCAAGTGTTACACATTGCTGAAGGGTTGGATTCCCGAACGATTTCCGGAAGTGGAAGATCGGCAGTTCTGCTTTGTGCATATTGACGTGGATCTGTACCAACCGACCTTGGATTCGCTCTCCTTCTTTTATACGCGTTTGAATCCGCATGGAGTAATGCTGTTCGATGACTACGGCTTTAGCACCTGTCCAGGTGCTCGTCGCGCCATCGATGAATTTTTTGAAAACAAGCCCGAGAGTGTGGTCCTTGTTCCGACGGGCCAAGCCTTAATAATCCGTCAGCCCGATCATTGAATAAATCGGCACACAAACGTGGGAACTTGGAAAAGAATTAAAGTGTACTCCCGGAGTCAGCTATCGGATTGTCTGGGGTGTTCTACCCACAAAGCCCGTGCAGAATCGAACGAGAGTTCCGCACTGGAGATTAGGAGTAAGAGTGCAGCGGTTTAATGAAGTTACAGAGGCTCACTGCGATACGTCTTGCAGGTTCGTGTGGGCACCCGCAAGCATCGGGCGTTTCTGGGATCTCGTTGCCAACGAGCCGGGACTGCAAAAGTTGTATTTTTCACGACAGTCTGCCGCCTATCTCATCCAGTTCGCCCAATATGCTGGGTTAGCTACAGGCCCAGTCCTAGATTACGGATCTGGTCCGGGATACCTTGCAAAGGCGCTTGTCGAAAGCGGCTACGACACGACGGCGCTCGAGTTCTCCGAAAGCAGTTCGGAAAGGGTGAACAAGCTCATCTCACCCGTAGCAAATTGGCATGGATGCGTTGTCGCGAAGACTGTCCCGACGCCGCTTCCCGATGCTTCTTTCTCCTGGGTCTTCAGCATCGAGACATACGAGCATCTCCTTGATGAATGGATAGAGGGTTACTTCCGCGACATGTATAGAGTTCTTAGATCGAGCGGCTGCTTACTCCTTACCACACCGTACATGGAGAACTTAGATGACGAATTGATTGTCTGTCCGTCATGTGAAAACAGGTTCCATCGCTGGGGGCACTTACGCGCCGTTAGCCCTCATGACCTAATGACTCATGCGCGGGATGCCGGGTATGAAATCGTATTCTGCCGGTCAATAAATCTTCGTGCCGTTACCAATTACGTTCAACATCCTTCCATTAAAGACCTCAGCATGCGAACTCTGGGCACCTGGATGAAGGACAAATACCATCGGCTGCTCGAACGAAATCGTGCGCCGCAGTTTCCGGATCAATACCGGGTGCGTTCGCTGCCAGACGGTCCGCATTTAGTTCTTGTTGCCAAAAAGCAACCGTAGCTCTCCCAAAACCCATTAAGCAGAGCGAGCAAGTCATGCCAACCAAAGATGTCACGCGCGTGCAATCTTTTTCCTTCGGGAAGAACTGGCAAGAGTTCCTGTCCACGGTAGACGAAGATGTCATTACCGCTGCTGGCAAGGACATCGAAGACTGGCTGGGCACGGAGAATATCCGAGGCAAATCCATTGTCGACATCGGTTCTGGCTCCGGTTTGTCCTCCCTGTGCATATACCATCGTGGCTGCCGACGATTGGTTTCCTTTGACTACGACCCGCACAGCGTAGAGGCAACGAAGTTGCTCGCGGAGCGCGTGGGGCCGGCGGAGAATTGGGAGATCTTTGAAGGATCGATCCTAGACGAAGCACTCATAGGCCGACTTGGAACATTTGATCTTGTCCATTCTTGGGGCGTTCTCCATCACACCGGAGATATGTGGCATGCGATCGAGAATGCCATCCGTTTGTGCGCTCCGAATGCCTTGTTGTTCATTTCAATTTATGCGGGTGGCGACCTCTACGAGGAACATCTCGCCTTAAAACGCCGCTTTAACGCTGCTGATGAAGGGACCAAGGCGGAGATGGTTCGTATTCAAATGGAGCGGACGAAGTGTTTTTACAATGCGAGCGGATATTGTGAAAACACTGTCAGAGTTAATCGCGGGATGACACAATATCATGACGCGGTCGACTGGCTAGGCGGCTTGCCGTACGAGGTTGCCCATGTTTCCGAACTACTCCTTTTTGGTATCAATCGTGGCCTGCGTCCTTTGAGGGTTTGCGAGCGGGGGCAGGGAGGCTGTTCGGTCTATCTTTTTAAGAAGGATGATCCAAATTGCTTTGAGTCTACGAGAGAGATGTTTGAATGGAGTAGCGACAGGAGTGACAAAAAGGAAGAAAGAAATCTTGAGCGTCAACTTACTGAAGACCTTATAAGGGCATGCAAAACAGTCCAGCATCAGCGAGCCCAAATGAACTCGTTGAAAAGTAATGCCCACCGATGCCTAGGAATTATCCGTCAACGTTTATTTCTGCATTCTTAATGGAAACCTTTCATCAATCTCCAGGAGCGACTTGATGTGCGGCATCGTAGGATTTTCGTTTCCTGATTCCCCGAGTGCAGTCACACCGGTTTTGAAAGACAGCGTCGAATCGCTAAGTCATCGCGGGCCGGACGGCAGTGGCACGCTTGTTCGTAATAGTATGGCGCTCGGGCATAGCCGCCTTGCCATCATTGATCTCGATGGTGGCGCACAGCCAATGGAATCAGCAGACGGTCGGCACGCAATCACATTTAACGGTGAAATTTACAACTACCGGGAAATCCGCGACGAACTGACGTGCAAAGGCCATACGTTCCGCACGCAATCGGATACGGAAGTGATTCTGGCAGCCTACCGTGAGTGGGGCAAAGGCTGTGTCAGCCGACTGCGCGGGATGTTCGCTTTCGCGATTGCCGATTACCACGCAAGAAAATTATTCCTCGCTCGCGACCATCTCGGAATCAAGCCACTCCTTTACGCACAGATCGGCGAACGCTTCGCTTTCGCTTCAGAGTTTCAGGCGCTCCGGCGTCTTCCTTGGCTCGACAAGATTTTGGAGCCCGATCTCCAGGGGATTCATGAATTTCTCCGGTTCATGTACATTACGGCGCCGCGAAGTGGTTATAGACAAATTCAAAAATTGTTACCCGGTCACTACATGGAAGTGGCTATTGACAGGCCAAAGTGTGAGCCCGAAGCCTACTGGAAGTTGGAGTTCAGCCCCGACTATTCCCGCACCGAACGCGAATGGCAAGAGGTTATTGAGGATGCGTTGCGACGCTCCGTTAAGGCGCATCTTGTCGCCGACGTCCCTTTTGGCGCGTTCTTGTCGGGTGGCCTCGATTCAACTTTGGTAGTTAAGTACATGGCGGAAATTCTCGATCGTCCTGTCCGGACGTTTAACATCGGTTTCAGCGAAGAGAAGTACGATGAACGCCCATTTGCGCGCGAAGCTGCGGCAACGATTGGGACCGAGCATTTCGAAGAAGTCGTGCATGTTGAGGCGCTCGAACTGCTGCCCAAACTGGTGCAACACTACGGAGAACCCTATGGTGACTCGTCGGCCGTGCCAACCTGGCACGTGTCGCGCCTGGCCCGGGAACGTGTGCCCATGGTGCTTACAGGTGACGGGGGGGACGAGTTCTTTGCCGGATACCTGTCCTACCGAAAGTGGTTGCACACCCTGGATTCGTCGCTGCCCCAACGTCCGCTCTGGAAGGCTGCTATACGGCCATGGCTGACACGCATTCACCCGCATCGCTGGCCCCCGGACCAGCAGCGGGATCCAACTCTCGCCGTGTGGTTACGTAACGTGAACACGCTGCAACCCGCGGAGTCTGAAGCGCTATGGCGTCGGGAGTTTCGCGACGGCGTTGAATCCTTTCCCGACTCGATGCGACGGTCGTTTGAAGAGCCGGCGGTAGCGCCCCCGATCACCCGGTCCCGGAACGTCGATATTCATCACTACTTGCCTTCCGACATTCTTACGAAAGTCGACATCGCCGCCATGATGCATGGCTTGGAGTGTCGCACGCCGCTTACCGATGTCGTTATCGCTGAATTAGTTGCTACTATCCCGCCAGAACTGCTGATTAGAAAAGAGGGCGAGTGTGGCGAGTGGCGTGGCAAGCAACCATTCCGTCAAATTTTGAGACGGCAGTTTCCAGATAGCTTCATCAACCGGACGAAAATGGGATTCGGTATACCTGTGGACGAGTGGCTTTTCGGTGATAAGAAGAAGAGCTGTCAGGTTAGGGAATTCTTGCTTTCAAGCAATTCTCGGATTGCGGAATGGCTGGATCAGAAAGCGGTAAAGCGTATCCTTACTGCCAAACGAGGTTACCCCACGTGGAACCTTGTCGTTCTTGAGGAATGGTTGAGGCAGAATCGGTTCTGAGGTATGCGTATAGCCTTTATTGCGACCGAGTACATCACGGAGCGTTTTTTTGCGGGGGGCTTAGCGAACTATACCTATCGGGTCGCTCGCGCGCTTCGAGAACTCGGACACGAGGCGGAGGTCTTCGTTCCCGGCGCGTCCGAATCGTCTTTCGAGCACGATGGTATACCCGTCCACCGTTTAAAGGTATGCAACCCCCTTTATCTACGCGTTCTTCAGCGTTTGTTGCGCTGGTTGGGAAAGGAATCTTATGCAGACCATATTGATATCCTTAAGCGGATCTGGACTTTACGTTTCGGCTTTAAAAAGCGAAACCGCACACTGCCATTCGACCTCGTCCACTATACTCATCTATACGGAGGCGGTGTTCTACGCACACGTTTGCCGTCAGTGGTTAGACTTTCGAGCTACCGAGATTTGTTGATCCCTTTTGGTTTTCAGTTCACAAGCGCTTTTCAAGGTTTTCTTGAAGACCTGGCGCTCAAACGGGCCGACGCGGTGTTTGGACCCAGCGAGTATGTTGCCAGTTATGTCCGATCAAAGCTCCACATACCTGTAACCATCATTGAATCTCCGTTTGTTGCGCCACGCGGGGAAGAGGATGCGTCTGTGTGGAAGAAACACATCCGTTCCCATCAGCCATACGGTCTCTACTTTGGGTCACTCGCCGAATGGAAAGGAGTCTTCGTCCTTGCCGATGCTTTGAAGACCGTTCTGGCAGACCAGGAAAACTTGCACTTCGTGTTTGTCGGGAGCGACCTGAGCACCCGTGGTGGAAGACCAGCATCCGCGTTCATACTCCAGGAGTTAGTCGACTTCAAAAACCGCGTGGTGCGGCTCGAGTCTATGAACCATGCTCAGCTATTCCCGTTTATTCGGAACGCAGATTTTGTGGCGCTTCCGTCGCTCGCAGACAATTTCCCAAACACCTGTCTTGAGGCCATGGTCCTCGGGAAAATTGTTGTGGGGACGCGCGGGCGCGGCTTCGATCAACTCATCCAAGATGGAAAAAACGGCCTTCTCTGCGAACCCGGAGACGTAGATTCACTCACGAACGCACTGAGGCGAGCCGCTACATTGTGTCAAAACGATAAGGAGCGGATGGGAAAACTTGCCCAGGCCCGTATTGATCGCCTCGCCCCTGAAAAAGTCGTCATCGAACTTCTTTCGTTCTACGAAGAGGTCATAAATCGAAAGCGACGCTGGTACCGGCTAAAGACGTATTCCGAAGCTTTAAGATAATTTCGTGAGGTCGGGAAATTATTGGAAGCGTGTTCGCCGGATTGGAGTACTCCCCGGCGATTTTCGGTGGAGTTGATGTCTTTGGATGTGGTGAAGATTAACGTGGGGGACAGTTTAGCGCCTCAGCAGCAGCGACTCGAGAACTTGGAATGCAGGAAACGCGCGAATTGAGCGGAGTTGTTATGGCTCTCGTTCGTTGCGAGAGTAGCGAAAAACGCAGGTATTCCTCTGTATTTGTATAACCATAAATTTGTAGACTTGGCCATGCGAATAGCTTTCATTACCCCACAATTTGTCACCGACCTTCGGAATGCGGGGGGATTAGGTAATTACTTGTTTCGAATCGGAAAGCTATTGGTGGAACGAGGGCATGAAGCGGAAGTCTTTGTCTCGAGTAATCTGGAACCTCGCATCTTGATGCACGAGGGCATTCGGGTCGAGCGCGTATCTCCTTTCGCAGGAAGGCTATGGCTAAAAATCTTATGGGAAATGTCGAGGATCGGTAGGATGGATTATGCGTTCGTTTTGGCAACGCAGGCATGTGCGCTTGCGGCAGCGATGCAGCGAAGACACCTGCAGGCGCCGTTCGATATTGTTCAGAGTGCAGATTATCTTGCCGTGGGTCTTGCCGTCCGACGGACGACGGGACGGATTCATCTAGTTCGTTGCAGCACCGCGGCTGATTTGTGGAACGAGGTTCTTGGTGTTAGATCGAAAAAAAACGAAAAGTGGCGTGAACGAATGGAACGAGCAACATTGAGGCGCGCAGACAGGGCATATGCTCCGAGCCGGTTTGTTGCCGAGCACTACCGCAGTCGGTACGGAATCCCCGTAGATGTATTGCGCCCGCCTTTGGGTCTGGAGGTTGCGCCGTCGAGTGATCCTCCTTGCGGGTTGCCGGATCGATTTTTACTTCATTTCGGTAGTTATCTCGGCGAAAAAACAGGAACCCCTTGGTTGAGCGAAGCGCTGAGAGTTGCTTTCGAGATGGAACCGTCATTGCGAATGGTATGGGTGGGACGCGGCGTTTTCGATGAGATCGCAGGCTTTCAAGACAGTTTGGGACAGCATCGGTCGAAACTGCAAATTCTTTATCCCTTATTAAAGCCTGACCTCTACGCGGTGTTGCAGCGGGCTGATGCTACAGTGCTCCCTTCCCTGGTGGATAATTTGCCAAACACTGCAATTGAAAGTCTGACGCTTGGGGTGCCAGTTATAGGCACTCGCGGCGCGAGCATTGACGAACTCGTTGAAGAGGGTGTGACGGGTCACCTTGTTCCGCCGGGCGACGTTGAAGGTCTTGCTTGGGCAATTGTTAGGTTCTGGAGAGGTGAGAGTGCGGTTCGAAAGGGCTTCACATGGCGCGGAGGGATTGTGGATGAAATGCACCCGGAAACAGCCATTGAGAACTTGCTGCAACTCGCTGGAGTGGCGTCTCCGGTGGATACGAACACCCCTGCTTGGTTAAAGGAGCGCCTGAAACTCAATGCTGCCAAACGGGCAGAATAGAGGGCACCTCTAAAATTTTACCTCCGTAAATCCAAGCATTACTGGAAGACCGAGTTCATGCGGTTGAGATGGGTAAGCAAAATAGCGTGAAGGCCAAGCGGTTCTTGGACGATTTTGATCGAGCAGTAACACAAGTCCAAGAAGTCATTTATAAAACCAGCGAGAGTGGAGGGAGAACTAACATGTTATCAGAAGGAACTTCAAGGGAGTCCCGTTAAACAAAAACCAAAAAGGAGACTCTGTGTTTATGCGTCACCCCGACTCTCGACGCGAGCAATGGAAAGATTGGCTGCCAACACCAGTTCGTGTGATGGCTCGTCGGGGTAAGGCCGTTGGAAAACAACTAGGAAAACAACTATTGGACGTTCGGGACACACAGTGGGCGAGGGTGGTCATGGATCGCGAAACGGAGAAGTTTGTCCGTTCACTTGACTACTCCTCGATGGACGCAGTTGAGGTCGCGGGGAATAAGTGGGAGCGCTTCGGATTTGGGTCCTACCGAAACGTATACCATCCACAATATGATTTGTGTGAAAAACCGGTTGAAGTCGCGGCTTTTGATATCGTGATTGCCGAGCAGGTACTCGAGCACGTGTTATGGCCGTACCGTGCGGTGCGTAATGTTATCAAGAGCTTACGACCGGGCGGAGTATTTGTCGTTACGACCCCTTTCTTAATTCCAATACACGAACAGCCTATTGACTGTTCGCGATGGACGGAGACGGGGCTTAAGCAGCTACTAGTAGAAAGCGGTTTCAGCAGCGGCGCTATTGTCACTGGGTCATGGGGAAACCGGGCGTGCGTCTGTGCTAATTTTCAAAGCTGGGTTGATTGGATACCGTGGAAACACTCGCTGAAAAACGACCCGAAATTTCCTGTTCACGTTTGGGCATTTGCTCGGAAGAACGGTATCGAAAAGTCTGCTCATGTACAACAAGAAGATGATGCCTATTTGATGAGGTAATTAATGACCACAAGCATAAGAGTTCATCATCGTTGATGATGGCTCCTCGGACGCTACCAGCTCTATTCTTGACAACTACCAAAAGCTAGACACTCGAATACGCGTCATCATCAAGAAAACCAGGGAATGATTTCAGCGCTGAATCAGGCTTGCCGTTGGCACTTGAACAATACACGTGAGAATGGACGCAGACGACGTCAGCTTTGATCGTAGGCAGGTTTCGTGGCTGAAGCGCCAACTGCTAAATCATTTGGGGTTGCTTTAGAACGAGCTTGGGCAGCTCGAGCTAAATGGCAGATAATGGAAAAACGAGCCGTGACAATGCATTAATTAAGTTTGATAAATCGGCAGGTAAAAGTCTACTTAAAGTGTTGCCTGAAGCCTCATCGCATGGGCTTACTCAAGAAGACCAAAGATTTTTTGTAAGCCAGCGATGGCGGCAAAGAGAAGTACCTAAGGAGTAGGTGAAAATGAGCCGACATCCTGTAGCTTCCATAATCATCAGAGCCAAGAACGAGGAGGCTTTAGTCGGGGAGGTGTTGACGGCCGTCTATGAACAGACAGTTCGCGACATTGAAGTCATCCTCGTCGACTCCGGGTCAACGGATCGCACGTTAGAAATTGCCAGGACGTTTCCGCTCAAAATCATAGAGATCCGTCCCGAAGAATTTACTTACGGCAGGGCATTGAATATCGGTTGCGAAGCTGCTCAAGGAGAATTCCTGGTCTTTGTTAGTGCTCACGCCGTTCCCCTAACCTCGAATTGGCTTGCATACTTACTAAGTCACTTCGATGACGCTCATGTTGCAGCGGTATGGGGTGGGAGCACCGAAAAGAGGACGGATCTGCCTAATGAACGTGTCGTGCGGCAGGATTTGCGCATGTTTTTGAGCAACTATAATTTCGGATTCTCTAACACCAATGCGGTCATTCGCGCGGATGTTTGGCGGTGTCACGCGTTTGATGAGCTGCTTCCGTATACAGAAGATAAGGAATGGGCCTGGCGAGTATTAAATGATGGATATACCGTTGTCCACGACAGCAGGGCAGTCGCGTTGCATTATCATCACGAGACACTTCGGCAGACTTGGTACCGCGCGCATCTGACGCATGTGGGCTTCGCTAATTTTCTGGAACTCCCTCTTCCTTCTCGTTGGGAGGTTCTTCGGAGAGTGTGCGAGCAAGCTTTGCGCCAATCGTGGTATGGGGCAACGTGGAGACAACGAATCGGCCCGTTGACGGTTGCCCTACCGAGCCTAATTGCCCGGGAAATTGGGCGTTATACAGGGCTACGAAAAGGCAAGACTCCTGTGCGCTTGTCAACGGCGAAAAAAAATCTAAGTCCACCACTAACGGTTGGTCAGAAAGATTAACAGGCCAGGCATGCTTTCAACTCCTAAAATTAGCGTTGTGATGCCGGCTTACAACGCTGCCGTTTATTTAGATGAGGCCGTTACGAGCATACTGAATCAGACGTTTCGAGATTTTGAATTTATTATTGTCAATGATGGCTCCACCGACGATACGGCCTCTATTCTCGATAAATATGAAAAGTCAGACAGCCGAATACGCGTTTATCATCAGGAAAATCAAGGAATGATTGCGGCGCTTAACCGCGGCTGTCGTTTGGCACGTGGAAAGTACATTGCCAGGATGGATGCAGATGACGTCAGCTTTCCCGCGAGGCTCGAGAAACAGTTGGAATATATAGAGAGACATCCAAAAATTGGGATATTGGGCACTTGGACTTGCATAGTAAAGGATGGAATGGTCGCAGGAAACTGGTGTCCGTCCACGAGTTCCAAGGTCCTCAAATGGGACTTGTTCTTTGGTGTTTGTGTGGCTCATCCGTCTGTTTTGATGCGTCGTGAGGTCATAGAATGTCTGAGTTTTTATCGAGCTGATGCCCTTCATGGCGAGGACGGGGATCTCTGGTTGCGGGCAAGCTCCATTACTGAATTTGGAAATGTTCCGGAAATCCTGCTTAAGTACAGGGTCTGGCATGGAAGCGCATCCCAGCTTCTTTCCCAACCGAGAAGAGAGACTCATGTCGGATTATTAGCTTCCTATATTAAGGAATTCTTGAACGTCGACCCCACAATCGAGGCAGTGACGGGATTACGGCAAATGAGAATTGGCCCGCGTCTTGAAAGTCTCAGACAAATTCGTTTGACAGCGGCACTTATCCAAGAACTCCACCAAAACTTTATGAAGCACAACGATGTTAACTTTCAAGAGCGAAGAGAAATCGCCTGGGATGCGGCAAAGAAGCTAGCATCATTATCATTACAGGCATCGCGCTTCAATACTCGAAGCTTCATATTTCTGTTGATACAAGCGCTAAAGCTAGATTATCGCCTATTGTATCCTTCCGCGATAATGAGCGGCATAGAAAGCTATTTCCGAATGGCGTATCTGAAAAGCGATGCACAGTAAACCTATAGACACCCACACCGCGGTCTGTTTCACGTTGTGGTTTTCAACTCATAATAACCATCGGTATGCCGATCTGTTTCCTAGGCTCGATGCCCTCGTTCGATTTTATAAGTTGATTCTTAGTCGTCATCGTGTTTTGCGGGCCTTCCAATATCGCCTATGGCATGCTCTTAGCCGAAAGCTCCTCTACCCTGGCGTGTTTCGATACCTTGGCCAACGATATGAAACTTTATTTACAGTTGATTGCGATCAGATCCCCGCATGGCCAAGGCGCGAAAGTGTAATTGTTGACATTGATGATCCGGTCTTCAGTCCAACCGAGGTTCAACTCCTTAACCTACCGCAGGTGAAAACGATTGTTGTAACGACTGCGAAAGCGAAAACAATGTTTGAGCAGTTAGGCGTCGCGCGACCCATTTGCGTCATCCCGCAAGGGGTATCGATGGAGCAATTTGATCCTTACAAAATCCAGGAGATTCGTGCGCAGTTCAAAGGAGAACGTGATGTGGTCACAGGTTATCATGCGCCAACATTGACGTTGTCGTGTGACGGCCCGAGTAGGGCAAGGGGAGACCAAGATGACTTGGATTTTCTCTTTGCCGCGCTTGAGAAAGCACGTGAAGTGGACCCACGGATCAAGCTTTGGCTTTTTGGGGAGCCGAGTGAAGCTGTGAAACAATATGCTGCCGAGGGAGGGGCAGGCTGGATTAAACTTTTCGGATACCTGCGTCTTGCTGATCTCCTGAATTACATATCAAACTTGGACATAGGGGTTTATCCAAGAACCTGGTCACCACCTCCGGGCCGGTTTAGCATAAAAATTGCGCAATTTATGGCATGTGGCGTGCCTGTTGTCTCCACACGTGCGGACGAAGCTTTTATCGTACAGGAGGCACAGTGCGGTATTGTCTGTGCGTCTCAAGAATACTTTAGCAAGGCATTAGTCGAGTTGGCCCTGGCTCCTGAAAGGCGCACTGAATTGGGAAAGGCAGGTCAGCGGTACGCTATGACGAACCTTAACTGGGCCAAATTGATGCAGCGCTATGAACAAATGTTTCGCGACTGCTCATTACGGTAAGTGTTGCGCTACTTCATCGCAAGTAGATGGATCAATATGGAGATTAAGGTTTGCTTCCTCGGCGGTGCTCGGTACGAGCAACCCTTAGATGATACCAGTGAGAAGAAATTTAGAGCGCTGAAGTCGCTGGGAAAACTTTTTGTCATTGGCTTCTCTCGGGATCTTTGCACACGAACGTTCACGGAGCACGCCCATTTTTACCTTCTGCCACAGTGTCCGCTCTCCGTCATACGTTATGCGGAGATGTTTCTACTCGGGCCACTGCTTGCTTGTTGGCTTATCTTTAGACATGGGGTTCAGGTATTGGTTGCTCAAAGTCCATACGAAGGCTTTGCCGCAGCCTTAGCAAAGAAAATCGCTGGCTGGCTAGGACGTCGAGTCGTGCTTGTTGTGGAAAGCCATGGCGATTTCGAGGAGAGCCTGTTTTTGCAACGCCGGGTCGCTTTTGAGAGACTTTACCGCTTGGTAATGCACCATGCTGCTCGTTTCT
>Ga0075423_10001975_pt1 | contig 18398 bp, 10 predicted proteins | sample SoiMethybrSBSTD2_FD_80114 | JGI IMG/M metagenome (GOLD analysis project Ga0075423, IMG submission 80114) | Bulk soil microbial communities from a Populus tree surrounding site in Tennessee, USA - Soil MetaG P. TD hybrid SBSTD2 | ecosystem: Environmental > Terrestrial > Soil > Tree plantation...
CGATACAGCGCCGTACCTGCGGCGCCACCGAACCATGTCCGTGGGGCGGACAAGATCACCGTCCTTGAAGACACGGACGGCGATGGCACGTTCGACGCTCACAAGGAAGTCATCACAGGCCTGAATATCACGACGAGTGTGTTGACCGGGCGCGGTGGCGTCTGGGTGATGAATCCGCCGTACCTGCTCTTTTATCGCGATCGGACCGGAGACGGATTGCCGGACGGCGATCCTGAGGTGCGCCTGGCGGGATTCGGTCTCGAGGACACGCACTCGCTGGCCAACAGTCTTACGTGGGGTCCAGATGGCTGGTTGTACGGCGTGCATGGAAGCACGAGTACGGCGAAGGTCAGAGGAGTCTCGTTCCTCGGGCAGGCCGTGTGGCGCTATCACCCCGAGCGAGACCAGTTCGAACTGTTTGCGGAGGGAGGCGGCAATCCCTGGACGCTGTCCTTCGACAGCAAGGGCCGGGCTTTCTCCGGCGATAACGGCGGCAACAATCGAGGATTTCACTGGGTTCAGGGCGGACGCTACGAGAAGAACTGGCCGAAGCACGGACCGTTCACGAGACCGTACTCCTACGGCTATATGTCGCATATGGAGCATGAGGGGTATCCGGCGCGATTCGCGATGACCCACGTCGTCTACGAGGACGGAAAGCTGCCCGGGTATGAGGGACAGCTGATCTCGGGCATGGCGCTGACCAGCCGGATACAAGCTTCGCGTCTCGTCGCCGACGGTTCGACGTTCAGAACGGTTGATACCGATGCCATTGTGACGACGACCGACCGCAGCTTCCGTCCGGTCGATACCGCCGTCGGGCCGGACGGTGCCGTGTATTTTGCCGATTGGTGCGACATCCGAATGGATCACACCGACCCGCGAGATACGTGGGACAAGTCGTGCGGACGGATCTGGCGCCTGCGGGGGAAGGACTACCGCCCGGCCGCTCCATTCAATCTCGCTCAACGGAGCAGCCAGGAGCTGATCGCGTTGCTCGGAGACCAGAGAAAGTGGTACCGGGATCGAGCACGGACGCTGCTCGGCGAGCGTAAAGACCAGTCGCTGGTTGCCGAGCTGCGCAGGCTCGCTCGAGAACGGCGCGGCCAGCTGGCACTCGAGGCGGTGTGGACGGCGAATCTCATCGCCGGAATGGATCCTGACTGGGCGCTCACGCTGCTGGATCATCCGGATGGAGCAATTCGATCCTGGACAGTGCGCCTGTTGAGCGACGCCGGATCGATCACGCCATCGATGCGTCGACGACTGGCCGAACTGGCTCGCAGTGAACCGGATGCCGAAGTGCGGAGCGCGCTCGCGGGCCTGGCGGCGCGCCTCGAGCCGGACGCCGCACTCGCGGTCCTCCGTGAACTTATCCGACGGCCTCAGGATGTCGCGGACAAACACATTCCGCTACGAATCTGGTGGGCGCTCGAGAAAACGATCACCAGCGATGCGGATCTCGTGTTGAACTGGATCGAAAAGGAAAACATCTGGCAGGAACCGGTCTTCTCCGAGCACCTCGAGGGGCGCATCGCCCGCCGCCTGGCTGCTGACCGTGGCAATAACCAATCGTTCACGCGCATCGACCCAGACAGGAACTGGAAAGAGTATGCGCAGTACCCGCGAAGCCAGATGCCGGGCGGCAAGGGTGACTATACGGACTGGCAGACCAACTACACCCCGGAGATCAGCGATGGAAATCTCACACGGCTGACACGGTTCCTGGAGATGGCGCCGAGTACTCATCGTGATCGGCTGCTCGCCGGTGCAAAGGCGGGACTCGGGGAAGGGACGCCGCCGGCGCGCGTGCCGGCACGCCTCTCAGCATTGATTGGTAAGGAGGTGACCGCCCGCCCTGACGCCGACGAACGCGGCCGGGAGGCTTTTTTGATCCACTGTGCCCCATGTCACCAGACCGACGGCAGCGGCATGGCACGGCTTGGCGCACCGTTGCGAAATTCCAGGTGGGTACTCGGACGTGAAGACCTGCTCGCCCGGATCGTACTGAATGGCCTCAAGGGCGAACTCCTGATGCCGCCGATGGGTACGCTGGACGACCAGCAGCTCGCTGCCATCCTTACCTATATCCGGCACGCCTGGGGACATCAGGCCGAACCCGTCTCCCCTGAAATCATCGAAAGAGTTCGCGCAGCATCGCAGGGACGTCAGGCGCCGTGGACAGTGAACGAGCTCTCGGCGTTAGTAGGTCGGCAGTGAAATGGCACATAGTGGTCCGCGGCGAACTCGGCCTGCCCCTTAGCTACGCCGTCCTGGCGTTTCTGTTACTGCTGATCCCGACTAGCGCCTTCGCTCAACGCGAGTTGCATTGGGACACGATCGAGGTATCTGGCCACCTCGACGCACTCGGCGAACTACGCGTCGTCGAGACGCAGACAATGGTCTTCACTGGTGCGTGGAATGGCGGCGAGCGGCGGTTCAGAATCCAGCCGCGTCAGAAGTTCTTCTTCGAAGGGCTTTATCGAGGAGTCAGTGGCGGGTGGCAGCGGCTCACAGAGGACTCACGGCTGAACGACGTCGACGACTATGCCTGGGCCGATTCCAGAACGCTGCGATGGCGAAGCCGGCTGCCGTCCGATCCGCCGTTCAACAATACGGTCCTTCGCTACGAGCTGCGTTACGCGCTGTCAGGCATCCTGCTGAAAGAGTCCAGCGAATATCGGCTCAATCACGATTTCGCATTTCCCGATCGTAGCGGCACGATTCATCGTTTCGTGCTGCGGCTGACGCACGATCCGGTTTGGCAGCCGATGTCCGAGATCCGGAAAGTGTATACCGCGGGACCGTTGGCGCCAGGTCAGAGTTTTGTGTTGAATCTGCCATTGCGCTACACGGGATCGCAAGTTCCCGCGATCCTCGACCTCTCGCGGCCTCGAGAGATCGTCATAGCGGTATGGGTGCTCGTGGGTGTGACCGCTCTGGCAGTGGTGTGGTTTTTCGTGCGCGAGCAATCGTTCGGTCGGTTCGCGCCGCTTGCGACCGCGCAGGTAAACGAGGCGTGGCTGCGGGAACACATCCTGAAACATCCCGCGGAGGTCATCGGCGCCGCATGGGACGGAAGCATCGGCACGCCCGAAGTCGTTGCGCTGATCGCGCGGATGGTTGGTGAGGGCAAGTTGGAGAGCCAGGTCGAGGGGGAAGGCCGACACTCGTCGATGACGCTCCGCTTGAAAGTCGATCGATCCACGCTCGAAGGGCAAGAGCGGACGCTTGTCACGTGGTTGTTCTTCGACGGCCGGACAGACACAAGCACCGCACTCGTGAAGGAACATTATCGCGACCAGGGCTTCAATCCCGTGAACGAGATTCGGCCCGAACTCGAGGCGAGCGTTCAACAGCTGCTGCCTGAGGGCAACACACCGCGCACGTTCCGCCTCGAAAGCGTCGTCCTTTTCATCTTAGGCATCGGGGCACTCTTGTTCGCGTGGCTTATAGGAGTTTTCACACCGACTGCAAGCGTCCTCCTGGGATTGGCTGGCGCACTGGTGCTGGCAGGAATCGGCTGGATGGCTGGGGCAGTCTTCAGAGCTCAGGTCAATTGGGGCCGGCGCGCTGCGCTCGTCTGCCTGGCACCGGCGATGATCCTGGCCGCGGCGGCAGCCGTCTTTCTGTGGTTCTACGCCGGGACGGGTGCCGTCGATCTTCCTGCGGAGGCGCTGATCGGGATCGTCGCTGTCACGCTCGCGCTGACCAACGCATCGATCAACGGACTCCGTTCCCGGCAAAGTCGCGGCGCGATCGCGCTGAGAAAAACCCTCGCGACCGGGCGCGAATTCTTCGTCTCGGAGCTCCGCAAGGATCGACCTGCATTACGTGACGAATGGTTTCCATGGGCGTTGGCGTTTGGGCTCGGCAGCGCGGTGGACGACTGGTCGGTCAGGCAGTCGCGAAAGAACACGGAAGTGAATCGTCGCACGTCCACCGAGCCGTCGATACCGGCTACACCTTCTGAATCGTCGGCGTCGTCAGAAATGTGGACCGGGTTCGGCGGCGGACGGTCAGGAGGGGCCGGAGCCAGTGCATCCTGGGCGGCCGCAGCAGGCGGCATGGCGGCAGGCGTGTCGGCGCCGAAACCGAGCAGCTCGAGCGAAGGCTCGGACAGTGGCAGCAGTGGCAGTTCGAGCAGTAGCGGGTCTTCGTCGGGCGGCGGCGGAGGCGGTGGCTGGTAGTATGACCGTATACTGAGTGCGTTTCGCCGGCAGAGCATTCGCCCGCACTTGTGAATTGCGAGGAGCCATTCCATGCGCCTGATCGTGATCCGTCTTCTGACATGTTCTGTTCTTTCATGTCTTGCGCTCGTCGTTGCCGCCCAACAGCCGCCGGTGCCGCCGGTCAAGGCAGGGCTTTGGGAAACGAAAATGTCCGCGCTCGACGCGCAAGGGCATGAAATCGCTCCTCCGGAACAGGCGGCTCTGTCCAACATGCCACCCGAGGTCAGAGCACGCATGGCTGACGCGATGAAAGCGCGTGGCCTGTCGATGCCCGATGCCAGCGGCGCGAATAGAGCGTGTTTCACCAAGGAAACGTTCGAATCCGGCCGGTGGCAGGAGATGGCGTCTGAAGCAGGCTGCACGACGAAGTACTCCACGCAGTCAAGTACCCTGTGGAAATGGCATTCCAGCTGCGCCTCGCTCAACTCTGAGTCAGATGGCGAAGTGACGTTTAACAGCCCCGAGAGCTACAGGGTCAAAATGACGACGAAGGCGACGGTGATGGGAAAGCCGAACACGTCGACCCGTATCATTCAGGCGAAGTGGCTCGGTGCGGATTGCGGCGATATCAAACCGTTTACTCCTCCCGGTGCCCGCAAGTAGCTCACCACGATGGTGCCTGCAGGGCCCGGTGACGGCAAATGAAGACGCATCGGGAAGAAGACTTTCTCGCGTGGGCCGAACGCGCAGGTTTTCACATCGATCCTCGATATCCGCACTCAGCAGTGCTGGCTTTCAATCCCGATCCTGAGCACGATCGATTCTGGCTTGTTCCCGACGCGCCGGAGAGACGGCCATACTTCATCGCCTCGTTGCTCGAGTGCATGGGTGACTGGCACGCATGCTACGTGTGGCGGCACATGGGAAGCTGGCCGCGGTCTGCCGAGCCCTCTCGAATTAATGACGTCGTCGAGTTCCGGATCCTGGAAGGTCTCGGGCTTCCAATCGGCACGAATGCGGTCGTCGAGTTTTCACGAGACGAATACGACAAGCTTCTGACGTTGCTCTTCAGCACCACTATCTTTGGCTGGACGGTCAGTGAAGACCTTTACGTTGTTCCAAACCATGGGCGGTATCTCCTGCAAACCGATCATCACGGCGTAATCCACGTGAGCTTTCGATCGGAAGAGGACATGAATCGGTGCGTCACTGAGATGGAGCGTCGAGAATTCCCGCTTCCCGATGAGATCCCGGATCCAACGTTCAAGCAACCACGTTGGATGGACAGTGATAATCGCTGATCACTGATCACTCATCCTGCATCCCTCTGGAGCCCTCCGGAATACCGGAGTCGGCCGCATCGTGACAGGCGATGCCTCCCCGCCGTGATCCGCGCTTTTTGTGAATTTCCGCCGGGTCCGTCGTACGATTGCGCGTATACCCTGAGGAACGCATCTTGCTGCGGGAAAATTTTCTGTCAGCACGCACCATCGAAGGAGAATAGTCATGGCGATCACGACCGCCTCAAGGAAGGCTGCGGCTGTCGCACTGGCTCTGTCGGTATGGGCGAGTGGCCTCGCTGCGCAGACAGCCGTCAAGCTGCCGAAAAACCGGTTCACCCCACAACAGGACGTGGAACTTGGCCGCGAAGCCGCGGCGGAAGTGCGGAAACAGTACCCGGTCATCAAGGACGAGAAGATCCAGTCCTATCTCACCAAACTCGGCGATCGGCTGGTCGCGGCGGCACCGGCGGAACTCAAAAACCCGGCGTACGAGTATTCGTTCACACCGGTCAACGTGAAGGAAATCAACGCGTTTGCGTTGCCAGGTGGCCCGATGTTCGTCAACCGCGGCATGTTCGACGCCGCCGAATCGGAGGCAGAGGTCGTTGGCGTCATGGCGCACGAGTTGTCGCACGTGCTTCTTCGCCACGGCACGGCAAACGCGTCGAAGGCGCAGAATCCATGGCTGCAGCTTGGTCAACTTGCCGGCCAGGTGGGCGGGGCGGTTGTTGGCGGCGCCGCCGGATCGTACATCGCCCAGGGCAGTCAGTTCGGCTTGGGGACCCTCCTTCTGAGATACAGCCGCGACTACGAGAAACAGGCCGACCTTCTGGGCTCACAGATCATGGCCAAGGCCGGCTATGACCCGAGGGCCCTCGCGCACATGTTTCAAACGATCGAACAAGAGTCGAAATCCGCGGGGGCAGAAGGCACTCCGCAGTGGATGAGCAGTCACCCGAATCCCGGCAACCGCACTCAGTACATCAACAAGGAAGCGGACACGTTGACTGTGGCGAGTGCCGCCGACATGAGCGGGTTCGAACCGGTCAAAGCCTCGTTCTCGTCGCTGCCGGCCGCGAGGACGATGGCTGAAGTGGAAAAGGGGGGGGCCGGCGGCGGCGAAGAGAATGTGTCGGTTGGAACACCGGGGCAGCCCGTGCCGGCGCCATCAACCGAATTGAAGCAAATCTCGGGCGGAAAGATCTTTCAGGCGGCGGTGCCGAGTAACTGGACGCCAGTCAACTCCAACAGTTCGATCAAGGTTGTCCCCCAGAATGGATACGGCGAATTGAAGGGGCAGATGGTCTTCAGTTACGGGGTCGAGTTCGGGGTCGTCAAGGCCTCGTCGCGGGATCTGCAACAGGCGACCAACGAGTGGTTGAAGGCGATCGCTCAGGGGAATCCTGAACTGAAGCTCGCCGGAGCGCAGCAACAAGTCAAGATCTCGCAGCGAACGGGACTCGCGACGCCGCTTGTGAATCCGTCTCCGCTCGGAGGCAACGAACAGATTGGTCTGTACACGACGTTTCTTTCCGACGGCGCGCTGTTCTACTACCTGACCATCGCCCAGGAGAAGGATGCGCAAGCGTTCCAGGACGCGTTCCGGCAAATCGGACAGTCGATCAAATTGGCCGAAGCGCGCTGAAGGGAGCGGAGCAATCCAATGGATCTGAACACGCTGGTTCAGAACACGACGACCATACTGGTCGCTGTTGCATGGAAAGTGGTCGGCGCGATTGCGCTGTGGCTTGTCGGTCGCTGGCTGATCGGGTTCGCGCTCAACTTGATCGGGCGCGCCGCCGCAAAGCAGCACTTCGACGTCACGCTGACCCGATATCTGCAGACAACGCTGAAGATTGTCCTGAACGTCGCACTGATCGCCGCCATTCTCGGTTTCTTCGGGGTCGAGACGACGACGTTTGCGGCGCTGCTCGCGGCCGGTGGTGTGGCGATCGGCGTCGCGTGGGGCGGCTTGCTTTCGAATTTCGCCGCCGGTGCTTTTCTCGTGTTTCTGCGGCCGTTCAAGGTTGGCGATTTCGTGACCGCAGGTGGCATCACCGGCACGGTCGACGCCATTGGACTGTTTGGTACCGTCCTCAACACACCGGACAACGTGCATACGATCATTGGAAACAGCAAGATCTTCGGCGACACGATCCAGAACTATTCAGTGAACCCGTATCGCCGTGTCGACCTGACCGCGACTATCGGCAACTCGGTCGATCATCGCGAGGCTATTCGTCTCCTCAAGCAGCGCCTCGCCACCATTCCGAATGTGTTGACAACGCCGGCACCTGATGTCGACGTGTTGCAGTTCACGCCGGCGGGTCCTCAGCTGTGCGTCCGTCCGTATTGCAGCAATCTGCACTACTGGCAGGTCTACTTCGACACGAACCGCCTCATTCGCGAGACGTTCGGAGAAGCGGGGTTTCCCACGCCGATGCCTTCCTACGCCGTGAGCGGTATTGTTCAATAATCAATGCTCAATGTTTAATGTTCAATGTTCAATGTAAAAGAACGTAGAGCATTGGACATTGATCATTGATCATTGAACATTGATGCCACCTCATCAGCGCCGCTTTCTCATCAGACGCGTATGCCATCTGGTCGAAAAGTGCGGCTGCGTCTGCTGAAGAAACTCATCCGAGCCGACAAACACCCGATGAGGTTCGTGCCCTCTCAACAGTAGATGGGACGTGAGTTTGGATCGAACAATGCACTACCGCAACGTTGGGTAGCAGTCTGTTTGGAAACTGATTTGTTTTCGTACGCATAGTCGTGAAGTTTTTGCCTCCGGAAGACGAAATTCGTGCACAGTTGCGCGAGCTGACGACTCAGACTCGTCAGTTGCGGGCTGATTTGCAGGGTATGATTACCCGCCGCAATGGACCGTCCCGAGGTGCGTTCTCACACGATCACCGGTACCGTTTGAAGCCGGATCCGTCCACCGCCAACGACGAAGGCGGTGCAAGACGGCCGGAGCCAAAGCCACCGCCCGAGAAGCGTCGTTCGTCAAAGGCCACGAAGTCGTCGAAGCCTGCCAGGAAATCCTCGAAGCGAGGCTAATCCCGCCGCCAAACTATGGGCGCGCCGCTCGCGTTCGGTTCTGCGCGATCGGTCCGTCAGCCCGTCGGCTCTCCATCAGAGGCGCATACACCGCTGCTTTCATCTGCTGAGCTGCAAACGTCAACACAGCCAGTCGGTTGTTTGCGATCGGAATAAATCGAAGCGTGCGCATCGTCGATGGTGTGTGGAATACCGCAGCGGTAGGGAGATGAATCGCGACCGGCCGTCCAACGGCCCAGCCGGTCAGCCATCCTTCGACGCTGGAGTGATCGGCGACAAATCGGCCCTCGAGAAAACCTATGCCGGCGACACGACCCGAACCAGATTCGATCGTGACGATGTGCGTGCGACTTCCGTCGTAGGCCGTACAGGCGAGTCCGCCATGCGTCAGGACGTCCGGCAGGCAGGCGACGTCCAGCTTCGAATCGTACGAGCTCCGCTCGCCGTGCTCACCAATGGTGCTGAAATGGGATACCTGTCGCGCCGACAGGTAGAGAATCATCGGCGCCAACGTCGATCGCGAAGACAGCGTCCGTGACAACAGGCCCGGCTCGTACCGCGTCTCGTGAACGAGCGCCTCCGATCCCGAAGACGTCATGGCGTCGACATAGCCTTCACGATCGTGCTCGAGGGACCACCGCTTCTCTTCGAAATCAGATCCGTCGACCCTGCCGCCGATGCGGACGATAGTGTCCTCACCGTCCCATCCGATGAGCGACCAGCGCCTGGTGGCGAGATTGAGCGACAGCGCCGGCTCCGAGACATTTTCAATTTCACGTCGCCAGATGACTTCGGAAGAACCCGCGAATCTCTCCGCTTGCACCACGGCCGAATGGCCCTGAGAGGTTACGCTCAACAACTCATCGTCACTCACAAACCTGACACCGTCCGCTTTCCTCGAACTGAGTGTTCCGCCGACGCGTCCAACCTGGACCTCGCCGGTCATGTCCCTATCATTGTTGGTGCTCGAGACGGCGACATACTCGGCGCTTGGAGAGAGTGCGATGCCCAGCGTGTTCGATGGAACATCGAGCGCAACGATTGGGGTTGTGTCGAGCGAGACCCAGCGAAGAGGTCGCGTATGGAGGAGAAAAGGGTCGGTCCCGAATCGATCGAGAAATGATGTCGATGCGATCGATGTCATCACCGCGGCGGCGAGCACCGTCGCCAATGCCGCGATCCGGTCGCGCCGACCTGTCGAACAGAACAGCACCCCGGCGAGCGCGACGAGTAACACCATTGCGGAGGGCAAACTGCGGGCACTGCGGTGGAGGTCGACGATGGTCAATCCCTGCGACATGATTGCTGCGATGCAGAGCGCGGCTGCGACCGCGAGCACCATGGTGTACTTTCGAGTGCCGTCGCGCGGGTGGTACCTGACGCTCCAGGCTAAACCGAAGAAGAAGAGGCCGAGTACCGTCAGCGGGATCCACAATTCGGTGAGATTGCTTTCGCTGACATCACGAAGCACGAACGCGGCGGTCGTCAATGTCGCGAGGCCAGCGCCCACGAACATCGGCATCGTCGGCTTCGCCCACGTGAGCAGTGTCACGAGCGCCATTCCGAGCTGGGCGAACGACAGCACGATCGTGAAGGTGGCCAGCAGCACGATTCGTCGAATGTCCGGGCTGAGAGTCAGCCCGACTCGCGGCGGCGGCGGGTCGGCCAGCTTGCCATCGATGCTGTCGAGTACTCCCTGGACCTTTGCGACGTCGGCGTCCTGCAGCGCCAGTTCCCACCGACGCCCGGCGGGACCTACGGCGACGAGCCGCGTCGATCGCCCGGTTGCGACGTCGACGCGCAGCTCCGTCAGGTGCGAGTACGACAGCGTATACGCGATGCCGTCCTGATCGATCCACTTCAAGCCTGACGCATCGAACGTCGCGCTTGAACGAGCGTCGGCGCTCGAGAATGCGTGCGTTGTCGTCAACGTGCCAGGTTCGGAGCCGGCAGCTTTGCGGATATCGCGAATACGGCGAGCAAGGCTTGGATGTGTTGCCGCCTGTTCGGTGCGATTGTCGAGCCGACGCGGCAGCCGCGCAATGGTGTACAGCTTCGTCAGTCCGCTAATGAACGCGTCCGGGTTACCGGTGAGCCTGACCGCCTTGAGGTCGCACATTGTTTCCTGCCGCTGTTTTCCTCGCGCACGGAGCGCCAGCGACACGATGATCAGCGAGAGCCACAGCAGCGTCGCGATCAGCCCCCATCCGCTACCAAAAACCCGGGCGACCGGTCCGGCGGCGACGGCAGCAGCAATCAATAGATAGTTGACGGTGCTCAAACGACGCAGGAGTGCCGGCGTATAGTGATCGAAGTGTGCGAGCTCGTGGGCGGCGACCCCACGGATCTCTTCGCGATCGAACCGCTCGAGAAGTGTTTCGGTGAACAGCACCGATGAACCACGGAGCGAGGGAAGCGCGAGGGCGTTCGCGATGACGCCGCCGCCGAGCGGGATGCACTCGAAGCGAACGTTCGGCAGCTCGCACTCTTGTGCGAGCGCGCGGCAATCGTCGAGCACATCTCCTTCGGGCAGGGGCTGCGACCGCAAAGACCAGCGAAGAACATCGGCATAGCGAATGTTCCAGGCGACGACTACCCAGCCGAGCGGCAGGCCGTAGAGCCAGTCGTGCTCTCCGCCAAAGGCCGCCATTTCCGGAAGTGCGGCCAGAGTGAGCCAAAATCCAAACACGCCAACGACACTTCGCGGATAGAAAAGGCAGTACGAAAGGAAGCTCCACGTTTCGTTGTACAGCGCGCGCCGGAGAGGATAGGCGGCTGCCAGCAGACCCGCATACGAGATCAGAAAACCTGCGATGATCTGAACGGCCACGGGCCCACCCGACAGCACCGCGGTGCACGACAGGACGGTCATCCCCAGGCTGAACACAACGCCAATCCGTCGTCGATGACCGGCGAGGAGCTCGGGGAGTGCAGGATCGGCGATTCGCCGAATGAGCCGATAACCCAGGACCCAGGAGACGGCGCCAGGCAGCAGCGCGATGGTCAGGACAACGAGATACGCGACCTTTGGGGAAACGAACATAGATTGTGCGGTCAGGTGGATTGGGCAAGCGTCATGCCCGGCAGTCGGCGGTCGAGCGGCCGCCGAACGTGTTGGTGAGCCTTCGTTTAGCAGTCGTCATCCGCAAGTTGCGCGGAATTTCAGTGGCCCAAAACGGGAGGATGATTACGAAACCGTCGCCATCGATTTACCCCTGTCTCCTCGTCCGTGTTTTTTGGCGCCACACGAATGGCCGGGAGTAATCTTGGACGTCATCTGAAAGGATTTCTATGCAGGTCGCGGAATTGTTCGATGACGTGCAGCGGGATGTGCGTCTGGCGTTTCGGAGTTTTCGTGGGTCTCCGATCGTCGGCCTTGCGGCCGTCGCATCGCTCGCCCTCGGGATTGGTGCAAACACGGCGATCTTTTCGGTCATCAACAGCCTGTTGCTCCGCCAGCTGCCGGTCAGAGATCCGGCGACGCTCGTGCTCCTCAGCGACAGCCGGTACGACCATGTTCGCGCGTGGAGCTACCCGGTCTGGGCCGAGATTCATCGTCGCTCCGAGTTATTCGAACGGAGCGCGGCGTGGTCCTACGCGCGGCTCAATCTTGCAACCGGAGGGGAAGCGGACCTCATCGACGGCGTCCTGGCGAGTGGTTCCTTTTTTGAGACGTTTGGTGTGCCACCGTTCGTTGGCCGCACGTTTTCCGATGCCGATGATGCCAGGGGTGGAGGGGCCGCTGGTGCGGTTGCCGTCATTAGCTACGGGTTATGGCAGGCGCGATTCGGCGCGGCGCCTGATGTTCTGGGGCGCTCTCTGACGATTGAAGGTGTGCCGTACACCATCGTGGGCGTGACGCCAGCCACTTTCACCGGACCCGAGATCGGCCGCACGTTCGACGTCATCGTGCCGCTCGAAACCGAGCCGCGGCTTCGCGGGGCAGACTCATTTCTCGACAACAGCGGCGTCACGTTTCTGACAATCGTGGCGCGACTCCGCGCAGATCAGTCTATCGACCGTGCGACCGCGGCGGCCCGCGCGGTTCAGCCACAGATCCGCGAAGCGACACTGGGTGACATCGGTCAGTTCGGCAGCCGCGATGCTGTCGATCGTTATTTGAAAGCACCGTTTGTTCTCAGCCCTGGTGCGACCGGCTATTCCGGCGCGCGCGATCTTCGCGTCCTGTATCAGCGTCCGCTCCTGGCGCTGATGGGGATCGTCGTCCTGCTGCTGCTGATCGCCTGCGTCAATGTGGCGAATCTGCTCGTCGCGCGCGCGATTGCGAGAAGACATGAACTGAGCGTCCGGCTTGCGATCGGCGCGACTCGCGCTCGCCTGATCAGACAACTGCTGATTGAAGTCGCTGTGCTTTATGGGCTCGGCGCCGCCGGCGGGTTGGTGATCGCCCAGTGGAGCAGCCGTGCGCTGGTTCAGCAGCTTTCAACGCCGGGCAACGCGATCTTTCTCGATCTCTCTCTGGACGGCCGGGTGCTCGCCTTCACGATCGTGGTCACCGTCGTGACGACACTGCTGTTTGGCAGCGCGCCCGCATTTCGCGCTGCCCGGGTTGCGCCGATCGAAGCGCTCAAACGCCGCGGACGAAGCGGTCAAGGGGGGATGCCGGCTGCGTTGTCCGGCTCTCTGATCGTCGTGCAGGTTGCGCTGTCGCTCATTCTCGTCTTTGCTGCCGGGTTGTTCGTGCGCTCGTTCGTGTCTCTCAGCGCCCGTTCGCTCGGATTCGAACCAGCAAAGGTCGCGATCGTCAACATCAATAGCCATCGAAGTACGAGTACGCCAGCGGAGCGGCTCGCCCTTTACGACCGCGTTCGCGAAGCGGTCCGGGCCCTTCCGGATGTGGAGGGCGCGGCCTTGTCACTCACCGTTCCTGTTGGCGGCCGCCAGTTCACGCCGTTGGTAGAGATCAGCGGTGTGGCAGATACGCGCGGGCCGGTATGGGCGAACCTCATTTCGCCGGGATGGTTTGAAACGCTTGGCATCCCGAAGATCGCGGGACGCGATCTCTCGGATGCGGACCGCGCCGGGACGACGCGGGTAGCGGTGGTGAACGAATCGTTCGTTCGGAAATTTGCATCCGACAGAAACCCGATTGGCGTCACGCTGACCTTGTATCCACATACTCGTCTGGCATTGGGGCCGATCGAGATCGTTGGCGTCGTGGGAGATGCAGTCTATTCGTCGCTCCGCGACCCCGTGCCGCCAACCTTCTATGTCCCGTTCGCGCAATTCGACCACCTGGCGAATTTGGGAATTCGTGAAATCAACTTGAATTTCCGATCGCGGACCGGTTCGCCGATGCAGTTGTCGAAGAGCGTCTCGACCGCCATCACGACTGTCGAACCGAACCTCTCGCTGACCTTCAGTCCTCTGCTTGGCCGCGTCAGTGCCGCTCTGACGCAGGAACGCGTTGTCGCCAAGCTGTCGGCGTGCGTGAGTGTCCTGGCGCTGCTGCTCGCCGGTCTCGGCCTTTATGGCGTGGCCGTTGAGGCAGCCGCGAGCCGGCGCACGGAGATCGGTATTCGCATGGCGCTCGGAGCGACGGGAGCGCGAATCATGTCGCTGATGTTCAAGCGCGCATTCGTGCCCGTTGTCGCAGGCATCGCGGTCGGCATGGTGATCAGCCTGTGGGCCGCGAAACTGGTGGCGTCCCTGCTCTACGGTGTCGAATCTCGTGATATTGGAACGCTCACTCTTGCAGTCGCTGTTCTTGTGACCGTTGCCGGATTCGCAACCTGGCTCCCGGCACGTCGGGCGGCACGCAGCGAGCCGAGCGTCGTGCTGCACGAGACGTAAGGCCAACCGAGAGTTTCACCGCCCCGCGGAAACAGGCCGGCAATCACGGTCACGGGAGGGGACGCTCACATCGCGGAGCCGTCCGCTCCCTTACCGTAAAACGCCGGTTTGCCGTCACGCCACGGGCAGTTCTGTTGCCGTCGTTCGATGCGTTCTTTCAGCGTGACAGTGTCGAGGCCGCTTCCTGCGCGATAATCGCGTGGACAGCCTTCGTCGGATGGATGCCGTCCCAGAACAGGAACTCGTCTGGACGATCGCAGGTAAACGGTGCGATGTTCGGAGTCACACATGGCGACGTGACGTCTATCAACCCGAATGCCGCAGGGTCGGCAACGATGTCGTTGAGGAGTCGATAGGCATCGAGGCGCACGATCCTGATTCCGGGTAGTTTCCGGAGGTCGTCGACCGCACCGTCAAGCGCTGTGTTGAACGCTCGTGAGAGGCCCATGGCGAGTTGGACCGCACCAGGGCGCAGATGGTCGAACGTGTGGATTGCCGGTGTCAGTCCGACGTCCGGTGCGCGCCAGACGATAAAGCTTCTCGCGCCGGCCGCATAGAGCCGTCCGATGTTGCTGCCGATCGAGATGACGGCGGCCTGCAGAATTGGGCCGCTGCCGTTCGGATACGCGACCAGTGCATCGCGGATGTCATTGCCCCCCATTTCAATCGTGTACAACGCGTCTGACGGGGCCGTGTGGTTGACCTGCTGGAGAAATGCCTCCACCTGCGCCGACAGGTTTACATTTACGCCATCTTCGTAGGCTCGCGCACCCCCGACCGCGTAGTTTGTCGAGCCGCCGGAATCCTGGAACGACGGCCGCACGCTGCCAGCGAGCCCGACAGAGCGTGCGAACTGCTCGATCCACGTGGCGCCATTGCTGAAGTGGTGCCCCCCACGCGCATATGGCGCGCTGGGAACGAGGAGCGGATCCAGCAAATAGTCGGGCGGCGTATTCGTCCCTCCGCGGAGAGCGAAGGCGTTACCCGGATCCGACAAGCTGGCGCCGAACACCACGATGCGATCAAAGGGGGCGGTCGCCGTGGTGTCCACGCTAGCCGTCAAGACGGCCAGCAGGCTGAGGACTCCGACTGAGGTGCTCTTCCACGCTCTCATGATGTTCCTCCTGAACAGCGCAGCGACTTCTGCGCTCGTGAGGTAATTCAGGAGAATCGGGGAGAGGTTACAGCCCGCGTGTCGAGTCGGACTGAATCCGGACCGTTTGAAGCAGATGTGCGAGCGCAGCGAACCCGGCGAGATCAGCGGCGGCAAGAGCGACGCGATCCTCTGCGGCGGACATCAGAGGCGTGAGGCCGAAGTCCAAAAGACGAGCGCGGCCAGAATTTGTGTCGACGATCACGTTTCCTGGCACGATTGAGCCATGGGCGAGGCCGTGGCCGTGGGCTCGTTCCGTCAGCGCGATGAGCGGCGCGAGGCGATCAACTGCCTCGTGCGGATCGAGTCGGCCGGACCTGACACGATCGAGTATCGGAACGCCGCGGCTGAACTCCGTCAACACCGATGGGCAGCCGGTTGCATCGAGCCTCGCGGCGAGCGGCCGGTCCACGTCCTGCGCCGCCCACGCGTCGAGCGCGCGCTGAAGCCGATCAAATCGCACGAGGAATCCCGAGCCGGCCTGCCGGCGCCAAATCTTCAATCTCAGGAGCCGCGCGGGCGGGCCTTCGCTCTTCACGAGAAAGACGCAGGTCGACGTCGTTTTGCCGAGAGCCAGTTGAAGCATCAGCCGCTTCTCATCTGCGCTTCGCTCTTGTGGCACATCGACAATCGCGTCTTCGAGCAAGCAGGCTGCACAGAACCCGCGGTGGATCGCAGCCCTTGGGTGACGTCCGCATGTCATAGCACGCGCTACCGGCCAACGGAGCGAATGAGCTCGCGCATCTCATCCTCGACGTCGTCAGGGTCCGTAACCGTATCGCTAACTTCAGTCCGGAGGATGCTTCCAAAGCGTTGCCGCAACCGATGAACCGCCACCTTCACAGCGCCTTCGGTGAGACCGAGTTCGGCGGCGACCACCTTGTACGGCGGCAACTCGCTGTCGTCGGTCAGGTAGGGTATGAGCGCATTCGCCTCCGCCTGTTTGCCCGCGTGATCGCATTCCTCGCGCAAGAGGCGAAGTGCTCGATCGAGCGTAATAGTGGCCCACTTGCGATCGAACACGCGCTCGGGTGTGTCGTCGTTGCGGCGTTCGAGCGCATAGGTGCGTTCCGCGTCCTCGAAATCGAGAGCGAGGTGCGGATGCCCGCCTCCGCGCTTTGCCGACACAGCGCGCTCGTGCTCGTTGATGACGAATCGCTTCAATGCGGTGAGCAGGAACGCGCGGAAGCGACCGCGCGCCGGATCCGCTGTGCGGATACTCTGGCGTTCGAGCAAACGCGCGAAGAAGCCCTGGGTGAGATCCTGCGCGACGTCGGCGGTGTACCCCCGCCCTCGCAGGTAGCCGTAGAGCGGCGCCCAATAGATCTGACAGAGCTCGGCGAGGGCTGCGTCGGCGCTCGCGTTAGATCGATGACCAGCCGCTTTCACCATTGTCCAGCGAGTCGTTGCGAACCTGCCCTCGGCGGTCACAGCAGGACCTGCTCGCACGCGTCGAGGAATCGAAGCGCGTCGGCCGGGCGAAGAACTCGCTCGGTCGAGAACGCTGTCCGGAAGAAACTGGCCGCAGCTTCGGATAAAAGGGGCATCTGTTGTCCATCAACGATCGCCGCCAGATCAGTCGTCGTCTGATCGCTGCCGAGGATCACTTTGCGGCGGAACGGGTGCGCGGCGGTGAGCATCTCGTACGCGATCACGCTGAGGGCCCAGACGTCCCAACCGGGACTCGCGTCGTCGCCTGCGACTTGTTCGGGCGCCATATAGTCGAGGGTCCCAATGAGCAGACCGGCGCTGCTGTCAGGGGCCATCTCCACAAACGGTTGTGCGTTGAAGGCCTTTGCCAGACCGAAGTCGAGCACTTTCGGCACGACACCGTTCGCGTGACGCTGGAGGAAGATGTTTTCCGGCTTGAGGTCCCGGTGCACCAGGCCCTGGCCGTGGGCGGCGCTCAGCGCGGAGCAAACTCCCCGCAGGATGTGAAGCACTTCTGGAGCGTTGAGCGGAACATCGGCCGCGAGGCGCTGGCGCAACGTGTCTCCCTCGAGCAGTTCCATCACCAGGAACGGCCGCTGATGCCGATCGATCCCGAAGTCGTAGACGCGAACGACGTGAGGATGGGCGAACCTCGCGGCGGAGCGGGCTTCCTGCCGAAAGCGGCTAATCAGATCGAGAGGTCCCGCGACAGTGTCGCGAATCAATTTCACTGCGACCGGACGTTCGAGGACAATGTCTGTACCGGCGTAAACGGTGCCCATTCCTCCGCGGCCAAGCCGACGCTCGAGACGGTAGCGTCCATTCAGCAGGCGGGAGCCGCTGATGGCTGTCAGCCGGCGATTGTCGTATGGGCAGAGGGCCCCGCCAGCGTCAAAGCATCGCCCGCAGCTTTCGCACTCAGCGAATGTGTGCCCATCGCCCGACGAGCGCTCCAGAAGCAGCGCGACTGCGTGCGCGATGGTAACCAGCAGGTCGAGATCCTCCTGGTTGTACGGCTCTTCCGAACGTCGGGGGCCGAGGGCGAGCAGGCCGAGCGGGAGATCGTCCGACAGCTGACTGGAGATAGGAACCAGCAGCTCGATGCCCTGTTCCCTCAACAGCGCGCGCTCTTCCATCGGAAGCTGGTGCCGCACCCACGCGGTATCGCCGAGGGTGAGGGCGAGCGGCTTTCGCAGCACCGATAACACACCAATGATCGCCAGCGACGCGGGAAGCGGCGCCTGAGTTCGATCCTCTGAAGAGCCCACCGAGGAACCGGCGGGCACCGCCGCAAATATCGATTCGCCGGGTACGTAGCCGAGCACGCTGACGAATTCGGGATGCAGCGCCTCGTCGATCCGGTGAACGACGGTCGGCGCGATGGCATCGAAGTTCGCGGCTCGGGTGATTTCCTCCGCGATGCTCCGAAGCAGCCGCTGCGCATCGTATCGTTCGCGGAAGAACCGCCGGTCTACGCCG